>Ga0315555_1001398_pt1 | contig 17337 bp, 12 predicted proteins | sample SalMarSW160380MG_FD_202113 | JGI IMG/M metagenome (GOLD analysis project Ga0315555, IMG submission 202113) | Salt marsh sediment microbial communities from the Plum Island Ecosystem LTER, Massachusetts, United States - Salt Marsh Sediment SW1603-80 ... | reverse complement strand
AAACCTTTTCAAGCAGGCTATCAGTGATATCATTGCCACATATCCTTATCTTAAATTCATCGAAATCGAGGTCACTAACGCCGCAGAATTTATGCGCACCCTTTCCTATCTGCGCAAAATTACAGCCCCGTTTCCCTTTGTGATTATGTTTGATCATTTTACTCCGGATCAAATTCCTGAACTAATCAGTAAAACAAAGCAAATTCATCTTTACAATAACATTTTATTCGAAGCCTCGGGCAACATCTCAATGGAGAATGTACGTGATTATGCCGAAAGCGGAGTAGACGTGATCTCGGTCGGAGCCTTGACTCATTCGGTCACAAGCGCTGATCTGAGCCTATTAATTGATTATAAATAAATTCCTAACAATGAACCAAAAATCCATTTATCTCGATCATAATGCCAGCACTCCATTACTCCCGGAAGTAATCAGCGCGATGATACCTTATCTTAAAAATCACTACGGTAATCCTTCCAGCAATCATGCTTACGGGCAGGAGGCAAAAAACGCTATTACTCAGGCGCGTAACCAGGTGGCAACTTTATTAAACTGCTCTCCCGATGAAATCATCTTCACCAGCGGCGGCAGCGAATCGAACAACCTGGCGATCAAAGGCATCGCTGAGTTACATCCTCAAGGACATATTATAACCTCGGCAATCGAACACCCGGCAGTATTAGAAGTCTGTCGTTATCTCCTTACAAAAGGCTACGAGGTTACTTTTCTACCAGTTGATGAATATGGTTTAGTCAATCCCGATACTGTCCAAGCGGCAATCCGTCCAGATACCTTTCTGATTACAATAATGCTGGCCAATAATGAAGTAGGGACAATCCAACCGCTTCAAGAAATTACCCGAATTGCGCATCGGCAGAAAATTCTGGTTCATTCCGATGCTGCTCAGGCGATGGGCAAAATAGCTATGGATCTCCAAAATCTCGAGGTTGATCTGCTTTCAATCGCCGGTCATAAAATGAATGCACCCAAGGGAATTGGAGCACTATTCATCAAAACCGACATAAAAATCGCGCCTCTGTTTCAGGGCGCCGGGCATGAATCGGGACTGCGCCCCGGAACCGAAAATGTCCTCGAAATTGTCGGGTTGGGAGCCGCAGCACAATTATTTCATGAAAACGAAACTGCTATTATCTCGGAGCTGAAATCGCGCGGCGACCAGCTCTGGCAAGAATTGCACGAAGCGATCCCTGAAGTCCGTTTGAACGGACATCCCAAAAAACGCTTGCTAAACACAGTCAATGTCTATTTCCCAGGTATTGATGCTAACACCCTGCTTTCCGAACTCCCGCAGATTGCTGCTTCGGCAGGTGCTGCCTGTCATGCCAACAGCGCCGAACCCTCTCATGTACTCAAAGCCATGAATTTGTCCGAAGAGCGAATTTTGGGCAGCATTCGCTTCTCAGTTGGTCGCACCACAACACCCGAAGAAGTCAGTATCGCTGTCCAGAAAATCGCCGAAGCATACCGGCGGTTAACCCAAAAGCAATCGGTAGTAACAACTCCTTCAGACCTCCATAATATTCGGTTGACTCACTATACCCACGGTCTCGGCTGTGCCTGTAAAATTCGACCCCAAAACCTGGAGCAAATTCTAAAAAAAATCCCGACTGTTCGATCGGACAAGATTCAGGTCGGATTCGAAACTGCTGATGATGCGGCAGTGTACCGTTTAAATAATGAAACCTCGCTGGTAGCTACTGTTGATTTTTTTACCCCAATTGTAGATGATCCTTTTGATTTTGGCCGAATTGCTGCTGCCAATTCGCTTAGCGATATTTATGCTATGGGTGGCAAACCGATCTTTGCCTTAAACATCGTCGCCTTTCCCGAAAAACGACTGCCCCGGCAAGTCCTAGAACAAATTCTGGCAGGTGCTCAAAAAATTGCTCAAGAAGCCGACATTCCAATCATCGGAGGTCACACGATCGAAGACAACGAACCAAAATTCGGCTTGGCCGTAACTGGCCTCGTTCATCCGGATAAAGTCTGGCGTAATATCGGTGCTCAGGCAGGTGATGCCTTGATCCTGACAAAACCAATTGGTCTGGGTATATTGACGACCGCTCTCAAACGAGGACTATTAGATGAGACGACCCGGATCACAATCACAGATATCATGAGTGAACTTAATTCCGGGGCTGCCGAGGTTTTTAAAAATTTCCCGATTCACGCCTGTACCGATGTCACCGGCTTTGGACTGCTGGGACACCTATGCGAAATGCTGGCCGATGGTAATGTTTCCGCCCGCATTGTCACCTCACAAGTGCCAATTATTACCCGGACAATCGAAATGGTACGGAGAAACATCATCCCCGGCGGTACAGACGCAAACCTGGACTATTTGCAGGACCGAATTTATTGGGAAGATCAAGTTGCCCCAATCTACCATACCATATTATGCGATGCCCAGACTTCCGGTGGATTATTAGCAGCAGTTCCCGAAGAAGCAGCAAAGGAGCTGATTCAAGAGCTGCATAAATTTAGTATTCGACAAGCAGCGATCATCGGCAGATTTGAAAATGCTACTGGATTCAAAATTTTCGTTGAACCTTAAGCAAGCCTGAGTAACTTAATAGCTGATTTTTAAGCATGAATAACCGCTTTCGCAAACAGTATATTAAAATCGCCAAAAAACTGACTCTGGCCGATCTCCAGGCAGGTGCCGACGATGGTCTTTTATCAATGGAAGACCTTGTATCCGACGGAAGAGTTGCTCAGCAATCAAATTTCTTTATGGGACTTTTTAGTCAGCAAGGATTAAAAAATGCCATTAATGCCTTCGGCCTTACTGAGGCCCTGGCACGCCTGGGTTTAACAGACCTGAACGTGGAAATTGACACATGTGACCCACATAGTCATCGCCTTTATGTCTTTACCGGTAAACCATGTCAAGAGAATACTGTCTGCGAAATGGTCCTCAAACGTGGGCCTATTCAGATCATGGAACATACCCTGCCGAATTTTCCCAACAAAACACCGGATTTCTTACAGGTGGAGTGGCTCCTCCTTCAAAATCCCAAGAGAAACTTTGATGAAATTCGACCGCAGCTGCCCGGACAATCCTATCCCGGCCTAGGAATTGGCGACCGGATGCTGCAGATTATGATTATTCTCACTCGCCGTTTGCATCTTGAAGGAATGATCAACAAACCCCACTACTACCACACCGCATTTATGTTCACCAAGGATTTTATTTTCACCAATCCCAGGAACCAGGCAATTTTGCAGTCAATCAACCGCGACCTTCTTTCCCAGTATAAATTCCATACTGTCGCCTGGGCGGCGCACTTCGATTGCATCATTAATCAGGTTACCAACAGCACTCTCATCTGGAATACCGACTATCTTATATTGCCTCTTGAAAAATATTTGATCAAATATTTCCATTCCCATGAATATGAAGAAGCTGTCGCCCAGGAAATGAAAAAGTACAATTTTACCATTGACACTAGAAAGTTCCTGGAATGCATGCAGAAACGTAAAATTCCGGTTTATGAGAAAATAATTTCGCCAACTTAAATCCTTATTCAATGGCCACATCAACTCCCTTTTTCCCCTCAAAAACTTATTGCGTCTTGATCGGTAACGGAGAGTATCCATCACCAGACAAGTACAATTATATCCTGGACAATGCAAAATGTATAATCTGTGCTGACGGCGGTGCCAATTACGCTTATCGGCAAAACGTTAAACCCGACTGGATTCTTGGCGATCTGGATTCGATCGAACCGGAGGTATTGGAATATTATCAACGGCAGCACATTCCGATCCGGAAACTTAAATCCCAACGGAACAATGATCTCGAAAAAGCCATCCGCAAAGCTATTCGGCTCGGTTACCAGCAGCTGATTCTGATTGGATTTATCGGCAAAAGATTAGATCAGACGTTGGCTACTCTCCAGGTAGCAAAAAAATATGTTCGCAAAACTCGAATAATCCTCTACTCTTCATCCTACAAAATTTACCCCTTATTACCCGGTAAATATACTTTTGCAGTCCAGCCCGGTGATCCGGTTTCGATCTTCGGTTTTCCGCGAGCCTATGGTATCACCACAACTGGACTGCAATGGTCTTTGACTAATAATCAGCTGCTCGAAGGTTCCCGAGGACTAAGCAATCTTGCGATTAATAATCTTATCGAAATATCTTTCACCCGAGGCTTTCTGCTGCTACTAAAAGCACCTATAATTTGATGGAAAGTTGCATCTTGCAATTGTAGACAAATCCCTAATTCTAATCTATCCAATTCTAACTCTATTTATCGGTTCGTTCCACTCCTGGCGCCAACGGAATAATGTGGTCATTACCCGTTAGCCGATCAGTGGTTTTTCTACCAATATTTATCGCAATCCTTGTTGCCACCATGCACCGCTTTATCACTATTTATATCTCTTTTCACTTTTTTATTACAACCCGGTTCAGGAAATCAAACCACTATCCGATTCCTGACCAATTCTATGAACATTGCGGAAAACAAGTTAGTTCGTAGAAAACGAAGCTTAATAAAGAGTAATTTTTTTTTATTCATACTATCAATCGTATTGATTTAGTCGGTAACTTTAAATAAATTTTTATGCTTTTTAAAATCACTCGGGAGGGGCGATTAGCTCAGTTGGTCAGAGCGTCCCGTTCACATCGGGAAGGTCATCCGTTCAAATCGGATATCGCCCACAGAAAGGCCAGGTTTTGAACACAATAAAGAAATCTCAGTCAACACATACAACGATACGAATTGCACCTAAAATGGTGCAATTTTCATTTATAATCGAACGGAGGGATAATGTTCAAGGATCTTGAGTATTTGGTAAAACTCCAAAAAATTGACAAGCAGTTATTGGAAATTGATGAATTAAAGGGCGATCTGCCTCAAATCGTCAACTCCCTGGAGAAAAACATCCAATCCCTGGAAGATGAGTTGCACAATGAACGCAATCGCGAGAAAGAGATTATATCAGAGATCAAAAGACTGGAAGAAAAAATTGAAGACGATAAAGAGCATCTTAAGCGCTATCAAGACCAACTCTACCTGGTAACTTCCAACAAAGAATATGATGCCCTGACTTCCGAGATTGATAATGTTCGTCAAAACATAGACTGGGCAGAGTACAAAATTCTAGAACTGAATGAAGAGATGGAAAAATTGAAAATTGCGATCAAAAATAATGACCTGACTCTTCAGGAAAAATTAGAGGAGATTAAAAATCGCCGGGAGCAACTGAATAAGACCAATCAGAAAACCGACGAAGCTTATGCTAAACTGATGAGTGAGCGGGAGAAAATCTTAAGCCATCTTTCACTACGCAACATTCGCGAATACGAACGGATAGCCAAAGCAAAAGACGGAATTGCGGTGGTCTCGGTTCAACAAACGTTTGAAGAAAAAGTTGATAAAAGAGGTAATATTGAATATATTGCAGGTCAGGTTTCCTGTGGTGGGTGTTCTAAAGTTGTGCCACCCCAGAAAATCGTGGAAATTCGAGCAGGAAACAGTTTGATACGTTGTGAATTTTGCGGACGGATGTTATACTGGGATGAAAAATACAGTGAGATTCGTCGCAGTTTAGAGGAGGAAATGTACTGAAGTTGGTCAGGCAGTCGCTCCGATATCAATCGGAGAGGAAAGTCCGAACTCCGCAGGGCAAGGTGTCCCGTAACACGGGATCTTTCCGATTCTTTCGGGAAGCAGGAAAGTGCCACAGAAACGATACCGTCCCGATGCAAATCGGGATAAGGGTGAAATGGTGCGTCCCGCAAGTAAGCGGGATTAAAGTAAGAGCGCACCGTCCCGACTGCGAAGTTGGGAGCCGGGTAAACCCCACCTGGAGCAAGATCAAGCAGAGAATTGGAATGGCCCGTTCCGTCAAATTCTCGGGTAGATCGCTTAATCCCGACTGAAAGGTCGTGGATAGATAAATGGCTGCCGTCCCGCACCAGCGGGGAACAGAATTCGGCTTATCGACCAACTTCAACATTGCCTCTCGTGGTAACAGGTCATGAAATATAACTGGGAACTTAAAAGCATTAATCTCCGGCAGGTGGAAAAATTAGCCCATGAGGCTGATCTGCCACTGGCAATCTCAGCTGTACTTTATAACCGCAATTTCACAACCCCTCAAGCAATAAATGATTTCTTTAATCCCAATATTGACGATCTTTACAATCCTTTTCTCTTAAAAGACATGGATAAGGCAATTGACCGAATTCAAAAAGCCTTAATCAATAAAGAAAAGGTTATGATCTACGGAGATTATGATGTTGACGGCACTACTGCAACTTCCCTGCTCTATCTGTTTTTACACGAAATTGGACTAAATGCCTTCTACTATATTCCCGACCGAGAGAAAGAGGGTTACGGACTTTCAAAAAACGGAATTGATGTCGCCCTCCAACAGCAGGCGCAACTGATTATTACCTGTGATTGCGGAATCAACGCTTTTGAGGAAATCAATTATGCCAATAGCCACGGCATTGACCTGATTGTAACCGATCATCATGAACCAGCCGAAGCCCTGCCACAAGCCTATGCGATTTTAAATCCCAAGCGCGGAGATGACACTTACCCCTTTAAGGAGCTTTGTGGTGCTGGTGTTGCATTCAAAATGCTGCAGGCTTTTTCAATGAGCAACAATATTCCACTGGAAAAACTGTACCGTCATCTCGACCTGGTGGCTATCGGAACCGCAGCTGATATTGTCCCAATCCTCGACGAAAACCGGATCCTCGTCTCTAAAGGACTCGAGTATTTAATCACCACCAATAAAGTTGGTGTCAACTCCCTGTTGAAAACCGCCGGTGTTACCAATAAGATGTTAAATGTCGTCAACATTGTATTCGGATTGGCACCCAGATTGAATGCTGCCGGACGACTTGGCGAGGCGACTCGAGCAGTTAAACTATTGACCTCATTTGACCAGGACGAAGCCCAGCAACTCTCCAGCTTATTGGATCAGGAAAATCGTACTCGCCAGAATATTGAAAAAGATACTATTGACCAAGCCATTCTGCAGTTAAATGCAATTCATAACGTTAAAAAAGACAAGATTTTTGTCCTCTCCAGTAGAGATTGGCACCAGGGTGTCATTGGAATCGTCGCCTCGAAGTTAAAAGAGATGTACAATCGTCCGGTAGTCATGATCTCTTTTCAAAACGGCTACGGTAAGGGTTCAGCCCGCAGTATTCCCGATTTCGATCTCTATAAAGCATTTACCGCGTGCGCCGATCTTCTGGATAATTATGGCGGACATAAAATGGCAGCCGGGTTGACAATTTCAAACGAAAAATTACCTGCATTTAGAGATCGGATCATTGTCTTGGCTAATCAGCAGATTACTGACGAAATGTTGAATCCGAGACTCCAAATTGAATGTGAGATCCAATTTTCTGAGATTAATTCAAGGACGATGGAGTTTTTACACAAGATGGCTCCTTTTGGTCCTGGCAATATGCGCCCAATTTTTGTAGGACGAAACCTGAGCGTTACCGGGTTGCCGCGGATTGTTGGCGAAAATCACCTGAAATTTAAAGTCAGCCAGAACAAAATGGTGATCAAAGCCATTGGCTGGAAACTGGGTAATTTTTATGATCTGTTAATCAGCAACCGCCCTCTGGATATGGCTTTTGTAATTGAAGAAAATGAATGGAATGGCAAAATAGATATTCAACTGAACATCAAAGATATTTGCTACTCTGATAGTCTAAAATAATGACTAGAAGGAGATGACCATGTTCTGTAGTAAAATCGCTGGAATTGGTAAACATGTGCCGGAAAATGTAGTAACTAATTTTGATCTGGAAAAGATGATGGATACCAGCAATGAATGGATTCTCGAGCGAACCGGAATCCAGGAACGCCGATTTGTTACTCAACCCTGCGGCGCTGCCGAACTGGCACTTCCGGCCTGTTTGGAGGCTATCAGCAATGCCGGAATTAGTAAAAATGATATTGATTACATTATTGTAGCCACTACAACTCCCGAACATCTCTTTCCTGGAACAAGCAGTTTTTTACATGCACTACTGGAAATACCCAACATCCCGATTCTCGATATCCGGGTTCAATGTTCAGGATTCATTTACGGTCTATCTATTGCCGATTCGTACATTAAGAGCGGACAATACCAAAATATCCTGCTCGTTGGAGTAGAAGTACAATCGGTCGGATTAAATCTAACCACAGCGGGGCGTGACTTAGCCGTGCTTTTTGGTGACGGCGCCGGTGCGGCTGTCATCTCTCGCGCTACTGATGAAAGCAAAATTCTATCAATTCATTTATCGGGTGACGGTCGTTTTGCTAAAGAATTATGGATGGATGCACCGGTCGGTTATGAAATGCCTCGTATATCCACAGAGATGCTCGAACAGGGGCGTCATTTTCCTCGGATGAATGGTCGCCAGGTTTTCAAACACGCCATCATCAAATTTCCCGAAATCGTCATTACCGCCTTAACGGCTAATAACTGGTCAAGAGAAGACGTAGACCTTGTCGTGCCCCATCAGGCAAACCTACGCATCACCGAAGCAATCACCAAGAGATTGGAATTACCACCCGAAAAAGTGTACAGCAACATCCATAAATACGGCAATACAACCGCCGCATCCATTCCCCTCGCCCTGGCAGATGCCTGTGAAGAGAAAAAATTGAAAAAAGGTTCCAAAGTAGTTCTGGCCGCCTTTGGTTCGGGATTTACCTGGGCAGCAGCAGCACTAATCTGGTAAAATAAGGAGATACTCCGATTGGCAAAGCCTGGTTTCCTGACGACCAAACACTCTGAACAGCAGAATACGCGGTTATCCCGGAAAAGAAAACGGGCTTGGTCCATCTTCTGGGGTTGTATCATTGTCATCCTAACCGCGCTCCTTTTCCCTAAAAATCGTTACAGCGAATATACTTACAAAATCAATGATATTACCCGAGAAGATATCATTGCTCCATTCGATTTTCCTATTCTGAAATCCGAAACCGAGCTGACTAAAGACCGAGATGAAGCTCTTAAAAAAGTCCCTTATGTCTTTCATCAAAATAACGAAATCCAGAATAATGAATTAGCCAATCTTGAGGCTTTTTTCAGTGAAATTAACAAAGTCCGCACTGCCCGGAAAAAATATCAAGACTCAGCCCGTCTCCTTGATCGCTACCGTTACTCAAAACGCTACGAAGAAGTTCTGGCAATGAACCAGACAGATTCGATTTCCTATGTCAACCAAATTAAAGAGCTTCAGAATAAATTTATCTTCGACAAGAATTCGATTGTCTATGAGGAGCTGATTTTAAATCCCTCAGATCAAAGAGACAAAATTCTAAATTCAAACAGTTTTTATGCCTCACTTAATCAAATTCTAAGCGATCTCTACGCCAATCAGATTCTAGACATCTCGAAAAGCAATATTATTAGTGAACGGATTGCTATTCAAAGAGGTAACGAGGAGATTCTGGAAGATTTAAATCAACTCCTAACATTGGAGGAAGCCTGGACCAGAGCCAAACTGAACCTTCAGGCAAAATTCCCAGAGCAGGATTCCAAAATCATCAATATTGGTTATGAAATCATCGTCCACTTCCTGAAACCAAACCTGATTTATCAAAAAGAAATCACCGAATCCCGCCAGCAGGAGGCAATCAATAAGGTACCAATTAGCAAAGGGATGATTCTGGAAAATGAAAAAATTGTTGATGCCAATACCAAAATTACACCGGAAATCTATCGCAAATTGGAATCACTAACTAAAGAACGGGCGCGTCGTGCCAATATTCACGGCGGCGTATTAAGGAATCTCCCAATAATCGGTGATCTGGTAATCTTCGTCGGACAGATTTTAATCGTGGCGATTATCCTTGCTTTTTTTACCATCTTTATGTTTGCATACAAACGGGATCTGCTGTCAGAACCCAAGACGATAATCCTGTTTGGCATCATTTTGATCGTCCAATCCCTACTGACGATGGTTTTTGTCCAGAAACTCCATATTTCGGAATTTTCAATACCGCTTACTATTGCTGCAATGACCCTGACGATTCTTTTTGATAGCAAGATCGCCTTCGTTGGATCAGTTACCATTACAATCCTGATTGGCGCTCAGCTGCGCGGCAGTGTTGATTTTATCGTAACGTCCCTATTCGTTAATTCATTTGCTATCTATGCCGTGCGCAACCTGCGTAAACGCAGTCAAGTATTCGAAGCCATCGTTTACATTATCCTGGGTTATACGATCAGTATCGGCGTAACCGAATTATTAAAATACTCCTCCCCACCAGAAGTCTTAAACACCCTGATGTACGCTGGCATTAACGGGATTGTATCGCCTTTTCTGACCTATGGCATGATTGGCCTTTTAGAAGTAATCTTCGGGATTACTACCGATCTGACTCTACTGGAACTGGCCGATTTCAATCATCCCCTCTTAAAAATGCTTTCCAAGGAAGCTACCGGATCCTTCACCCATAGTATAACGGTCGGGAACCTAGCGGAAGCGGCTGCGGATGCTGTTGGAGCTAATGCGCTCCTGGCGCGCATCGGGGCCTATTACCATGATATTGGCAAGATGACCAAAGCTGAATACTTTATCGAAAATCAGACACGTGATTTAAATCGCCATGACAATCTGGCTCCCAACTTGAGTGCTTTAATCATCATCAACCATATCAAAGAGGGACTACGTCTGGCTAAAGAATATAAACTGCCCCAAATTGTCACGGATTTTATTCCTACTCATCATGGCACAACCCGGGTGGAATACTTTTACAATAAGGCTAAAGAACTTAGTGACGGCGATACAGTTGTTAACGAGTCAGACTTCCGTTACCCTGGCCCAAAACCCCGTACCAAAGAGGCTGGTATCGTAATGATCTGTGAATCCATCGAAGCCGCCGCGCGCAGTCTGGAAAAACCGATTATCAGCAATATCGAAAAAATCATAGACTCGGTTATAGATAAACGTCTAAAGGAGGGTCAGCTGGACGAATGCCCCTTAACCTTAGCCGATTTAAACAAAATCAAAGGCGATATCAAGACCAATACAGGTATTATGCCGATTTTAAAAGGCATCTACCATCTGCGGGTCGAATATCCTGGCCAGGAGAAAGACCTGGCCCCCAAATCAGCTAAAAAGAAACGCGGTTAATCTCCCGCCAGCCAGCCGTGTTAACCATTACCAACAGCTATCCGGGTTTTCAGCTCATAAAGCCGGCATGTGAAAAAATTTTTAAAACTGTAGCTGATGGTGAAGCAGCTGTCATTAATCAGGTGAGTGTGATCGTAACCAACGATATCGTACTCAACCGCCTGAAAAGACAATTTTTTCAAGAAGATGTTTTAACCGATACTATTAGTTTTCAGTATCACGAACCCGGCTCACCCATTGACGGTGAAGTATATCTTAGTATAGACCGCATCAAGGAAAATGCCCAAAAATACAATAATAATTTCAAAGATGAATTAGTCCTTGTGCTGATCCATAGCTTTCTCCATTTAATCGGATACGATGACCAAACGCCAACTGAAAAGAAAACTATGAATCGCATCCAGCAATCTTATCAAAAAAAGATTTCTATCAAGAACCTGTTCAAAATCACTCAAACTCGTTGATCTATGTCCCAATATTCAGAAATATATCAAGAATTCGCCCGTCTTCTCGAAATCGTAAAAATCCTGCGCGGGCCGAAGGGATGTGAATGGGACCGAGCCCAAACCTCAAATTCTTTGTCACCCTATTTTCTGGAAGAAGCCCATGAGGCTCTCGAAGCCATTCAGGAGGGTGACAGTCAGAAATTAAAAGCCGAGCTGGGTGATTTATTACTCCACATCGTTTTTCAGGCTCAAATTGCCGAAGAACAAGGTCAATTCAATCTATTGGAATCCATTAGAAATATCAATACCAAACTTATCCGCCGTCATCCGCATGTCTTCGGCGATGTCAAAGTCGCCAATGTGCGCGAAATTAAACAGAACTGGGAAGAGATTAAGCTGCAGGAGGGCCGGAAATCCTTAATGGACGGATTGCCCAAAACTTTGCCGGCACTCTTGCTGGCGCGTCGGATTCAGGAGCGCGCAGCTCAGGTTGGTTTCGACTGGGAAAACGTCGAACCGGTATGGCAAAAAATCGAGGAAGAACTGAAGGAACTGAAAGAAGCTCTCCAGAATCACAAATCCAAAGAGGTTACCCTCGAATTTGGCGATCTCCTGTTCTCCCTGGTTAATCTTTCCCGATTCATCAACATCAATCCTGAAGAAGCCCTCTATTCCTCATCAAAAAAATTCATCAAACGATTCAAATTTATTGAAAAAGAACTTGCCGCCCGCAACCGATCGCTGAGAGAGACCACTCTAAATGAAATGGATGAAATCTGGAACCAAATCCGCGCCAAGGATAATCAATCTGACGAAAAAGAATAAATCACTTCTTCTCTAATCACATTTTCGATTCAATTTTAAAAAGAGACCATAAAAATACTTGACCCTCAGAGTTAGAGAGACTATATTGATGATGTGAGTCTTTGAAATTATCCTGCAATGGTGTGATCGTATTTTTTAGAACCAACACCTAAAAATAGGGAGCCGATCTTCGAGCGTGGAAAGCATGCCCCTTCGTCGGGGAAACTTGAGCCGTCCGAGAGGTACCCACCGTGATTATCACGGTTCTAAAACAACCTCCAGCCATTGCAGGATTTTATATTTTAGCGGATTAGCTGCTGACAATCTCGATATTGTGAACTGCTTTTAGAGTTTGAGATAATTCTGCGAATTTTACAGCTACAATCTTGAATTCAATTTGAACTAATCCCCCCTGGTATATCGGCTGAACCGCAAGACGGTACTTCCGCAGTATTCGCATGACTTCCGAATATTTCTTCTGATCCAGTCGAATTTTTACCAATAGCATATTTTCGACTGACTCCCTTCCAGCCAGAGTCAAAACTTCAGCAGTAACTCCACCGTAGGCACGTATCAAACCGCCAATACCCAGCTTAATCCCCCCAAAATAACGAATGACAACGCAGAGAGCGTTCACCAATTGACGACCTTCAAGGGCAGTCAAAATCGGCGATCCGGCAGATCCTGCCGGCTCACCACCATCATTGCTGTAGCCCCGGGCTTCTCCCTGTTCAATTAATCGAAAGGCCCAGCAGATATGAGTCGCTTTGTGATGTTCTCGCTTAATGTCCTGGATTATCGTCTGGACCGATTCCCGGCTTTCTACCGGAAACACCCGCGCAATAAATTTTGAATTTTTTATTTTCTGAGTAGCCTCGCCGTACCGTGCAATCTGATAATTCACGAATAAATCTACTTATTAGTTAAGAATTGTAATCTTGCGGTTCATGATCTTCCCATCAATAATCAGCTGGAGAATATAGACTCCCGAACTAACATTTCTCGATTTGAATTCACCAGCTGGAAGGGTAAGAGAATTGACACCGGGAGAAAAATCAACTGGATTCGGAAATTTGGTAAAAATTTTCTGACCTCGCAGATTGTAAAGATTTACAGAAATCTTTTTAATAAAATCAGGAATCTGAAAGACAACGGTCAACGGTTCCTGTGATTTAAAAGAAAAAGGATTCGCATAAATGAATAAAATCTGTGTCGAGATATCATAGATATTCTCAATAACTTCAAGATTCAAATCAGCAGCTACTGCCAAATCCCGGTTACTGTTGGTAAGAACAATCAGCAGCTGATCATCAGGATTAGTCTCGCCGATAAAAATGTCCGTTTCCTTACTAAATTGAAAATGCAAGTCGCTTAGTAGCGGTTTATCAAGCAGATAACTTTTTACCAACTGGTTGTTATCCTCCGAGGTGATCTCAAGATTCACATAGTGCCGCCCGGTGAAAGAGATCAAGAAAGGTTTGGCAGCGAATGGATTTACTGCCGATTGAAATTGTAATGAGTTTTCCAAAACACCCTGGCAGTTATCAGAAAAATCCAGCTCCGGGAAATCGGGTCCGTCGGGAAATGGCGAATAATCGGGATCGTAGCGGCTGCCGGTATAGTAACAGACTCTGATAAAATCGTTATAAAAAGCAGTCAGATCACCGCCGTGCTCCTTAATAACTGCGGTCAGCGATTGGAGCGCATAATTGGTCTTGATTTTCTCCCAGATCTGCCTTACCAGAGTCTCTTCGCCTAAAGTCTTCGTCAGGAAATAAAGAAATGGACCTAGAGAATAGGAATAATATTCACTCCACAGGGATCTAGTTGGATAGTAAAAAAAATCATTCAAATATTGGACGTAATCATTTGTTTGCGGATAAGCCCGTTCTTCGAACCAGGTGGATGACCATTCCAAGAAATATTCGTCACCCTGACCGCTTCCTGATAATCCATTCGAATGCCACCAGTTGTATCCCAATTGAACCACATGGAAAAATTCATGAGCAACGGTAACCCGTAAACCGTCTAAACCTTTAGTAACATATCCCGATTCGCTATAATTATTATCAATTACGGTATAAGCAGTATAATCTTCAGGTCTTGCAGTTGTCGTAACCTTATCTTCCGGCCAAGTGTAAGCATAAGTACTTCCTCCCCAATTTATAATATAAATATCCGTTTGGGGATCGTTCACGTCATCTACCGGTGGCGGGTCGAAACCAAGTGTATCCATCAATATCCGATAGGAATATTCAGCTGCCTCGGCTGCCTCCCAGACATAGTCCGGCACACTGGGAACATGGGTACTGGTTGGGTTAACCGCACTATCTCCTTCCACCGTATAGTGGATTTTAAAATGACTAGCGCTACTGATATAACTCGCGGGTAAGACAGGTCTTTGAAGAACCGCCTGTCCCAGGATTTTCTGGCGATTCTTCGGGTGAACCATAAACGACTTGATTGCTCTGGTTTTATTGTCGGTAAAAAATGCAGAGCGTTGCTGGTTTTCAGGAAGTTGCTGAAGGTAATGCTTGACCGCGGTAAACGAGTCCATTCCCGCAGCTGAGGATCCTATAAATATTATGAAGATTAACAGAATAATTTGCATATTTTATTTTCGGCGAAACAAAATTGTCAAAGGTACCCCGTTAAATCCGAATTGTTGCCTGAGCCGGTTTTCCAGGAATCGGCGGTATTCTTCCTTGATGCCGCGGGGATCATTAGTGAAAAACACAAAAACAGGCGGCGCTTTTTTTACCTGGGTGACATATTTGATCTGGATAAATTTACCCTTAACCGATGGCGGTGGTGTCTGATCAATTACTTTTTGAAAAAATGTATTGAGTTCACCCGTCGAGATTCGCTTCTGGTTCGACTGATACACCTCATTGGCTTGTTCCAAAACCTGACCGATCCGCTGCTTGGTCAAAGCAGAAATGAAAATTATCGGGTAGTAAATTAATTCCGGGAAACGATAAATAATCTCTTCACGATATTTTTTCATGGTATTGGTTTCTTTCGATACCAGATCCCATTTATTGACAGCAACAACCAGCCCCTTTTTATGATCAATAATTAGCCGTGCAATCGCAATATCCTGACGGTTAAATCCCTTCTCTGCATCAATAACCAAAATAGCTACATTGCAGCGTACAATTGCCTGTTCCGCCCGCAAGGTGCTAAAAAATTCAATCCGATTATCAATATTGCGCTTTTTTCGCAGCCCGGCGGTATCAATCAGGATCACTGCCTGCCCATGATATTTGATTTCCGTATCAATGGAATCGCGGGTAGTTCCGGGAATATCGGTCACTATTAATTTATCCTGACCCAAAATGGCATTTACCAGTGAGGATTTACCGGAGTTGGGAACACCCACAATTGCCAGACGCAAGTGTTCCGTCTGGTCTTTTTCTGCCGGAGCCTCTTTCGGCAACTTCGCTAAAATCAGATCCAGCAGGTCACCTATCCTTCTACCATTCAATGCCGATATCGGAATCGGCTCACCAAAGCCAAGTCGAAAAAACTCATAACAACTTTGATCGCGAATCTGATTATCACATTTATTGGCAATTAATAACACCGGTTTCTGCGAAATTCTCAAAGACTTGGCAATGTCCAGGTCCCACGGTGTAATTTGATCAACCACATCTACAAGGAACAAAATCAGATCAGCTTCCTCTATAGCTATCTTGATCTGAGATCGAATCGCATTCTCGATTATATCCTGGCTCTCTGGAATAAAGCCACCAGTATCAATTAGCATAAATTGCCGACCCGACCAGCTCACCTGTTCATATATCCGGTCGCGGGTAATACCAGCCTGATGATGAACAATCGCTTTACGTTTCTGAGCAATACGATTGAAAAGGGTAGACTTGCCGACATTCGGTCGGCCAACAATAGTGACAGTTGGTTCCCGCTCAGCCATTCTTTAAAATCTCGACAAAACTATCATTCCCGACAGAAACAGCCCGCAGAAGCGCATTCTGAATATCATCCGGAGTCAGATCATCCAGCAAAATACCATCTTCATTGACGCAGCGCGGTGGCAATAAAACCTGATCATAATGTTTTGATCTGGGAAATTGCTCGATAATATCGCCACCTGTAAGTAAACCGGCTACAGTTACCGTATCACCATAGAAATTATTGATAATTGGACAGATTTCGACCGTCAAATTATCAATTGAATTTAACACCGGTAAAAGATGACGCTCCAGAATCGGTGCCGCCAATTCGCCGGTTATTACTAGAATTCTCCGGGATTCATTTACAGCCTTGGGCAAAAATGGAACCTGCTTTTTAAAATTATCCAGAAATTGACGGGTTAGCCCTACTCCATTTTCTATCTGATTATACATCCCGTATTGTTTTGGTGAGGGCAGCGGCTTATTAGCCAAAAGGAAAAATTCATCCGCCAGATAAACGAAGGGATCACCTTCAGAATTCCGATAACGCCTGTTCCAGCTTTTTAGTTGGTGAACCAAATTTTTCGCCTGCTCGGCAGTTACCGGCTGTAATTGAGTCAGTCCGGTTCGATGTTTAGTCAATCCGACCGGAACAATGGCGAGAGTTTTCACATTTTTAAACTGATAGAGATCGTCAATTGTTTGGCTCAATATTGATCCGTCATTATACCCTGGTATTAAAACTACCTGAGTGTGGAGCTCGATGCGATTCCGACTCAGAAACGACAATTTTTCCAGCAAATGATCATCTTTTTTAAAACGGAAAATTTGCTGCCGAACTGCTGAGTCGGTGGCATGCACGGAAATATACAGCGGAGAAAGGCGCAGTTTAACAATCAGTTTCAGCTCCACATCAGAGAGGTCGGTCAAAGTAATATAGTTCCCGTGGAGAAAAGAGTAACGATAATCTTCATCACAGAAATAAATGGTTTTGCGCATCCCGGGAGGATTTTGCTTGATAAAACAAAAGATG
>Ga0315555_1001397_pt1 | contig 17339 bp, 17 predicted proteins | sample SalMarSW160380MG_FD_202113 | JGI IMG/M metagenome (GOLD analysis project Ga0315555, IMG submission 202113) | Salt marsh sediment microbial communities from the Plum Island Ecosystem LTER, Massachusetts, United States - Salt Marsh Sediment SW1603-80 ... | reverse complement strand
TGAAATATTGAGAATAATAGAGGAGCAGATGAAGATAATGTCAATTAATTTAGTCATATTCAGTTATTAGCTATATTTGACGGTTTTTATGGTTTATGGCATGTATCTGCTGTTTTCTCCCAGTCTCAATTTTCATTAAAGAACAGTTTTGGAACGTCTAGGAAACTTCATAGGATTTAATTTTGTTTCCAACATCTGATTTTGTTAGTCAAGATTTCTTGACTCAATAAATCTTTACAAAAAATGATTTATTCCGAAAAGTCAAAGCTTACTCAGGGTGAAGTGGGCTCTGGATTAAGATAATGATATCCTCCTCTCGAAAAATGTCATTCTCTTTCTCCTTTAATTTTGGTCCAGAGCCCCAGCAAACCCAATAGAAATTCTCCATTAAAGAACAATTTTGGTGCGTCTAGGAAACTTCACAAAAATGCATTAGTCTTGCTGTTTTAACTGCTTTTTGAGTTTCTCAACTTCTTCTTCAAGCTTTCTAACACGCTCTTCCAGTTCTTCTCTCTTTTTCTTCCTCTTTTTCCTTTGCTTCATTGCTGCAACTGCAAATCCTGCACCATGGGTTTCGGTAAACTAGCCGACTTATTCTTCGGACAAGGCTACATGGCAGGCATAAACTCAAGCCTAACCCTAAAAATCATTTTCGTCTACGGCTTACTAGGCATAGTCCCGATAGCTTTCCTCGCCGTCTCCATACTGCAAGGGTTCGCCGTAACCAAGATTGCAGTGTTAGCGCTCCTTCTGCTTCTTCTGTTTTACAGCGGCAGCAGGCGAAAACCGAAGTAACCAAAAAAATTTCTGTACGGTTTTCATCGTTAACAGCTTAGCCTAACAGCAATTGTTATCTCTTACCAACCCGAAAAGAATACCCAAAAAGGAGAAGCCTCTACATGCCCAAAAACTTCACCTACGCCGACGCAGGCGTGAACCGCGAGCAACGTGCAGAATCCAAAAAAGCACTGAAAAAACTACAAGAAACCTACAAACACAGCCACTACGGTCCAGTGATGCGTTTGCCGTATGGAAACATCTTCCCAATCAACAAAAACACCTATTTGGACTTGGTCATCGAAGGCGTAGGCACCAAAGTTCTAGTAGCTCAATTAGCAGAGAAATACGATACAGTAGGCGTTGACGCCGTAGCCATGGCCGTAAACGATGTGATACGCTCAGGCGCCACACCACTCGCCATAGCGGATAACATCCACGCCCAAACCAGCGACCCTGCCCTCGTAAAAGATTGGCTTGAAGGAATCGCCAAAGGTGCCGCGCAAGCAGGATGCCCCGTTACAGGCGGAGAGATAGGTGACGTAGCAGAAATCATAAAAGGCATCGCGGAAGGCGAAGGCTTCGACATGATCGTCGCAGCTATAGGCCAAGTTGCCAAAACAAAAATAATCACGGGAAAAAACATCAAACCCGACGATCCGATAATAGGCTTAAGAAGCAGCGGGCTTCACAGCAACGGCATAACCCTCGCACGGAAAATTCTTCTCAAACAATGGGGCGGAAAACACGAACCCCACGACACACCAGACGCGCTCGGCAGAGAAATCATCAGCGAGATGCTGGAACCCACCCGAATCTACGCCAAACCCATCCTCAAAGCAGCGGAAACAGCCCGAATCAAAGCCGCTGTGCACATAACGGGCGACGGCTATTTGAAATTCAATAACCTCGCGCGCTTTTCACCGGGCATAGGCTTCAAATTTAACAACTTCAAACCTCAACTAATCTTCAGCTTAATCCAGAAAACTGCGCTGGAACTCGGCTACACCATAACGGATGAAGAAATGTTCAGAACCTTTAACATGGGATGGGGCTTCGCCGTAATCGTGGACAAAACAGACACAGACAAGGCAATGAATGCCCTAGAAAAAACAGGAACCGAACCGGAACTGATAGGAAAAGTGACCGGCAAACAGAAAATTGAGATTCACTACAAAAGCAGGAAAATAATCTTGGCATAGCGCTTTGCAGTTTTAGTGATGCAAGCGTTTAAATCTCCTACGCTTAACATTTAGCCCATGAAATACCGCGCAAAAATCGAGGTTAGCCTTAAACCAGGCCACAGTGACCCTGAAGGCGAAACCGCAGCACGCTTGCTAAAAGAACTCGGCTATGCAGTTGATGCCGTGAACGTGAGCAAAGTATACACCATCTTTCTTGAAGCCCAAACGTCAAGAGAAGCCAAAGCGAAAGCTGAAGAAATGTGCAGAAGGCTATTGGCAAACCCAACCAAAGACAACTACACAATCACTATCGAGGAGCAAAAATGAGCGTTAACCTCTACATCCGCAGAAAAACCGCTCTTTCCCTGTTCGAAATCAACACGCTTGAAGCAGCTGGCAACCAACTGCAGGAAATAAGCCGCGAACTAGGCTTAAGCTTAAACTTACAAGAGATGAAAGCCATCCAAGCTCACTTCAAAAAGAAGGGAAGAAACCCAACTGATGTGGAACTTCAAACTATAGCGCAAACGTGGTCTGAGCATTGCTTCCACAAAACGTTCAAAGGCAAAATACGCATAGGCAACAAGGAAATTAACAGTCTCTTCAAAACGTACATAGCAAAAGCCGCAAAAGAAATCCACCCTCGCTGGTGCTTCAGCGTCTTCGAAGACAACGCGGGCATCGTCCGCTTCGACAAAGGCTACGGAATAGCCGCCAAAGTTGAAACGCATAATCATCCTTCTGCTGTGGAACCGTTCGGGGGCGCAGCCACAGGCGTAGGCGGAGTAATCCGCGATGTTCTCGGCGTGTGGGCAGACCCGATTGCGTGCACCGACGTTTTAGGCTTCGGACCCTTAAACTATGATTACAACAAGCTCCCAGCAGGCGTGAAACACCCAAAATACGTTTATATGGGCGTAACGGCAGGCATAGGCGCTTACGGCAACAACATGGGTATCCCCACCGTGAACGGCGCCATATACTTCGATGATAGTTACACGGGAAACGTCACAGTCTACTGCGGATGCATAGGGCTTTTGCCCCTCAAAAAGTTCAAGAAAAACGCTAAACCAAGTCACATAATTCTGCTGGCGGGCGGAAAAACAGGCCGCGACGGCATCCACGGCGTAACCTTCGCTTCCGCCGAGCTAACAGAAAAATCAGAAGAAGTGTCCAGACCTGCGGTGCAAATCGCAGACCCAATTGAAGAAGAAAAACTGAAACGCGCCATAATCGAAGTTCGAGACCGCGAACTCGCCTCAGCCATAACGGACTTGGGCGGCGGAGGATTATCATCGGCTGTGGGCGAAACCGCTGAAAAATTCGGTTGCGGCGCCACAGTGGAACTTGAAAAAGTGCCCCTCAAATATCAGGGCTTGGCTCCTTGGGAAATCTACATTTCCGAATCCCAAGAAAGAATGCTCCTAATCGTGCCGCCTGAAAAACTTGAGAAAGTTTTGGAAATCTTCGAAAAGGAAGAAGTTGAAGCCACAGCAATAGGGAAACTCACGCAAGAAACGCGTTTGCAGCTTTATTATCGAAGCGAAAAAGTAGCAGACATGGATATGCGTTTCCTTTTTGAGCCGCCATCAAGCTTGAAAACCGCAATATACGAAACCGTAAGCCTTGAAGAACCCGCATTTCCAGAACCAGAAGACCTCACTGGACCTCTCTTGCAACTCCTTTCCGCGCCGAACACCGCCAGCAAAGAAAGCGTGGTACGCACTTACGACCACGAAGTGAAAGGAAATACCACCCTGAAACCCCTGCAAGGCGAGTACGGCGGGCCGAACGACGCCGCAGTCTTGAAACCTCTCAGCGACTCTTGGAAGGGCATAGCAATTTCCTGCGGGATGAATCCAAACTACGGGAAAATCGACACTTACTGGATGGCAGCCTCAGCCATAGACGAGGCAGTGCGAAACAACATCGCAGTTGGAGGTCGCAGAATAGCACTTCTCGACAATTTCACATGGGGCAACCCTGAAAAACCAGAACGGTTAGGCTCACTCGTGAGAGCGTGCGAGGCGTGCTACGACTTCGCCACCGCCTTTAAAGCCCCTTTCATTTCGGGAAAGGACAGCCTTTACAACGAGTCACCTCTCGGTCCTGTTACGCCAACACTCCTAATCACAGCGGTAGGCATAATTCCAGACATACGCGCAGCCGTCTCGATGGACGTGAAAGCGCCAAGCAACCTGCTCTACATCGTCGGTGAAACGTTCAAGGAACTTGGCGGCTCAGAATACTGCAAGCTCAAAGGGCACATGGGCAAAACAGTTCCGAAAGTTCGCGCGGTACAAGCTAAAAAAACTTTCAAAGCCGTCACTGACGCCATTGACTTAGGTCTTGTCAAAGCTTGCCACGATCTTTCAGAGGGCGGGTTAGCAGTGACAGCAGCGGAGATGGCTCTGGCAGGCGGTTACGGTGTGGAACTGGACCTTAGAAAAGTTCCGAATAAGGCATTAAACCGCAACGATTTCATGTTGTTTTCTGAATCAAACAGCCGCTTCCTCTTGGAAGTCCCAGAAAAAACCAAAGGTGACTTTGAAGCCGTAATGAACGGGAAAGTTTGCGCTGAAATAGGCAGGGTCATCAAGAGTTCCCGATTAATCGTTTATGGAATAGACGGCGCAGTTGTTGTGGATGCTTCGCTCACGGATTTGCGGCGAAGCTGGAAGGAGACCCTGAGCAGCGGGGTGTGACATGTGAAGCGGGAAGAGATAAAAGTCTGCGTTATGCGCGTGGGTGGCACGAACTGCGATGCGGAAACGCAGCGTGCCTTTCAGGAGCTGGGCGTTCAGGCTGAAACGTTACATGTAAACGAGCTTGTCAAACGCGGAAACCTCTTGGACTATCAGGTTCTGGTTTTTCCAGGCGGTTTCTCGTTTGGGGATTACGTGCGTGCTGGAGTTATATTGGCAAGATGGCTTTCAGCCAAGCTGGGCAAAGAAATTAAAGCTTTTGTTGAGGAGAACAGGCCAATTCTCGGCATATGCAACGGTTTCCAAGTTCTGGTTGAGTACGGCTTGCTTCCAGGCTTTGAAGGCGTAAGCGCTTATCCAGAAGCCACTCTCGCCACGAATATTCCACAGGGCTATAACTGCCGCTGGGTCTACCTCAAGCAGGAAAACAAGGGAAAATGCATCTTCACAAACAGAATCCCCAAAGGAAAAGTGCTACACATCCCCGTTGCACACTCAGAAGGGCGCTTTTTGTTTCCAAGAGAAAAACAACAAAAGCTACTGGAACAGCTTTACGACAATGACCTGCTAGTTTTCCGATACTGCAGCAAAAACGGCGCTTACGCGGAAGGCAGTTTTCCAACAAACCCAAACGGCTCTTTCCACGATATTGCAGGCATCTGCAACAGGGAAGGGACTATTTTCGGTTTGATGCCGCATCCTGAAAGAGCGCTTTACTGGTGGCAACAACCAAACTGGACGCGGCAAGTGCAGATGCCGCAGTACGGCGATGGAAAACTTATCTTTGAAAGTCTGATCGATCACTTAACCAAGTTCTAAGTCCTTGGCAAAGGGCAGCCCAGCCCTCGCGCCCATTTTCATTATGCACCTTGAAGCCACAAAATTGCCCAGCCTACCACACTCGAAAAGGCTTTTACCATTAATCAAGCCGTAAAGGAAACCAGCGCAAAACGCGTCACCCGCACCAGTCGTGTCCACAACTTCCACGTTGAATGCTTCTACCAAGTGTCGTTCGCGACCATCCGTGACATAACAACCGTCACCGCCAAGCTTGACAGCCACAATTTTGACACCTCTTTCAACCATGAAGTCAGCACCTTTACGATAGTCAATCTCGCCCGTCAAGAGTTTAAGTTCGATGGCGTTTGGCATCAAAACGTAAGTCCTCTTTAGGATAGGCTCTAGAGCCGCATAGCCTTTTCTTGCGTACAATGCGCCAGGGTCAAAGCTAACCTTGACGCTGTCGGGAATGGCGTCTAAGAGCTTTTTTTGTGTTTGGAGTGATTTTTCTCCGACGAATGAAGTTAAATGCAAAAACTGCGCTTGCGAAGCGTATCTGGCGTTCACTTCGTCAAGCGTTATGGTGTCGTTGACGCCTGAATTAATATACAGCGCCCGTGCGCCTTTTTTGTCCACGAAGCCTAAGACTGAGCCGCTTTTGCCCTGCTCCGCACGGGCCACACCAGCCGTGTTTACACCTTCTCTGAAGAAATCTTGGATTAGCAAGTCGCCTTCTTTGTCACAGCCCACTTTGCCGATGAAGCCCACTTTGCACCCGAGCCTCGCGAGACCAACAGCAGTGTTTGCGGCTGAGCCTCCGCAGGCTTCCGCGTAATCCTCTATGAAGCTTTCCTCTTCTGCCTTGGCAAGCCTGTTTACTCTGAAGAGTTTGTCCACGTTAAGCGCGCCAAAACCGACAACGTCAAAATGGCTCATAAGAACAACTCTCGCAAGTGAATTTTAAACTCGCCCAGTTTGCCGCCGTAATTGCCAGCGGAAATTTGCACGACGCCGTCAACATTCAGGACAGCGCCGATTCCAGCTTTCATGGCTTGCTTAACGGACTCCATTGAAACCCCGTTGATCACTATTTCTGGGACGTAACGCACGTCTTCAGGAACCAAGGAGGCGCTGCCTAACTTTGGTTTAAGCGATGAGCAATATGGATGGTTCGTGGTGGGGCCTATCGATGGAAAACGCGTTTCAGGCTTAGAACCCGCCGAGCAAACATCAAACGGCGTGATTACGCCAGCTACGTTGTGTATGGCTTCCAAGGCTTTTTCGCCTGCTTTTTTCACGGCTTCTTTTGTTTTGCACATCACCCAGAAGTTTGCGCCCATGACACCGCGGGCATAACCCAAATACCGTTCAATGATGAAGTCTGGAACCATGAGGGGAACGACGATGACCTCTCTGCCATGGCGCTTTTCAACCCACTCGTAACCGTCGCCGCAGTGCCCAACCCGCGTCATCATGTCCAATTTCCCCTCTGCATTGGGCAAGGCGTCAAAAACCGCCGTGAAAGGCTTAACCAGTATATCTTGGCGTATCCTGTAAGACAACTCGGTTTCAAACTTCTTCAAAGACTCAGCAAAAGACGTTTTGCGGCTTATTTCTCCCCAGAACTGCAGTATTGCGCCTTTGCGTTGGTCTGGGGTTTCGTTTTCGCTCAGCCATTTTTCGACGCCGCCTTCCACTCTGCCAATCACCACGGAAGGTGTGGCGGTTGAGTCTTCAGCCGCACTGCGCAATGTGCGCGCTTCATCAGCTGTGACGATTACGCGGCAAAAAATTCCAGCAAAGGCTTCGGCATAAGTATCCTCAATTTCCGCTTTAGTTACCATCTATCCGAGCCTCCCAATGATTTCGCCTCTAACTTTCTTTCTAAATTCGCTGCTTTCTTTCGCTAGCGTTTCCATATTTTCCGCTGTTACTATTTGAACCTTAGGCAAAGCCGCAGGATACAAAGCAAAAAGCTTGTCAAGCAGAGGCTGGCTAACCGCGCTTTTTCGCAGCGTTTCGCGGTTCCAGTTTTCCAGCATCTGCAAGGTTTGCTGCTTCCCGACGTTGCAGAAGAGGTCAGCGATGACGGCGGTTACTGTGCTGTTTTCGGATAACACTGCTGCTTCAGCGTTTTTTACCGCGTACTGATTACCGTTAAAAGAAACAGTCAAGCCGCCATTTTCCCTTACCAGTTTAAAGGCTTCTGCGTCGGTTATGCTGTCACCCACGTACATCACATCACTCAGTTGTGCGTGCAAGCCTTCCACGGCGTCTTCTATGGCTTCGGCTTTTTGGCTCCCGCCGACGGTTGTCACATCAGAGAAAATCTTGCCTAAACCCATGCTTGCAATTTCACTCCAGAAAATCGCATCAAGCCGTCCAATCGTTTCTTGGTCAGCAGCCGAAAAGTCTTTTACCGTTTTTGCCGCTGGCGGAATAGCTATCATATACATCTGCGCGATTTCTTTTGCAATGTCTTTCAGCCGCACCTTTTCTTTTTCGCTGACGACATATTTGTCGAGGCGTAACTTGGTGCAATACGTGTTTTCGTATGGAAAATCTAAGGCTCTGCAGAGAGCTTTTATGTAATGCTCGTAGCTTGTGCTGACAATGAAGGCGCTGGCTACTGCCCTCACATGCTGCAAGGTGTCTTTGCTATTTGCGATTAGGATTAGGTTCTGAGCGGAGAATTTTTCCATCTGCCTGTCCGTAACGTCATACGCCTTCAGGAAAGGCACTATAAACTTCAAGGTGCTGCCAGCGGAGTAACCGGGCTTTTTCAAAACGTCAGCAAGCACGTCATCATACTTGCTTATGAGCGTGAAAAGTTTGTCGCCGTTTGGAACAAAATACGCCGTAATTTCGTAGGCGTTGTCGTTTTTGCTTATGGGCCCCTCGCAGTCTGATATGAAAACGCGCTTCACGGCTTACGCCTCAACCGTTCCATGTGGCTTACGCTTTGGGCTATGTGCTGCTTGGACGCTATGTCCATCCTGTTCCACAAGGCACCGCCTTTAATCGCTCTGACGCCTTCCAGCGAGACTTGACGCGCTTCCTCAATGTTTGCGCCGACGCCTAACACGCCAACCGCTCGAGACTGTAGAGCATAAACTTGTCTGTCCCTGACTTCCATGGCTGCGGGATACACGCGGACTCGGTCGCCGTACTCGCTGGCTAGCGCATAAGCCTTTGACAGGTCCACTGGGGTGTCAACAGCCGCTTTATCCACCATACTTGGAAAGACAGCGGCGTAGCCTCCGTAACCCGGCGGAACCTTATAGGTCAAAACGGTTGCCGCCTTCTCCAACTCAACGCGCGTCAAGTTGCCTTCCAAAATTTTGAAGCAGACATCGACGAAGTCATCCTTCAGGATGGGAAGAATGTTGATGATTTCAGGGTCGCCTGGGCGGCTGTTGTTTTCGAGGATTTTAAGTCCAGCGCCAGTGTGCATGAAAGCCAAGTATAAGGGTACGCCTCTCAAGGCTGGGTCGTCTCCTATTTTTGTCTTCCATTTTTCGAAAATCCTTGTGGCTAATGCGAGTTCACGTTCTCTTTCAGCCGCTGTTAGGAATGGCAGCGTGTCGCCTACGTCTTTGTAGGATCCCATTCCACCCGTGTTCGGTCCTTTGTCACAGTTAAACGCGCGTTTGTAGTCCCGTGTGTCAGGTAATGGCACAAGGTGTTTGCCGTCGCACAGCGCCTGAAAGCTGGATTCTTCGCCGTCTATTTTTTCTTCTATTATCACAGTGCCGTACTGGAAGTTTGACATGAAATGTTCGAAGAGTTTTTCTCGCGTGATGAAGTGGTCTCCCCAGACGCCTACGCCTTTTCCTGCTGTTGGCTTGTCAGGCTTAACTACGGCGTTGTTCTCAAGCTGGTCGAGCCAGCTGTAAACCGCGTTCTTGACTTCGTCTGTTCCCTTGTAGTCTTTGGGGTCGAAAATTTTGAAGCGCGGGTTTGATTCGGGCGCTATTTCCTGAAATAACAGGCGCTGCTGAATTTTGCTGACTTCTATAGCGTATTCCTGCTTTGGGCAGATGACAGGTATGCCTGTGCGGCGTTCCACGACGTCGCGTACGCCCCCGATTATGGGTTTTTCTGGACCAACCACGGCGAAGTCGATTTTGTCCTTGTTGGCTTCGGCGAATTTGCAGATTCCTTCAATGTTTAAGTCTGGTATGACCACGTGTTTGGCGGCTTTTTCCATGTTGAAAGGGTTGCGTTGCTTGTCTGCGATGTAGAGTTCCACTTTGTGGTTTGGGCTTCTGGCGAATGCGTCAACCATGGCGGTTTCTCTTGCGCCGTACGAAACGACGAGTACACCGACGTTCTCCATAACAGGCACCTTTGTTTGTTAGAGAATAAACTGGAACGCTTAATTTGCTTTGCCACTAAGTTTGCGGTGCGGTTTCACATGTCTCGTAGATTCTTCCTTTTTCCTCGTAGCCATTGAAGAATTTTTCTTTCATTTCGTCAGCCATTTTTTGGGCTAGCGGCGTGGGGTACTTACCTGTGATGCACGCAAGACACAATTGGTTATGACTCTGGCCTGTGGCACGTACTAATCCTTCGATTGATTGGTAGCACACAGCGTCTGCGCCTATGATTTTCGCGATTTCTTCTGCGTTGTGCCTCGAGCCGATTAGTTGCCCGTAAGTTGCCATGTCTATGCCGTAAAAGCACGGACCAATTATGCGTGGGAAAGTTACGAACATGTAGACTTTTTTGGCGCCTGCTCTGCGCAGTTTTTCTATTGTGATTTTTGTGGTGTCGCCGCGGACTATGCTGTCTTCCGTGACTAGTAGGCGTTTTCCGTCAACCTTTGAGTCTAGTATGTTTATTTTTCGGTCTATGGTAGAATAGCGTTCTTTGTTTAGCAGTATGAAGGCTCGTTCGGTCACGTAGCGGTGCCTGCGGGATGCTCGTTCCCATCTCAGTCCAGACTCTTCGTGAACGCCCATAGCGGAGTCGTCGCCAGTTTCAGGCACTGAAAGTATGACATCCGCGTCTTTTGCGATTTCTGGGTACTCGCGTACGATGTTTCTTCCGAATTCTTCGCGAATTTCATAAACGTATCTGCCGTCGAACCGCGAGTCAGGTCTCGCAAAGTAGGCATACTCAAAAGCGCAGAAAGCTTTGCGTGGATTCTTGACAATCTGCTCGCGTTCAACCCCGTCTTTTGAGACTTTCACAAGCTCGCCTGGTTCAAGTTCGAAATCTCTCACAAAACCGTTCATGTCTAAGCTCACGGTTTCCGAAGAAAAAGCGTAAGTTGCCCCATCTGGGCTGTGCCCAGCACACAGCGGCTTTATACCATGCGGGTCTTTAAAAGCGAAGAAGTCGCCGTTTCCAGTTATGCCCGCCACGGAAAATGCGCCGTCAAGGCTTTGCATGCATGCGCCAACTGCGGATGTTAAGTCCTTGCTCTGTTCAAGTTCGAGCAGCAACTTTTGACAGACCAAGTCTGAATCGCAACTATACACGAAATTGGGGAAGTTTTTTTTCATTTCCTTTCGTAGTTGGAGGATGTTGACGATGTTGCCGTTGAAAGAGAGCGCGAGTTTTAGCCCGTTTATTGAAGCTGTAACTGGCTGAGTGCCTTGCATCAATGATCTGTCGTCGCATTTTCCCGAAGTGGTATACCGCACGTTGCCTAATCCTATGCATCCTGGCAGGCGCCCGAACCATTCTTGCATGCCGCTGGCTCGTAATTTTGGTACTAAATCAAGTTTTTTGTGAACGTAAAATTGTCCTTCGTTGTAGGTGAGGAAGCCGTGGGACTGGTGGCCTCGGTGGTTTTGGGCGCGGAGCCCCCAGTAAACGTATGGAAATACGGGTTGCTTTTTGAAGTTTATTGCGCCGAAGACACCGCAGCCTATTTTGGATTCCCTTCTTCCGATGTTGAGAAGTAGAGAAAAAAGGGGTTTATCAGCTTTTAGTACATCTTTAGCTAAAAAGCATGGAAAAAGAGATTTCTCCCCAGCAATTTCCCCTTTTTCACTGCCTTGTTTTTGCAATAATCTTGAAAATAATGAAACATTTAACTAACATAAGAACTGCTACATTTTATTTCATTAACGTTCGAGCACAAAAGCTGTTAAAGAAAGGGTGAAATGCGAATAAATGTTCAACCTTTGTTGGCGGATTTCAGCGCTTTCCTAAGTTCTTCTGCTTTGTCGGTTCTTTCCCATGTGAAGTCTGGATCATGTCGTCCAAAATGTCCAAACACAGCCGTTTTCCTGTATATTGGTCTGAGCAGATGCAAGTGCTCTATTATCGCCTTAGGTCTCATGTCAAAGTGTTTTTTCACCAATTCCAGAATCTCTTCGTCGGGTAGCTTTCCCGTGCCATATGTATTCACAAACACGGAAATTGGATGCGCTACGCCAATGGCATACGATATTTGAATTTCGCACTCATCTGCTAAACCCGCTGCAACAATGTTTTTGGCAATATATCTCGCCATGTAACAGCCTGACCTGTCAACTTTTGACGGGTCTTTTCCCGAAAAGCATCCGCCGCCGTGACTTCCAAAGCCGCCGTACGTGTCAACGATGATTTTTCGCCCTGTTAGACCTGAATCGGCTAAGGTTCCTCCAACCACAAATCTTCCGGTTCCATTAACGATATACTTTGTTTCCGTGGTTAACATTGTGGAAGGTATAACATTCTTGATCACTTGATCGATTACGTCTTCTTTCACTCTTTCCTCGTCAACTTTGTCAGTGTGCTGAGCAGCGATTACGACGGTGGTCACTCTTTTTGGTTTTCCATCTAAATATTCCACTGTAACTTGGGACTTGCAGTCTGGTCTCAAATAGGGCAAAATTTTCTGTTTCCTGCAATCCGCCAGTCTTTTGACAAGTTTGTGTGCAAGCATTATTGGCAGTGGCATCAACTCCTCAGTCTCGGTTGTGGCGTACCCGAACATCATTCCTTGATCTCCAGCGCCCTGCTCGTGAGTTTCGGTTTCGTTTACTCCCCTCGCAATATCGGGCGACTGCTCCTCTAAAGAAACCAAAATGCCGCAAGTTTCCCAATCCAGCCCATCCTTTGCATTATCAAACCCGATTTCCTTCAGCGTTTTCCTGACAATTTTAGGTATTGACACGTAGCAAAAGGTTGTGATTTGACCAGTCACTACTACGTTTCCCTGCATCACTAGTGTTTCACAGTCAACCCGTGCTTTAGGGTCTTTGGCTATGATGGCGTCCAAAACGCTGTCTGACACTTGGTCTGCGACTTTGTCTGGATGGCCCTCTCCCACGGATTCTGATGTAAACAAGTATTTTCCATTTCTTTTCATAGGAACCCTTCGATTAAACTTGTAATAAGAGTTTTAATAACTTCATGTTTTTCTTAAAAGGCTTTCTCAATGATTGGTGCACATCCAACAATAGGGTGAAGTATTATCTGAAAGCTTAGCATAAAACGTTTAAATGTTTGGCGCTCAACCTTAAAGCATTAGTGTGAAGAAACATGACTGAAACGACGGAAAAAACAGATGAGAAACTGCCAATATCCGAGTTCTACAAAGTTGTTGACTACGTAACGATTTTTAAAAGTGGAAAATGGTGGGAAGCTATAGTAGTCTCTGAGGCTTATGGAAAACGTTCAATAGGGTTTTATCTTTGGGAAAACAGGAACGGCGTGTGGAAGCGGAAAAACAAGTTCAGCGTAAGAAATCTCGATGAATGGAACAAAGTCAAAGACGCCGTGGATCAGCTTGCCCCGAAACTGGCTTCAAAATAAAAGGCTTCAAATCCCAAGCTAATCAAATACGGTACAAAGAATAGGAATCCAACCGCCCTGCCATCTCTGCCCTTTTCCTAAGTCATAAATTATAATAATTAGCCACTTTAAATAGAGTGTGGGCACTAATTATGACTTCCCAGTTCAAAAGATTTATTGAAAGCCTTGCTAGCCCAAAAGGTCCAGGACCATCCACTACATTTTCCATGTTCCACATTTTCTTTGCCTTGGAGCTTATGGCTGAGAAACCAATCGGGCGCACCAAGTTGGCTGAGAAATTAAAAGTCGGAGAAGGTGCCATCCGCACAATAATAAGTCGCCTTAAGGATGCGGGCTTGATTGTAACTTCAAAAGAGGGCTGCAACCTCACAGATAAAGGATTAAGCGTCTGGAAAAATTTCGCGGAGGTTTTCCCGAAAAGGGTTAAAATCGAAAAAACGCCGTTAACAACTTCGGAATATAATTATGCTTTTTTAGTCAAGAATAGGGGGCACAAGATCAAATCCGGCATAGACCAACGGGACGCCGCTATAATGGGTGGTGCGAGGCGCGCTGTTGTCATCGTATCCAAGAAGGGTCATTTAGTCATCGAATCGGTAAGCAACAGCATAGAGAAAGATTTTCCAGAAGCCGCAAACAAGATTCTTAAAGACCTCAAACCCGAAGATAATGACGTCATAATAATCGCTGGCGCGGATGATTCGATAAGAGCGAAACGTGGAGCTTTCGCCGCAAGCTGGGTACTATTGGACAACGATAAGAAAACGTAGAGTGCCTGCACGCGGCAGCATTAGTACGTGTATTTTTCTCCTCCAGCTAGAATTCGCTCCAGAATGGTGTTAAAGTTCACTAGTCCTTGGTTTGTTTTGGCTGACACCGGAATCAGCAGAAATTTTATGCCAAGCTGACTAATGGCATGCATCATGTTTCTGCTAAACAAGCGTTTTGTGCCTTCCAGTTTCTGCTCGATTGAATCCTCTAAGGCTCTTGGATTAGCCGACCAGTCAATGACTGTTTTTACTTCTTTTTCTGGAATCAGATCGCATTTTGAAAGCAAGTGCATCTGCGGTTGGAAGAAGCGGTTGTAGACTGCGGCTGAGAGAAACATGTTAGAAACATAGTTAAGCGGATTAATGGAAAAAACCGCGTCGAATAGGTAAACTAAGGCTTTAGGTTCTCTTGTAAGCTCGTTCACGATGTAAGGACCACTGGCTCTGAACGCGAAAAGCTCCATTTGTCCTGGCGTATCCACCAAAACGATGTCGGCGTTTGCGGCTTCGATGTCCTTTGTAATGTTGTCGATTTCGTCGGCTATGAGGTCAGCCGCTAATATTAAGGCGCCGTTGGGTCCTAAACCGTATTTTTCCATTAAGTCGCCGACATCCACGTAGTTTCGCACATCCACATCAGGCGAATAAGGAAGTTTTAACGCGCCAGGGTCCAAGTTCACGACGGCTACGTCTTGTTTTGACACTTTCAGCCATTCGCTGAAGGCGGCTGTGAACAAGGATTTGCCTGAACCTGCGGTGCCTATTATAAATGCGATAGGCATGGTTTGTTTCTCCTTTTCTGTGCGGTTTGTGTTGGTTTGGGCGTAATAACTTTTCTGTTGCCGATGATTTGCCCATACGTTATGCGTGTGAAAGCTTCTACTGTGATCTCGGAGACCTCTCCCCTCCCTTATATATAGATACCCGACGTTGCGGATCATTTTTTGAAATTTGAATTAAATTTTAATGAAAAACCCCCATGTACTGCACTGACACACTGACGCTGCCTGAGCTGTTGAAAAGAGGCTGCACTGGCTCAGGCAGCTACCGACTTTGAAGTGGTTTTTTTTCTGAATGAATACAGCTGAATAGTACTGACAGAGTTGTTCAGGAAGGTGACTTGGGTATATATCGTATTGGCATAGGGCTTGCAGAGGAGTGGAAAAAAGGGCTATCGGTTAGCGTTTGCGTTTCTTGAAGTAGACCAGCAGACTTACGCCCACAATAGCAACTAACGCTATTAATGCTAAGACCAATGTTGTTGGGAAGGAGTCTTCACTCGGAGTTGTTGAGGTCTCTCCATCGGGAGCCTCTGGAACCTCGACTGGTGGTATGTCTATGGGGTTTATAAGTGGATATCGGTCTTGGTTGTTTTCGTCTATAACGTATGGCGTTTCCCATATGCCTGAGCTATCAAGTTCTTTAGCTTCAGGATAAAGGTTGGTGTAATTGCTCCAATAATTGCCTCCGATTGGATAGTCATTGTCCCAGATGTTTTCTGAAGGAAGAGGGACTCCTGGGAATTGTGGGTGTCCCCAAGAGGCATCGTCGACCTGTTTTGTATTATTGACAAAGTTATTGTGGTAAATGAGGTTGCTTGACGATGTATGGAAACTGATGCCTATGTCTTGGTCTGCGATGTTGTTTTCAGTAATTGTGTTGTTGTCTGCTGAAAGGATGAGGTAAATGCCCATCTGGTTTCTGGTTATGTAGTTACCTGAAACAAGGTTCTGGTTTGAGTAAGAAAGTTTTATGCCCGCCCCACTGTTCGCTTTAATGTTGTTTTTAGTAATTTTATTGTTTGAAGCGTAGTTTAGAATCGCGCCGTCGCCATAGTTGTTAGAAATGTCATTGTTAGTGATTTGCGAGTCTGTTGTCCAAGCTAACAGTATTCCCTGCGTATTGAAATGAGTATTCTCAGCAATCATTCGTGTACAATTCACTAAAGCTAAATAGCCAATGTTTGGATAGGTTGATGGGTTTATGCTCAAATCGCTTTTGTTAATCAGGTAGTAAATCTTTTTGCCGTTTATCGTGTTTGAATCATCAATGTCGTTGATAAACGACGATAACTTCGGCTGAGGGCTACCTGATACTTCGAAGCCTATACCTGTTCCACTAACCACGTTGTTCCGAAGCACGTTGTTTGAGGAAGTATCGAGGAAAATGCCGCCGCTGTTTACTATTGTGTTTGAAGAAATAACATTGCCCTCACAACTAAAAAGCGTGATACTTCCGCTGCTCATGATGTTAGTTTCATTCAGTTCATTGAAGTCTATGATGTTGTTTCCTGTTATCTGATTGTAGTTTGAGGAAGACCTAATGGCTATTCCTTGGGGGAGGTTGTTTTGGTCAAAGATGTTGTAAGAGCTGCCGTATAAAGAGACGAAATGAATTGTGTTACTTGAGAAAGTGTTGGAGTCTGAATCGTATAGGTCAACGCCGCCCATAAGCAGACTTGGAGCGATTGTGTTTTCTGTGACCGTGTTACTGGAGGAAGTCTCAAATGCGATACCCGCTTCGATTTTCGCGTTTATTTTATTGCCGGATATAACATTACTGTCGGAGTCTCTAATCCGAATGCCTTTACGTTCGGCTTGAATCTCATTGTTTAGTATTTTGCATCCAGACCCGTAGATTTCAATTGCGTTTCCAGACGCGTTTATTTTCAAGTTTTTGGTCTCAGCATTATTTCCGTTTATTGTTATTTCGCCTTGTAAAGTGAAGCTTGCTCCGTCAAGCACAACATTGTTACCCTCGATAACAATTAAACCTTCAATATTGCTTGTGAACGTATAGATATTGCCATCACGTTGAATCTTATCCGTACCTTCGACGCTTCCATCCGCTCTGATGACAATGGTTTCAAAAGACTGCGATTCAACAAGCTGAACAAACGTTCCATAGAAAAGTAAACTGAATATAAGTGCCATGACAAGCGTTAATATTGTTCTTTTCATGAGCACCAAATCTCTTTTTGTTGCTTCTAATTCCCTGTCTAATTATGGGCTGTTTCTGCTGTAAAAGCGTTTTTATCAAGTTTTCTTGACTAAACACGCGTTTTCACGGGTCAAGATTTCTTGACAAGCCAAGCGCTCAGCAGTCAAACTTCAATTCTACTTCTGTTTCCGCCTTTATATAAGGGGGCTTCTGGCGACGATGCGGCTCTAGCCAATAATAGAGTAATGAGCAACAATAAAACAGCGCTAGAATACTGGCAAGACGAACTTGTAACAAAAAAGAAAAGAACAAGAGTAAATTATGGTAGATACTTCAAAGCCTTCTTAAAATACATTGGCAAGACAGCAGACGAACTATTGGCTCAAAGAATCCAAGACACAACCAACCCCGACATCAAAATACAGCGA
>Ga0315555_1001394_pt1 | contig 17348 bp, 13 predicted proteins | sample SalMarSW160380MG_FD_202113 | JGI IMG/M metagenome (GOLD analysis project Ga0315555, IMG submission 202113) | Salt marsh sediment microbial communities from the Plum Island Ecosystem LTER, Massachusetts, United States - Salt Marsh Sediment SW1603-80 ... | reverse complement strand
AGTTGGCCAGTAGCCGAAAGGATTTGATGTTTCATAGAAACCGGGTACAATTTCATAGACATTGGATGTATCCCGTAATTCAGGGGGACGAGAATAATAATGGCGGCGAAAATTCTCCAAAGATACCTCGTAAAAAGTCTTCGAACTGAGCGTATGAGTCAATTTCACTGCTAAATTTTGATGTGAAATATCGGTGAGACTATAGGTCCAGTCACTAAACATATTAAATAAAGCACTGCCGCCGGTACCACCGGCAATTTCTATCGGATAATGGGGATAAGCTCCTTTAGTCCAGTTATCCTCCACGGTAGCAATATTGCCAATCAGGCCAGAGACACTCAGTTTTATTGATTTGCTAATATCAGAGTTGAGCACCAGTCTCCAGTCATAATCAGTATAATCAGGTCTGGTCATCGGAAAAAGCAAAACATCTCTTTGCCGGCGATAAGATGTATAAAACCGCAGATTTCCAAGTTGCTCAGAAATAAGAGGTACTGGCCCACCAAAACCGGCATCAATATCATAGTCAGCCATTTTGTTGTTTTGCCTTTTTCGGCTTTCGTATAGAAAAACACGCTGGGCGCCCAAAGGGGTCAGGTCATTACTTGGATCATTGTCTTCCATTAGCTGCTTTGAAACCTGATTCCAACCAATGAAGGAGGGATATTTGTTTCGGGTATATTCATCCCACGAACCGTTAGCCGTTCCAACCCAGCAGACATCATCGTCTAAGTAAGGTCGTAACCAGTAAGAGTTGGGATCTTGGACATCCGGGATGCCATGACCGCGATAATATTTTGGTGCAGGCGGAGTTATTCTCGTCATAATACTGCCCGAATAACCCTTACTGCCACCCTCCTTTGTTACAATATTTATAATCCCGGCTTGGACCTGCCCATACTCAGCATTGAAACCGCCTCTTTCAACAGTTATCTCTTTCACCGAACTCAATGCCACTTTGGTTAGCGCCTGATTATTCCGGGGATCTCTCATGGTAACACCATCCAGTAGAAACAAAGCCTGATCCCCAAAACTACCCCGAATCTGAAACTTACCAACATTATACCTATCGGTCAGCACCGCCGTACCGGCCTGAAGTCCGATAACATCTTGCAAATTAGCTACGGGCAAATTGACTAAGTCCCTCTCGCTGATTGCCACGGTGCTGGTAGCTACATCGGTTTTAATTATTTCCCGTTCGGCTACGACTGTTACGGTCTCACCCTGAATAATTTCCACTTCGAGTTCTATATTGACATGGGCAGTTTGATCAATCATTACTCTAACATTGCTAACCGTCGTTTTAGCATATCCAATAACCGATATCTGAATCTCATAAGTCCCCGGTGGAACATATAAAATTGTGTATTGCCCGGCTTGATCTGTCGCAGCTCCCAACGTTGTTCCGACAACTATTACATTGGCTCCCATAATCGGATCTCCGGTATCCTTATCCGTTACAATGCCAGCTATTTTCCCGGTAGTGCCAGCCCAAACAAGCACCGGAAAGACAGATGCCAAAATCAAGCTAAGCATCCTGACTATTCGTACGCTATGCCGCATTTTTTCCTCCCTGCTTCCTCTTCGCGAGGCTCCATTTTTTTATTTATCAAAAATCTTAGTATCAATGCACATCGCCACCAAACACCAATAGTGAATGACTCATGTTCCTTTCGGTATCGAGTTGCATATGACCGAGAACTTCTATCCCAATAAATCTACCAGTCTTAATCTGCCCCTCAGCCGTAATCAAAACCTCAACCCTTTAAATCGGTCAAACCAGTCATTAAATATTATTTTTAGTTTTCAATCCATAAACATCTATGTACAAATATCATAAATTCATAATTCGAATGCAATACCAAAAAATACCTAAAACCAGCAAAATTTTCCGACTGACTAAAAAATAGTAACTATTTAGAAATTGTATTCGATGCCGCCACATAACCAGAGATTATACTTTTCAGGTGGATGCTTGACATTGATAATCGTTAAAAAACCACAGCCTCCCCGAAGATTGAAATACAAACGATGAGATACTGGCGTCCGGAATCCGGCAATTGCTCCCAAATCAAGTTTACGCACGGTATTAACGACATTATCCACTACCTCATCTCCGATTTTATTACTCACCGTCGCCTTGAGATTGACGCTGGCACAGGGTCCAATAAAAAAATCAGGATTAAGAAGTTCACTCAGCGTGACCGAGAATTGAAATAATACCGGAATATCAAGGTAATTCAATTTTAAACTGGCGTACCTCCGATTATTCTGAGAGGCTTCATCAACCACATAGGAATAGCGATATCCTTTCATGCTGAAATTGAATTCGGGGCGAATGTTTAAATTATTTGCAATTGGAACTATGCAGTAAATCCCGGCCCAAAAGCCCGGTTTCCAGAGCGGCGCGTTGGCTTCAAGTCCCCAAAGCTTAGCAGCTGTTAAACCTCCCATAAGTCCTTTTTCCACCGATAAGGGAGAATTAGCTTCTGAAGTCTCTAAAGAAGAGGTTTGGGAAAAAATAGTAACACTCAGGGTAAAAATCAGAATTGCAAAAACAGGTCTTTCCAAAAACCAATCCTCTTATCAGACAAAGCCCTATTTAGCATAGATTTGAATAGTTGCCGACTCCAATCCATCGGAATTGGCATTAACTGTAATAGTTCCCCGATTTTCGGTAGCTCGGATCACAGCCAGACATAGTCCGTTGAACGCCTTACGATAGTTAGCCTGAAAAGGTTCGTGGCTCGTTTGCAAGCCATTATCAACTCCGGCGATAACTCCCGGGCCGCGAATATCGAAGTGGATTAAATTATCAGCATCAGGCACAAGTATCCCCTCCTGATCCTGAATCCGGACCGTAATAAATGACAGATCATTACCATCAGCATTGATTTCTGTCCGATCAGCCTCAAGGACAATTTTAGCCGCAGGTCCAGTTGTTTTCACGATCTTAGTAAGGATCTCCTGACCATCCCTCCGGCCAACAGCCTTAAGTGTGCCAGGCACAAAATTCAAACGCCACATCAGATGCAGGTTCTCGTCTGACTTGAGTTGAATTCCCTGGGATACATCGTTCAGAAACAGTTCAACTTCAAGACAATTAGTATAAGCCCAAACATCTACGACTTCACCCCCTTTCCAGTTCCAGTGGGGAAAGAGGTGCAGCACCGGTTCGTCTGTCCATTCACCTTTATAAAAATAGTAACTATCTTTGGGGAAACCCGCCAGGTCAATAATCCCGAAATAAGAGCTGCGTGAAGGCCAGTCGTAAGGCGTTGGTTCGCCGAGATAATCGAAACCAGTCCAGATGTAGATACCTGACAGAAAAGCGTGCTTCCGAACTATTTTCCAGGTCTCTTCTTGAGTTGAACCCCACGGCGCACTGCAATTATCATAAGCCGAACAGGTGTTGTCAGGATTTCCGGTCTTAAATGCTACATCCCAACGTACCGGCCAGCGCCGAATACTGTCCGAGGGCATATCGTAATGACCGCGAGTAGCTAAGGCTGAAGTGGTCTCCGATCCAATAAATTTCTGCCCAGGGTAAGTTTCAGGAAACTGCTCAAAAATCCGATGACTGTAATTATAGCCGATCAAATCGAGTGCCCCCGATTTGATCACTGGATTAAGTGGATTGGGGTCATTGCAGGCTGACGTAATAGGACGAGTCGGGTCGAGACTCCTGACAATTTCAGCTAACTCCTTGGCAATGATAATTCCGCTGCTATCTTTCCGATCCCACTGCTCTATCACTTCATTGCCAATGCTCCAGATAATCACACTCGGGTGATTGCGGTCGCGCCGAACCATATCCGCCAGATCACGCTGGTGCCATTCATCCCAGTTTAAGGCATAATCGTAGGGCGTCTTACTTTTCCGCCACATATCAAACGCTTCATCCATTACCAGAAAACCCATTTGGTCACACAGGTCAAGCAGCTCGGGTGCTGGCGGATTATGGGAAGTGCGGAGACTGTTGACACCCATTCCGCGCATTATTTCCAGCTGCCGCTCGAGCGCCCGGGTATTGACTGCCGCGCCCAGACAGCCCAGGTCATGATGGTTGCAAACTCCCTGGATTTTCATTGGTACGCCGTTTAGAAAAAATCCCTTCTCACTGTCAAAAGCAAAACTGCGAATCCCAAAGAATGTCTCTTTATTATCAACTACTTTACCCTCAATGCATATCTGCGAAACTGCACGGTAGAGATAGGGACTGGTCACTTTCCACAGACAGGGATTTTTAACAATGGCATTCTGCTCGATTTCGCTGACCGAATCCTTTAACACCGACACTACCGAACTAACAACCGTAACTTCTTGATTGTCAGCATTGAATATTTTAGTCATCAGTTTCACCGATTGATCTCGCGCTGTTGTATTGCGGATTCTGGTTTTTAAATTGACTTTTGCAATCTGAGCATCAATTTCAGGAGTAGTAATAAATATCCCCCAGTGGTCAAAATAAACCTTACCCACCGTAATCAACCAGACATTGCGATATATTCCCGAACCCGAGTACCAGCGCGAATTTGGCTGTTGACTGTTATCCACTTTAACTGCCAGGATATTCTCCTCTTTGCCATATTTCAAATAGGGCGTCAAATCATAACGGAACGAGATGTATCCATAGGGACGCAGACCCAGGTAATGACCATTGATCCATACCTCACTATTTCGATAAATGCCATCGAAATCAATGAAGCATAACTTGTCTTTTGGGGCAGCCGGGATATGAAAGCTCTTTCGATACCAGCCAATCCCACCGGGCAGAGCTCCACCGCCAGGCGTCGCCGGATTATCCGGACTAAATTGTCCCTCAATGCTCCAATCATGCGGAAGATTCAGAACCCGCCACTCACTATCATCAAAATTTGATTCCGCTGCCTGCTTAACATCGCCCAGGTGAAATTTCCAGTTCTTACCAAAGTTTTGTCTGAGTCGTACCGATGGTTCCTTAAAGCCACACCAGCTGCAAATAATCAGTACGGCAAAGAATATCAAAAATCCGCGGTTAGACAAGAATCTGATTGTTTCATGAATCATTTTATTCCCCCTGTGTTTTGATATTCGAGAAAAACCTATCCCTCAGAATAAATTCGTAATAGATCAATAAAAAAGAGATTTCTTCACCTTTGGATTATATGATTATTCAAAATAAAAAACAAATTAAAGTGTAACTCTTCCCAATTTATCCATTCTAATAAAATAGATAATTGATAATTAATGCTAATTGTTTTTTTGGGTTAGGCGTTGTAAATTAGCCCGCTTTTTTAACCGTCCTAAAAGGAATTGGAGAATATGTCTACAAAGGCAAAAAAATCATCTTCATCCGATTCAAATCGTGCGCTCAGTAAGTACCTTGAAGAAATTGGGAACTTTGAGCCACTCTCTCCAAATGAGGAAATCGAACTGGCCCAGCGAATGCGCAGCAGCGACCTAACGGAGCGGCAGACAGCCCTCAAGAAATTGACCGAGTCGAACCTGCGCTTCGTGGTCAGTGTCGCTAAAGACTATCAGGGTCAGGGCTTACCCCTGACGGATTTAATCAATGAAGGTAACCTGGGTCTGATTAAAGCTGCCGAGCGATTCGATGAAACCCGGGGATTCAAATTTATCTCTTATGCTGTCTGGTGGATTCGTCAATCAATCCTCCAGGCACTTGCCGAACATTCCCGGATCGTCCGTCTGCCGTTGAACCGGGTCGGAACAATCAGTAAAATCACCAAAGAGGCTGAGAATTTAGAGCAACAGTATGAACGAGCTCCCAGTCAGGATGAAATTGCCCAGGGACTCGATCTGAAATCCGATGAGGTCACCGACGCCATTCGAATTTCACGTAAGCATCAGTCATTGAATGCCCCATTCCGGGATGGCGAGAAAAATTCATTGATTGACGTCATCGAAGACGACACGCAGCCCACTCCGGACAGCGATTTGATGCTGGATTCGCTGCGGCAGGAAATCCGCGATGCCCTCAATACTCTCAAGGACCGGGAGCGCGATGTCATTAAAATGTATTTCGGGATTGATCGGGAATATGCCCTGACATTGAATGAAATTGGCGAGGAATTTAATTTGACCCGCGAGCGGATTCGCCAGATCAAAGAGAATGCAATTCGCCGGTTAAGTCACAAATCACGCAGTAAAAAACTTAGAGCTTATCTAGGGTAAACTACTAAATCTGAAGGGAGGTGAATTAACGTTAAATGGTACAAGTAATCGTTCATAACAACGAAAACCTGGAAAAGGCAATTCGGCGTTTCAAGAAGAAATTCGAAAAAGCCGGCATCCTGAAAGATGTCAAGAAAAATGCCTATTATGTGAAACCGAGCGCCGAAAAACGGATGCGTCGTGCCAAAGCCGCCAAACGAATTCAACGCTATTCACCTACCTAGTAATTATCTCTAACTCTCTTTGAATCATCTTAAAAAAACCTTTGTCGCAACTGCAAAGGTTTTTATTTTTTCAATATTTAATAATAAATACTGATGTCACGCAACTACTGATTAAGCCAGGATTTGATTTTCGCCAGGACCTGATCTTTGGTAAAGCCAAATTTTTCTGCCAGGATTTGATAGGGCGCCGATTCGCCGAACCTTTCAATCCCGATTTTCAGTAAGGGATTACGAATGACATCACCCCAGCCAGTTAAGCTGGCAGCCTCGATAACAACAACCTTTGCTCCATGCGGATGAATTACAGCATCCCGATAGGTCACTGGTTGCTGTTTAAATAACTCGAGTGAAGGTGCCGATACAATTCTCACCGAATGCCCCTCACGAATCAATTCCTCCCCGGCAGCTGCTGCCAGACTCAATTCCGAACCACTGGCAATAATAATCAGTTCAGGGATTTGTTCTCGGGCAGAACCGGAAATGATATAAGCACCTTGCTTAAGTCCCGTCCCGGTATGGTCAACCGGAGACACATTCTGACGAGTCAGAATAAGGGCCGTTGGACCAGCATGATTTCTGAGTGCAATCGTCCAGGCAAGTGCCGTTTCGCAAGCATCTGCCGGACGAATCACGGTCAAATTCGGGATAGTCCGCAGTGCCGCCAGATGCTCAATTGGCTGGTGAGTCGGTCCATCCTCACCTACAAAAATACTGTCGTGAGTAAATACATAGATGACCTGGATTTTCATCATTGCCGCCAACCGGATCGCCGGTCGCATATAATCGGCAAACTGCAGAAATGTTGCCCCAAACGGAATGATTCCGCCATAAAGTGCCATACCGTTGAGAATTGCGCCCATGGCATGTTCTCGAACTCCAAAATGAAGATTTCGACCATCAAATTGACCGGCTTGAATCGAGCCGTATGCTTTCATTAAGGTATTGGTTGACGGCGCAAGATCGGCTGAGCCGCCACAAAATCCGGGGAGGTATTCGGCAATTTTCTGGATGACATTCCCGGATAATTTGCGGGTTGCCGCCGGAGCATTAGTAAGATTTTTCAACAAATCCTCTTCCAAACGATCAATTTGCTGCTCTACCCATTGCCGATCGAGTTGCTGAGCCAGCTCGGGATACCGCGATTGCCAGATTTTGAAATCTGCCATCCATTTATCATATTCCTGCTGCAATGTGGCAATCCGGCGCTTGAAAAATTGGAGTACTTCATCCGGTATATAAAAAGATTTATCCACCGGCCAGCCCAGGTTTTCCTTGGCTGCTTTTAATTCGTCTTCACCCAATGGAGCACCGTGAGAACCTGCTGTATCCTGCTTATTGGGCGCGCCAAAAGCAATATGCGTACGGGCAATAACCAGAGTCGGCTTCTCTTTCTCGTCAACACCTTTTTGAATCGCCTCAGCAATCGCCTGGTGATTATGGCCGTCAGTGCGGATAATCTGCCATCCGTATGCCTTAAACCGAGTAGCGACATCTTCCGAAAAGGCGAGCGTTGTACTGCCCTCAATCGAAATTTTATTATCATCATAAAGATAAACGATATTGCCCAGTTTCAGATGCCCGGCCAGAGAAGCGGCTTCCGAAGCCACACCCTCCATCAGATCGCCGTCACTGACAATTCCAAAAATATGCTGATTACCAAACAGTGAAAATTCTTTGTCGAGTCGCGCAGCGGTCATTTTGGCGGCAATAGCCATCCCGACACCAGCACTAAATCCCTGACCCAGCGGTCCGGTCGTCATTTCCACACCCGGCAGACAACCATATTCCGGATGTCCCGGTGTTCGTGAATTCCACTGGCGAAAATTTTTCAGATCATCCAGAGTAACATCATATCCCGCCAGATAAAGTAGCGAATATAATAACATCGAGCCATGACCAGCCGAGAGAACAAACCGATCTCTGCCAGACCATTGTGGATCCTTAGGATTAAATTTTAAAAACTTACTCCATAGCACAAAAGCGCAATCGGCCATACCCATCGGCATTCCCGGGTGACCGGATTTGGCCTTCTCAACGCCATCGGCAGCCAGAAACCGGATGGTATTCGCTGCCAGCTGTCCAATTTCTGAATTTCTAATCATATCGCTTAAAATACTCCTTCTTATTTGAAACGTAAGATAACAATTAGCTCGATATATTCATAAAATTTCTGAAAAAATATTTCAATTATTCGATCGCCATTAGCTGCAATCCAAACTCGCTGCCAATTGTATTGAGAGTAACAAAGACTTTATCCTGGATTGTCACGGTCTCCCGATTTTGCTCCTCGGCAACCCACTCTTTTTCACCGGCAATATAGATAACTGTCTGACCATTGGCTTTGGCACTCTGTTTTAACATATTAATAAAATAATCCATATTAACCTGAATTTCAGCCAATCCCATAAAGGCCTCGGGATTAATCGCACCGAAGAAATGACACACCTCCGAAGGAGCATCCTTTTTACCATAAACATCCAACCCTACCGCCCCCGAAGCCAGAACGCCACACAGGATATCAACCACGGCACTCAAACCGTAGCCTTTATGTCCACCGGTTGTTTCAGTACCACCGCCTAACGGCAGAAGTCCGCCACCCCGCCGATTGATCAGATTATCCAGCACCTGGGTTGCATTAGTCGTAGGTCGCCCCTGTTCATCACACGCCCAGGAATCCGGCATCGCCATCCCCTTGCGCGAATAGACTTCCAGCTTCCCCCGCGGAACCGTAGAGGTTGCCATATCCAGCAGAAAAGGTCTATGAGATTTCGTCGGAAAACCGATGGATATCGGATTAGTGCCGATGATCATATCCTTGCCAAAAGTCGGCACGACCAGCGGGGCGGAATTCGTCAGCGAAATCCCAATCAGATCCTCCTGCAAAGCCAGCATCGTATAGTATCCGGCAATCCCGTAATGGTTCGAATTGCGCACGGCGGCAAAGCCCAGGTAATTTTGTTTTGCCTTCACGATGCACAATTCCATTGCCGATTGTGCAATCGGTTGCCCCATTCCACCGTTGCCATCAATGACCAGTGAAACCGGCGTCTCCTTAATGATGGTGATTTTCCCGGCAGGATTGATAACTCCGCTACGAAGACCATCCACATAACGTTTTAAGCGCGCCACTCCATGCGATTCGATATTCCGCCGATCGGCAGTTACCAAAACATCGGCGGTAATTTCAGAATCTTTCCGGGGCAGCCCGACACTTATTAAAATTTCCGTTGTAAAATCGGTTAGATCATTAACTTTAACTAATATTCGCTTATCCATGATTTTCCTTATAATAATTACAATCCCGCTTAAACTCTCGGACGAAAACCCTCGCCAAGAACTTCATGCACATTAGCGATTATCACAAACGCCTTGGGATCAATTTGTTGAACCACCTGTCGTAATGATGCAACTTCCTTGCGGGTCACCACTGTGTAAAGAATATTTCGTTCGGCATGGGTAAAAAAACCTCTGCCAAGGATTTCGGTGCCGCCGCGCTCCATGTCCTCGGTAATTACTTTTATAATCTCATCCTTTTTTTCACTGATAATGTAAAATGAACGCGCATAATCCATCCCATCCAGAATGAAGTCCAGAACCCTGCTCGACGCATAGAGACTAATGAAACCGTAAAGGGCTAAATTGATATCATGAAAAGCGATCCCGGCAAAAGTTATCACGAAGAAATCAACAATCATGATACCTGTGCCTACCGAAATATTGGTGTACTTATTAATGAATTGACCAATAATGTCCGAACCGCCGGTCGTCCCTTTGAACCGAAATACAAGACCCAGACCAATGCCCAAAATTATACCGCCGAAAAGGGACGCAAGAAATGGCTCGGTATCCGGTACGGGGATATGGAGTATATCATCGAGAAAATCGGTAAAAAGCGAAACAAGAACAAAGGCATATAGTGTCCGCACTCCAAAAGTCTTCCCCAATAATTTCAAACCGATAAAATAAAGGGGAATATTAAAAACAAGCATCACGATACCTACTGGCAGTCCGAACAGATGATGCAATACAATCCCGATTCCGCTGACTCCACCCGGGGCGATTTTCCCCGGAATCAAAAACAGGACCAAGCCCAACGACATGACCACCGAACCAACTGTCAGACCGGCATATTCGTACACAATATGTTTTAACTTTGCTTTCATTTTTAAATCCTTCTTCGCTCCATCATTGAAATCAAAAACCTGCCGAAGCTACAAATTTTAGCCTGATATTTTAAGGAAAAATTTGCTTTGGTTTCTATTGAGTTTATGGAGTTCAATCCCGTAACTAGTAATAAAATTGTGTCAAAACAAGATAATATGCCTTACCTCTTTTACACCAAACTTTCCTTGCTTTTTCGACTTTAATTGCTCTTTAATTGTACTTTAGATAATAATTGTTGTCAAGATATTTTGTCGGTGCATTTTTATTGGATTTTTTGGATATTTAGTATGTCTGATTTAATTTTTTCCATAATATTAGGCTGGAGAGAAAATGACTGACAAAGAATCTACCACCAAGAAGACTGTTAAAACTTTTGCGCTGGCATCTTTCCTGAATGATGTCGGATCCGATATTATTTACCCTATCTGGCCACTGTTTGTCACCGAAATCCTCAAAGCCAACATGTCAGTGCTGGGACTGATTGATGGATTAGGCGAGGCAATTGTTTCGATTGCTAAAGCTGTCTCCGGTTTCTGGTCGGATAAAATTCACCGACGTAAACGATTTATCTGGATCGGTTACCTGATGGGTGCGAGCTCGCGCATCGGCTATGGTCTCTCGACTATCTGGCAGCATTTGATCCCGTTCCGAATTCTCGACCGTGCCGGCAAGATTCGCAGCGCACCCCGGGATGCGTTGATAGCTGATATTTCTACCGACGCAAACCGCGGAAAAAATTTCGGTTTTTTACGGATGGCAGATAATCTTGGTGCAGTAGTTGGCATTTTGATTTGCATCGCCTTTTTCAATCTAATCGGCTATCGCAATTTATTTATCCTGGCGGCGATTCCCTCTCTGATCGGGGCGATCCTGATTATCGTGAAAATCAAAGAGACTTCCCCCAGCGAACGGGCTATCTACAAAGGATTACACTTCCGCGACCTGAGCGGTAATTTTCTTTTATTTTTGACCCTCAGCGCTATATTCGCCGTCGGTAATTTTACCTATTCCTTCCTGCTTATCTATGCCAAACAAACCGGTTTTAAGATCGCCTTTGTGCCGGTGCTCTATCTTATTTACACTTTCTTTGCCTCGGTCAGCTCTTACCCTTTCGGCAAGCTGGCAGACAAAATTGGTCGGCGAACCGTGATGCTGCTTGCTTTGCTGTTCTGGGCATTGGTTTGTCTCGACATTGTTTTCTTCAAATCTTACTGGCTGATGATTTTAGTCTTTGTGTTGTATGGTATGCACAAAGGTGCCCTCGAACCCGTGCAAAGTACCCTGGTCTCCGAGCTTGCACCCGAAAAATTCCGGGCAAGTTGCATCGGTACCTACCAGATGGTCATTGGTCTGTGCGCCTTCCCGGCTTCCCTTATTGCCGGCTTACTCTGGGACAGAATTGGTTTACTGGTGCCCTTCTATTTGTCGCTGAGCCTGACGATTCTAGCCGGCATATTGATGCTCTTTGTTAAAGAACCTAATAGTAGCAATAGTTGAATATAATTGAATTGTTTTCTGGATACGGGATTTAACTTCCTAACCAGGAAAAAGTCCATTACAACATGTCATTTCGAATCCCCGATTACATCGGGGTGAGAAATCAGGTGAAATTTATCACTATAATACAACCGATTTCTCGTCTCCCGACACTTAGGGAGCCTCGAAATGACGGTAAAGTAAAAAGACGGAAGGAATTCAAAGCTAAACTCGCTCAATTCCCTCTGGCGTCCAATCCCCAGTTCATTTTCGTGCGCAGCGTTTGAAAAAAATTATCGCCTTTAAAGCGGATAACCTTCAAGGTAAAATCCGCTCTGCGGATTTCGATTTTCTCTGACTGCTGCAGGGGAACACGAATCTGCCCATCAACAATCAGCGAGACATCACTGTTTAATTCGCTACAGTCAACTCTGATTGTCTGGCTATCCGCCAGAACCACCGGTCGAGCCGAGAGACTGTGCGGGCAGATTGGCGCGATCACAATCACATTCAAATCTGGTGCGATAATCGGACCGCCTGCCGATAGCGAATAAGCCGTCGAACCGGTAGGTGTCGCTATAATCAGACCATCCGCGCGATAGGTATTAAAATAGTGATTATCTACATAAGTCCGCACCTTGATCATATTAGGCACATTTCCCTTGTCGATGACAAAATCATTAAAAGCAAAAAAAGATTCCATTTTTTGGGGAAAGATCAGTTGTGCACCCAGCACACTCCGCTGTTCGATTTTGTAATTACCGCTTAAAAAGTCTGCAATTCGCTCTTCAAAATTTTCTAATGAAACATCTGCTAAAAAACCAAGCCCACCAGTATGAATTCCAAGTACCGGTTTGTCGGTTTTCGCCATCAGTCGCGAAGCCCCTAAAAATGTCCCATCACCACCAATACTGAACATTGCATCCACAGCTTTGGGAATTTTCTCATCGGCTAAGAATTTTACTGCACTTGACAACTCACCCGAAAGTTGGGCCACGGACGCGGGCAAGATTACCTGCTGGTTCTTCGAAATCAAAAAATCCGTTATGGCTTGCAGCGGTTTTGCCAGTGACTGATAATTTGGATGAAGATGTAATCCGATTCTCATAGGCTCAATTACTCCGACAGGTCTTCTTCAATATAGTTAGCATTGGCTTGTTCGACAAGCACCTTCACTCGTTTTTCGAGGGCTGCCAGGTGTTTCTGGCACTCTGTAGACATGGCAATAGCCTCTTCGAACAAGGCAATGGAATTTTCCAATTCGCTTTCACCCGATTCCAGAATCGCCAGAATCTCCTCCAGCCGTTCGAAAGATTTTTCTATTGAAAAACTTTTTTTGGGCATGTTTGGGCTCCCTTTATAGCTTAGATTTTATTCACGTTACCGTCGCATCATAGCGGCCATCGGCAACTTCAATTTCGAGCTCCTCACCGCCTTGAACTTGCTGTACCGATTTCACTATTGCGGTTGTCGGTCGAAGATAAACAATCGAATAGCCCCGATGCAATACCTGTTTTGGATTCAACGCCTGCAAGGTACTGGTAAATTTTTCAAGTCGTAATTTGGAGTGCTTAATTCTTTGGACTACTGACAGGCTCATTCGTCTATCTAATTCGTCAAGGCGCTGATAATGCTGATGTATCAATTCTACCGGGCTTTTCGCCCTAATTCGGGATATTAAATTTTCAAAAGTCTGGTACTTTTGCCGAAATAATTCGCTGACTCGCTGGCAAATATTTCTGGTCAATGTACTCAATCTTGATTGAATAATTGTGCTTTCCGGAATGGTCGTTTCGGCGGCGGCAGAGGGAGTCGGCGCCCGGAAATCCGCCACAAAATCTGCCAGGGTAAAATCCACCTCATGCCCGACGGCACTGACAATCGGCAATCGCGAGTCGGCCATTGCTCTCACCAATTTCTCTTCATTAAAAGCCCATAGGTCTTCGATTGAACCGCCACCTCGAGCTAAAATAATAAAATCCACATTTTCTAAACGATTAAAGGTTTGGATGCCTTCGATAATTGTATCGGCAGCTTTATCGCCTTGCACCTGAGCCGGAAAAATCACTAGCTCAACCGCCGGATTGCGGCGTCGGCTGACTTGTAAAATATCCTGGACAGCAGCTCCGCTGAGACTAGTAATCACTCCGACGCGTCTTGGAAACTGTGGCAGAGGCTTCTTCAATTCCGGAGCAAAGAGTCCTTCAGCGCTTAATTTCTGCTTTAACGTCTCAAATGCCAGATACAAACTGCCCAATCCGGCAGCTCTGATTTCCATGACATTGATCTGATATTGAGATTGAGCTACATAGGTGATGACATCCCCACGCACGATCACATGCATGCCGCTGGTCAATTGAAATGGGATGGAATTAGCAACATTACGCCAGATTACACAGTTAATTAGTGCATTCTCATCCTTCAGAGCAAAATAGATATGACCGGCACGACTGACAGAGTAGTTGGAAATTTCACCTTCGACCCAGACCGGTGGAATAAATTGCTCGATAACCCGCTTGATTTCACGGGAAATTTCTGAAACGGTATAGATTCTTTCTTCCATAAAAAAAAGAGTGGTAATGACAGAACCGCCCTCACCACTCCCTTGAACGCAGGATTTTTCTATCTGAGCTTCTTCTTATGACGATCTCTCCTGAGTCGTTTTTTCCGTTTATGAGTGGCGATTTTCCTCTTTTTTCTCTTCTTCCCGCAGGGCATACTGTAACTCTCCTAAAATCGAACCTTATTTTCTACTCGTGGTGATGTTATCTACCTTGATACTATTCTTTAATATTTTGGAAGGTTTAAAAACCGGTACGATCCGTTCCGGCAGTCGTATTTCTTCTCCAGTTCCCGGATTCCGGGCTTTCTTAGGCTTACGCACCTTCAAACTAAAACTACCAAAACCGCGAAATTCGATTCGTTTCCCACGCTGGAGCGAATTGGTAATAGTCGCAATGAAGCCATCTATTACAGCTTCTGTGTCAACTTTGGTCAACCCAGTCGCATGCGATACAATGTCAACGATGTCAGCCTTTGTCACGGTATTACCTCCTTATTTTCATAGACAATTTAAAGAGGGATTATGAATTAAAATAGAGATTATCTCCTTTTTATTTAAAACAGTAACAATAACTTGCTACCCTTTTGTCTAAGAACACATAAATTTACGTTTGTCGGCAGTTATTCACAATTCCTTTTTGATTTAACTTCCCTGGGACTTATAAATAACGAGCTTCTGACCAGGATAGATAAACCTTGCACCATACAGATTATTCCAGGCCCGGATTTTACTTAAACCGACCTTGTACGCCTCGGCAATCTCACTAAGTGTTTCCCCTTTTTTGACCACATGTACAATCTTGGCACCCTTGGCAGATTGGACATTGGTAAAACTTGCTGGATTCTTTTTAGTCATAACCCGTAACTTCTGACCGGCATAGATATATCTTTTCCCGTAGAGATTATTTAGTGAACGGAGTTTACTAACACTGGTTCCATACATTTGTGCAATTTGAGTGAGGGTTTCACCTTTCCTTACTCGATGAAGGACAATATCATGATCAGAGCTCAAAACCGCACTGGCATAATAATCATTGACCGGTATGTTCAAAACTTGACCAATCCGCAGCTGGTTGATATTGGTAATATTATTGGCAGTCACCAGAGCGGAGACACTGATTCGATACTTTTGGGCTATGTAGGATATAGTTTGTCCTCTTCTCACCGTGTGAGTTATCAATTCCGGTTTTTTCTCGGCTTCGGGCAAATCAGCCAATTTCTGCTGTAAATCGGCTCCTTTTCCCATGGGAACCCGCAGGGTATAATTACTCATATCCGGTGGAGTGATCCACCGCCGTAATTCGGGATTATACTGTTTCAATACATTTGAAGATATTCCACAAACCCGGGCAATATCTTCGAACTCATAGCTGCGGTCCACGATCACCTCATCCCACTGCCAGGTATCATGGGGCTTACTCTCGAATCCATAATCTTCCGGATTTATAGCAATCGTGATAGCCGCCATTAAGGTTGGAACATAATTTCTGGTCTGGCGCGGTAATGAACGTAATTTCCAATAATCCCTTGTCCCCTCTCGCTGAATAGCCCGCCAGACCCGCAGTTCACCGGTATTATAGGCTGCCAGGGCTAAAAACCAGTCATTAAATTCATCATACAATTTCCTCAAATAGCGGGCCGCAGCTTCGGTAGACTTAATCGGGTCGCGGCGTTCATCAACCCACCAGTTCCGCTTTAGTCCATAGAGCGCCCCAGTGGAAGTAATAAATTGCCAAGGTCCAGCAGCATGCGCATAGGAATAAGCAACTGGATTAAAGCCGCTTTCGATCAAAGCCAAATAGAACAGCTCTTCGGGAAGACCATACTTTTTTAAAATTTTCACCATGTGTTCCCGGTACAGTCCCGAGTTATCGAGCCATTCCTGAAAACGATCATGCTCCCTGTTAGAATAATATTCGATAATCCGATTAATCTGGCGGGATTTGACCAGCGGCAGATGACCCGGACGGTCATCAACAATTACAAGGGTATCATGCGCCAAAGCAACCGTATCAAATACCGATTCGCTGAATTCATCCTGCATAAATTCAACTCGATAAATTCCTGAATCGCCATTCAAATAAGCAAAATCGTTTTGAAAATCAAAGGTTATTTTTTTATAAAAACGATCGAAATCATCTTGCTGTAATAAGGTCAGAGTATCCAGATCACTAATTCCCGCTATTACTTCAAAGCAGCGGTCAAAACAGTACTTCGCCTCAGATGTATCGCCAAAATAAGCGGCAATCAGCGCATCTATATAAAAGATCTTCGCTTCCGAAAACATCAAATCAAACAGTTCCGGACTCCCGCTATCGTTTTCGGAAGTTACCGAATCCGGGCTATTCTTGGTGCTTTGATCAATTGAATAAGCAGCATTACAAAAAGTCAGGGCAACCAATAATAAGCCGACAATTTTTTTTACCTTATTCATTAAAATCCTTATAATCTCGCATTTTTACAGGCGCAAACTTAGGCTATCGAGGATTTATAATCAAGTGGTTTGTTCCCGGTCAGAACGTATCGTTGTAATGATTTGGCTGCTGGATTTACCCCTAACAAGGGGTACTGTTTTAACCTCCTGTACCACATCTCTACCAACAATCTCCCGATAAGCATAATCGCTCCCTTTAACCAGAATGTGAGGTCTTATCTGGGATAACAATTCGTGAGGTGTATCCTCATCGAAAATCACCACATAATCAACCATTGCGAGAGCGGCAAGTAAGCGGGCTCGATCTCTTT
>Ga0315555_1001389_pt1 | contig 17368 bp, 28 predicted proteins | sample SalMarSW160380MG_FD_202113 | JGI IMG/M metagenome (GOLD analysis project Ga0315555, IMG submission 202113) | Salt marsh sediment microbial communities from the Plum Island Ecosystem LTER, Massachusetts, United States - Salt Marsh Sediment SW1603-80 ... | reverse complement strand
TATTATAAAAGAAAAACTTCTCTTAAAATATGATGAAAGGGTTGCATAAAGAAATTTATGAGGAATTTTGTAAGGGTTGTGATAATTTCCTTCTTGGTCCAGCTGCATGTAAGGAAGTTAATAGTGAGTTTAGGAGAAAATATGTACTAGGGGATAGATGCTATCGTGCTATTATTAAGGGTGTGCCTGTATCTATTCTTTCTAAGAAGAGGATTATGGTGGGGGTCGGCGGTGAATGGTATGAGAGAGATGACATGAAAAAGATAGAATCTGCCTTAGATGAGAAGAGAAAAAGGTTACAAATGGAGGGGCCATAATAATGTTTATAAAGTCAAAGGAAGTTATTAGTATATGACTTTAGGAGATGGTCAAAAAATTTTAGGTAAGTTTCCTCTTATTGCTATGTCTTTAAAATATTTTATGGATGTTAAGGGAATTCATAGAGATATCATAACTAAAAGGCAAATTTCTGAAGGTTCCTTGGATAATGTTGTTCAATTTTTTGAATCTTGCAAAATAGGAAGAGAAAGGATTAATTATCTAATGGAACAATTAAAATTGATGGATGAAAGGGAAATGGCTAATTATAGAAATTATAGAGAGATTTTCTGTGCTGTTGTTAAGGATTGTAAGAGGCTTCCTGAAAATTTAGAGACTTATTTTAATGCTCTTGAAAAAGTTAGAAAGAGAGATGAATCTGGTGTAGTATTATTAGAAGATTTTTTTTGGGAAGTTTTTGAATATGCTGGTCGATTACCTCATAATAAAAAAGATTATCATGGGGTTGGGCTTCTTGCAGTAGCATAACTTCAAAAACATTTTTATACTAATCTTTCTATAGTTTATAGAGGTGAAAATGGAACTAATATTTATTTAACTAGCTATTATTATTTTAGTGGTGTTTGTTGTTTCGTATATAGTCAAAGCTTTTATAAATCAATAATTATTCCTCTTCTTCATCCTCTTCTTCTTCCGCGCTTTTTTTAATCTCTTCAACTTCTCCTAATTCAAATAAAGAGAAAATAAAATCAAAAAACCTTAAGATTATTTCAAGAAGAATTATAAACAGTAGATAATACCCTATCTGATTGAAGAAACTAGGAATTTGGCTCAAGTGTGTTGCTATTTTTTCTATATACTGAACTTCTGAAAAAGTGTTTGGGTTGAGGACAGTTATTGCAAGCAGAGTAAAAGGAAATAATTTTGCGATTTCCCGTGACAGTCCTTCTTTGTAATAAGCAGCTATTCTTATTGAAGCAATTATTGCTGCAGATATGATTAATATTTGAGATACTTCCTGAGTTGCTGTCAGAATTACTAAGAAGAGAGTAAATATTGAAAACCAAAAGAAAATTAAAAACGGCAGGATTATTATATATTCCAAAAAATAAAGTGCTCCTGTTAGCAGTTTTGTAAAAAAGGGATTTTGGGATTTGTTATATTTGCTGAGATTTAATCCAAAAAAATTTTTAGTAGAAATGAATCTGTAAAATTTCCAGATGAAAATAGAATAAAGGACAATCAGCAAAACCAGAACTAATAGATTGAAAAATTCTCCGAGAGGCGAAGGAAGAAACGAGATAAACTCGTGATACAATTTAATAATTTCTGTTCCAAAATTTTCAAGCACCCCTTCCATGAACCGACTTAGTCGCGATTATTTATAAATACTTCGCCTGGAAAAAATTTAAATACAATCTTTCCCTGAACAGATTATGATTGATATAAAACTTATCAGGGAAAATCCGGAGTTGGTGAAGGAAAATATAAAAAAGAAGTTTCAGGAAGAAAAATTAGTTCTTGTTGATAAAGTTATTAAACTTGATGAAGATTGGAGAAAATTAAAATATAAAGAAGATGGTTTAAGGAGTGAGAGGAATAAGATTTCTGAGCAGATTAATAAGTTGAAGAAACAGGGGAAAAGTGCAAAAGGGGAAATAAAAAAAGCAAAAGAGATTCCTGGAAAAATTGAAAAGCTCCAGGAGAAAAGAAAGAAGTTGGAAGAAGAAATAAGAAAGATTATGTATCAGATTCCGAATATAATTCATAAATCAGTACCTTTAGGAAAAGATGATTCTGAAAATGTTGAATTGGAAAAAATCCCCAAGGGAGAGCCTAAAACTCCTAATTATAAAATTATGCATCATGCGGATTTAATGGAGAAGCTAGGAGGGTCTGATTTTGATAGTGCTAGAAAAAACTCTGGAAGCGGTTTTTATTATCTTTTGGGGGATATTGCAATACTTCATACTGCAATTATTTCTTATGCAAGAGATTTTATGATTAAAAAAGGATTTACTTATACTATCCCTCCGTTCATGATTAGGAGCGATGTTGTTAAAGGAGTTATGAGTTTTGAAGAGATTGATGCAATGATGTACAAGATTGAGGGAGAAGATTTGTATTTAATTGGGACCTCAGAACATTCCATGATTGGGATGTTTAAAGATAAAGAAATTAGTGGTAAAGATTTGCCTTTGGCTTTAACGAGTTATTCCCCTTGTTTCAGAAAAGAGGTTGGTTCGCATGGAATTGAGGAGAAAGGTGTTTTTCGTGTTCATCAATTTGAGAAGCAGGAGATGGTTGTTATTTGTGAGCCAGAGGATTCATATAAATGGTATGAAAAAATGCTTAATTATACTGTTGAAATTTTTAGGAATTTAAATGTTCCAGTTAGAAAACTTGAATGTTGTTCTGGAGATTTAGCTGATTTAAAAGCAAAATCTGCTGATGTTGAAGCATGGAGTCCTAGGCAAAAAAAATATTTTGAAGTTGGTTCTTGTACAAATATGGAAGAAGCACAGGCGAGGAGATTAAATATCAGAATTAAGAATAAAGGGAAAATATATTTTGCGCACACTCTGAATAATACAGTTTTAGCAACTTCCCGAGGGATTATTGCTCTTCTTGAAAACAACCAGCAAAAAGACGGAAGCATAAAAATTCCAAAAGCGCTTTGGAAATATACTGGATTTAGAGAGATAAAAACAAAAAAAGATGGTGAAAAAGAAAATAAGAAGAAAAAATAAACTTGATAAATGGTTTTTGTTGAATGGAAAAAAGGTTTTTATAATTATGATTTCATGGTTTGTTGCGGTTCTCCTGCATAATCTGGTTTATGGATTATTTAAATCATGGTTTGATGCACGAGGAGGAGACGAATCTTTCTTTTTTATTATTGCTGTAATTCTTATTCCAATTTATTTTATTATAGGAATTGTTTATAGTTTTGTTTGGATGATACGGAATGAGGAATATCCTAGAAAAAAATTTTATATTAAACTTTTGGTTAGTATTATCTTAGGTCTAATTGTTACTTTTGTTTTAACAACTATTCATTTTTTAAATTTTAATGGTTTTTGGATGTCTTTAATCGTGTTTACGATTTTGATATTTGGTTTAATTAGTTTATTTCAGAAGAAGAGGTAGTGAGAGGGAAAATTTAAAAACAGATTTCTATAATAAAAGATATGCCCATGTGGTCCAACGGCTAAGACATATCCCTGTCGCGGATATAACCCGGGTTCGATTCCCGGCGTGGGCGTGATTTTTGGTTTAAATACAAAATATTAAAAACATAACTAAAACTTTAAATACTATTCTTGAGAACAATTTAATTAACAAATTTACTATAACCAAAAATGTCAAAAACAATTGAGATAACAAACAAAAACTTTAAGGAAGAGGTTATTAATTCGGAAGTTCCGGTTTTAGTGGATTTTTGGGCGCCGTGGTGTCAGCCATGTTTAATGATGGGTCCTGCGTTAGAGGAATTATCAGAAGAATTAGAAGGCAAATTGAAAATAGGAAAACTGAATACTGAAACTCCTGAAAATCAAATATTTGCAATGGCTTATCAGGTTCAGAGCATACCGAATATGAAACTTTTCAAAGACGGAAAAATGATTAAAACATTTATTGGTTTGCGTCCGAAAGAAGCATTAAAAGAAGAATTAGGACAAGAAGTCGATTTATCCTGAGGCAGTAATTAAAAGGGAGAATTTTATTAAAAAATGAAAAAGAGTATTGAAGGGGAAATTTTTCACGAAATTGAGGAATTTGGAAATAAAAAGTATGAGCACATTGGTTTCAGGGATAAAGAGAACAAATTTGGAGAGATGCTTGCTGAAATTGTCCCTGAAATAGATATGAAAAAGAAAGCAAGAATCACAATAGAATTAATTGATGAAGACAAAGAAGAAAAGAATTGTTAATATTCATAATTATCTAATTCCATTTTTATTTATCTCTTTTATTATTTACAGGTTTTATTGTCTTATACCTCCTACAAGTCTTTAGCAACAAAATCCTATTGAAATTTTTATTTTAAATTTTATTATCTTTTTTTACAATAAAATTTAAAAAGTCTCTTTTTGTAATTTGATATTCAAGAGAGGACTTAAATGCATCAAGTTATAGAAGAATGGGACGATAGATTAATTGAATGGGTTATAGGAGCTAAAGTTGAGGGGAGAGAAGATATCTATAAAACATTAATTAATTTAATAGATTATACTTCTGAAATCGCAGAAAGAAGACACGCAGAAAATGGGCTTCATAAGTATGGGCCTTTAATGAAATATCTAATGGAAACAGGAAATTATTCTGCAAAAAAAGCAAGGGATACTGTACAATTTTTTGATAGGAATGGTCGTTTTTTGCCCATGGTTGTTTAATTCTAAATGCAAAGCTTTAAAAGAGAAATTTTCTTTTGTTGATTATGGAAGAAGAAACAAACGAAAATGAAGAAGCAAATGAATCTTCTGAAGTTCCTAAAGAAACAGAAGAAACTGGCAAATCAAAAGAAGATTTGAAAGAGGATTCAGATACTGACGAGGATTTGGAAGAATAACCCTCAAAATAAATTTTTATTTTTTTATAAAATTTTCTAATCAGCAAATTTATATAATCTTGTAGCAAGAGACCTTTATGGGGTTAAAAATACTTTTAAGTTTTATTTTTATTTTGTTTGTTGTAGTGCTGCTTGTTTTTTACTGGTTTATTCCTTTTGGAACAATAGAATTTAATGTTGCCCCTAATAATTATAATTTTAGTCTGAATGCTTCTGGTACAGAAAATATGCAGTTTTACAAAAACATGAGGTATCCTGATTCAGAAATATCTTACAAAATTTATGACTGCCCGCTGCAAAAGGAGAATGATATGCTTGAAGCTTTTGAGATTATTTCAAGTAACACAATTTTGGAATTTTATTCTTTTGATTCTGATACAGAAAACAAAGAATCTTTTTTGGGAGAAAATTTGTCTGAACAGGAAATTTCAACTGAAGAAATTTCTGTAACTTGTGACAGTGAAGTTAAAATTGAAGATAAAATGTTCATTGCAGGGGAGGGGGGACCCACAGAAGTTATCGGAGGGGAAATATTTAATATCATACTGCATGGAAAAATTTTATTGATAAAAGAATCTGCGTGCGAGAGACCCAATGTCGCAATACATGAACTTTTGCATGCTCTTGGATTTAATCACTCCAGTAATCCGAATAACATTATGTACCCTTTTAGCAAGTGCAGGCAGACAATTGGCGAGGATATCCCAATATTAATAAATCAGCTTTATTCAGTTCCAAGTTACTCTGATTTGGCTTTTGAAAATGTGTCTGCTGTTATGCACGGGAGATATCTGGATGCAAATGTGAGCATTCGAAATGACGGGCTCAGGGATTCTGAAAAAGCGAAACTGGAGATTTACGCTGATGATAGTTTTGTGAAAGAAATTGATTTGGACATTATAAAAATGGGATATAAAAAAATAATAAAATTGAGCAATGTCTGGATTAAAAAAACAAATTTTCAGGAACTGGAATTTTTCATAAATTCCAGTTTTAATGAATTGGAAAAAAAGAATAATAAAATTGTATTGAAAATAAAAGAATAAAAGAATTAGTAGTCTTCATCATCAAGACCTAAAGCATCGATATCCTCGAAAAATTCATCTGTTTCTTCAGGATTTAAATTTTCCTCCATTTTTATTCGCCCTTGGTTAATAGGAACCACTTTCTGATTCTTTTTAACCTCTTTTTTGTTGCTCCTTATAAAATAAATTAGTTTTTAAACATTTTGGAAATATGGAATTTCTTTTTAGGAACATGTTTTTTAGGAAAACCTTTGATTCATCTGGAGATTTTTGTTTCTGAAATAACTTGATAATCCCAATTGTGATATTCGTATTTGTCGCTGTAGATGCTTTGATAAAAAAATCTTTTTTCTTCTCCTGGTTTAATATAATGCCTTACTGATACTGTTTTTGTTTTTCCGCAATAATCATAAAAGTTGAATTTTACTGTGAAGTAACCGCTTTTGTAATCTTTATTTTTGACATAAACATAATACTTGTTTATTTCATTTCCGAACACGCTTTCGTATGTTTTGTGCTCTGCTTTTTCAGAATATTTCAGATAACGATAGGTTTTATCATAATGTTTTGAATAATCTTTATCTTGGACATACTTGATTGCAGAAGGAAGGGCATACGAAGAATAATAATTTGTGTTGTAAGAATTTACATTATATGAATCTGAAACTATTGATGTCGTTGATGTTGATTTTCCTGTTGCAGAAATGCCGGTAAATAAGAAGACAAGGATAATGAGAAGAATTACTAAGATTATTGCAAAAAAGACTTCAGGAATTCTTCTTTCATTTACTTCCATGAAAAATATAGCAGTTATTGTATATAAGGATTATTGAAGTACAAGAGTTGTTTTGAAAAGTATAAATCGAGATAGTTTATTTTTTAAATCTCATAATTTTAGGGCTTTTTAATAAATTCAGTTTGGGAATTGTGTCTTTGTAGATTTTTTCCAGTTCTGTTTTGTTTAATTCAACTATGCCAGAACTGCTTTTTCCCCTGAAACAAATCTGAATAGCGGATTTATCAGGTTTCAGAAAATCTTCTTTGAAAATTATTTCTTTTATTTCTCCTGAAGTTTCGAGCCTTACAATCCCGTCATAATTCTGCTTTTTTGTTTTTATGTCCATGATAAATAGACAGGATTATTGTATATAAGGATTATTGGTGTGGGATGTATGTTTTGTGAGGGAGGTTAGGGATTATTTTTTTAGGGACTGAAATAAGCTACATCTTCTTTGTAATAGTTGTCATCTCTTATAAAAAAACAAATATATCTTTCTTTACTTAAATTCATATCTCTAATATAATAATGTTCAATCTTTTCTTCTAGTATTCCTTTTATTTTTTTAGCATTTTTTGTAGCAGATTTTAGACTATACATTATCAGAACTTTTGGTAAATTTACTTCAATTCTTTGTTGCAAAATTCTTGCAGTCTCTTCAATTTTGTCTGGATTTTTAATAAAAACGATATATTTATCCACTGCTCTTAAAGTTTCTTCCAACCCTTCTCTCAATGCTTTTTCAGATATGTTTTCAGTTATAACTGTCCCAATGTAATTACTTAAAAATCCTGTTTGGACAAAATGAGCAATATGAATCCCTCTACTTCCATGAGTGTTGACTATTACTTCTTGTAATCTGCTTATTTCTTCAGGATCGTCATTTTCTAAATCCCTCATAGTTAACCCCATTTGAACGAGAATTCTTAGTTTCTTATCTTTAATATATTTATCAAATAATTTCCATTCTTCTGAATTTCTTTCTTTTTTTAATCTTTCAATTGTTTCTTTTTTTCCAATAAATAATAAGTCCTTGTTGCGGTACTTGTAAACAAGGTCCTTAACTTCTTCTATACTTAATTTGATAAGACCTTTTATTCCCCCTTCAAAAGCATCAGATATGACGTTAGAAGACATCCCCAAATTCCTCAATATAAGAAACAATACTCAAAGGATTATCGTCAAGGATTATGGTGCTTCCTGGGAAAATTATCATGTTGTCTATTTCAATATTTTTTCCAATATATCTGTCCTTCATTTTATTCCCAGAGGTATCAGTTACAAAAATACCATCTGTTTCATGTCCTAACTCTTTTAAAATCAGTATTTTTGTTTCTTTTGAGAAGTCCTTAAAAGATTTTAATTCCATATTAATACGATCCATTCCTTTTTTATATAAATATCTATACTTTAGTATTTATATTCTTTTTCATTTTTAAAAAAATCCCCGCGCCCAGATTCGAACTGGGGATCTCCCGGGTGCTGCATCCAGCAAACAGGAGCTGACTTCTTAGGTTTCATTTAATTTCCATGAATATAATGGAATATCCACCCTATTCTACAGCCAGGCGCTCTAACCACTGAGCTACGCGGGGGTATAAATTAAAGAACTAAAAGGTTTTTAAAATTTTGTCTCGCTGTCGCTCAAGATAATGTGGTTAACAAAAAATATAAAAAGATAAGTAAACTTAATATGGCATGGCTTTTGGAATTATTATATTTAAATCTTTTGGACATTTATATCCTCTTACAATGGCTGACGATGGATTTTATGATGGAATGAAAGAAGTCATGTTTAAAGAATATAGTCCTATGGAGTTCATTTATGGTAAAAAAGGAATTAGTAATGAAGAAATAGATGGCCTTAATGAACAAGTATGTGGGTTAGTAAAAAGAATAAATGATGGGGAGCCTTTAAATATAAAAGGAGAGCTTGATTCTATTCTTGGAGCATAACTTTCAATCTTCCTCTCCCTTTTTTTGTTCAGAAACAAAGAAAGCCCTGTTTGATTCTGATTCATGGATTTCCCCTTCTTTTTCATATACCGCTGTTGCAGAAGGCAGGGCAAACTTTCCCAGCACTCCTATTTTAGAATAAATTATATAAGACAAAAGCCTCGTTTCTCCTGGTTCCAATCTTTCAAATCCCCATTCTATTTTCCTGTTTTTTTCATCTACTCTTAAGGGATTTTCCCCCCCAAACCTTTCATGAACTTTTACCAGCACAGGTAGCCTGTCCACAATACTGACTCTTTCAATATATTTTTTAGCGCTCACAAGTATTGAAACTTTCAGTGCGAATTCCCCGCCTTTTGTTCTTACAAAGGAAATTTTTTTCCTTAAAACCAGATTTGTCTTTGAATATTGTTTTACTAAAATAACTATTGCAATAATAAAAAAGATTACTAACAACGGCAAGAACCAATTAGTTTTTACTGTGATTTCCAGGGATTCTCCGGGTTTTATTTCCCTGTCCCATGTATAGTAGACCGTCAGACCTTCTCTTTCAACAATGTCCGGTTCCGGACTGAAACTCGTGAATAACCTTGAAATAATATTTTTTTTCAGCACTGTTTCTGATTCAGCCAAAACATTCCCCTCATTTTCCTTTTTTACTATTTCTGTGCTAATAAAAAAACCATACTCTTTTCTGGTTGTTGTTACCAAATCTTTTTCAGCAAACTTTATAGTTCCTTCAATATCTGCCTTTTTGTTTTCAACAGTTACTTCTGCGTTTAGTGTGTAGAATCCGGCCGTTAATTTTTTGAAATCCTCTTTGTTTAATTGCACATCAAAATTTTTTCTTTTATTTGGTTCAAGAGAAAAATCTTCTTCAAAATTAAAGAATGCTGAGCTGAATTTTGTGTGTATTTCCTGAAAATCAAAATTTACCTTATTGTGAATGTAAATTTCAATAGAATTCGATTCCAAATCAATTTCCCCGGAGCCGATTTCAAAGGTATCCTCTAAATTAATTATCCTGAAGGTCATTTCTTTTTCTATTTCTGAAGAATCCTGCCCCCTGATAAAATAACTGAAAGTGTACGCTCCCCTGTAATCAAATTCTCCTATTGGCATGATTTTTATTTCAACATCTTTTGTTTCCCCTTCATTTATGAAAATTTTCCCCTTTGGATGCATTTCAAATCCAAGCAAGTTGTAGAATTGGAAATTGTCTGAAGGTCCGTAGTTCGTTATTTTCAAATTAAAGATAACAGGTTTGTTTAACTCGGCAACCATAGTTTCATCTGAACTTTGTTTTTCTACATTTATATTTATTGCAAGAACCTGGGAAAGGATTGCCAGTAAAAATATAAAAATTATTATTTTTTTCATGTTAAAATCAAAAGTAATTTCTATTTAAGGATTTCGGTGATGCTTTATTATTTATTCTTTAAATTATGATTCCCTCATCTTTCTCCTTAAAACTTCTTCATGTTCTTCACGTACATCTTCTGCAATTTGTTCTGGCTTTGTTCTAAGAATTTCAGAAGGGTCAATTATACTCTCTCTTCCTCCACAAAGAGAATAAACTTCTTTTCCTAACATTTGTTGTAAGTGTATATTCACCAAATTTTCATCATATTCTACTGAGGGCAAAATACTTCTTCTTGATTCTTTCATTTTACTTTTTCCCCTCTAAATCAAGCCAGGCTTTGGCCTGAGACAGGAACTCGTCGCATTCTTCTATTAATTTATCTTCAAATTGTTCTATTCTTGACGGAATTACCCATTTTTCATAAATGCTCCTTAAAAACTTTTGAAAAGAAGTCCTCTCGAATTTTCCTTCATAATCTCTTATAAGAGTTCCTTTAACTTTTATCTGGACACTCCCTTTATTTGTCTGCATCTTTGCTTCGCCTTTTTTTATCTCTATATTTATTAAGTCTTTTATTTCAAAATCAGCTTTAATTTCAAACTTGAAATAATCAGTAACTTTTTTGGTTCCGGTCCACTTAATGTCCAGCTCTTTTGAATCCCCCTTTAATTTTTCTTTGTATTTATCTTCAGAGATATCCAGCCGTGTTTCATCATTGAGCCAGTCATAACAAAATTTATAGAAATCTTTGAATAAAAAAATTCCTTCATATTTGACGCTGCTTGAAAATTGTATTTCTTTTTCTGCCATATTACACTCTTTTAAGATATATTAATATAAAAAGGTTTGTTTAAATATTCTTCGGAGAAGAAATACTACATTGAATTCCTGCAGGATTCGCAAACCATCATGCCGTTGAATTTGTGGAGGATGTCTAAATTTCCGCACTCTTCGCAAATTCCTTCGTGAACCTGTTCTGCCTTTTTTATTCTTTTCAGTTTTTTTGCCTCTTCCCTGATTTGTGCAAGTTCTTCTAATTCAGGATAAAATTCCGGATGGAAATTTAAAATGTCTTTAATAGTGATTATTCCTACAAGTTCTTTTTCATGAACCACAGGAAGCCTCTCGAATTTTACTTTTTTCATTTTCTGGAGAGCTTCTTCAATTGTGGCAGAGGGCTTTATCGTTACTATTTTTTTTGGGGAGATATCAATCGCTTTAATCTTTGATAAATCTTCTTTTGATTTCTTTACTAAAGCCCACAAAATATCTTTTTGAGAAATAAAGCCCAGAAGATTTTTTTTATCTGCAATTAGCAGACTTCCGACTCTTTTCTTGACCATCTTTTTTGCACTGTCCAGCAGATTTATATCCGGTCTTGTTGTTATCGGCTCCCTTGTCATAATATCTGCAACTAAAATTTTTCCCATACTGTAGCAAGGAAATTTTGCTTTTAAAGATTGTTTAATACTCAATAGTGACTTTTAACCACAATAGAATTTAAAAACTAGATATTAAGTGTTTTTATGTAGATAAAGATAAGATGACAGACAACAAAATTAAAAATTTTGAGCAATACCTTTGTTCAAAAAGGAGACAAGCAAATGTCTGAAAAGCCGATTGTTTTAATGCCCGAGGATGTGCAGAGAATTATGGGCAAGGATGCCCAGCGGAATAATATTCTTGCTGCGAAAATGGTTGCAGAGGTTGTGAAGACGACTTTGGGGCCTAAGGGCATGGATAAAATGCTCGTTTCTCCGACAAATGAAATTGTCATTACTAACGACGGGGTCACGATTTTGGAAGAAATGCAGATTGAACATCCTGCTGCTAAAATGATGGTTGAGGTTTCGAAGACGCAGGACAGTGAGGTTGGGGACGGAACCACGAGCGTTGTTATGCTCGCAGGAAAATTGTTAGAGAACGCGGAAAAACTTTTGGATAAAAAAATTCATCCGACTGTTATTACAAAAGGTTACAGACTTGCGGCTGAGAAAGCTCAGGAAATTTTAAAAGAAATATCCTTGAAAATTACTTCAGAGGACGAAGATGTTTTGAAACAGATTGCTATGACTTCTATGACTGGCAAGGGTGCCGAAGATTCAAAAGAAAAATTTGCAGAGATTATTGTCAGGGCTGTAAGACAGGTTTTTGATAATGGAAATTATAATTTAAATGACATTAAAATCGAAAAATCAAAGGGCGACGGAATAAATAACACAGAACTTCTTTCAGGAATTGTTCTCGACAAAGAGAAGATTTCAGTTGATATGCCGCCTGTAATCAGGGAGGCAAAAATTGCTTTGCTTGATTTTCCTTTGGAACTGAAAAATCCGGAAATAGATACAAAAATTTCTATTTCTTCTCCTGAGCAGTTGCAGGGTTTTATTGAGCAGGAAGAAAGAGCAATAAAAGATATGATTGAAAAAGTTAAGATGTCCGGGGCAAATGTTATTTTTTGCCAGAAAGGCATCGACGATTTTGCACAGTATTTGTTGTCTAAGGAAAAAATTTATGCCTGCAGAAGAGTTGCGAAAAGCGATATAGAAAAAATTTCAAAAGCAACTGGAGGAAAAATCGTCAGCAACTTGAACGAGCTCAGTCCTTTGGAATTAGGAACTTCCCAAATTGTGGAAGAAGTAAAGCATGGAGGAGATGTTTTAACTTATATTAAAGGATGCCAGAATCCGAAGGCTTTAACTATTTTAATTCACGGCGGGACAGAACATGTTATTGACGAAATAGAGAGGGCAATAAAAGATGGTTTGGGAGTTGTCATTTCTTCTCTGAAAACAGGATTGGTTGTTCCTGGAGGGGGTGCTGTGGAAATTGAACTTGCAAAAAGATTAAGAAATTTTGGACAGACATTGAGCGGCAGGGAACAGCTTGCTGTTGAGGAATTTGCTTCTGCACTTGAGTTTATTCCAATAACCCTCGCAGAAAACGCAGGTATGGACCCAATAGATGTTTTAACAGAATTAAAGTCAAGGCACGATGCAGGGGATAAAAATATCGGGCTGAATTTATTGACTAACAGAATTGAGAATGTTTTGGAAGCGAGGATTCTCGAACCGTGGAAAGTAAAGAGCCAGGCAGTAAGTTCCGCGAGCGAAGTTGCTGTGATGATTTTAAGAATAGACGATGTTATTGCTTCTTCTGGGGAAAAAGGCGGAATGAGGGGGGTTGGGGGAATGCCTAGTTGGGGTGGAATGGAATAATATGGTAATTAAAATAACAGTTGAGAGTGCAAAAAGAGGGAGCGATGGCTCTGCTAAATGTGATATCAGAATTGGGAACATTTTTTATAGGGTGAGTAATGAAAAATTAATTTTAAGACTTGAAGAATTGAATAGGGATTACAGGCAGGAGGGAGGGATTCGTGTAGTAAATAAATTGGGTTCTGGAAGTGAAGAAAGAGGAGAGGTTTCAGAATGGGCAAAAGACCCTACGGCTTATTTAATAAAAAGAGCGAGAATTCCAGAAACTGCATATGAGCTTGAAGAATCGCTGAAGAAACACCCTCATCCAGAAAATTTGAGAGCAGGGATATTTGTTGGAGGAGGATATGATTTAACTGTTTCACGTTATTGTCTTCGGAATTTAGCACAAGATAGAGGAATTGAAGGTTGTGTTGAAGGTGGTGTCAAACAAGAAGACATAGAAAGATGCTATAAAGATAATGTGCCGTGTTTTTTATTTTGTTGTTCTTTGCCTGCAGAAAAAGGGAAAGAAGATAAACGTATTGGATACACAGAAAGGATAAAGTGGTTAGAGAGACAAGTTAAGTTTTTTGAAAATAAAGCTGAAAATGCGGAGTTAAGAGCTGAGGGGATTGATCCTGCAGTTCATGGGAGAGGAAGTGGAAGAATGTGATTTTTATCCAAACATTGCATAAAGAACACATCCTAAAATAATTATTGTTGAGGCAATGTTTTTCCATTCTAATTTTTCCTTAAGGAATATCCGTGCCAGCATATAAACAAACACAGGACCAAGCATTAAAACCAAAGTGGTAGAAACAACTCCCAAGTAAATATAACCATAATATGTTGCAACTCTAAAAACAACCCAAGCTATTCCTATAATCACCACAAAAAACTTTTCTTTTTTATCAAATCCTCTGATTAAATTAGGACGGAAAATCAAAAAAGAAAAAACAAGGACTAAGCAACTTCTAATAAAATATAAAGTTAATGGATTGTAATAATCAAGAATAATTTTTGTCAGGATTAAATCAATGGCATAAAATAAACTTCCGGCTATTCCTGCGAGAATATATCTGTTAATTTTTAAGTGGTGTCTTTTAACATGCGAGAATACAAGAGCAAGCCCGGCAATAAATGCAGGGATTATTACATTTGGATTTCTTTCTGAAGAAAAAAAGATGAATGCAAGCAAAACAACAAATAAAGGTTCAAGCAATCTTACAGGCTCAAGGCGGGTGATTTTCTCACGTTTTAAAGAATAGAAAGCAAAAAAGTTGGCAAGTATAGAAAAAAATACAATTCCTCCGAGAATAAGAAGATTAATGCCTTTCCAAGCTAAAGGATCAATTTTCCAAAAGAAAAACATGAAAGGAAGCATAAAAAGAATTGCTATTGCAAAAAGCACCACAATAAGATTTTGCGGTCTTATTTCTCTGCTCTTCAATATTATTTTTTCTAATAATGAACTTACTGCAAGAGACAACGCCCCTATTATTGGAATGTATATCATCATAACCTCTTTTTAATTGAAAAGAATTCGCTGTTTAAAAAATATGCTAATCCTAAAAATTTATAAGCAAATGATTTGTGATTATTAAATAAAAGAGGTTTAATTTATGAATATGGAAAAGACGGCGATTAAAAAAGATTCTTTAACGAGGATAAGGGAAGAACTTTATGAGATAAAAGAAGAAATTAGAAATGATATAACTGGTCCTGTAGTTGCAAGTTTTGGTTTCATAATAGCATTAGTTTGGAGGGATGCCATTAAAGAAGCACTTGATGAATATTTAGTGAGGGCAGGATTAACTGGAAAAGAGTATCTTTATACTTTTATATCTGCTGTAATTGTAACAATAGTTGTAATAATTATTATGGTTGTTGTGACAAAACTGGGGAGAAAGAAAAAAAATAAAAACATGAAAAAAGAATTTAAGGAATTGCAGGAAGAGATAAAAAGAGAAAAGACATTTAAAAATCCAAAAAATAAAATTCTGTTTTAGTTATGCGCGGACTGGGAATCGAACCCAGCTCACCTCGTTGGCAACGAGATATTCTACCAATAAACTACCCACGCATATTCTGGAGTAGATTTTATGATTTAAAAATTGCTCGCTTAGAAAAAATGGTCCTGCGAGGAATCGAACCTCGGTTTGCTCGGCTTTTATCCGAAGAGAAAAAATCTCTAAGAGATTGTAAACGAGCCGTCTTAGCCGTTGGACAACAGGACCTAAAATTTAAACATGTTTTGAACTTTTAAATTTTTGGTTTCTTAGATTTTATCAGTAACCTTTATAAAACTGCAACCCATTTTTTTATCATGAAAACAGATAATGAAAAAGACCAGAATATTCCTGAAATGGAGCTTGACAGAAAATATTCTGAGAAATCAGTTGTTCCTGAAACTCCTGACAAAGTGAAAAAAGAAATGGAAAGGACAAAAAAAGAATTGGAAAAACTGAAAAATTTTATTGTAAAAAAATATCCTTTTACTCAGTCAATAAGCATACTGCCTCCGCAGGCGATTAAAATATTTATTGACGAAGAAGAAGTTCCGAAACAAACAGAAAAATATATTCAGCTTTATGTAATTGTTCCTGAAGAAAAACTTAAGGAGATTCCTAAAATGAAGCAGGAAATAGTTAAACAAGTTGAGGTGATTAAACAGCAAAAAATCTGGCTTCAGGTTAAGACTCCTGTGGATATCTGGGAAACTTGTCTGGACAGCAAATTTGAATTAGCAAGTGCTGTAGCACTTTCTTTTCCTTTACACGACAAAGGATTTTTAGGTTCCTTAAAACTGACAGAAATTCACAAGTCTTTGGTTTTGCAAAAATTTGAAAAATATGTCGTTAGCTATGTTGTTGCCGGAAGCTTTTTGAGAGGAACAGCGACGGAGACTTCTGACATAGATGTTTTCGTGATTATCAACGACACTGATGTTAAAAGAATGCCAAGGCTTGAATTAAAAGAAAGATTAAGGAGCATAATCTACCAATATGTTTCTGAAGCTATGGCTCTTTCAGGTGTGAAAAATACTTTGCATATTCAGACATACCTTCTCACTGATTTTTGGGAAAGTGTTAAGGATGCGCATCCTGTCATTTTTACTTTTATCAGGGACGGAATTCCAATTTATGACAGGGGAACATTTATGCCGTGGAAAGCTCTGCTTAAAATGGGCAAGTTGAAACCTTCTCCGGAAGCAATTGACATGTTTATGCGGACAGCTGAAAAAACAAAAGAAATGATTGAGAGAAGGCTGATTGATGCTATGATTGATGTTTATTACGGGGTTCTGACTCCGTCGCAGGCACTGATAATGTTGTATGGTTCTCCTCCGCCAACCCATAAAGAAACACCCGGATTGATGAGAGAAATCTTCGTCGATAAAGAAAAAATGTTGGAAAAGAAGTACATCAACATTCTTGAAAAAGTTGTGAAACTGTTCGCAGACTACGAGCATGAGAGACTCAAAAAAATTAGCGGAAAAGAAATTGATTTGCTTGTTCAGCAATCAGAAGACTATCTTAAGAGACTTAAAGAGTTAAGAGAACAAATTGAGAAAAAAGCACAGGAAAAAACAATAGAGCAGATTTACAAAGATGTTTTTGAGTTGTTGAAAGCCATGCTCGGAAAAAAGGCGCAGGCAGAAATCATTAATGATTTTGAAAAGAAATTTGTTAAAACAGGTAAGTTCACCCAGCAGCATCTGAGGATTTTGAAAGATGTTATAGGTGCAAAAAAAGAATTTAAGAAAGGCAAATCAAACTTTCATAAAGTTGATGAAGCGAGAAAAAATGCGGGAATTTTAATCAATGATTTGATTGAATATAATCAGAGATGCGAGTTGGTTAATGGGGGGAAATAATTTTTCTTTTAATTTTTAGCTCTCTCATATATAAACTCCAGTATTGGACCAAGATTATTAGTTTTCGTCATTCCACAATCTCTAATTCTTTGATAATACTCCCTTCCTAAATATATTTCTTTTGGTCCACTTGATAAAACATCTTTTTCATCTTCACTTAAATCTATCTCTTTTTCTTGATTATCTCTATTTTAAAAGAATCAATTACCCTATTTACCCCTCCTCTAACAGATACTCTTACTCCGATTTTTTCTAATGACATTAGATAATAGATTTCTTTTTATTTATAAAGATTTATGCATTATAAACTATTATTT
>Ga0315555_1001382_pt1 | contig 17427 bp, 7 predicted proteins | sample SalMarSW160380MG_FD_202113 | JGI IMG/M metagenome (GOLD analysis project Ga0315555, IMG submission 202113) | Salt marsh sediment microbial communities from the Plum Island Ecosystem LTER, Massachusetts, United States - Salt Marsh Sediment SW1603-80 ... | reverse complement strand
CAAGCAGGTGAAACAGCGTTGGGAGGAAACGCCCCATAAGGGACATCGCAACCGCTCCGAACGCGAGCACGATGCCGAGCATCAGCAGCACCGTGCGCGCGATCGAGCCTCCCATGTACTCGAGCATGATCGGCCGGGGCAGCGAAATCAGCCACGCGAAGCCGACAATCACCTGCACGATCGTTGCGATCGCGAACACGCGCAACCCTCTTTGAACGCGCAGCGGCGCGCGGGCGTCCCCGTGGCGTTCACGCCGCCACCAGACAAACGCCATGAAAAGCCCGCCGATGGCGACGGAGGCCGTTACGAAATGCAGCCAGCGCGCCAGCAAGGTGGGATCGCTTGTGTTCAGCAGCGTGCCCCCACGCGAGCCGAGGTACGCGCTCCAGGCTTCCGGGCGTTCCGTGAGCGTCAGGTTGTTCACGTAGACGAAGGAGATGTAAAGAAATAGAACGCAGGAGACGGCGATCGCCGCTGTTCCCAGCAACGGTTTTGAGGTGCCTGTCCGGTTGTGCACGTAAATCCCGTAATAGGCCAGGATCAGCACCGGAATCACCGCCAGCCACCAGCGCCCGATCAGCACCGAGCTGCTGTAAAAAAGATGGCCGTACAGTACTTGGACAAACAGCAGCGGCGCGATGCCGATCGTAATCGCCATCGCCAAGGCTGTCGGAAGCTTGTTGGGGACTGCACCGCTCAGGGTTCTACCAAGTTCGCTGCCTCCCGTTCTTACACGGGTCGCGAGCAGGATCAGGCTCCCCCCGAGCACCACGTTCACCAGCAGGATGTGAACGAGGAACAGGACACCGTTCAAGATCTCGAACAGCCACCACGGAGCCGGGATCGGTTCCGGGGTTGGAATCATTGCCAGGCTGTTCACAAGTCAGCCCTCCTTTCAAACCGTGTGACAAACGGGTTCATCCAATTTGGACCAGTGAGACGGCGGCTCCATGCCCGCTTCCTACACTCTTCCTTCGCTCGTCTCCTGGGGCGCTCTGTTCTTCCGCAGCAGGATGATCGCCACGACGAACATCAGGACAAGCGCCCCCAGAACCCCGATCTCGATCATCAACCCGATAAAGCCTTCCTGCCCGGCGGTGAGACTCCACGCTGATTACGAGGATGCGCCGAATCGCGGCGAAGATGCCGACAACGAGAAACGGTTCCGCCGAAAGGGTGTGGGAGTGGAACGAGAGGCGTATTGTGTAGAGCACCTCCAGCACCATCAGCGTCAGTATCAATTTGTCCAGGATCACAACGGCGGTATGCCGGGAATCGCTATCATTGAAATAGTCGATGATAGAGAGCGATACGGAATTGAACGTCAGGAAGGCGGTGATGACTAAAAAAACGGCGATGATTCCGTAAATCACTTCGTCGACGCGTTCGAGCAGCGCAACGGCTCGCTGCTTGCTGGGGTGTCCATCGCCAGGCATTCCGGCTCTCCAGTGTTCGTAGGCGTTCGTACGCCGCACCGGGCTATTTCGGGCGCAGCACTGGGGGAGGCTCAGGGATTATGCGAAATTATCGCCAGCGATAAAAGGCGGCTCGGCTCCGCACTGCCGTATTAGTGGAGGTTAACAGGGATCAACATCTTCGCGCTGGCCACGGTCCCCCTCGTGTCGTAGCTTTATCCAAAGTTGACCGGCCGGGCAGCGCACGGTCCGGGCAAACCCGAGTGTGGTGAGAGGCTCTCGATGGCCTTCTTGGAATGGTCGGAAAAATACAGCGTCGGCATTCGCGCGATCGACGCCCAGCACCGGCAACTCGTTGAGCTGTTGAATGGATTGCACGATGAGATGCTGGCCGGTAAGGGGTCGCAGGTGATCGGCCGCATCCTCGATGCGCTGCTAGACTACTCCAATTCGCATTTTGTGGACGAAGAGAGTCTGATGGCGGAGTATCAGTACCCGACGCTCGCGCAGCACCGCGAGGAGCACACGCAATTGACCGAACAAGTGATTGAATTTCAAGAACGTATGAGAAAAGGTGAGATCGTGCTCTCCGTTCCTGTGCTGCAGTTCTTGAAAGATTGGCTCACTCATCATATCCTCCAGACCGATATGATGTACAGCCCCTTCCTGCGCGCGCGGGGCGTTGCATGATTCACCGAGCCCGCAGGCGGCACGGTTGCCGGGGAATAGGTGCGCTTTGACCCCCGTGCCGTTGTCGGAAGTGCGGGGAGAGGGAGCATCAGAAGTGGACAGCGAAGTTAGTGTTTTGATGAAATTTATAGTAATTGATGGCGATTTTCCGGTTGTTTCTTTATTTTACTTTTAGTTCATTGGCTCACCGTCTGGTGGTATGTACCATTCAACACGCGAATCGTGGAGAGGCTGCAGGTTTATGAGGCGATGGACGCAGTGGATTGTGTTGACCTTCCTGGGAGTGGTGGCCCTACACCCGCGAGCGAACGCACAACAGTCGACAGATCCCATCCTCACCTATTTTGACGGTGGCAGGATGAATCTGAACCTGGAGCTGAACAGCATGCTCGTGGGCGGGCCCGGCGTGACCAGCGTCGCTGTGGGAGCGGCGGCCCCGGTCCAGGCGGATCCCTACGCCGTGTTTCGCAATCCCGCAGGGCTGCGTTTCGTTCGCCAGGATGTGATCATCGGCGTAACCCTGCATCCCGAGGTGAGCGTCCGCTTCTCGAGCATCCCCTTCGACGTTCAACAGGGTGTCAATGACGCCGTGGACGGCTTTACGAAGGGGTTTCAGACGACGGACGCGTACACTTACCCGGTGTTCGACGGCACAGTCGCCCGTTCGGCGAACAGCCTTAATGCGTTCGCTGTCGCCATTCCCACTGGGGGCTGGCGGATCGGTTTCGGTTATGACCGTCCGCTCCATCTGAAAATGGACCTGCTCCACGCCGGTTTCCGCCAGCGCATCGATACGGTGGAATCCAATCCTGCCGATGCTGTCGCCTTTGCGATTCAAACGCGCATCAACAACCTCCTCGAGATCGATGCCGACCGCTGGGTTGTGGCAGTTTCGCGCGATCTCTTCCGCTGGTTCACGTTCGGGGCGAGTGCGGCACGGACGCTCGTCGCGTTGGATCTCAGCGCGGGGTACAATATCGACGGCATCATGACGCGGGGGGGCCAGCAGTGGGCTTTCAACAACACCGGCGACCCTTGGTACAATGCGCTTCATTCACGTGCCGTCGGCAGTTACACCGGTTCCTGGTGGACGATGCGGGCGGGTTTTACGATCTCGGGGGAGTCGGAAAAATCCTGGCGGTTCGGCGCGGAAGCGGTACTGCACCAGCGTCCGGAGTTGCGCGGCGGTATGTCGATCGTCGTCGATGAATTCCCTGCGCTCAAGTTGAACGCCGGGGAGGGGGAAGATCCCTTTGATGTCAACCGCATCGCGGACGTCACCGAGATCACTCGCACTTACCCGAACACCTATTACACGGGCAAACGAATGACGCTGCACGTGCCGGACGCGGTGACCGCGACGCTGGCGGCGGGAGGCGGACTGCGGCCGAGTCTCTCCGGGACCTATTACCTCCGCGGGTCTTTCGGCTACGACCTTGAGGTCCGCGAAAAGAGCGTACGGGATTCGAGCTATGCCACGCACCTTTATGGCCGGGGGATCGTCCCGCAGTACGAAGGCTATTTCGGCGTCGCGCCGGGCGCGTTCTTCTTCGGCGTGGGTGGCATCCTTGGAGAAGATTACGTACACGGCTACGTGGATGGGAACGGCAATCCGATTCCAGGGGGAAACCTGGTGATCATTCCCCGCCTGGACATGGGCTTTACGCTTCGTATCAGCAGCAATCTACGCTATGAAATCATGCTCGCAGGGTTGCCGGAAGATGTCCTGCGGATGGGGATAAATTATGAATTCTAAACGGTTTGCGGGATATCATAGAATCGCTGTCGGCACACTCATTATGGCCTTGTCCTTGATTGCCGCCCCACTCCACGCAGGCCAGCCTCTGATCAATCTGCGAACCCTGAACTCCGCCGAAAACACCAGCGCTGCATTAGTGTTGGGGTCCGTGCCTCTGAATATCACTGAAGCGGCGGACACGCTGGAGATCACGTGGACCCCTGAGGTTTCGGGTTCGTTCTATTACGCGCCCGGGTCGCCCGGCTCGAACTTGAGTGCCTACAACCTGCTCTCCAATCCGCTGCTCTCGGAACCCGGGCGCATTCGTGTGCTCGGAACGCGGCTGCCGGTGGGGCCGTTGACCTGCTTCATCCGGTCGACGGCCAATAGCGAGGATGTTTCCACCTTTTTCCAGGTGCTCCGTGCGTCCGCCTCCGCCGCCGTTCCGTTGAGTCCAATCACCCCTGCGGGCGGATCGGGCATCACCACCACCACACCGACCCTCACCTGGCAGGGGGTTTCGGGCGTTCCCTACTACCTTGTTTTCGTCGCTGATCAGCCGTTCACCATCGTCAAGGACAATGAAGGCACCCGGGTAGAGGGCGCGAACGTCGTCTGGCAGGCGATCACATCGGCCACTTCGATCCAATACGGCGTCCCGGACCCCTCGGGCACGATTGCCAACGAGATGGTCCCGCCGCTCGTCGGCTCGCTGAGCTCGAGCACGCGCCCGCGCTACAACTGGACCGTGCTCAACTGCTATGGGAATTCGGTCGAGTACACCTCCTCGGTGGTCGGTCAGGTGAGCGGTTTCGAAGTCCAGAAAACTCCGCCGTTCGCGCTGCCCGCGCTGCAAACTCCTGAGCGCGGCGCAACCTTGTACGATCCTGAAATCCGCTTCCAGTGGAGTGTCGTTTCCCAGGCCGCCAGTTATTTTGTCTATATCTCCAGATTCCAGACCTACTCCAACGGCACAGAGATTCTGTTCCCGGTGTGGCGCGCCCAGACCACGGACAACGCGGTCATCCTCCCCGCGGCCTCCCTGCTGCAGGGGGGACGATACAACTGGAAGGTGATCGCTTCGGACGGCATCGGATCGGGGACGATTTCGGACAGCTCCTCGTTCTCCTACGCCATTGATTCGGGACATTTGCAGATCATCACCGCGGACGAAACGGATGCCCGGGTGGACTTGGTGCAGGTCGATTTCGAGGCGGTGCAGGGTCCCAACATCCAGTCGATTGCCACTGACGACAACGGAGCCTACCGGTTTCAGGCTCCCGTTGGCAGCTACATCCTTCACGCGCACAAACAGGGCTACCTGGACGCGACATCCCCGACGGTTTCCGTGGTCAAAGATGCCTCGAGGTCTGTCACGATTACCCTGCAGCAGCGTCCGAGTACGGTTGTCGGCAGAGTGAAGACGACTGGGGGAACGCCTATCGCCAACGCGACGGTCCGCGCGTTGGACGCGTTGGGCGACCAGTTGGCGTCGACGACAAATTCCTCGGGCGAGTTTACCATCGGCCTCGATCCGGGAACCTGGGCCTTTTCAGCCTCCGCGCCGTCCTACCAGACCAGCGCTTCGCGGACCGTGACGGTCACGGCCGGGCAAACCCTGGATCTTACTGACAGCGGCGGTGCCCTGACGCTGGCTCCTTACACCTACACCCTTAGCGGGATCGTCCTGAACACGAGCGGCCAACCGATTCCCCTCGCCCAGGTCGTGCTGCAGAAGGGTACCGAGCAGACTTCCACGTACACGGGGGAGAGCGGTCGGTTCAGCTTTACCGTAGGCAATGGAACTTGGACCCTCTCGGCGGTGAAAGCGGGCTACTATCTCCCCAGCGGACCCATCAGCGTCGTCGTCAACGGCGCCAATGTGACCCGGGATGTCACCTTGAATCCCCAGGCGGCGATCGTTTCCGGGTTCATCGCGCAAGCGGGAACAGTAATGAACCGCGGCGGGGTGACTATACAGGCGATTCCTTCGGCGGGTGACCAGGTGACCACAACGACCACCGACAACGGGAGTTTCAACCTCGGGCTGCCGCCGGGAACCTGGGTACTGCGGGGAGTCTTGAGCGGGTACACCGCGCAGTCCGTGACCCTCACTCTGGGACCCGGAGAAACCTCCAACGGAGTCACCCTGAACCTGACCCCTAATCCCTCGACGATCTCAGGAACGGTGCGCACCACAGACGGTTCACCCGTTTCGCAAGCGACCGTCACCGGGGGAGGAGCGACAGTCCTATCGAACAGCTCCGGCGCGTTCTCGCTCAGCGTTCCCGCCGGATCGCACACCTTGACCGTTTCCCGCTCGGGGTACTCAACCGAAACGAGCGGTCCCTGGACGGTTAATTGGGGGGAGACGCTGACGGGGATTGTCGCCACACTCGCGCCGAACGTCGCCACGGTCAGTGGGGTGGTGGCTTATGGCGGCACCGGAATCATCAACGCCACGGTGACAGCCACCCCCGCGACCGGCGGCACCCCGGTGCAGGTGGTAACCGCTTCCGGGGGTTCCTATTCGCTCGGGCTGATCCCCGGTACGTACACCATCACAGCGAACAAGACCGGTTTTTCCGTTCTCAGCCCCACCAGCCTGTCGCTCACCCTGCAGCCGGGATCGGTGAGCACCGGCCGCAATTTCGCCCTGCAACCGAACACCGGTACAGTCAGCGGGATCGTCTCCAGTTCCGCCGGACCGCTCTATGGAGTTTCGGTCACAGTCCGGCCTTCCGGTGCGACCACCGGCGGGATCACAACCTCTACCAGCGTCACCGGCGCTTTCTCGGTCTCGGTGGAAAGCGGAGTGGCGTACGCTGTTACGGCCACAAAATCCAGTTACAGCAGCGCCTCCAGAACAACGGCGGTGCTTTCGGCCGGCGGGCAGGAACAGGTTTCCCTCGTGCTGTCGCTGCTCGGGGCGTCCATCTCCGGCACTGTGGTTTCCAGCTACGATTCTCCCTTGGAGAACGCAACCGTGATCGCGAGTTCGGGGCCTTCCTCCGTTTCAACCACCACTGGACCCACGGGGAGCTACTCGTTGAGCGTCACCCCCGGCACCTGGACGATGGACGTTTCAGCGGCATCCCACCTGAGCGGATCGAGTTCCGTGACAGTCGCCGGCGGGCAGAATTTGCGGGATGTCAATTTCACCCTGACGGCCAATTACGCCACGGTCTCGGGATCCGTGAAAAACGGTTCGAACGTTGCAATCTCGAACGCAACGGTTGAATTGCGCCGCACGGACGGCACGACGCGCCAGGTGTCTTCCGATGCCAGCGGTTTCTTCCAGTTCACTCGGATTCCGGGCGGCCGCTACACGCTGTACGGGCGCAAGAGTGGGTTCACCCCCGACACCCTGAATGTCGGCTTGATCTTTGACGGACAGATCGTCTCCGGATCGGGTCTGATCCTCGTAGCGCAGACAAGCTCCATAACGGGGCATCTCAGGGAGAACGGCAATCCGGTTTCTGGCGCAACGATCCGCGCAACCCTCTCCACGGGAACGGTTTTTTCGACTCTGAGTGACGCGACCGGTTCGTATACCCTATCCGGAATACCATCGGGAACCTACCGCGTCGAGGCGCTCAAATCGGGTTACACATCCGCGCCCGTGACGGGGCAGAGCGTCGCACCCAACCAGATCCTGACTGTAGACCTGACGGCCACAGCCAACACCGGGTCCGTCACCGGAACGATCAAGGATGGCGACACCCAGGCTGGATTGACAGGGGTCCTGGTGAGTGCAATCTCGGGTACGGGGAACAGCATCGAAGTCACCTCCTCGCCGGGCGGCGCATTCACCGTGAACGGAATGAATGCCTCCGAAGCCTACGACCTGACCTTCACCCTCTCCGGGTACCAGACGGCGGCGGAGAACGCGGTGCAGGCGGGAAACACCTACGACAACATCACCATGGTGCGCAACTCGCTGACGATCAGCGGCACTACGGTCAACCAGGCTTCAACCACACTCGGAAACGTCGCCGTACGGGCAACGAGCCAATCGGACGGCAGCGTGCTGTCCACCACCTCGAACGCGAGCGGTGCCTGGACGATCACCGGCGCAGCAAAGAACAGCAACTTCCGGATCACAACGGTGCTGGGGTCCGCTACCACGGAGGAGGCGGATGTCACCGTCACTACGGCCTCGGTGAACATCTCCGGGGTCACGCTCACCCTTATCCAGCGGACGGCGTCTATTCGCGGTTCCGTAGGGGAATCTGGAGTGACGCTAACCGCGGTGCGAGCCTCCGGTGGAACCCGGGTGGCCTACAGCGACGCCTCGGGCGGCTATCGATTCGAGAACATCAACAGCGGCACCTGGGCGGTCACCCCCTCCAAACCCGGCAGCCGCTACACCCCCGACAGCCTGATCGTTGGCAACCTGGCGGTTGCAGAGACGAGGACGGGAATCGACTTCTCGCCTCAGGTGACGACGGTGGGTATCGGCGGCACTGTCCGCGACGATGCCGGAACTGCGCTGAGCGGAGTGTCGGTGGTCCTCGTCGCATCCTCCTTCACCCGGCAAGCCGTAACCGACACGTCCGGTAGGTATTCTTTCACGGCCCTTCCCGGGTACACGCAATATTCCCTCTCCGTGAACACGGGTGTTGCGACACGCGTTTCGCAGACTCTGAACATCGGTGCGACGGATGCCGATGTCACCGGAGCTGACCTCACGGTCACGATCACCGAGGGCAAAGTGTCCGGGACGATCAAGGATGAAAACGGAAGTGCCTTGAACGGAGTCCTGGTCACCTTCGATGGGGGCACTCCATCTACTAGGAACAGCCCGTATTCACTGCAGAATCTCGGCAAAGGCGATCATACGCTGGTCTTCGCAAAGGTAGGATACCGGACGGCTACCGATACCGTAACGTTTGGGTCGGGCACGGACATCCTGACACATGATGTTGTGCTGACAACAGCGGATGATCAGATCTCCGTTCGGGTCTTTTACAAACCTGAGACATCGAATATCGAACTGCAGGGAGTCGAGGTCACGCTTTCAGGCGGGGACGGGAACGAGACCACACTGGCAACCGATGGGCGCGGGCGCGCCACATTCGCCGAACTGCAGCCGGACAGCCTCTACGCGCTCACGACATATGCGCCGGGATTCGAGGGCAAAGCCCTGACGGATCTCACGCCCGGAGGCGACCTCACGGGAATACGCCTGTACCAGAAAACCAACGTCGTATTCGGCGTATTCACGGACGAATACGGACAGCCGTTGCCGGACGCCGCTGTCCAACTGAGAGCCCGCACAGGTGAAGTGCGGTCGACAACCACCAACCCGGAGGGGCGGTTCGAACTGCTCGCTCCCTCGGGTCCGCTGGTGCTGATCGGCACTTCCCCGGACGAAAGCAGCACCAGCTATCAGCACAGTTTTGCAGTCACTGCCGGAAGCTACGTCGTGCGCGACCTGACTCTGCGCCACACAGGTGAGGTGCAGGGCAGTGCCGCTACCCAGGCCGGAGATCCCCCGGCAAGCAGGGTTCTCTACGAGACAGAAAACGCTACCACGGGCACTTTTTCGTTTATCTACGGCGGCACAGACGGCAGCTACCGCCTGCGTGGCTTGCGCCCCGGATTCCTGACGGTGCGTGCGTCGGCGGAGGGCTACGCCGAGCCCGATTCGCAAACGGTGGACCTGCCGGCGGGGGAGACGGTGACGCTCAACTGGAACCTCGTCGCCTCTGCGACCTCGATCGTCGGCCGCGTGGTCGATGCCGCCGGGCACGGTGTGGCTGGGGTCGAGGTGACCGCTGCCGCGGCCGAGACGCTGACGACGGTCACCGAGGGCTCGGGCGATTTCGGCTTCACGGACATTGCGGAAGGCGTTTGGGCGGTCACCGCCTCGAAGCACGGCTACCAGGCTGTCAACGACAACATCGAAGCGGTCTCCGGTCAGGTTGCTGCCGCCGACTTCGAGCTGGATCCCATCCCCGATCTTGCCGCGGGCACCGTCTTCGGCTACGATGGGATTGTCCCAGCGGTGGACGTTCGCATTCTGCTCAGTGATGAGGTCGGCGCTGCTCTGGATGCCGATACCACCGACTCCCTGGGGCACTACGCGTTCGCGCTGACATCCGCGGGAACCTACACGATCAGCGCCACCAGCGCCACCTCTCCTGCGCAGCGGACGATTTCGCACAACTCCGGTGAGGGGCATCCAGATCTGGATCTGACGCTTGTGCCCGGACAGGGATCAGGGACGATTCGCGGATCGCTCGTCTATCGAACCCTTCCCGTGGTGGGGGCGTCGGTGCAGATTTCCGCCATCGATGGAGCCAACAGCTATTCGACCGCGACAGACGCTTCAGGTAATTTCAGTATGACGGTAACCGCACCGTACACCTACCGCGTCGTCGCCTCCCAGGATACTCTGGGAACCGTCGAATCCGCTGGATTCCAGCTCTCCGATGGCGATACAGCCACCGTTGACCTCGTGTACGCGAGCGGCCGGATAGGCGTCACCGTCGTTGACGCGTCCGGAAATCCGGTGGCCGGCAACGTCGTTTCCATCTCGTCCTTCGACGGCCTCTATGCACAGAATTTCGTCACCGACGTGGACGGAATCGCTGTCACCGAACCTTCGCTCGCCGACGGCGAATACCTGGTCGAGATCACCCAGGTCGAGGGTTTCCTGCCCTCCGCGCCTTGGGCTCAGACGATCGAGAACGGAGATTCGATCGGGGTCGTCATCCCTCTCGGACTGCCCTATACGCCTCCGTCCGTCGGGAGTGTCGACAGCAGCGTCGTTGTCCGCATCCAGGTCCCCGACAGTTATACGATCGTCTCGGCTTTGCTCTACTACACGGCTGTCGGGGAGAGTTATACGCGTGCTGTCGAGATGGTGCAGGTTTCCGACACGACGTCAGGCTCTTCATCGGCTGTCGGAGCGCCCCTCCGGTCGAAGCAGGAATATTCTGGTTCGCGACGGAATCTGGCGAATCCGCCGTCGATTCGAAAGGCGGACAGCGCCACAGCCCTCGTCACCTACGAAGGCCGGATTCCCCCGCAGACAGGTTCCGGTACCGTCACATTCTATCCCGAGTTGACGACCGACAGCGGCCTGACCATCGGCGGACCGTCGAGCGCCACGACGCTTACCATCAGCAGCATCGGTCGGCTCAGCCGTGTCGTCATTGCACCCGCTGTGGATGAAGTGCAGCCCGAGGTTCCGCTGTTGCTGACCGTCAAGGCCTTCGACGAAATTGACAGCCTGCTCACCGAATCCATTCTCGAGGCGGACTCGAACAGCATCGTCTGGTCCAGTTCACGCTTCAGCTTGAACACGGACAGCCTCCGGGCGGACAGTGCGATCTACACTTCTTCCGGCGAGGGGCTCGATACGATCCGCGTTACTGTCACTCAGAAGATCGATTCGACGCAGGAAATCGCCACCTCGGGTGTGCTATACCTGAACACCGTGGAGCGCATCCTCGGATCGCTGCTGGTGAGTGCACCGGCGATCGAAATCGCGGCCGGGGATTCGCTCGTCTTCACGGCGGTGGCCACCGATACCGGAGGCGCGATCATGCAGGTCGCGCCGGAGTGGAGTGTCGATTCCCTCTTCCAGTCGAATTTCACTCCACAGCCGTTTACCCAATATGCCGTCTTCCGTTCGGACAGCGGCAGGTTCGGCACGGTCCGCATTGGGGCCACGGATCCGATCACGGCCGAATCAGCGATCTTCAACGACCAGAACGGAGCGCCGAGCGAGGGGCTGACCTTATACCTTCCCGTCTCCTCGGCGCCTGGCGACACATTCTCGGCCATGGACGGTGGCGGTGCGATCCTCAAGGGGTGGTTCTCGAATGAAGCGATCGCCGGAAACCAGGGCAGCCTCCGCTTACGGCGTCCACAACTGGTCCAGCTGCAACGCTTCCAGCAGGGGGTGGAGGCCCTGCAGCTGTATGGGCACAGGATCCTGCTCCAGGGGACGCTGAATGAGGAGCGCATCACGTATGAGTTGACGCTGCCGTTGCCCGCGGGCGGCGCGCAACGCGCTCCCTCGATCGCGCGCTGGGACGTCAACAGCTTGAGTTGGGTGAAACTCGATGGATCTGTCGTCTCTGCGGGGGGCGGGTCGATCACCGCTCCCGTTATTCCAACGGCCTCCCAGGGGATCGAGGGGTTGTATTCCGTCATCGCAGGCGCCAAACCCCTGGCGATCGAACGCCTGGTATGTACGCCGAATCCCTTCAGCCCAGCGGGTCCGGACAAATACTTCCTCTCTGTCGAGTTCGAACTGCACAGCCTCTATCCGACGGTGTGGCTGACCGTCGAGATCTACAACATGATTGGCCAGCACGTCCGCACCCTGGTCGATCGCGTCGCCTCGGAAAAAGGCGTCTACAGCAGGAATGGAGGGGTCGGTTCGGTGATCTGGGACGGGCTGACCGATGACGGCAGGTGGGCGCGCAACGGACGCTATATCCTCAAGATTGTCGCGGAGGATCCGGAGGGGAGCAAGGTGGATTTGAAACCCGTGGTGCTGATCAAATGAGGTGGGTGATGAACAGGACGCTCGGAGTTGCCCTGCTCCTCGTGCTGCTCGCCTCGGGAGCCGAGGCCCAGGACCTCTCGGGGATCCCGGCGGCGTACGTGGACATTGGCCTCGGGATTCGCCCCCTCGGAATGGGCGCAGCCTACGTCGCTGTCGCCGACGACGAAAACGCGGCGCGTTGGAATCCGGCTGCCCTCGCCCAACAGGCCCGATTCGCGGCTGCCTTCACCTGGGCGCGCCAGCTCAACCTGATCCCCTACAACTACCTCTCCGGCTCCCTGCCGATGAGGCGCTCCGGCGTCGGTTGGTACGCCGAGAGCAGCGGGGATGACGTTCTGCGCGAAAACACCATCGGTATCGCCTACGGAGTCACCGGCGATCATCTCCCGGGCTTGAGGACCGCCTACGATATCTCGTTCGGCGTCACCACCAAGTTCCGCTGGGCGTCTTATGGGAACAATCCAGACGGGGGAGAGGGGCAGGTGACCGGGGATGCCTGGGGCTGGGGACTCGACCTCGGATTCTACTGGCGCATCCCCTGGGCGCGAGGGCTGTCCGCGGCCGTCGCGGCACACGATCTGCTCAATAATCTGACTTGGAACAGCAGCGTCAAGGGGAATTACAGCGAACCTGTCCCGGCTCGAATGTCCGCGGGAATCGCCTACCGGCTGCGCGACAGGTCCCTTTTCACCCTCGATTTCCTCCCCGCGCTGTACAGCGACGTCGAAACGAGATTCGCCTTGGGTGCGGAATATAAATTATTGCGCGTAATAGCTTTACGCGCCGGTGTTGCACAGAATATCGGTACCACCCGGGAAAATCGCGATGTGACTCTCGGCTTGGGCATTCACCAGCGATTGCTTGGAACGGCTGCCATCGAGGCCGGTATCGCTTATCTTTTCAATGAGTTGGCTAACACTCCACGTGTCGGCTTGGCGTTTCGATGGTAGCGAGGTACCGGGAGGTCCAGATGAAATCCGTGACTGCACTCGCCCTGTGCTTGATCCTAATCCCTGTTTTGTCATCCGCCGCGACCGATTGGGAACAAGACTGGACGCATCAGGTCGAACAGGGGACGACTGTACTCGACGCCGTGCAGGATCTAAGGTCGATGATTCTTGTCACCACGGATGGAATGGAGGCGGTTTCACTCGAGAACGGGCAGACGCTCTGGTCCTATTCCTTCCCGGAGGGGGATGCTCTGATCGGGCTTCCGGTCATCGCTGAGGGAATGGCGGTCTATGTCACCTATATGGGCAAGACATACAAGGATCGTGCCGAAAGCGGAGACGCGTTGATTTCGGCGCTCGATCTCGGCAGCGGAATGGTGATTTGGTCCAGCTATCTGCCCGAGTACCTCCCTTTCGGGAAAGCGATTTCCAACGGGAAGCTCTACCTCGCATGCCAGTCTGCGCGGAAACTGCTCACTCCGAAAAAAGCGTTGCGCCTCTTCGAGCGTGCCAAGGGTGAACGGCCGGATGCCTGGCTGCTGTGCGTCGACCTGGGCACGGGGGATCTTGTCTGGCACCTCCATACTAAAGTGTGGGCTGAATTCCTCGCCCAGGCGAAAGACGGGGAATACATCCTCGAGCAGATCGGCGATGAAGAAAACCCGCTTACGCGTCTCTCGAAGCGTCGTGCGGACAACGGCGACGCGATCTGGATCGCGAACGACAAGGATCCCGCCAATGTGCATGCGGTGATGAGCAATCCTCGCGGGATGCTCTTCCTCAGCGACGGCTATTCGGGAACCTACAGCCACCTTCGCCATCCTGACAGCGGCGAACAAATGGCACGGCTGGCGCTTCCTTTTTCCGGAGCGACTGCCCTGCACATGGACACCTTGTGGGTATACGGCCTCCGTGAATCGATGACCTTCGCGGCGACGAGGGAGCTGACAGCGGTCGACTGGAGCGGTCTGGTCCCGCTGCGAACGCAGCAGTTGAAGATTCCGGGTGCGGCTGTCGATGATGCCTGGTTCATGTCGGATAAGGCCAGCGCGCGCTTCGAGTCCGACCCGGCATTCTGGACCGCGCACCGTCGCCGCTATGCCATCCCGCAACATTCGTTCACCCTTGAACGCGGGGGCGAACGTATCCTGATTCCCAACGAAACACCGGCGATGCCCGCTTCCGGGGCGGTCTTCACGGATACCGGGTTTGCCCTCTCAGAGCGAACTCCCGGCGGCGCTTTCTGGGCCTATTACGCCCTTGGGTCGGGCGATCAGCCGGTCTGGAATGTCGAGGCAAAGGGGAATCAGCCCCCGGTTTGGATGGCGTATCAGGGTGGCGGCCGCCTGGTGAGCGGAATCGATGGCAGCGTGCTCTCTTTCTCGATCATTGATGGAAGTGTGGATACGCTGCTCGTCGGTGCGCCGGGGATGGCGCTCGCTCTGCTTGGCGACGAGGGTGAATACATTCGGATCGGGACCCAAGGCATCGCGAAATACTCCCCCGTGGAGGAAATCGTCGCGCCGGAACCAGAGCCCGAGCCCGAACCCGAACCTGTGGTGGAAGCGACTCCAGAACCGCAGGTGGAAACGCCCGCCCTTGAGCCGCCTCCGATGCCGAAACTGGTGGCGCAGCCGAAACCCAAGCCGGAACCGGAACCGGTTGTCGAGCCGCAGCCGGCGACCGTGCAGGGATGGCGCATCCAGATCATGTATCTTTCGCGCACCTCGCGCCAACAGGCGGAACAGTTGGCTAAGCTGGCTTCGGACAGGTTGGGGCTTCAGGTCGACGTTGTCCCGGAGAACGGCGCTCTGCACCTGCTCGCCGGGCAGTTCACGAATGAGAAGGAGGCGCGTGCCCGTCTGCGGCGGGTGCGCAGAACTCGCTATTCGGATGCTTTCCTTGTCCGTGCGTCCATCCCCGTGTCCCACTAGCTCCGGGGGTCTCTGCCGGGAGGCGGGCAAAAGCGAAAAAATGATTTCTTACCCTATCTTTCTTTCAGTGCATCCACGTCCGGACCCAGGGGAAAATCCGGACGCTCAGGAAGAACCAGAAACCAGCCGAACGCCCTTCCATCATGGGTGAACGTCCTGCTGGTCGATTTCCATGCAAAGCCGGGGAGGGGTAGATGCGGCAGATCGGTGTAAATAATCTGAAGCCCGGGATGGTCCTCGGGCGGCCGATCTATGATCAGAATTACCGGAAACTCCTTGCGGAGGGAACCAAGATCGACCCGTTGTCCGTCCAGCGCATCCGTGAAATGGGCTTCTATTACGTCTATATCCTGGAGAGTGGGACGGAGTCGATTCAGGTCGAGGATCTGATTGGCATCGAAGCCCGCAAGGTCTCCTCCCAGGCTCTCAACCAGATCGCTTTATTCGACACCGATACCGTCGCGCGTGACCGGATGCGACGCACCGGCATCTCCCAGGAACGTGAACCCGGGTTGGATCTCGAGACCAAGCGGACGGTCAACCGCGCGATCAAGCTGATGGTCAACGACGTCACCCGCGTCCGCAGGCCGGTGTACTTCCCCGGCGTCCACCTCGCCGACAATCAGATCATCAACCACTCGACAAACGTGGCCATCCTCTCACTCCTCATCGGGCTCGGTTTCACCTTGGAGCGCGATGATATGATGCTGCTCGCGAAAGCCGCGCTGTACCATGACCTCGGCAAATTGAGACTTGATCCCGACCTCGCCTCCGTTCACCCTTTGGATCGAACTGAAGCCCAACGCGACATGTACCTGATGCACCCGCAGATGGGAGCCATTCTGCTCGAACGCGACCCGACGATCAATATCCACATTACCATGGCTGTCCTCCAGCACCACGAAAAACAGGATGGAAGCGGATTCCCCTCGGGGATGAAAGGGTCTGGAGAGATGCCGAAGGCGAACCGGGAAAGCCGGGGAACGATCCACCGTTTCGCGGAAATCATCGCGGTCGCAGATTATTTCGATAATCTCGTCTCGGGAAAAATCGAGCGGGAATTATTCACTCCGATCGAAGCCGTGGAGGAAATCGTCCGCAGGACTCCGTCCTGGTTCAACGAGCACATCACCCAGATGGCGATGTCTGTGATCAACACGCTGCCCGAAGGGTCCAACGTGGAGATCCTCGAATCCTCCACCCATTACGAATATGTCGGCTATCGCGGTGTCGTCAGCAAAGTCAATCCCGAAAACCTCAACCGGCCGACTGTGACCCTGTTGTACGATAAGTTCCACGAGCGGCTGGAGGAGCCGGTGGCGGTCGATTTCGCCGACGATTACCGTCTCAAGGTCGATTTCTTGTACGACCTCTGAACCTCGTCCGGCGAGTGCTCCGTTTGCGTTGCCTGTCTCGCGTTGGCTGCTTGACAAATTTTCGGGATACCCGATACCTTGCTGCTAGAGCCGGATTCTCCGGGGCCTGTTGAGGGCCGCGGGGAAGCCGGCTTTTTCTTTCGCAGCTTGGCGATTCCGTTCCAGTGGGCGGGGACGCGGATCGTGATCGAGTGTCATCTCTCTCCTGACCGGCCAGGTCGCCCACACACAGGAGGGGATGCGGATACGCTGGCTCCGGCTCGTGTGTCCGGCGCGCTTCTGCCGGGTCGGTGGCAGAGCGCCGCTTTGTGCTGGGATCACATCCCGGGAAAACGGCGAAAGCGGACGGCCAACCATGGGAGTGGAATCTCCGGCGTCGTCAATGGCGCATCCGGTACATGTTCCAGGCTATCGCAACGTCGCTGAAGGTGAGGAGTATGGTAAAAGGAACGGCGCGGAGACCATTGCTCTTCGTCGTTAAATCCATATTGCGCTTCGAGGGGTTGAGAAAATACATTGAAGATGAGCCGGAATCCTCCAATTCCCGCAGTCCGCGGGATGGGGATGCCGGCTTTTGCGCTCCGGAAAGACCAGGTTTCTGCACGATGCGGGGTACTCGTTGACAAGGAACCGGCACACCCTCGCATCAGTGTGGCTGTCGCCCCTGGGGGCTCCGGCTACGCCCCAGGGGTCAGGCAGGTATCGAGGCCGTTCCTGAAAATAGAGGAGAACCGGCGGTACGGCAGTGCGATGTGTTGTCAGCCATGGAAACGTCTGACCATGCTGACGCCGGCGGG
>Ga0315555_1001381_pt1 | contig 17436 bp, 18 predicted proteins | sample SalMarSW160380MG_FD_202113 | JGI IMG/M metagenome (GOLD analysis project Ga0315555, IMG submission 202113) | Salt marsh sediment microbial communities from the Plum Island Ecosystem LTER, Massachusetts, United States - Salt Marsh Sediment SW1603-80 ... | reverse complement strand
TATAGAGATAATCAAGAGTGCGCGGGACTTCGACCTCAAGCTTATACCGCACCTTTCCGATGAGCGAACGTTAATCAAAGACGTTCTCACCAAATCACGCCCGAAAAACATCATCGTGCTGATAGGCCCGGAGGGCGACTTTACCCCGGAAGAAGTATCATTAGCTTTACAAAATGACTTTACCCCGGTGTCTCTTGGAAATACCGTGCTGCGCGTGGCTACGGCCGCTATCGCCGTAACGGCTTACATCAGGTTTGCTTTGGATAATTAGTTTTTCCTGCCTTTCTCAAATGGGGTGTCTAAGAGGGGTGAGTAAATAAAATGCGACAAAATCCCCTTCCCTTTCTCCCCCACCCCCATTATAATAAAATATCTTCCTATTTACCCTCTCCCTTGATGGGAGAGGGAAGGCAAGGGTGAGGGTGAACACTAATTCCTTACTGCTAACTGTGTACTGTAGACTGTAAACTCACCCTTACCTGAAATCAACATAAAATAAATGGAAAAACAAATGATTTTCACGAAACGAATCAAGCTAAACCATGAAAACAATATCAAAATTTACAAAACGAATCGATTCTAAAAACACTTGTTAAATCAAGTTTCAGCTACAAAATAAAAAATTTTAAAAATAGCCTTTTTACAAAACGAATCCCTATTTTCCGGAAACCGGATGCTTGAAGTGATAGGGTACGTTACCCCGATGGTAGGGATATGGATGGAAAGCAGACGGAGGCTCGTCGACATCCGGCAAAGGCATCCAGCCCATCAGCGGCAGGTTCAGCCACCCGTCCTCCACCGGCGAGCAGAAGGTATTGTTCCAGTGCAGCTTGCTGAACTTCCACCTGCCGTTCTCTTTAACGTATTTATTCTCGTAATAGCCGTGTAGGTATTCCTGTCGCGCGTATGCTCCGTAGGGCTTGGCTTCAAAAAGCCATGTCTGCCAGCGGCCTTTGGCCGTCTTGCCGTCCGGTGCCACGTCCACCACCCCGCCTATCTGCATGACTATGAACGCCACCCATGTCGGTGAAGGGCCTCTCCCCCGTCCCCCGATGACGTCATGGTATATGTGTTCGACGCCTTTTTTACCGTAGAGTACACCGTGGTCGGCTATCTCCACCGACTCCGCATCGTCGGAAAACAGGTCGATGATTTCTTCCCACATGTTGTTATCGAAGTAGTAGCCGTATATTTTTTGCAGGTGCTCTATCTCCTGGATGTCCTCCTGGAGCTGTACCTGTTTTTCTAATTCTTCCAGATTCATATTCTTCACCTCTTAGTTATTCACCGGTAACCGGGTGTTTGTAGGGGTAGGGGACGTGATAGCCGGATGGGTAGGGATGGTATGCCGTGGCCGGGGCATCGGCGTGGGGAAACGGCGTGTCGGATAGCCTCGGTACCTTTAAAAAACCCCTCTCGTAAGATGTCCAGTAGGTCAGGTTCCAGTGCAGCTTCTTGAAGTACCATTTCCCGTTTTCTTTTATGTATTCGTTGTCGTAAACGCCGAATTGCCAGGTTTGCTTCTTCGTGCCCCCGAATGGCCTGCACTCGAAAGACGGCGTGTACCACCGCCCCTTTGCCGTTTTACCGTCGGGGGCAACTTCTATTACGCCTTGCGACTGCATTATCTCGAAGAACATCCAGCCCGGCCGTTCCATGCCGACCATGCCGGCGTACATCCTGTTGACGCCATCCTTGCCCCTGAAAACCCCGTGGTCGGTAATTTCCACCGACTCCGTATTCTCGGAGAAAAGGTCGATTACTTCCTGGTACATCGCATTATCGAAGTAATAGCCGTATATTTTTTGCAGGTTTTCTATTGCCTGTATGTCTTCCTGCAGGGTTATTCTTTTTTCCAGTTCTTCCAGGTTCATAATTAATGCTTTCTTTTATTTTCCTGTGATAGGGTGCTTGAAATGCACCGGCAAATGGTACCCGAACGGGTAGGGACGCCAGGTGGTCGGCGGGGCGTCCGGTTTGACTTCCGGGCTCGGCCCACTGTGCCCGACTACCGGAGTCTTGAGCCACCCGTCCTCATAAGGAGTGCGGAAATTCAAGAAAAAGTGCAGCTTTTTAATCAGCCACTTGCCGTTTTCTTTAACATACTCGTTCTCGTAGATGCCGTGCGCCCAGAGCTGCCGTAACTCACCTTCATGCAAACTCAAGGTCGACCGTGCCTCAACGAAGAACCCATACCATCTACCCCTGGCGTTCTTGCCGTCCGGGTCCACCGTTACCACCCCCTGTATCTGCATGCCGATGGACATGTAGCCCGGCCTCGGCTTGGCATCTTTGCCCCCCTTGAGCAGGTCGATATAATACCTCCTGACCCCCGCCTTGCCCTTGTAAACACCGTAGTCGCATTCCTCCACCGACTCGGTATTATCGCTGAAAAGGTCAACTACCTTTTCCCATTCCTCGTAGTCGCGGTAATAACCGTAAATCCGCTGCAATTTTTCTATCTGCTTGATGTCTTCCAGTCGCTGTATTCTCTTCTGCAGTTCCTCCAATGTCGCCATACATGCCTCCCTTTCTTTGAATTATGTATTTAAAGCCTGTTTCCCGCATTATACTTTAGGTAGTTGCGGACTAAAAGTCAAAAACCTCTTCACATCGTCAGGGAAAACGGGTAATATGTACATATTAAGGAACACAGGATGAACATAAAACAATACTCAAACGCAAAAGAGTTACTGGCTCATGCCGGTGATAATCTTTCCCGTGATGAAGCCCGGTATGGACTAATTCTGGGATTAGCCAGATTCCTGATTACTAGTCCACACCATTATGGTCGGGAAGACCCTTGGTTTTGCTCTATCATGACAGGCAAAGATTTGAGCGCCGTGGCAATGAGGACTCCCCCGCATATGATGTTGCTGGCATACTTTTCCGGTAATCTAAAAAATATTGTGGAAAAACTCATAACGGCGGTTTCTGAACAATATTCCGTTATTCCTGGTGTGGTCGGTGACAAAGAACTGGTGGATATCTTTACCAAGCTCTGGTGTGAGAAATGTGATGTTGAAATCGTGGACAGCATGGCCCAGAGAATTTACCGCCTCGATAAAGTTAACGATATTACCTTATCGCCGGGAAAATTCCGGGTGGCGACGATGGCGGAGAAAACACTGGTTAAGAAATGGGGGCGCGCCTTTCATGTTGATATAGGCGGCACGGTAAGAAATATGCCGCAATCCGATATTACTCCTATAATCGAACGGGGATGGGTGTTTTTATGGGAAGACGGCAAACCGGTTTCCATGGCGCTTAAGACCCGTCCGACGGAGAAGGGGATGACAGTAGGTGGAGTTTATACACCACCGGAGTTAAGGCATAGAGGATATGCCACATCCTGTGTAGCCGAGCTTTCCCGAAATATCTTGCAGAGCGGTAAGGAATTCTGCATGCTTTATACCGACCTTGCTAATCCTACTTCAAATTCCATTTATAAAAAAATCGGCTATAAAGAGGTATGTGATTCCGTCCAGTATACCTTTAAAATGCCATCGGCATAACATTAATAGTAAAGTATTACCGCCAGTCCTTTGACGCCGGCACTTTCTCCAGCGCGTTGAAAGACTCTGCTTTATTTATTACCACGTTGCAGGTGCCATCGCGGCGCGTCAGCCTCCCCCTGATGATGAGGAACGCCGACCTGAAGGTATATTCATACTGCTCGTACACCTTCCCGAAGACCATGCACGGTATGTGTCCGAACTCGTCCTCCAGTGTAATGAATACCACCTTGCCGTGCGGCCGCTGCCGTCTTATGACCAGCCCCGCCGCCGTGATAAAGGCGCCGTCGCGCAGTTTTTCGATGTCCCGGCTGGTATGAAATCCCCCGTTAAAGCGCGGGCGCAGCCTGGCCATGATATGCCCGCCGGGGTAAAGGCTAAGCACGTTGTACTCTTCTTTCATCCTCTCCCAGTCGCTCGGCGCCTTAAGCTCCACCATGTCCTGCGCTACGGGCAGGGGTAGGGGAATCTGGGTGTTGATGGGTCTGTATCTTAAGCCGATTTCCCACTTTACCTTCCTTCGGTTCGTTTCCAGGCTGTCGAAGGCTCCCGAACCCGCCAGGTTGAGGGCTACCTCCTCCAGCACGCCCGTCCGCTCCAGAAAGTCTCCGATGCTCTTGAACTCCCCACCCCTTTGCCTCCCCGACTCTATCGCCTCCGCCGAGGCCTCCCCCAGCCCCGTCACATTCAGGAAACCTATACGTAGCGCGCCGTTTTCTATCAGGCATTTAGCCTTACTCTTGTTGATATCCGGGTTCAGCGCCGTGATGCCGTGCCTTCTGGCATCCTCCTTCAGCGTTTCCAGGTTGTAAAACCCCATCGGCTGCTGGTTGAAAATCGCCACGAAGAACTCCAGCGGGTAGTAATACTTGAGCCACGAAGCCTGGTAGGCCGTTACTCCGAAGGCAAAGGCATGCGACTCCGGGAACATGTATTGCCCGTTGAACTTCTTGAAGACCGTTTCCGCGGTTTCTTCCGGTACGCCGTGTTCTTTAGCCCCGGCGAGGAATTTCTGGTGGTACTGCTCGATTAGCTCCTCGTTGTGTTTCCTGCTGAACGCGCGACGCATGCGGTCGGCCTCGCTGGGGGCGAACCCCGCCACGTCTATCGCCAACTGGTTGACCTGGTCCTGGAAGAGAATAATCCCTAAAGTACGCTCTAGCGACCGCTGTTCTAAAGGGCAGTCATAAGTGACGGGCTTCTTCTTGGTGCGCCGCAGCAGGTATTCATGCACGCCGTGGTTGGCGCCTACCCCCGGCCGCACCGCCGCTACCTCGTGCGCCATGTCCAGCAGGTTGCGCGGCTTGAGCCTAGTAATGGTCTGCATTTGGGCGGCCGACTCCACCTGGAAGATGCCGATGGCGTCCCCCCTGCAGAGCATGTCGTACACCTTCCCGTCCTCGAAGTCGATGCGGGACATGTCGATTCTCTGGCCGGTGCGCTCTTTTATCAGGTCGACGGCGTCCTGTAATTGGGAAAGAGCCCCCAATGCTAAAAAGTCTATCTTAACGAACCCCGCGTCGTCGATGCTGTCTTTGTCCCACTGGCATACGAACCGCCCCTCGATAGCCCCCCGCTGTACCGGCACGATATCAATGAGGGGGGTGGAGGAGAGAATCATGCCCCCGGGGTGCTGTCCCATGTACTTGGGAAAGCCGTCAAGTTCCGCCGCCAGCTGTATCAGGTCGCGCCAGACCGGCGCCTCTATCTTGTCCTTGAAGTTGGGCATCCGCCCCATTTTCTTGCCCAGTTTTTTGGCGCTACCCCAGTCCGACTGCTTGGCCAGCCGGTCGATTTCCGCCTCCGGCAGTCCCAGTGCCTTGCCCAGGTCCCTGACCGCCCCCTTTATCTGGTAGGTGGCGATGGTGCCGGTCAGGGCGGCGTGTTGCCAGCCCCATTTCTCGTGCGTACGCAGGATGAGTTCCTCTCGTATGCTACGCGGAAAGTCAAGGTCGATGTCCGGCACGCTGGACATGGTATCGGCAGGCAGGAAACGCTCTAAAGAAAGTTTATATTTAAGCGGGTCGATGTGTGAAAGTCCGATAAGATAACCCGCCAGCAGTGCTACTGACGACCCCCGCCCCCTTCCCGGTGGGTTCTCCTCCAGCGTCAGGTTAGGGTCGCTCAATCCCAGGTCTATCATTACCTCGCGCCCCAGCCTGATGACCTCGTGGTACATCAGCAGGAAACCGGCCAGGCTGTATTTCTTAATCAGCTTGAATTCCTCGTCCAGTCGCTCTCGTACCTGCGGTGTAATCGACCCGTATCTTCTTGTAGCCGCCTCGTAGCACAGCTTTTCAAGGTAGCTCAAAGGCGTGTGTCCCTCCGGCGTGGGATAGTCCGGGAAGATATAGCTTAAGTCTTTGGTCAAATCCAGCGTGCATTGCTCGGCGATTTTTAGTGTGTTTTCCAGGGCTTCGGGGTGGCTGCGGAAGAGCTCCTCCAGTTCTGCTACCGACCTTAAATAATACTCCGAGTTCGCCCGTCTTTCCCGGTGTGTCTCCTCCAGACTTTTGCAGTTTTTTATCGCAACTAGGCAGTCCTGCAGACGGTGCCTTTCTCTGACGTGGTAGTGGACGTTGCCCGTGGCGACGACCCTTGCCCCTGTTTCTTCGGCCAGCTTCAGCAGGACGGTGTTGCGCGCCGTGTCCCCGAAGGCTGAATTATGCTGCAGCTCGATGTAGTAATTATCGACCCCGAACCAGTCGAGGTATTGCTTGATAAGCTTCTTTGCTTCGGATAGACGGGATTTAGATGCCAGTTGAGAAACCTCTCCCTTTGGACAACCTGAAAGCGCAATCAGTCCCTTGGTGTGCTCCGACAGGAGCTTGATGGGCAGAGTGGGGTCGTTGCGCTCACCGCGGGCATGGGCGGCTGTTATCAGTCGGCAAAGGTTACTGTAGCCCTTCCTGTCCTTCGCCAGCAGTGTAATGTGAAAGCCCCCCTCCAGTGTTACCTCCGCCCCTATAATGCCTTGTATATCTAATGATTTAGACAGTTGAGCGTACTGCATAGCCCCGCACAGATTGTCGTGGTCGGTAATAGCCAAAGCGCGGTAGCCGAGGTCTTTGGCGCGTACTATCAACTCCTCCAGCGACGACGCGCCGTCATGGAAAGAATAGTAGCTGTGACAGTGAAGTTCAGCGTAAGGCATGGTAGTATCCTAGTACTCCTGCTCGTACCATTTGTTGCTGATAAGGTCCTTATAAAGCACCGCCCTCTGCCCCGAGGCGAGCAGGACATTGTAATAAAGCCGTGACACCGGCGCGGCGCGCCACCACTCATCGTCGATACGCCACCTGTCCTCGATAGATATAACAGCCTGCCGCCGCTTCCCCTTAACGGTCACAGGTAAGCCCTCGGCGTCTTCCTCTACCTTTAGTTCTTCCGGCGTGTTTACCGGTTTGTAGGTGCCAGGGCGTAGCGCCTTTCCGGTATCCTCGACCATGGTTCCACTTCCTTTACTGTATATACCTGCGGATTGCCCAGCTTGAGCTCCAGTTGCTTAATGTCCTCCGCCAGGTGTTCCTTCGCTCTGATGTCGGAGAAAAGGCTCCTCTGCCTTCCGCCCGGGTAGCCCAGCCCGGTAATCTTTATCCCCGCCTGCTCCACCGGCCCCGGCTGAGGATAGTTCTCCAGCGTGCGCTTGATGCGGGTGATGGTGCTTCTCACGTCCATCGCCGGCTCTTTGAAATTGATGCTCCGCTCCCAGGTCTCCGCGTTCCAGCTCCGCGTCCACAGCGTCAGTCGGCGGATGCCCCGCCCCTTGAGGGCTTTCCCTGCGAAGATGCCTGCCAGTACCGACTCCACGGCGAAAAGTATAGCGTCCAGGGAAACGGTTACCGAGGGCAGCGTGGTACTTGCTTCGATGGCTTCCTCCATGAACCGTGGGTAAAGGGGGGTAGAGTCAATTCCTCTGGAAAGTTCCCAAATCCTCTTGCCTTCCGGGCCGAACTGCGACTGAAAAGGGCCGGGTTGCAGGGCCGCTATCTGCCCCAGTGTCGCCAGCCCGAAGTCCCGCAGCTTGTTTCGACTCTTTAGCGATACCGGCAGCACGTCGCAGGCGAGGTCTTTAAGAAAAGCGCCGGCATCGCCGTTCAGTATCTTGCAGTCGCCTGGGGGACTTTGCTGCGCTGCCAGCGACGCCAGGAACTTGTTGCCCGCTATCCCCATCTGCGGCTCAAACTCTGCTACGACATCTCTCACGGCATCGGTGAGGGCGTTGTCGTCCGGGTAAATCAGCTGCAGCCCGCCCGCCCCGATGTAGATGCACCCCGCCTCCCCACCCTCCACCAGCGGGCTTTTCTGCTCCAGTTTATCCAGTATTTCGTTGAAGACCCCCCGGTAGTAGGGGATATTGGCGTGGATAAGCTCGGCTTCCCCGTGCTTTGCCAGTGCCTGCTGCAAAGGCAAGTCGCGCGCCAGCCCCTCCAGCCCCGGGGAATGGTCCAGCACCAGCCTCTGCGAGCCTTCCGTATGGGTCACTATCGCCGCCTGACCCTTCGTGTCTGGGTGCCTGCGGACCTCGCACCTCCAGGCAAAATGGGGCAGCAGCGCACAGAGTATTTTCATGGCAGAATATATTATATAGAACTAATGTTCTATTGTCAAGCCCGCAGCTATATTGGGTGCTTTTTATCTGGAAAGAGCATGTATTTGGAATTCACCGTCAAAAAATGTGGTTTTTACCGTGTTCCCGTACAGAGTCGCTCTTTGCCCTGCCCTTTAGTGTTCCTCAAGCCAGACCCTGTTCAGCGTCACGTGGCCCATGGCGTTAGGTTCATAGCCTTTAACGTAGGGTTTTATTAGAATATAATTTCTCCCGAACCAGAGCGGCAGGACGACGGCGTCGTCCACCAGCATCTGCTCTGCCTGCCGATACATGGCCAGGCTTGTTTCCATATCAAGCTCGGTCGAGGCCAGGTCGAGTAAAGCGTCCAGAGCCAGATTAGAATATTCCCCGAAGTTGTTCTCCGCGCCGGTGTGAAAAAGCACGTCTAAGAAGTCCTGCGGATGCGGGTAGTCGGCAATCCACCCTATGTCGAACAGGTTGTCCTTTTCTTCTTTAAGGTAATATACATACCTTTCCGGCTCCAGCTGCCTTACCTGTACCTCGACACCCAGATTTTCGCGCCACTGGTAAATAATGGCTTCCTGTGATTTTGATACCGCGGCCCCATATCCGGAGGTAGTCAGGGTAATCGGGGGTAGATTAGCTACGTCGCCGTATTTGGAAGCGGCTATCAGTGCCTTGGCTTCATCGACGTCAAACCCCAGCCCGACCAGGTCTTCATTGTAGCCGGGGATGCCTGGGGGTAAGATGCCGTCGGCGCGCTGTACGAGGTCGCGCAACGCCAAATTGATTATCTTGTCTTTGTCTACGGCCATTGTGAAAGCCTTGCGGATATTAACATCATCGAACGGTGGTTCCGTGGTATTGAAGCCTATCCAGTAGAAGCTTAACTCGGGCGATTCGTACAGTTCCTGATAGAACAGACCCGAGGTATCGGTTATCCTGTCGATATAATTAACACTGACGCCGGCGATATCTATCTCTCCGGTCTCATACAGGTTCATGGGTATGCCGCTTAAAAACAGGTATTCGACAAAATCAAGATGAGCGACATCTCCATAGTAGGAGTCGTTCTTCTCCAGTACCAGCGAGCTGCCCTGTTGCCACTCCTTGAGCTTGAATGGCCCGGTGCCGTTCGGTTGGCGCCACCAGCCACTCCCCGTCTCGACGTTGGGTTCATCAACCACCATCGCCGTGGGATAAGTCAACTTGGAAAGGAAATAGGACTTGGGGGCATCGATGGTGACTTTCAGGGTAGAATCATTCACCACCTCGACGCCGCTGATTTCTTCATCCAGGCCATGAATGACATCATCAACACCTGCTATATCGATGAGATACGTGATTGCCGTTGAAGAACCAGTAGATGGACGGCAGGCGCGCTCCCATGAGTATTTAAAGTCGGAGGCAGTTACCTTTCGCCCGTCCTGGAAAAACACGTCATCACGTAAATGAAAGGTATAGGTTAAATCGTCCTCGCTGATTTCCCAGCTTGCAGCGATATCCGGGGCTGGCTCCAGATTATCATCAAGCTTAACCAGACCAGAGAATATCTGCAATATATAATCATGAGAATTGGCATCGGCCGAAAGCGCCGGGTCGAGGGTATTGGGGTCGGAGCCGTATAACTTTAGAGTGCCGCCCTCAACGGCGGGAGTGGTTATAGTTGGGGTAGTCGGTGTTTCAGTGGTTGAGGGAGTTGAAGGGGTAGGCGTAATAGAAGTAACACTGCTACTTAAGGTATCTAACGGAGAAACGGCCACTACAACGACAATTACTAAAAAATAATAGATAGCCGCTAGTAATACCGTTAGATTAATTTTTTTCATTTTTACTTTAAATGTATCGCTAAATTCAATATAACACATACTCTTTTTTCATGCACAATAAGCTCAAGGTATATTTGAAATTGTTAAGGTCTTCAACTTATAATCATAAACAAACGTCTTGTAATAAGGAGAAAAAATGATTCCCAAAGAATACACCAAGTATTATAGAGGCAAACCCGTGCGAGATTTTACCAAGCTTTACCCCGAGTTAACCTCGAAGTCTTTCCATATCTGGGGTCATGAGTGGGATTCAGGATACCGAATGGACTGGTTCTGTGTGACCGAACCTTTCCTGATGATTAACGACCCACATACACACGACTTCGACCAGTTTTTAGCTTTCCAGAACGCCGATGCTACCAAAGTGAATGAATTCGATGCCGAGGTCTGGCTTTACCTGGGGCCCAAGGGCAAGCAGAAAAAACTGGTTATCACAGAAACATGTTTCGTGCATGTTCCGGCCGGCATGGTGCACACACCGCTGGAGTTTAAAATAATCCGCAAACCGATAGTTTTCATGGATATCGCGCTGACATCGGAGTACGTACGTAAGCCGGAAGACAAGTCCAAACCGGTGATGAGAGAACGGCACGATATGCAATAATCTCAAGAATCTCCGATTTAACTAAAATATGGGGATAATTTTAGAACAAGCCAAGTCTCTTGAGGCTGGTATGGTCCTTTCCACCGATTATTATATGGTCTAGCACTTCTATTCCGACGATTTCCCCCGCCTCCGCCAGCCTTTTGGTTAAAGCAATGTCATCTTCAGAAGCCTCCGTATCCCCGGAGGGATGGTTATGGACGAAAATTACCGATGCGGCACTGGCGGATATAGCCTCTTTGAAGACCTCCCGGGGATGAACGATACTGCTGTCAAGACTGCCGACTGATATCTCCGCTATCCTGATGAGCTGGTTCCTGGTGTCCAGCAATATAGCCAGGAAATATTCTTTCTTCTTATCTTTCAGTCTCGCCTTTACGAGGCTGGCAATATCTTCAGGCGTTTTCAGAGGTGTTTTTTCTACCGATTCCGAGTAGCCTTCTACCCGGCTGGCAAGTTCAACGGCGGCCTTTATCTGGGCGGCTTTGGCAATGCCGATGCCTCTCACCTGCGCCAGCTCCTCAAGAGATGCCGCGGCAATACCCTTAAGTCCGTCGAACCGACTTAGCATACGCTGGGCGGTGACCATCACCGATTCGCCGGAGATGCCCCGACCCAGAATAAGCGCCAGGAGTTCCTGGGCGGATAAAGCCTCCACCCCGACCCTTTGAAGTCGTTCACGGGGCCTATCGGTAACAGGCAAATCATGAATCGTCATCGATTTCAATTTGCCAGTTGGCGACTTTTTCATATCGCCTAGTCTAGCACCTGATATATAAAAAGGCAAGAAGGTCAGCTTCAGTATTTTTCCTATCGATTGGGGCAACGGGTGAGTGGAAACCACCAATTGATTTGATGGTACACAATATACAGAATCAGGGTTTACTGGATTTAAAAAAGGTAGTAGTAACAATATCATCAAAAAAGATGAATTTTGATAGCACATCAACCGAACTAGCTACTGATTCGAGGAGGAAAATGCTTTGTCTGGTCCGAGCTAAAGCTTGTAAAAGATGCGGGGGAGACCTTTCTATAGAGTGTGACGTGTACGGCGTGTATATAGAATGTATCCAGTGCGGGGCAACCTGGACGAAAAACGATTTGAAATATACACCCTTTCAGCAAAACGAGCCGAAACTGAAAGCAGAAGACATCAAACCCTTAACCCCCACCCGCCGGCGATAAGTATTCGCCGACTGATCTGCAGAAACGACTTCTCATTCAGAAAGCCATAGAGTGTTCAATTCATCCATATCAAATCCATAAACTTTTATCAGGGCTTCATCGTAGCCGCTGCCCTGTTTAAAGGTATCCAGTAACTCCGACATTTTTTCGCTTCCGTATTCGTTGATGAGATAGGCAACGATTTTATAACTTTCCGCATAGGCCAGCATAGTCTGTTCTACATAGGAAGAAAAGGGGCTGCACAGGCTACGCACGGAAATATAGGAATCATTTGCATCGGCCCAGGATAAAGCGAGGACAAAGCTTAATTCAAGTTCTCCTTCAGAGGACATGGCCAAGCCTTCATCAAGCCACGTCGGCAGATAATTATACGGATTGTCAGTTAACTGATGTATCACCAGGTGCGTCAACTCGTGGGCAATCGTCCGTTTACCCCACTCAAGCTGGGACTGCGTCGTTCCGATACCGATAGCGACAATGCCGAACTGTGAATAGGCGACCCCGCCCGTCCACTCCTGGGGATAAACCATAGCGCCTATCAAATCCTCCTGACTGGCGTAAATATACATTTTCACCGGATTTTCCAGTTCAGCACCGGTGTTATCCGCCAGACGGACCAGTGCATCCTGCGCGGCAGCCATCAGTTCATCGGCGAAGAGGTTATCACCTTCATACCAGTAAAGCGTTACCTGCCCCTGCTGTATGGTATTCCAGTCGTAGCGGTTATCTTCTATATAAACCGGAGAGGGCTCTGTTACTATTTTCTTACCGGTAATATTGGTTACCGTCCACCAGTATGATACAGTGGCGCCCGGGGGCAGACCTCCGGTCCTCCGCATGTCCCAGACCCACTGTGCATCTACCGATTTTGCCGACGTGAAGGGTATATAAACCTCGGCGGCGACTTGAGCAAAGGACGCACGCTCGATGGAATAATGCAGGCGAATATCGGTGATAGACACATCGCTTTCTGCAGTCATGCTGAAAGTGATATCGGCAGGGAAATTTACCTGCGCGGAGATATCCGAGACAATAATGCCACTATCAGCACGAACCGCACCCGGAATTAGGAGTAGCAGTGATAATAGTATGACCAGAAACGGTAATGTTACCTTTTTCATTTGTCCTGCTTACCCATGATATACCTTAAATAGGCATTAATAAAGTCGTCCAGTTCACCGTCGAGTACAGAATCGGCATTACCGGTCTCATAACCCGTCCGGTGGTCCTTGACCATACGGTAGGGATGGAGAACGTAACTCCTGATTTGATTGCCCCAGCCGGCGTCGATTCTCTTTCCTTTAATCCTGGCTTGTTCCGCCTCTCTTTTTTCAATCTCAAGCTCCAGCAGGCGGGCCCTTAGAATTTTGAACGCGAAATCTTTATTCATATGCTGGGAACGCTCGCTCTGGCAGGAAACGATTATACCCGACGGCAGGTGAGTGATTCTAACAGCACTGCTCGTTTTCTGCATGTGCTGGCCGCCGGGACCACTGGAGCGGAAGGTCTCCACCTTAATATCTTCCGGCTTGATATTGACTTCAACATCACTCTCTGCCTCCGGCATCACTTCCACGAGAGCAAAAGAGGTGTGCCGGGCATGGTCGGAGTCGAAAGGAGAAAGGCGCACCAGGCGATGAACGCCGTGTTCCGACTTTAAATAACCCAATGCATACTCTCCCTTGAACGAAATGTCTACTCTCTTAATACCGGCTTCATCACCCGGCGAGGTGTCCAGTATTTCCGTTGCGAAGCCGCGGCGCTCCGCCCAGCGCAGATACATGCGCATCAGTATTTCTGCCCAGTCTTGCGACTCGGTACCACCGGCACCGGCATGTATGGTAAGAATGGCGTCACGGGCGTCATATTCGCCGCTGAAGGCTATTTGAAATTCAAAATCATCGACCTGTGAGGCAAGTTCATCCAGTTCTTTATCCAGGTCGTCGAGGAGGGCGGCGTCTTGTTCAGATATCGTCATCAACTCATTAATATCGGCCAACTTTTTCTCCAGTCCACGCCACCGTTGCGCCGTCTTTTTCTTTTCGGCAAGCTGGCGCATGATACTCTGGGCGTTAGCCTGGTCCCGCCAGAAATCAGGTCGAGAGGACTGCTTTTCCAGTTTGACGATTTGCTTTTCTATTTTAGCGATGTCAAAGACGCTCCACGGCCATAGCGACCCGACTCTGTAAATCCTTGAGTTTTTCTGTTAAATCCGGCATAGTACCTCTTTATCCTATTTATATTTAGCACCAGCTAACACAGGGTAATTTTCCACTTTTAGATTACCACCGGCCGCCTGGTGGGCCAGTCGTGTAGGTTCCGGCAGGCGGTAGCCGCGGCAGCAGTCCAGGACAATCCTCACCGCCGAAGTTAAATCAATCATATGGCCGATGGATATATAAAGCGGCTTGACACCAGACTTAGTACGCAGGACAGCGCCGATGACTTCGCCGTTATCTATAAGCTCTACTGAACTACCGGCTTCTGGCGGAGGTATTTCATGTTCGCCGCACAGTCGGGATTTAGCACAGCCGATGGTCGGCAGGCCCAGCCAGAGTCCGAGGTGAGAGGCCAACCCTATGCGGCGCGGATGAGCGATGCCCTGGCCGTCCACCAGAACAAGGTCGGGCACATAAGTAACCTTTTCGAAGGCTGCCAGCAAAAAAGGCATCTCACGGAACGACAGCAGGCCGGGCACATAGGGGAAGTTTATGCGGTCGGTCACTACCTTTATCTCCGCGATTTCCAGGGTGGGGTAGCTTAAAACGACGACCGCACCGGTGCCGGTTTTTGTCCACCTATTAACCGAGATATCGACGCCGGCGATAAAGCGCGGGTTAGAAATGTCACCAACGTGGGATACTTCGCCGGCAAGCTCTAACTGGATTTCTTTAGCCCTGGCGGTAGTTACCTGCCAGCCATGCCGATTGACTATCTGCATACCTTGATTATAGGCATAGCATGGGACTAATGGCAACAGGTCCGGTAATTACAGCCTGTATCATAAAACCTAACTATATTCAGTATTTGACGAAATGTGCTAAAATGGCACAACAAATCGGTAATGGCGGGGAATTGATATTGGCATATTCCATAAGACGCATGGAAAAAGAGGACATCGGCCAGGTAACGGAAATCGACCGGGAGGCTTTTCCCTCGCAGTGGCCGCCGGCCAACTACAAACATGAACTGCAAAACAAAACGGCCCATTATATTGTCCTCTATGATGATACCAGGACAATCGATGTTCCCCCCGAACAGCCGCCGAAAAAGAGATTCAATATACTATCCCTGCTGATGCCCTGGGCAAGGCAAAAAACACCCGAAAGAGCGCCTTTGCCTCACGTGACCCGCCAGTATATCGTTGGTTTTTCCGGCATCTGGATGATAGCCGATGAAGCCCACCTGACCAATATTGCCGTACGGGAGCAATACCGGGGTAAAGGGCTGGGGGAATTACTGGTGATAGCCACCATCGACCTTGCCCTTAAGTTTGAAGCCAGTTTTATGACGCTGGAGGTGAGGGCTTCGAACCTGGCAGCGCAGAGTCTTTACCAGAAATACGGGTTCACGCAGATGGGCGTCAGGCGCGGCTACTACCTGGACAACCGGGAGGACGCGATAATAATGTCCACCGAGAGCATCGGCGGCGAACCTTTCCAGAGGCAAGTAAGCGAGTTGAGAGAAGCCCTGAAGAAAAAAATGCCTGATGTTAAATCCACCTGATTTACGATAACACTTCAAGAAATCGCGAAAAAATTAATTGCTTCGCTCTTTGACCCCCTGTCGATTTATGTTAGAATTATCATCTGGGGGGATTCGAGGTCAAGGAGGGCTAAGACGATGTCAGGACATTCAAAGTGGTCTAAGATAAAGCACCAGAAGGGCGCCGACGACGTTAAGCGGGGCAACCTCTTTACCAAGCTGACGAGAGAAATCATTGTGGCAGCGAAAGAGGGCGGCGGCGACCCGGCTACTAATTTCCGTTTACGTCTGGCCGTCCAGAAGGCGCGCGACAGCAATATGCCCATGGACAACATCGACAGGGCGATTAAAAAGGGCACCGGCGACCTCGCAGGGGGAAGCCTGAACGAGATAACGCTTGAAGGCTACGGACCAAACGGAATAGCAATACTGGTAAGCGCCCTTTCAGATAACCGCAACCGTACCATCCAGGAGGTAAGGAGCACCTTCACCCGCCACGGGGGCAGCCTGGGGGAAAGCGGCTGCGTATCCTGGATATTCCAATCGCGGGGAGTGATTAATATCAACGCGGAGAACGTGGATGCCGACGAACTGGCGCTGATTGCCATTGACGCGGGGGCGGAAGACGTCCAGGTGGAAAGCGGCTTTGTAGAAGTGATAACCAAGCCGGATGCGCTGGAAAAGGTGAGAGCCACGTTGGAGCAGCAAAAGGTTAAAATAGAGTCCAGCGAACTGCAGATGGTGCCGAAAACGCTGGTCAAACTCGATGATAAGGCAGCCATGCAGGCACTCAAGCTGCTGGATAAGCTGGAGGAAGTCGACGACGTGCAGAACGTTTACAGCAACGCCGATATCCCCGATTCCGTGCTTGAAGCCATGCAGGCATCATAAACCTTAAGAAAACGAAATGAAGATACTAGGAATCGACCCGGGCACGATAGTGATGGGCTACGGCGTGGTCGAAAGCGATAACGACGAACTTAGCCCGGTAGATTTCGGGGCGATAAAGGTATCAGACAAAACCCAAATAGGCGAGAGACTCAACCGCCTTTACCATGAACTCCTCAAGGTCATCCAGCGCCACAAGCCCGACGCCGTCGCTGTGGAGCAGCCATTCGTCGCCAAGAACGTCAGGACGGCGCTGGCAATCGGACGGGCGCAGGCAATCGCCATCTTAGCCGCCGCGGAAAAGGGCGTACCGAGCTTCGAGTACACCCCGGCGCAGGTCAAGCAGCGGGTATCCAACTACGGCGCCAGCAGTAAGGAACAGGTGCAGGAAATGGTGCGAATACTGCTCGGGCTGGCGGAAACGCCCCAGCCGAACGACGCCGCCGATGCCCTGGCAGTGGCTATCTGCCACGCGCAGGAGATACACATGAACGAGCTACTGACGAAACAGGGAGGGCGATAATGATAGCCAGCCTCAACGGCAGGGTGGAGTCCATCGACAGCGACGCGGCGATTATCGACGTGGGAGGGGTGGGGTTCCGGGTGTACATGCCTACGTCGTCGCTGGCGAACATCGGCAGACCGGGCGACGAGATTAAGGTCTATACTCACACACACGTACGCGAGGACAACATCACGCTCTACGGCTTCCCTACCGCCGATGAGCTATGGCTCTTCGAGGTGCTGCTGGGGGTATCGGGACTGGGTCCCAAGCTGGCGCTGGCGATGCTATCGGCGCTGACGCCCGACCAGGTAAGGATGGCAATCGCAACAGGCAGTACGGATATGCTGGACATGATACCAGGCATCGGGAAGAAAGTGGCGAGTAGAATCATCCTTGAGCTCAAGGAGAAAATAGGGGCGGGACTGGCGGTGACGCCGACGGAGGAGACGAGGGAGAATCAAGACGTGCTGGCGGCGCTGACGGCGCTGGGGTACTCGGCGACAGAGGCGGTGAAGGCGGTGGCGAACCTGCCCGAAGACGCCAAGATGAAGCTGGAGGAGAAGGTCAGGCTGGCTTTGCAGTACCTGGGGAGTAAGTAGGGGCGCCACACCAGACTATTCGTTTTATTTGTT
>Ga0315555_1001379_pt1 | contig 17444 bp, 8 predicted proteins | sample SalMarSW160380MG_FD_202113 | JGI IMG/M metagenome (GOLD analysis project Ga0315555, IMG submission 202113) | Salt marsh sediment microbial communities from the Plum Island Ecosystem LTER, Massachusetts, United States - Salt Marsh Sediment SW1603-80 ... | reverse complement strand
GTTGGTGTTGGTCCTGGCGTAGGCTCTGGCGCTTCTGCCACGCTCATGTAGGTTATTGCTTGTGAGGGCCCGTAGGCTGCGGATCCTGCGAACGTAGCGATGATCTGGTAGTCGCCTGGAACCGGCGGTTCCCACGTTACACCGTAGGCGCCGGTCATGTCGCTTGTGGTTCTGCCGATCTCGTAGAAGTTGCCGTTAGGATCAAGCGTCTCCAACACTACTTCAACGCCTTTTGCGTCTGCTGGCTTTATCTGTTGCATGAACATGTATTCCATCCACGCGCTCATGTCTTCGTCGGATATTGCTGGAGTGCCCTTAAGTGTGAAGTCGATTTTGTCGTTTGTGTTACGTCTGCCAGAATCGGTCTGATCAGTGACTGTGCCTGTAATCACTACGCTGGATCCCACTGTTGGAATAAGCTGTGGCGCGGAAACTGTGGTGGCGCTTGGGCCTTTGCCGTAAGCGTATATCATGTTGTCCAGGCTGTTGCTACTTAGTAGGATACCGTCTGCGAGAGCTCCACCAGTACCGAAGTCTAAGATGCTCCATATTTCCGTTCCGTCTGTGAGGTTGACACAACGTAAGCATGGACCACGTATCAGTGGAGCAGTGTACGAGTGCTCCCACGCCATAAAGTAAACCTTATCTTCAGTGATAGCGGCTATGTCTATTGGGTAGTTGCCGTAGGGAGTTTCGTCGCCGATGCCTTCAGCTTTGAAGGTCCATAGTTTTTCTCCTGTCGTAGCATTGTAAGCCGTCATACTTCCGGCGTAGCCGCCGTAGATGAGAAGCTTTCCATGATGGATGGATACGCCATCGCTATAGAACCAGTATTGTGGTATCTCACCTTCTTCCGTTTCCCATAGTGGCTTGCCTGACTCCAAGTCGTAAACCCATACTTTTAGGCTCTTTGCTTCTCCGAAAACCATTATGCCTTCTTCAGGATACACGCCTCTCAAGCTAAAGCCGCCTGTGAACATTCCTGCCATTGTAATGTTTTTCGCTGTGTCAACGAATGGTGGCGTAAAGGTGGATTTCCAAAGCTGCGTGCCTTTATTATCTTCCGCCAGACTAATGCCCATCATCCATCCGTTTCGCTTTTCTTCGGGGGTGTTTATTCCTATGTCGCCAACGATCATGTACTCACCTTCCCGAACAGCTTGGATTGAGCCGCCAGAGACGTCGGGTATTGAGAAGTTCTGCCACCACATCTGGTTACCATCGTGCACAATGTTATAGTCCATATCGAAGGTAAGGAAGAAGTTCATACCTACACCAAAGTACGGATCTGTTGCTCCGAAATCTTGACCTGCAGGTCTCCACTGCCAAGCGCCTGTTCCGGTTTGAGCCGAAACCATAGTTCCAGATGAAGCGTTCCACACTCTGCAATAATAGTTGATGTCATCGTTAGTGACATTATAGTTTTGTAAGCTGTAGTAGAGTATGCTTCCGTCTTTGCCGTACACCTGTGTGCCGCTACTGGACACGTTAGCTATGTAGCATAGCGTATTCATTGTGTATCCGTCAATCATCTTCCAAACGGTACCAAGGCTGACCGGCGTTTGCGTTCTATTCACCGTATAAAATGTACCTGTCTGCTTAGGAAGCAGCCCTGCCTTTTCCTGGTACGAATGAGCTAACGTGATAATCTCTGGCACTTCGACAGCAGCGGCGCCTCCGAAGAAGAAGCCTCCTCCGCCAGTTTGCCATAGATACGCGAATCCTCCGTGCTGGTTAGGCGACTCGTAGTCGTAGATTGAACCCATATTCGGACATGTTGCATCGTAGTCTTTGGACAGCGTTTCGCCTGTATACAGATCAATTATTTCCCAGCCTTGGCTGCCAGTGTGAGCGTAGATTGGGGTAAAGTGAACTTTGCCGTCAAGTATTATGGTTGGGTTAAAGCCGACACCTTGGTAGTGTTGAGTTGCAAAGGGGATGTCGCCGAAACGTTCATCCATGAGGCCTCCAATGTAGAACGGTTTTGACCATAGTATGTGAGCGCTTTCTGGTCCATTGCCGTAAGCATAGACGCCGCCCATGCCAAACAAGCCGCCGCCCCCGCCGATGGTGCCGCCTGAACCGCCCATAGGCCATGAATTTGCGGCACTGCCAAGCCAGTTACCGGTAAGCGTATACCAGCCTCTGGATGCGTCGTTTATTGGGCGAGTCCAGTAATCGTTCGGAAGAGGCGACTCAACCCATTGTGGTGTAGGTTCTTCTTGAACCTCGAATGTTGCTTTTGGGCTAACAGCAGCACTATAGATTAAGTGATCTCCTGGCATGTAAAAAACAGGCACCATACCCGCATAATCAATATACATCACCTTGAGTTCTTTATCGGTATACGGAAAGATAGCTTGAATCGTATACGTGCCTACTTTATCGGGAGTGTACTTAATCCAGTTAGCGCCGACTGGATCGCTATAGGGCATCTCTAAGATCTCCGTCTCATTGTCAGGGTCCCAAACTTTTATTTGCATACCATCCCACCCAGCTCTACCACTGGGTGAGATAACAATACCCGACTGTTCACCGATATCTGGGGGCATATCTGCAGTCCAAGCGACAAGCAATAGATCTTCACCGAGACCAAGCGGGCGGTCTCCAATGCCGGTAGCAACGTAAACCCAAGAATAGAAGTTTTTTGTAGCTGCATTGGCCATAGGTAAAGGTACGATAATAGCAATAGTTGCCATCAGAAACACTGCAATCAAAGTTAGTGTTTGTTTTCTCGATATTTTCATTTTTTTCTTTCCTTTAATTTTATTTTTTGTTGAGAGAAGATAAGCTTTTGAGAAGTTGCCTTCCCCCAACGGAGTCGCAATATGATGCGACATGCTTATAAATTTAACTGAAAAGCAACTTTTTTCGCGCGCGCAAACAAGGTGAAAACCCGGCTGCTTGTAGACACCGCCAAAAATAAGGACTCGGTGAAAAGAACGCTTGAGGAGATAATGCCCAGCAAAGGCGACTTCACCGTTAAACTTACCGCAGACAAAATCACAGTTAAACCCTACCTAATCATCGACCGCGAAGAAATATACGTCTCCACCCGAAAAAAACCACTCGCCTTTCCATGCTTACTGTGGACAAACAGCAAGAACGTAATCAGCATCTACGAAGAAAACTTGAGACCCTGGAACAGCAGCCAAATAATCACCATGCACCAAGAAAGAGACGCTACAGAAAAAAGGCTAACTAACAACATTTCAAAACCCCAAAGAACTACAGAGCTTAAGTTCCAAGCGTATTTTCCCTATTTATGGATTGAAAACTTGCGTGAACTGGCAGATCAGCATTTAAAATAAACTACCCTTCCGCCCACAATGGTCATCTCCACCTCAATGTCGCCTATTTCGTTCGGCTTAACCATCCTCGGGTCACGAGAAATGACTGTGAGATCTGCTAATTTGCCCTTTTCAATCGACCCCTTGATGTTTTCCTCAAACGAAGCATATGCCGCGTCAACCGTGTAAAGGCACAAGGCCTCCTCAACGCTTATGCGTTCTTCAGGAAAGAACTCTCTGGTCACAGCAGTTTGCATGCCCAACAGAGGGCTTAACGGTTCCATCGGGCAGTCCGAGCCGCCGACCACCCGCACTCCTTCCCGAAGCAAAGTTTTTACTGGAAAAAGCCACTTAGCCCTTTCGGAGCCTAAATGTTCAATAGCGGACCAAACTGAAAATTCGGAGGCAACAACACAAGGCTGCACGGAAACAATCACCTTCTGCTTTTTCAAGCGTTGAACTAGCCTCTCTTTGACGACTGCAGCTTGTTCTATGCGATTGCGATGACCTTTTCCTGACGTTTCTATTGTAGTTAGCGCAGCGTCCACAGCCTTGTCGCCCACAGCATGTATCACCAGCTGGAGACCAGCCTTAACGATTTTTATGGCTGCCGTGTTCATTTCCTCTTGCGTACAGAGCAGCTTGCCGCTTGATCCAGTATCATCGCTGTAGGGTTGAAACAGTGCTGCAGTTCTAGCGGCTAAATAGCCGTCTGCAAAGATCAGCCCTCCCCCAACCTTCAAGGCTAAAGCATCGCTTGGCTTTAAGCCTGCTATTTTGTCCAAAAAATTCGCTGGAACTATCACGTAAACCCTCAGAGGCAGCCTGTGTTGCTCATGAAGCTTCTGAATTATCGAAATCTCAATTGGAGATAAGACGATCCAGTGCACACTGGTCACACCAGCTTCCACGATTTTTTCACACGCCAAACCAGCGGCGTCCAACAACTCTTCCTCACTCGGTTCAGGAATTACCTTCCACAATAGGTTCGTGGCGTTCTCCCGCAAAACGCCCGTGGGTTCACCCGTCTTCTGATCCCTGTCAATCAAGCCACCTGACCGTGCACGGATCGCCTTTGCAACGCCAGCCAATTCTAAGGCCTTGCTGTTTACGACGCATAGTTGCCCACACTGGTGATAAAAGATCACTGGATTATCAGGCGAAACCAAGTCCAGATCAAAGCGCGTGGGAAGACGCTTCTCGGCAAAACGCTTTTTGCCCCAGCCGCGACCTATTATCCATTTTCCCTTAGGCGTTTTCTGTTTGCATCTGCTGAGGCTTTCTTGCATTTCCTTAATTGAGCCTACGTCGCTTAAGTCGATCCAAGTTAGGAGCCTTCCAAAGTCAGCAACGTGAATATGTGTGTCTATGAAACCTGGAACTACTGTTTTCCCATTTAGGCTTATGATTTTCGTGTCTTTCCCAATCCACTCGCCAATCTCCTCGTTTGTACCGACCTGAACTATTCTGTCGCCTTTTATGGCTATTGCCTTCGAAAAGGGCTGAGACCTATCCATGGTTAAAACGTTAGCACCGATTAAAACTAAATCCGCCCACATCACCATCCCAACTTACCATTTATCGCTTCACACAGTTCGTGGACTCTTGGGTTGAGACCTCACCTTTTTGAGACCGCTAAAAATCCACCTTGGCAGTTTCATCCGCCACAGACGATCATTTAGCGCAGTCCGAGCCATATTTTTACTGTAAAACGTTCCTCTCAAAGATTGACGCAAAATATATGACCAAGAATAAAAACGGTTATAGAATTCTCTCCGTGTCTCAACGAGATCCACAGGCAGCAGCGGATTTTCGTACACTGGTGTTTGCAAGTCATATTGACTCCAATCTGTTGACATTTTCCATCCCAAATCCTCCAAAGTATTGCGAAGCGCAGTGCCAGGATAGGGCGTTGCCACACACAAATAGACATAGTCCGGTTCGGTTCTTCGAATGAAGTTAAAGGTTTGTTTTAGCGTTTCTGGTGTCTCGCCTGGGTATCCAATAATTACAGACATGGCGACCGATAGGCCGACCTCCTTTGCCATCTTAACCGCCTTTTCATTTTGTTCAATAGTCGTCATCTTATTCACGGCGTCCAATATTTTTTGGCAACCTGACTCAGCACCGAAACTGACGAGTTGGCAGTCTGCATCTCTCATCTTAACCAGAACCTCTTCAGAAATTCGATCAACCCTCGTTTGACAATCCCACGGAACGCCAATTTTCCGTTTTTGGATTTCCTCACAAATCTTAATTGCCCTCCTCTCGTCATAGGTGAAAGCGTCATCATAAAAACTGAAGGCGCCAGCCCCATGCACATCTCTTAACCACTCAAGTTCGTCAACGACACTGATTGGTTTCCTAGTTCTAAACATTTTCCCAATCATTCGAGACGAAACGCAATAGGAACACTGAAAAGGGCATCCTCTGCTTGTCAAAATCGGAAGTATCGTTTTTCCAAAAAATTGGTACTTCTTTAACGTGAAATACTGATATGCCGGACGCGGCAGTTCATCAAGGTTTTGAATAAACGGTCTGTCTGGCGTGCGAATTACGTGTCCGTTCTTTCTAAAAGAAATCCCCAAAACGGATTGAAGGTCGCCAGAACCAACCAGTCTCGGCAACAGCTCAATTATAGTCTCTTCGCCCTCGCCCCTAACCACTACGTCAACATCTGGCTGTTCGCTGAGAATTTGGCTATCCAAAAACGTGGGGTGAGGTCCCCCTAAAACAACAGCGGCGTTTGGATAGGTTTCTTTTGCGTTATGCACCGCTAAAAGTGCGGATTTGATTGTGGGAGTCACAGAGGTAATGCCAACGACGTCGGGCTCAAAGGAGGCAATCTTGGCTGCTAAATTCTTATGGTCTATTCCAAGCGCTGGGCAATCAAACACTGTTAATTCATGCCCGTTTTTCTCAAGGACAGCCGCCAAATAGGCTAAACCAATCGGTAAATTGGGGCACCAAATTTGTTCTATCTCCATCGATGGCGGAATAACCAGCGCAATCTTAACTTTTCGACCCGCCTTAGCCGTTTTCTTTACACCATCACTCAACAATGTCACCGCGTGCTAATGGCACCCATTCAATCCTAAACTAAAAATCTAAGTAGACTAATTAACTTTCTCTAGAACGGGGAAAAATTGCTTAGTAACAATTGCTTAGCAGTATTATCTGAAGATTGCCCCTCTTAAGGCTACTTTTCCATGCGTTTCTTTAACAGAATTAGAGGTATGCCTAGAGCTGGCAGAGTAACACACCAGAGGTCAGCATTATTAAACATGAAGAACACGATCCAGATCGAGGGTCCTCCCACGTACCCAAAAATCCTGAATAGTGAGATTATGGTGATAAAGTACCCTCCTAAAAGCGTGAGAGTCACTCCCAATCTTCGCAGATCTATTCCCGCGGCTGGGTCTCGCATTGCAGGCAGAGTGGAACAAAGGAAGAAGACTGCGAGTAAAGGCAACCCGACTGCTGTTAGGATAAAGGTGAACATGTTCAGAGGATATTCTAGAATGTAGCTCAACCCGTAGCCAGGATAAAGGGAAGCGTAACTTTCAGGCTGGACGAATGACGCAATCCACTGCGTCAAGTAGGTAAGCCAGAAAACAATAAAATAACACACACCCACAACGCTAACCCACTTAAAAGTTTCCTTATTAAACTTTGCATCAGGAGTTAACTTCGACCTGAACTTAAGCAACGAGATGGGCATGATTATTGCCTCCACTAGGGTAGGTATTGCGGTCTCGATAAAGAACCAAAGTCCTCCGGACTCTCCACTGATCAAAGTATGCCCTCCTGCCAATCCGAGTCCTGCTTGGAAACCTAAAATCGCCGAAGGAGTGAAACACAAGAAATATAATGCCTCCAAAACCACTGCGAAGCTGATGAGTCTCATAATTTTTGAAATCTCTTTTCCCTTCAAGAAATTGACTAAAGCCAATATAGCTAGAGTAACGGCGCCAATTCGTAAGATAAATCCTAATGTTCCTGCGCCTTCCGTGAGAAAGTCAATTAAAAGCGTATAATTGACCGCTTGTGGAACCCAGCTGAGCCCTTTAAAAAACCAGTAGACTGTAAAAAATAGCCAAGAACAAAGAACTATTAAAAGCCCCACTTTAACGAGAGATTTTCTATAATTCATGCAAATTCCTTTCATTATTAGTCCCTGAAAAAGTGTATAAACTTTTTGACGATGGCAACAGTTCTTCAGAAACAGCTTTTAAAGAAATCAAGGATAAAAAATGCTTTCGTTAAAGAGAATCAAGTTCTGGTCTGCTACGCGAGTCCCACGTTAAAGCCCTTTCTCAAGACACTAAGCAAGCCCTCTCGTCTGATTCTTCGAAATATCCTTCTCGGAGACATATAGAAGCCATTTTGATAGCGCTTTTGAATCTCCATCACTGATTCGTAGTCAAAGTCTTCGGTTTTGACGTAAGCCAAGAAACTTTCCATGCGATCATAGAGCTTTTTCTGCAATACCTCTTGGTACAGGGCGCTGTCTGGGCACGCTATAAAGACGTTAAACTGGCACCAGTCCGGATCTAATTCCTTGGCAAATTCGTATGTCGTTTCCATGTCCTCTTTTGTTTCTCCAGGTATTCCTAGCATAAAGGAACAGGCGATCTGTATCCCTTCTTTCCTACAAAGCTTGAACCCTTCAATAAATTGCTCCCGAGTAAGTTTAATGTTGAGTTTTTTTAGAATGTGAGGGGAACCAGATTGGACTCCGAAAAATATGCTGCTGCATCCAGCGTCTTTCATTTCCTTCAGCAGGTCGCTCGAGATCAGGTCAACTCTAGTATCACATACCCACTCGAGGTTCAGTTTATGCTGTTTCATCAGATTACATAGTTCTATTGTATGCTTTTTGTTAATAGTAAAGTTGTCACCTATGAAATAGATGCCTTTTGAACCATAGTTTTTGACCATGTACTCAAGTTCTTCAACCACTCTAGATGGGCTGAAGGCTCGGCATTTTGGTCCCCATAATTTTTTGGTTTCGCAATAACTGCACTCATACGGGCAGCCTCTTATAATATTGACAACATCTGCGGGTGCGGCTTTTAAATATCCAATTTTTCTGTCGTAGATGCTCATCGGCAGTAGATGCCTAGCTGGGTAAGGAATCTGATCCAAGTCGCTAATAACTTGCGGAGGGTTTTTAATGGTTTTCCCTTTATATTTAAAAGCGATACCAGGAATAGCGGCGATAGTTTTTCTGTAATTACCTTTTGTGATGAGAGTAGCAAGTTTCACCATAGCCTGTTCGCCTTCTCCCATTACAACATAGTCAATCTCTGGATGCTGCAACATGCTATCAGGCAAGTACGAAGGATGCCACCCTCCGACCACCACTTTGCAGGATGGCAGCAACTCTTTAGCAACCTTTGCTGTTTCAACGCATCTTTGATAGGTTACAGAGCTGCAAGTTATACCTATTATTTCTGGGTTAAGTCTTTCAATTTCCTGTTTGACGTAATCCATTGGCTTATTAAGCTGATAATTGTCAAGCATGTTCACTTGGAAGCCCGCTTTCTCGAGAGCCGCCGCAACATAAGCTAATCCTAAGGGGGGGAGCCTTGCTGGCACGCCCCAAGGTGACTTTAAAGGCGGAGCAGTAGTCATCAACAAAATCACTTGCAGTCTCTCCCTTGATCATGTGATGGATTTGTTCATAACAGAGGAGTTCACTTAAATAATAACTTAACTGTGTGCACCACTCTGAGAGAAGAGCTAGCAGATAAAGCAAAAGCACTCATAAATTTCTTTCAATTTTCTATATGTACATTAAAGTTTTAAGACTGAAGTTGGAAGGGCTTTACGCACTGTTAATTTGCTAGCTTGCCAACTTTTTGTTTCTGCACTTTGATGGCGTTTCCTCAATTAAAGGCAAATTATGAAAACTTTAATCTGTGCCTTTCAGTAAAGATAGAGTCTAACAAGGTTTAAGGATAGTTTAGATGACTACGGCTTACCGTACCAAAATAAACCTTTGAAGTGAAAATAATGAGAATTCCAAAGCCTATTAAAATAATTGGAGGCTTCTTAATTCTGGTTTTGGCTATCTCAGCCGCTGTGGGGTTAATAAATTTTCTTGAGCGCACAGGTAAAGGCGACGGAGCATCTGAATACGACACTTTGCTTCAGTACGAGTGGCCTCAGCTTCAAGGCGGTCCATCTTTTACACGTTTCTCAGCATCACCCGCCCCAGAAGCGCCAGATTTCTTGTGGAAAATGAACATAACTGGCATACAGAGTTCCATCTCAGCATTTAACGGCAAAATTTTTGTCGTAACGATGACAACAGTTTTCGCCCTCGATAGGACAACAGGCAGCATCATTTGGAACACCACGTTGTCTGCCTTTTCCACTGATTGGCTGTCCGTGTACAAAATCGATGATGCCCACATGGTTGTGGGGAATAGCTGCCTCGACCCCGAAACTGGAAGTATCCTATGGGAGAGCGCCAATTTTTCCGCAAGGACAGCGCCCCTCTTCACCTACAATGTTTACAGTCCTGAAGAAAAACTGTTTTACACCTTAGTAAATTCCACTATTTACGCTTGGGACTTCTCTGATCCATCACAGCCTCCGACAGTGGCGTGGGAAACCTACGTTTCCGGCTCTGAGGTGTCGGGTTCTGGAATACAGTACGGCGATGGAAAGGTGTTTCCGGGTTCATATGAGCCTCATCAAGTGGCACTTGACGCCAAAACAGGAGACGTTCTGTGGGATACGGAAACAAAGGCTTCAATGCTTTTCTCCGGTTCATATTACCAAGATCGGTTCTTCAGGGGCGGCTCTCACGACAACACGCTCTATTGCTTCAACGCAACCACTGGAGACATCATTTGGGAGTATAACCCCCACACTGAAGACGGATATTTCTGTGTTGGTACCGCAGTTGCGTATGGAATGGTGTACGAACTCAACAGAGACGGGAATCTTTACGCTCTGGACATAGACACAGGCGATGTAGTGTGGAAGTACGAGGGGCCTGGTCCCTTGATGTTTCCTGGGACTCCCACGGTTGCTGATGGCAAAATCTACGCTACAACAGGTCAAAACGCGTCTTATGTCGGATATAAAAGTGCACCTGAATTTGCATGTCTGGATGCTTACACGGGACAGCCCCTGTGGACGCTTCCAATAGAAGCTTTTGCTCCGAGAGAGTCAGTCGCCGTTGCGTATGGCAACTTGTACCTCATTCCTGCCGACGTGACAACTATGGTTGACTCAGAATCAGGGGATGAATACTCAACAATTAATCAAGTATGGGCCATAGGCACTACGTCATGGCCTATGTGGCGCCACGATCCAGCACACTCCGCAATCGGTCAGTCCGGTCCAGCAAATCTGACTTTAAGGTGGAAATACACAACTAATGGAGCAGTTTCCTCATCGCCAAGCATAGTGGATGGCAGGGTTTACGTGGGGTCACAAGACAAGAATATCTACTGTCTTGACGCGAGGAGCGGTAGCTTCATCTGGAATTTTAGCACTAACATCCGCTTGGAATCTTCGCCTGCGGTAGTTGATGGTAAAGTCTATGTGGGACCCGACGATGGGAACGTGTACTGCCTTGACGCTTACGATGGCAGCCTCCTCTGGGAGCAGAATGCCGGCGGCTTTATACAAGGGGACTTTGCCTCCGCTGTGATACTGCGGTCATCTCCCATAGTAGTCAACAGCAGGGTTTATGTGGGGTCGCTGGATACCAACGTGTACTGTTTTGATGCCAACAATGGTGACATCAACTGGACATACAAGACCGAAGGATACATCACATCGTCTCCAGCCGTGGCTGACGGTGCAGTTTACGTCATTTCGCAAGAGCCAGACTCAGGTGCCCTTTACAAGCTGGACGCCAACAATGGGAGTCTCATCTGGGAAAAGGCGCTTCCTTATCAGTTGACATTCATGGGCGGCACAGACATGCATGCCTCTCCAACAGTCGGAGACGGGATGGTCTTCGCATCCTCCAACACACAGGAGTATTACGGGATAAACGCGGCGACTGGTGACATCGAATGGACGTATAGAGACGAATCGGCATTGGAGTTTATAGTCTGCTCTACAATCTACAAGGATGGCTTGCTTTTCTTAATCGACAAATTCTCCATAGTGTGCGTTGACGCTAGAAACGGTCGTCCTATCTGGGCAGCTTACTTGGGAGAAGAACTTTATGTTTCGCCTTCTTACGCCGACGATAAACTATACGTCGTAACCGATGAACGTTCAATATACGCCCTTAACGCCACAAACGGCGAGAAACTCGGGTATTTTGGCACCAGTTCCAACAGCTGGTCCGCACCAACTATTTACGAAGGAAGGGTATATGTGGGAAATAACGACTGGAACGTCTACTGCCTCGCCGGGTATCCGGCAATACCCAGTGCAGTCACTGTTGAATTAACTGAGCCTAACGTAGTCTTGGGCGAATCAGTGACTGGTTTTGGTCAACTTACTCCCAAAATAGCCAATGCATCAATAACGTTAACTTTGGTTAAACCTGACGGTGCAGTGAACAACATACAAGTTACAACCTCTGAAAAAGGAGTCTTCAACTTTACCTACACCCCCGACGTCGTCGGCAATTGGAGTGTTGCTGCTCAGTGGCAGTCAGACAAAGGATACTACACCTCTGCTTATAGCGACCATGTTTTGATAGAAGTGACAGAGCCCGCGTCTGAAATCTTCCTGTCTACTGAGTGGATTTATGCTGTGATAATAGCCATAGTAATAATAGTCGTTATATTACTTGGATACGCTTACATAAAACGAAAAAGAAAATGAAAGGCGTGTTTTTTCATTATGCTCAACATTCGAGTTTCCGAGTTTCTTGAGAGGTAACATTGTTAATTGCTTGTTGTTAATTAATTAAGGCTTGTTTAGGCAGCTTGTCTTTGTCTGCAGCATTCAGCGTCTGTCGAAGATTTTGTGGCATGACTACTCTATTAAAGTGGAACATCTAACTTTTTGGCAGTTTACGCATGGTAACTGACTGGCGCGTTAAGGATTTATTTAGGTAACTGTAATGTAATAGCTGTTGAGTTGAATGAAGTCAGCCTTTTCGCTGTTTCTCAGTGTGTTGCTTTTATCTGCCTGTTTCTTAACTATAGGTTTTGTTCACTACACAGCTGTAAGTGAGGCTTTTGATGATGATTTCTTTTTCGGGGTTACGTATGGGGGAAACACGACTTGTGAGGCTAAGTTGTTGATTGATAGGATAAAGGGGTTTACGAATGTTTTTGTGGTGAATTCATGGGATATTAGTACGAATGAATCGGCTCTTAACGAAATTTGTGATTACGCCGTAGACGCCAACTTACACGTAATAGTATACTTTAATTTCATCTTTTACAACTACACATTTCAATTCGGTAACATTTACAACTCCAGTACTTGGGATTATTATGGTGTTTCTCCTTGGCACATGACATGGCTTAACAACGCGAGGGAGCGGTGGGGAGACAAGTTTCTAGGTATTTACCTGTATGACGAGCCTGGTGGGAAACAAATTGATACTGGATATTGGGGCGGAAACATGATGACGTTTTCAGGAAGAAACATAACTGCCTTCACAAATCTTTCGGACTACGGCGACGCGGCAAATCGATTTGTAATGGGCATAGCACGTAGCGGTAGCATGCAGCACGCAATAAATAGCAGCATACCTGATTCAATAAATAGTCCTATGCCCGTGTTTACCTCAGATAATGCGCTGTATTGGTTTGATTACTTGGCTGGATACGACACCGTTTTTGCGGAGTTGGGCTGGAACAATAGCAGAGTTCAACATATAGCTCTCTGTAGAGGCGCAGCAAATGCGCAAGATAAGCACTGGGGAGCCATAATTACGTGGACTTATAGTAAGCCACCTTATTTGGGGAATGGAACAGAACTGCTTAAGGATATGATTACAGCCTACCGTGCAGGAGCAAAATACGTTTTAATATTTAATTATCCCAAATACCCCGAGACAAACCAGTACGGCATTTTAGCCGAAGAACACTTTACAGCTATGAAGCTCTTCTGGAATTACATCCATGACATCCCCAGAGAGGCGTATGGGAAAGTTGACGCTCAGGTGGCTTTTGTGCTTCCTAAGGATTATGGTTGGGGCATGCGAAACCCTGATGACAAGATTTGGGGTTTTTGGCCCCCGGATGATTTGTCTCCTATCATCTGGGATAAAATGACTAATCTTATCACGAAATATGATCTGAGGCTGGACATAGTTTATGATAATCCTCAATTTAATTTCACAGATAGATACTCTAAAATCTACTTTTGGAACAGCACAATTGACTAAACTCCTTTTGGCTCTGCTGAACTGACTGTTTCCCAACCGCGATTGAAAAACTGATTGATGCTAGCAAAACACGTTTTCCAAATCCATTCAGATATTGTTGATTTATTGCGTGTGCCAAATTTTGTTTTTCAGTGATAGCTCTATGCGCTTAATAAAATCCAGCTCTGTAGTGTGAAAAGGCGTGCATTTGATTTTTGAATGTTGTCATAATTGTATATTAATGAAAAGCTACATAAGTTTCAATCGTAATGAAAGCTTTGAAATCAAAAAAGAAATGAGCGCTAAAAGGGACTTATTTATGGGTGAAAATTTTCGAGACAAAATTCATGAGGCAAACATTGCAGTCCATCGGTTTGAGGCAGAATATTATGAGCTGCTTCACCCAGAAGTATATAGCAAGCAAGAGCAGGAAAGAATAAGCTCTACATTAAAGATCTTAGACAATTTCATAACGGATAATCAAAAAAAAGCTCTTGATTTTGGGGCAGGTACTGGAAATTTAACCGGTAAACTTCTTCGCATGAACTATAATGTAACTGCAATAGATATATCTGAAAAAATGTGTACGCTTTTGAAAAAAAAGTATAAAACTTGGATAGAAGCCAAAAAATTGATTGTTATTACCTCACCTGTAGAAGATGTGAGTTTTGATAGAGATGAATTTGACTTAATAACTTGTTATTCTGTACTTCACCATCTACCAGATTATGTGGGAGCAATCCAAAAACTCTCCGCTTCTTTAAAAAAAGGAGGTGTGATGTATATAGATCATGAAGCATCTCCATTTTATTGGAAGAACGAATCACACATCGTAGCGAACTTAATTAAAGATTTTTATTTACATTCTAACCCGATACTTAACACCTTGTATTTCCAGATTATGGGTGTAAATATTCCTCCTCTTGATTATACTTTTTCTGATTATTGGCACAAGAAAGAACATCCTTTAGATCATGGGAAAATAGAATACGTATTTGAGAAGAGCTTTGATTATTTCACAAGAATAGACTATCACCTTAACGGAACATGGGTTTTTAATCCGATTTTTTACATATACAAGCATATTTGCAAACCTGAAATGAGTTTCTGGGTAGCTAAAAAATAATATGGAAATTTTTCATGCAAATATTTCTCATAGGTATCTTGTCTTAACGTAAAATTCTAGAATATAATCTTTTTATGCGGCATTAGCACACGCGACAAAATGCTGAACTGAACAACGGCAATTCGCAAGGACTTAGCAATTTTGCCATTGTACATGAAACATGTCATCACTCTTTCTTCTGCACACGGATAAAGTTACATACGTAGACAAGAATGGAAAACTGGACAGCTGCAATAATGAATATGAGGAATAACAAACTCTTCTGCTGATATATTTGGCTCTGAGCAATAATCCACATTCTGGAAAAACCTTATAAGCCCTATTTTGTTACCTTAATGCTTGCGCAAATAAATTGCGTAAAAAAATTATAGGAGAAAGAGAAATGAACTTATCTAAAAGCAAAACAGCGGCTGCAATTGCGTTGTTTCTAATGTTAACTATTGCTCTTACAATGGTTGCTTCACCCTTAGCTAGTGCCAAAGATTGGCCTACTCCCATTCCGACTTGGACGTACATAGCTGTCGCACCTGAACTTGTAGGCGTCAATCAAGAAGTGATCGTAGTCTTCTGGAGTAATTTTATTCCTCCAACAGCGATTGGCGAGTACGGTGACAGGTGGACCTTCTGGGTAGACGTTACAACGCCTAGCAATGATACGGAAACGTTGGGCGGAGCAAACGGTTTCACGTCTGACCCAGTGGGAGGCGCGTGGACCAGATATACGCCTACTGAAGTGGGCACATATACATTTGTGGCCAGCATGGCCGCACACACGATAGACGGAGGAGTAAGCAGAAATGCTGCAAATCCCTGGGGGCCAGTCACATGGCCATCAATGCCAGGGAACGCAAGCATCGGCGACGAATTCCAAGCAAGCGAAAGCGAACCAGTGACGATCACAGTGCAGGAGCAGCCAGTGCTGCGTTATGATGAGACTCCACTTCCAACGGACTACTGGACTCGTCCAATATACGGCGCTAACCACATGTGGGGTGCGATCGCCGGCAACTGGCTAAATGCAAACGATGCTCCGGGTCGTATCAACGCTTACACTGAAGGCCCTGAAAGCTCTCACATTCTGTGGACGCGTCCGTTCTGGACTGGCGGTGTCATGGGTGGGAGCGCTCAAGCCAACTTAGGATCTGCAGGCTACTACAGTGGGCAATCATACGAAAACTTCGGCGGTCCATCGATAATCATGAACGGCAAAATGTACTACAAAGTCGGAGTCAACCCCATAGAAGGCTGGTACTGCGTGGACATGTACACGGGCGAAACCATATACTTCCGGAACACCACCGGTGCCCCATCGGGAGTTGGTGGACCCTTCGCTGGCGTGGGAAGCATTCCTAATGGTGTGCCGGCTTTTGGTCAGATATACGACTATGAGTCGCCTAACCAGCACGGAGGCATCCCGTACTTGTGGGTCACTACCACTGACACGGCTGGCCAATGGGATATGCTTGACGGCTTCACCGGCAACTACATCTGCAGCATAAACAACCTTCCAAGCTGGGTAGCTCCAGCTGCCATGTTCGCATTTCCTGACTATACGGGTTCATACGGACTGGACGGAAGCATACTGTGCTACCACAGAGAGAACTACGGAAACAGTACAAACCCCAACTATTACTTGCAGATCTGGAACACAAGCCAAGTAATCATATACCCGAACACTCTCATGACAGGCAATCAGTACTGGATGTGGAGGCCAGGTCTTGGCACGGTGTACGACGGCCAATACGGCTACTCACTCAACGTGTCGATACCTAACGGCGATCCCATACTGCAGATTATCGAGGGCAAAGAATTAATCACCGGCTATACCCAACTATCAAGAATGTTTGGTGCAGATCCTCTCAACAACGGCACCCGCAACATCCCAGGTCGGATGACTGCTTATAACCTAGACCCGACTGAAGGCGCATTAGGGAAACTGCTGTGGACCTACAACTTTACAGCGCCCGAAGGACTCGGCGACGAAGCACTGCAAACCTTGCAGTTCAGTCAACACGACGTGGGCTTTGGAGGCGTTGACGCTAACGCTGGCATCTTCTGGTACACCAACACCATGCTGAGAACACGGTACACCTACGACCTATCAAACGGCAAGCTGCTTTGGACGAGCGACCCCGAAGAGCAGTTTAGCTTCTACGGCATGAGCACCAGCGTCTATCAAGGAACGATGTTCAGCTACGGCTGGAGCGGTGTGCTAATCGCTTACAACGCTACTACTGGAGATATCATGTGGAACTGGACAGCCCCATTCGTGGGCTTGGAAGAAAGTGCCTATCCGCATACACCGCTTTCGTTAGGTTGCATCGCTGACGGCAAACTCTACTTATACTCTGGTGAGCACTCTCCATCTCAGCCATTGAGGCGCGATGGAAAGCTGTACTGTGTAGACGCTACATCAGGAGAGATGCTGTGGTCAATAACTTGCTGGCCCAGTTACTCACCGATCATCGCTGACGGACGCATCGTAGTTCTTGACATGTTCGACGCTGAGATCTACTGTTACGGCAAAGGACCAAGCGCCACCACAGTTTCTGCACCACAGCTTGTTCCAACAGTGGGATCCAGCGTAATGATCACCGGCACAGTCACTGATGACTCTCCCTCTGGCAGGCATAACATCAATGGCGGTTTAGACTTCGCGCTTAAGGGTACTCCGGCTATTGCTGACGAAAGCATGGACGCGTGGATGGAATACATGTTCCAT
>Ga0315555_1001376_pt1 | contig 17461 bp, 15 predicted proteins | sample SalMarSW160380MG_FD_202113 | JGI IMG/M metagenome (GOLD analysis project Ga0315555, IMG submission 202113) | Salt marsh sediment microbial communities from the Plum Island Ecosystem LTER, Massachusetts, United States - Salt Marsh Sediment SW1603-80 ... | reverse complement strand
AAACCAGCGATTTCCTTCGCCTGTTTGCACCGCGTGAAACCCGACAGATCGACGGCGACATCGGCCGGATCGAAGCGATCGACACCGAGGCGCACACGATCTTGGTGCGCTACGAGGACGGGCGGGTCCGCTACGAGACCACCGAGCTGGACGAGCTCACCCTGGCCATCGCCCTGAAATACGCAGACACCCGGGAGCGCTGCAGCGGCCTGCGGGCCCGACTGGCCGGCGGGCCGGCCGGTGAGATCCGATCATCCGGGTGATCCGCTGCTCCGAGCCAGTGCCATGATGCTGGTCACCGTTCGCCAATTTCGGCTGGTCGCCGCAACTCCGAGCAGCTTTTCTATGTTGGCAGTGAGCTTGGATCTGCCGATGCCCTCAGGCGCGTGCAGGTAGAAGACGCTGCCTTTCAATGAGAACCGTTCGCTGTCTTTCTTGAGGTCTTCCAGGTCCTGCAGATCAGGGTTCTCCGGCACCGAGGCCAGGAAGCTCAGGTGCAGCGTCTTCGGCTCGGATTCCGCTTCGGGGAACGGATTCGCTTCGATGGCCTCCTTCATTTCGGCTGAATCCAGCAGCAGTACCTGAGGTTCGAATCCGAAACATTTCCTGATTTCAGCACTGATCCTGCTCGAAACCCGGGAAGGATCTTCCTCCGTGCTCCGGAAAACTACATTGCCGCTCTGTATGTAGGTCTTGACGTCTCGCAGGTCGAGTTTTTCGAGGATCACGACGAGATCCTTCATCGGTAGAATGCCAGCGCCGCCGACGTTGATTCCCCTGAACAGAGCTATGAAGGTCTTCATCACCAGGTACCCTCCTTCAGATTAATATAACGGATTTTCACCCGGGGGTGGCATGCGATCGTATGGGCCCCGTCCCGCCGTCCTGCAGCTCCGTTGACCCGCAAAAGATGCTCGATTTATTATGAAAACATGAATCAAAACGAACGAATTCCCTGTATCAATAGTCAGGGGACCTTAATAATGCCACTGTTGGAGCTTCCCTGCACCCTCGTCGGCAACCGTGGCCGCACCTCCACCGTCTGTTTATTCGACGGCGGTGCAAGCTACTCGGTCATTTGCCGGGAAACGGCCGAGCAGATCGCCCGCCTCGAGCCGTTGCCGGAGCCCTTTATATTCGAAACCGCCTCTGGGGGTAATTTTATTACGGCCGAGTATGAAGTATTCCTCGAGTTCTTCCTGGAGGACGCCCCCCGGTGTTTTATGGACTCGTTCGTGGTCCTGGATACGCTATCCGAGGAGTTGATCATCGGGGCGACCACCATGCAGAAGTGGCAGATCAAGCTCGACTTCGTAAACGAGAAAGCCCTGTACGACAGGAGGGTGCACCGTTTGCGGATTTAGATTCCCCGCAACGAGATCGGTCTCGGCACCCCTTGGGGAACGCCGTGAACGCTCTATCATTTTGTACATCTTGACTACTTTGAACAACGAAGAAAGCCGGCCAAGAAACAGCGAAAAGTGCAAGAAATAACCGCTGCGTCCAAAGACGGATCGTATTGCCTCACCTCATACTAGCCGCAAAGAACCATGCGGACTAGAAAATGGCCGTTTGAACAGCTGACCTCTGCCTCATATGAAGGCTCTCACAGGCTTCACCGGGCTCCTGCCGGGCCCCTGGACCCGGCGGAGAAATGGGAGTTGCCCTATTGCGACGGAAAAGGGCGCTCTTATTATCGGAGCGTGCACAATGCGTTTCCATACACACCTCGCCGTACCGAGGATATCCCCGCCGGAGCCCTCGAGTCTCTCCATCGGGCCTGTGGGGTCCAGGGTCTGCACCAGCTCTTCATCATTCCCTCAGCAGTCCGATCTGTCGGCTGGAAGGATCAGAAAGTCATAAGTCCGAAGAGCATCCTGGCGCTCGGCAGTCGGGCAGCGGGCCTGTGGACCGAAGAACCGACGGCGGGTGTGAAGGTCGTGATTGAGCTGGAGAAGCTCTCCGCCATCGAGGACGAAATGATCCTGCTGTACGGACGGCTCAGGTTTCACTCTTCTGGAGACGACTTGACGGTTCGCTACAATACCCTGGCTCGTCGAAACCTCGAGCCGGCCTTGCTGGTACTGAGGAGGAGACTGGGGGGACACCGCGAGCCGGTTCTGCAGGAGGGGGATGGGACGGAGACCCTGCCCTTCAAGTGGATGCACATAGTCTGCAGCGCTCGCATCCACCTGCATAAAGGAGCGCCTGTGGCTTATCGGTTCGCGACCGTGCCGGGGAAGTCGCGTTATGACATCGAGCGCGCACAGCTCCTCGTCCTGAATCCCCACGAGTTGATCTATCTTTGTGATCCGGTTGAAACCTCTCACCCCTATGGGGAGGATTCCTTTATCATTCCTCGTGCGCGCATCAGCGCCGTACGCATCGGGGAGGAAAGTACAGGATTCACCTCCAACGGCATCCATTTCTCATTGCCGATGGCATCGGAGCTTCGCCAGGGGGCAGCTCGATGGCTTCTTTAGAGAAGGCTGTCCCCAGAGATTCCCCAACTAGATGAAAATCGGGATCAGAATTGAGGAAATCAGCGTTTTGGAGTAGTGGGATTTGTGGCAGAGCATACTTCGAGCTGGAGTTGTCGATTTGAGTGAATATGTCCTTCAAAGCCAATTCCAGGACCGGAAGAAACCCTGAACTAAACGAAGATATTGATCTCGAAGATCTCCTCCAGTTGGGAGAAGATATTTTTCCAAGTCTCTTTTATTCCGTTCAAGATCCTCTTGTATTCCCCTTCATTTTGTTTCCGAATTTGAAGTAGAATACCCAACAGAGCGATGGCTGCACAAAACAGTCGCAGCATCGTGAAGAAGGGCTTGGGATCCTTGAAATAGAACCGCTTGGTGGCAGTGTGATGTGACAGGCGCTTGAAGCCGTTGTTTTCGATGTGCCAGCGGAGGTGCGCTGCTTCCCTGATTTCCTCGGGAAGGAGAGTGAGATCGGTCGTCACGATCCAGCAATCTTGGTGCTGGGTCTTCTTCCGCTTGGGGTAATCTTCCAGGAGGTGAGAGATCTAGAGGGGATAGCCAGCTAACACTCCGCTGGTTTTTTCTATCTTCCAGGAACAAAAGAGGAATTCAACGAACCCCTGTTTTTCTTCGACCGGGACTAACAGATCATTTTTGTTCTCAAAGGCAAACTTGGCATCCACAAGAACTTCCCGGAATGAAGGCTCGTCACTTTTGATGAGCAGGTGCGCACCTTTGGAGCGGATACACTCGAAGAACGGCTGGATAAAATACAGCGAATCGAGCAAGAATAGCTGAGGGAAGTGGTCTCCCAGGACTACTGTGACTTTCTCTACCATCTGTTTGGCCACCGGCAGTTCTTTACCCCGGCTGTGGGAATTGCTGACCATCAACGGGTAGTCGATTTTCCCACGAAGATCGAAGGCCACCACATGGTGTTTGACCCATTTGAGAACCATCCAGAATCCCGACTCTTCTGGATGGCCGATCGGGGGCCAGCTGGATCTTGGCCAGATGTTGTTGTTCCAGCAACGGCGGGAAACTGTGTTGAAGTTGTTCCATCTCCTTCGAATCAAGCCACCTCAAGGCTCTGTTGACTGTGCAATCCGATGCCACCATCTTGCGGGTACAGCCGAATCACTTTTTGATTGGCTAATCTTCTCTACCTAATGGGCTTGTTCCTTCAGGAATCGCCCTGCGCCACTGACCTCCTTCACGCGTTCCCCTCTCAGTGGGTGGATAAAGAAGAAAGTGGTAGTTTTTAAGTGATAGGTATACTTTAGCGAATACGGGTCGACTTTATCTATGTGAGAGTTGTAACTTTGGCCGTTGTTTGAAATCTATCGATAGATCCAGTGCATCACACAACTTCAGCAGGGTTTTAATATTAAAATTCATTCCGTTTTCAATACGAGATAACTGCTGCTGGGTAATATGAGCTCGATTGGCTAATTCTGCCTGAGAGAGATTTTTCTCTCTTCGAGCCTCCAGGATCTTCAGTGAGATGTCAAGAAGCTCTTTCTCTTCCTCATACATCTTCTTGAATCGTTTGTTTTTCAGCTTTTCCTTCAGGTGAGAGTTAAATGTCATCATGCATTGCCTCCAGGTCGGACTCCTCAATACGGGATAAGAAATCAGACCGATATTTTTTCACTTTCTGAATCTCTGCACGCGGTACTTTTGCCGTCACTTTTGCGAACGCGTGTGTCAACACGATGAATCGCTGAAAGCAGAAGAAATATAGAACTCTAAATTGGTCACCAGATAGTCTGATTCTAAGCTCATGAATCCCATCCTCGAGTAGATCAGCGTACGGGCGAGGAAGTGTTGGACCTCGGTCCTGCAGATTAGAGATAAGGGCAAAGATCTTGGCTTGATCACGCCCCTGCCGAGAATCGATAAACTCTCGTACTGGGCACTTCCCCTCAGACGTTTCGTAGTATAATACACGCCAATCGCTAGTCACAATTTAGCATACATCATATATTATGTAAGGTCAAGTTACAGAGAAATGAATCCTGAATAGAGCGGCTGTTGAGCGCCTATATCGCCGAAGGCACCCCGCCGCATTAGCAGCGTGAGTTCTTCCGGAAAAACTCCGCCACCGAAGCTTTGTCGATCTTCCCTTCTGCAACACCGAGTACAACTCTTTCGAACTCCTCTTCATCGGCTTCTAACTTGACATCATTAAGGGATAGAAAAACCAAAGACGCCACTGTTCCTGTCCGCTTGTTCCCATCGATAAAGGGATGGTTTTGGGTGGTATGGAAAAGATAAGCAGCGGCCATCTCACAGAGATTCGTGTGTAAATAGCGACCACCGAAACCAGCTGCCGGCACAGCCATGGCAGATTGCAGTAGGCCTAGGTCGCGAATACCCGGATCCCCGCCGTATCGCTCGATCTGATCGCGATGGATCTCTATAACTTCACCCAGCGTAAGAAAAACAGGATCTTCGACGATCATTCAGCCAATCGTTTCAGCGCACGCCCGTACTTCCTGTTTGCCGAATTGAGAGCTTTCTGGAACTTATCCCGATGTGCGTTATCTCGTACTGGTGAAATCACAAGGACTTGTCCGTCCGTCGAAATCTCTAGTGGGGTATCTGCATCAATCTTTAGCAGATCGAGTACTGCCCGATCGATCACAATCGCAAGGCTATTCCCATGTTTTGTTAGTTTCTTAATCATGACCTTTCCTTTAACCGATCAACCAATGTATATACAATGTACTACCATGGTTACTCAAATGTCAACATATGCAAAAACCGTATTCGCTAAAGCACACCACTATGATAAAAGTCAAGCGCTATCGTTTCAGCTTCCTCTCGAAATTGCTCGCCTGCACCCAGCGAAACTCTTGGTGCTCAAGCAACATCGGTCTCATCATCCCACAGATTTTTCGGATCAGTGCGATTCGAGCCCGTCCCACACCCCGCCTCGAAATCAGGTTAGAGTAATAAAGTCTCAGATAGGGTGATGCATCTGCAAAATGCATTACCGACTGGGTGAAAAGAGTACGGGTCAACCGCCTGGATTCCCGGTTGATATAGCCGGTCTTGCTCTTGCCGCCACTTTCGTTCACTCTGGGTACGAGACCAAGATAGGCGTTCATATTTCTCAGAGTTTTGAACCGTCTGATATCCGCCACATCAGCCACAAAGGCTAGAGCAGTCAGAGGGGTGATTCCGAGTACGGTGATGAGCAGCTTCACTTCATCTGCAAACGGCTCGCCGGCGGTGGCCCGATCGAGATTTTGGAGGCGGTTTTCGATAGCGTCAGGACGATGTGTGCCGGTGATCCGTCAGCTTTCTGGGATCGATGCGGGAGAGGTACTAAAAGTAACTCTCGACACCCACCTGCTTGCAGCTTCCCCTACTCGATCGTTGTCTTCAGGAATCGCTCCGAGTACGAACCGAGGGTATAGATCGCAGCCAGCGGATTGTGTCCCATTACCCGATCCTTCGCCGCCAGGACCGTGGTATAGGCCTTGGCGTGCTTGAAAAACAACGAGTCGTGCCCAACGCAGAGACCGATCAGTATGTTGAACTCGGTTTGCGAGCGATTCATCAGCTCGGCCTGGGCAAGCGGATTGCACATGGTCTCCTCGGCACCGATCTGGATCTTGTCTTCGTCCCGCAGCCCGATCTCCTCCTTGGGAACCCCTCCCACCTTGCAAACCGCGGATACGACCTCGAATCCCTGCTTCTTGAGGACCTTGGCTACGGCGCCCGCCTCCCGTCGCAAGCCATCGCAAAACACGATCCCGAGACGCTTGAACTCCATTCTCCGGGCAAACTCGATAATTTCCTGAAGCCTGGGTTTGACCGGGTGCGCGATAAAGGGCTTCTTGTCCCTGTTGATGTAGCACTCGGCCTCTTGGAGCGAAGCCTTTCGGGCGAACTCCAGGGTGGGGGAGTCGGACAGCATCTGCCTGGCTTGCTCTATGGCCTCCCTGTTGTGGAGGGTCGGGCAAAACTCCGGACCTCTGCCTTTGGAGGTGAGGCAGATCTTCTCCCGATCCGGCACACTGCAATTCGCGCACCGGGGGAGGTTTTCTCTGGTTGATTCGTTCATGGAAGCTCCCGAGTCTATTCAGCGGCCCCAAAGACGGAGCGGCGATTTATCACCGGGGAATCGGGCATGGCTGCCCGATATGATTCCCCGAACACGGGAAATATAGACGACTTGGGGAAATTTCACAAGCAGCATGGCATTATCTGGTGTGGATTCTCGAGCCATTACAAGCCGGCTGCAGAGGCTTATCGGGCAGGATGTTGGCTACTGGAGTTGGAGCCCGGGCAAGTTATGATCTAGAGCCTTATTCCCAAGGTATTACCGGAGGCATTGACGGTTTCCTGGTGTTCCCATGGCTCTGCTGGAAACCGTCACTCAATAACATGGCCTTCCCATCTGTTCTGGTCCCTACGCTTCAATCTAAACACGAACGAACGTCGTAGATTGTAAAAGGAGGGTCTGCGAATGTAGCTATTGAATACGTCATTCCATCCGCTCTTAGACATCTTTGCGGTTCCCTGGTCTGCCCTGTCCCTTGTTTCTCATGTCGAAGAGCAGACGCAGCGCGCCGATTCGCCGAACCAACAGCTCATAGACCAGCAATGCTATTGTCAGCGAACCAAGGTAGATGATCCAGAACTTGACCAACACGGGCCAGTTCCGCCCCACAACAACTCTGTCCCCGGAGGTCCAATCCTCATAGACTGTACCCACATGAAGGTCAACCTCATGCAAAGACTCAAAAAAACCTCCTGTGCATTCAGTGCTCCTCACGGTAATGCCGCTATGCCTGACTAGTCAGGAACGCCCCTCTTGTGGGTACCGTACCGTAGCGTTGTAGAATGCAATATAATGTAGGCGAAATAATCAAAGGAGTAAAAAAATGACCAAGGGATTCACCGGCAAGATTATACACATCGATCTCACTTCCCGGACGAGCTCGGTCGAGCGGCCCCAGGAAGACTTCTACCGGCGCTACGGAGGAGGGAGCGCCATGGGCATGTACTACCTGCTCAAGCAAATGCCGGCTAGCGCGGATCCGCTCGGAGAGGACAATATTCTGACCGTTTTCGTGGGTCCAGCCACGGGGGCTTCCATCTCCGGGCAGAGCCGGGTGAGCGTGTGCGCAAAATCCCCGCTCACCGGAGCCGCCGGAGATTCTCAGGCCGGAGGTTTCTGGCCGGCTTATCTCAAGCGTTCCGGTTTTGACGGTCTGGTTATTAGCGGCAGGGCGGCGCGGCCGGTGTATCTGTTGCTGCACGATGGAGAGGTGGAGTTCCGCGAAGCGGCTCATCTCTGGGGAAGGATCACTGGAGAGGCGGAGAAGCTCATCCGGCAGGAGCTGGGGGATGAGAAAGCCCAGGTTATGCAGATCGGACCGGCGGGGGAAAAGCTGGTGCGCTTTGCCTGCATCATCAACATGAGCAACCGGGCCAACGGCCGCACCGGCATGGGTGCGGTCATGGGCTCGAAAAATCTCAAGGCCGTCGTAGTCCAGGGCGGGAAGAAGCTTGAGTTATTCGATCCCGTGAAGATCAAGGAGCTCGCCCGCTGGGGGGCGGAGACTTTCAAAGACTCGAACACCTACCAGATGGGGCTGCACGGCACGGCGAACATTATCCCGGGCCAGAACGACAACGGCGGATTGCCAACACGGAACTGGAGCAGCGGTGTCTTTGAAGGTTACAAGGAGATCTCCGGGCAGACCATGAGCGATACGATTCTCAAGGAACGGGATACCTGCTTCGGCTGCGTGATCCGCTGCAAACGAGTCGTGGAGGTGCGCGATGGCGAGTTCCCGGTGGATCCGTACTACGGAGGCCCGGAATACGAGTCCATGAGCACGCTGGGATCCTACTGCGGGATCAGCAACCTGAGCGCCATCGCCAAGGCCAATGAGCTGTGCAACATGTATGGTCTGGACACGATCTCTTGCGGTGCCACCATCGCCTGGGCCATGGACTGCTATGAACAGGGTGTCATCTCCAAGAAGGACACCGGTGGCTTAGAACTGAAGTTCGGTAACGCCGCCGCCATGGTAAAGCTGGTGGAGCAGATAGGGAGGAAGGAAGACTTCGGCGCCCTGCTGGCCGAAGGCTCGGCCAGGGCGGCGGCGAAAATCGGGCCGGAGGCGCAAGGATTGACGGTAACCGTGAAGAATCAAGAGTTCCCAGCCCACATGCCCCAGGTCAAGCGCTCGTTGGGATTGATCTATGCCGTCAATCCCTACGGCGCGGATCACATGTCCAGCGAACATGATCCCATGTACGAACCCGACACCGAATTCGCCGGAAGGATGGCCGAAATCGGACTCTTGGATCAGAAACCCGCCAGCGACCTTGGACCCGAAAAGGTCCGCTTTGCCCACTACACCCAGTGGATCTACAGCGCCTGCAACAGCCTCTGCCTCTGCCAGTTCGTATACGGCCCCGCCTGGCAGCTGTACTCCACGGGGCAGATGGCGGAGGTGATCAGCGCCGCTACGGGATGGGAGTTCAGCGTGTTCGAACTGATGAAGCTTGGCGAGCGCACGCTGAATCTGCAGAGGGTATTCAACGCCAGGGAGGGATTTTCCGCCAGGGACGATGTCCTTCCGGAGAAAGTCTCGCAGCCGCTGAAAGGAGGGCGGAGCGACGGCGTATCCGTTCCGGCTGATCAAGTTGAGAGAGCCAAAATTCTCTACTACCGGATGTGCGGCTGGAACAGGGAGGGCATACCTCACCGGGCCAAACTGGAAGAGCTCGGCATCGGCTGGACAGCCGACCTGATAGGATCCCAGCATGTTGTAGCAGATTCTTCTCAAGTTGAATCTCCTGATGAGCCTTGCGCCTTACCTAGTTCCTCGAAGCTTATTGAGAATGAAGCGTAGACTGCCCTCCACATCTCCCTTTTGCGCCAATCTCCACTGCCCCGAATACCACCCCCATGCCGAAGCTCGCTGCAAGCACTACGTCCCCTGGGGCCACTATCCCACCAAAGCCTTTGAACGAGCAGTTGCTGCTCGCCCTCCTCCATCGGCAGTTTGTCCTTCACTCCAATCACGGCGGTGGAAACGCTTCTGGTAGGCGCTGATAGCGTCTGGGAGCTGGAACCGTGGGAGCTTCAGGCCTTTGTCCGACGGAGCAGTGACGAGAGCAGTGAGGATCAGATCGTGATCTACGAAACGGCTCCCGGCGGCGCGGGGTACGTCGAGGATCTTGCGCGGCGCCTCCCCGAGGTGGGCGAAGGCGCACAGCGCCATCTCTATGATCATACCTGCTATGGTGCCTGCTATTTATGTCTGAAGCAGTACGCGAATCAACGCGGGATATTGTCAATAGTTGATGGGCCGGCAAAAAGTCAAGTCTGGGATAGGCTATCAATTTTGTTTTATCCCGTCCAATCGGAATCGGGTGTACTCCTGCCAGAAAGAAAAGAAGAAAAGACCGCGTGTCCAGCAAATTCGGTGGTCTAACTGCCTGTTTTTCGGGATATTTTCAAGTATAATTGGCCGCTCTTAGGATATTCAGCCCTAGGGAACGCATCCATACCGTGTAGCGAACCGAGCCCATTCCTCGTACCCGAAGTCTGGCCAAATTCATTTGATATTTCAACCGCGAGACGGTAGCCTCGATGCCCGCTCTCCAGCGGTAGATCTGCTTAAAGGCGTTACTTTGTTCGTACTCTCTCCGTCTGAGCTTTTCCACACGAGCTGGCGTGTATTGTACCCGAGGTAACTCTCCCCGTTTAATCGCGGCGGCCGTAGGGCAACCGTTTCGATGCCGACAGTTCCCGCAGGTCTCGGCTCGGAATACCGCCTGGATCTTTGCTTTCCCCACGGTGGTGCTGATCGGTATCTGCCCGTCGGGGCATTGGGTGATCAGCCCCTGATCATCAAGCCGAAATTGTTCCAGGGTAAGCTTGCCTTTTTTGTATCCCTTCGGTGGTTGGGTGGGAGCCACAAGCTGCAGGCCTTCGTCGCCGAGTCTGCGGTGATTTTCTTCGGACCCGAATCGGGTATCTCCCAGAATCAGTTCCGGTTGAATGCCCCTTGCGGTGGTATCTTGCACCGCCGGGTCAATCGCTTTGGAATCCCCAATTGTCATCTTATGCACGTTAATATGCGTTATGAGATCCGGCTTTGAAGACGGCTCTTCACTCGGTTCGTGGGTTTCCATCACCTGGAGCAGATATCCCTGACCGTGGTAAGCGTTGTAGCTTGAGTCCGGATCGGAGGGATTTCCGACGTTGTCGCAGGGGATATCCTTCGGTTCTTTCACAAGGAGTTTATCCTCTGCATGCTCCTCGGCGCTCTCTATATCAAACTGCTCGGAGAATACTCGTTCCAGAAGTTGAAAGCTAAACAAATCGGAGGCGGCAGTCCCTCGTAGTGTTTTCAGCACGGCCAGTACATCCGCTCCCACTTCAGATAGACACCTCTTCGCCTGTTTCGGAGCCGGGTAGGAAAAACACCCCGATTCTTCGCCGTTGATGTACCGCTCCCGAATCCCCTGATCAATCAGTTTGAACTGTTCCGGTTTCACACGCGCACATTCACGGAAAAACTTGCAGAGTGTCTCGACGACCGTCTCCACCCGTGTCATTAGCCGCATGGCAGATCGAATTGCGGTGGAATCGATGCGTTGCCGGCTCGTATCGATCTGAAAAACCCTAATCAACTCATCGGTAAGGTTCTTGAACAGTAGTTTGTCCAATTCCTGATCGATCACGAGCCTGCGGTAGTTTTGTAACGACCGCTCGCAAATAGAGACATCCGAATCGTCTCGAATGTCCAGTGCATAATGCCAGGCCAGGTTAAAGGCTAGCTGCTCTACCACCTGAAGATCGGTCAAATCGTGCAATTGTTGGAGGATCAACACACCCAGTGCAGCATACAAATCCTTGCTGGGCCTGCCATTCTCAGAACTGAAAAAGGCAGCCAGCTTGTTAACCTCAAGACGATCGAGCAGATGGGTACGAAATACTCCGGCCCACGACTTCTCCAGCATTTGAACTCTTTTTTCTCCTAAGTGGCTCCAGGGTCCAAATAAATCCCCTGTGGCATGATCTCGCAATGTTACCATGCAGGCAGCATAAAGGAGTCCGAAGCATTACTCAATGGGACTTTTTGCCGGCCCATCAATAGTTGTGGACGAGAAAGAGCACTTCGCTCGGAGAACATCCTATGCCGACTCCTCATCCGGGACTCCATCCACAAATTTTCTCCCCGCGACAACCAGGGGAATAATCGAGGATCCGGCGGTGGAAGGCGGGTCCCGGAGGACATCCGGTTCCAGACCTTGTACAGGCTACCCTTCAGATCTTTCTCGAACTCTCGATGGACTTCCTACCGGCGATTGCCGGACCATGACCGGCTCCCTTGGGGCAGCCGTTCGAGACCAGGCCTCTGATGGCCCGAGCAGGCGAAGAAGGATGCCGCCGACCGCCAGGCGATCGTGGACTCGCTAAAGGAGAAACTGAAACAGGGCGACAAGGCCCTGGTGGGTAACAAAGGCTATCGGAAATACCCGAAGCGCGAGGGCGAGCAGGCGGTCTTCAGCATCGATGAGGACAAGCTGGCCGAGGAAGCCCGCTACGACGGGCTGTGGGTGTTGCGAACCAACACCAACCTGTCGATCGAGGAGGTGGCCTTTCAGTACAAGCAGTTGTGGATGGTCGAGCAGACCTTTCGGTCGGTCAAAAGTGTACTGGAGACCCGTCCGATCTACCACAAATGTGACGACACCATCCGCGGTCATGTGTTCTGCAGCTTTCTGGCTCTCCTGCTCATGAAGGAGCTCCTGTCGCGCCTGGAGGCAGGCGGAAAGATCTACGAGTGGGAAGATATCAAGCGCGACTTGGCGGCCTTACGGGAGCTGCAGTTGCGCATCCACGGCAACGGAGCGCGTTACTTCCTGAGGAGCGAGCTTCGAGGTTGCTGCTTCGATGTGCTGCAAGCCGCAGGAGTGGCCGTGCCCCCGAGCCTGCGGCGCTGAGAAGCGGTGGTATGATCTGCCGGGAGTGAGATTGTGGTGCCAAGACGGCATTGGCGTCCCCTAATTGCTTACAGGGTAAATACATCATTTTGCGTACTGTCGAAGATCCACCTGACACTCCCGGCGGTCTCGTCCTTACCTACGGATACTGATCGCTCCGGTGGACTCACCGAGCTGTTCAAAATCGGAGCAAGAGTTCGTATCGGTGTTCGACGTATTGTTATCAGTATGGCTACCGGCTATCCTTACCAGCACACCTTTTTCTAGGTCATGAGAATTTCAAACTTGCATACCCACAGTTGTTCTGAACAACACCAACCAATGGAAACTGCGTTTTACCGGGACAGGTCCGTCCTCATAGCTGCGCAGAACCATTATCCGGCGATTTGGGATGGACTGTTCGGGGAAAAAACAGATTTCGTTTGTAATCATCCAGATTAATTCTTGGTTGAATGCTACCAGGCCGGGATAAATCCATCTCAGTGTCGAATCATCCCGTCTACTCGAGGTTTTTGAGAAAAGCAGGGTAACGATTCCCTCTCTTTGATAAACACCCTTATCATGCTATCGTGTTATTGCATTTTGGATAAGCGACTCTATATTATTTGGTTGAAGTAGAGAAACATGCTAATGTAAATAGATGAATGTAAAAACTTTACAGCATTCTTTTGACAAAGCCATAAAAGAATCTATTTCTTATGGTGTAAGTAATATTGCGTGCTACCCAAATCATACGGCCAGGAAAGGCATTAAAAGTCGTTTTTCAAAATGGAATTTGGAATATCACACGAAAAATGCCGGCCAAATCTTCCTCGGACAAGATGATTATCCTGTTGACCGAGGCAAAAATACTATTCATTTGTTTGCACCCGGCTGCGTAAGAAGTGAGGATACAACATTGGCAGATCTACCCACACAAGAAACATTTATAAACTTTTTTGGTGGGAGATACTATGGATTAGATATATTTATAAGTAACAAATATAAATTTGCGCTATTTTATGATGATGATAATTTCGTAAACAACAAAATTTCCAAAATTGTCGATTACTGTTACAAATATGGGCATGATTCATATTGGATGGTCCAGGGACTGTTTTCACAGATTATATTTGCCATTTTGAACTGTCATGAAAAGCTTTCTGAATTTACATATAGGCTTCATCCAGAAAATTTTACCAAAAAAATCAGTTTTGCTAACGAAGTCGAGTTGTTTATGAGAAAAAACATTGACCAAAAAATAAAACTCGATGAAATTGCCGAATACATGAAAGTAAGTAAATCACAATTGTGCCATAGATTCAAAGAAGAAACGGGTGTTTCACCAATAGATCGGTTGATTACTATTCGAATTGAAATGGCAAAACATCTGTTGTTTAAGGGTGAAAAACTAAGTGTTATTGCCGATATGACTGGTTTTTGTAATGAGTATCATCTTTCAAAAAGTTTCAAATCGAAAATGGGCTGTACCCCTAGCGAATTTAAAAAAGGTGTAAAAATAGATGATTTATGACTTAGCAATGAGGTCTGCCTCTTTATCTGGATTTGTGTGATACTAGATGTTTTAGACTCCCGTAATTGGAGGTTATGGATCAGTTCGGCGATTCTTTGATCCAGTCGAAACTGTTTTTCTCCACACTGTATCAGATCTCACCACCTTCTTCTCTCATCATGCTATCCATTCTGTTTTGAAGCGGAGTACTTCAGCCAGCACGTAGTCCTTTCACAGCAATATGTGTTTGTATTTTTTTGAAGAATTTGACGAAGAATTTGACGATGAATTGCAAAATCATATAAGATTATGCAACATGTAACATTCACATCTATCCTTCAAGCCTTCAAGCTTCTATATTCCAACATGCATTTTGATATCAAGAAATACTATGAGTAGAGTAATTGTTTTTGGTAGATTAACTTCGGCGATACTTTGCGATAAGCATTCCGATGTTCTTAGAATCACGCCCGCACGATTGCAAGAACTTGTATTGTTTTGTTTCTGTTTCCGGTTGGTCGATCTTACTAGCCACATTTTTTTCAGTCTTTTTTTAACAATGCCAAAAAATTTACCGAGATGAATAGAACTAGCTTTTATGATAAATGGGCCCTCTGTCCTTCGGTTCTATACTATAACAAGGCTGTGTTGAACAAAAACGGCTTAGAATTCGCGAGATACCGCAATTCATTACATGGTTCCTACGAGCACAAAATTGAATCATACAAAGCGTATATTAAGGCTTTTTTATCCGTTTTTAACTCTATATTCCATTTTAATTTTAGGGAGTATGGAAAGAAGTAATCAGAAATTCTCGCGTCAAAACACGAAACATTTACAAATCCCATAAAGGAGTAAGGAACTGGATAGATTTGATGTAGGAATTACAACATCTGGACGAGCATGAATACCGTTTTGTTACTGAGAAATGCTCGTCCCAATGCCCCACAGCTATTCTATCAATAATTAGCGGTGTCGATTTTCAAGTAGGGTATTTTATATTCAAAATAGCGAATGTAAAATTTACACGTTGAAATTGTATAGAAAACAATTATGGTAGACGATTATTTTGTTATTACCAAACTCCAATATGATGATTGGTAATACGCTGAAAAGAAATTATTAACTTTTGATACCAATTTTCTTAATTGCTGCTTGTTACTTGTTTAAAAACTATTGTGTTAATGGGGGAGTACAAAATGAAGAAAAATATGCTATTGGGAGTACTTGTAATCTTTCTAGTTTCTCTTTCGCTATATGCTGGTGGTACACAGGAACCAGGTGTAACAACAATTAGACTTCTGAACTGGTTTTCAGCAGAAGATTCAACTCGGGGACCAGTACTTGATGTTATTGCTCACTTTGAAAATGAAAATCCGCAAATAAAAGTCGACGTTATAGATGTTGATTTCAGTGAGCATCTCAATCAAGCAATTATTATGAACAATGCTGGTGACCCTCCAGATGTAGCTGCATATGAAGGTCCTGGTGCGGTTACCTTAGCTCTAATGGGTTCCTTAGCATCAACAGATGATTTATTTTCATCGGAATTTCAGAATGACCTTTTTAAAAACTCCTATGATCTGACTCTGGTAAAAGGAAAGCATTATGCGATTCCGTGGGCGCCCGGTCCAATAGGGTTCTTCTACCAAAGAGACATCATGAAACGAGTTGGACTTGATCCCAAGAACCCTCCAAATACGATTTATGATTTTACCAACGCTGCGGCAAAAGCTAGAAAACAGCTTCCGGAAGATTATGTCATTTTTCAATACGATACCACGGCAAGGGTTTTTACGTTCGATTTTACATACCCATTTATGAGAGCGTTTGGTGCAATGCCTATTGTGGGTGACAAAGTTGATTTTACTTCTCCTGAGATTAAAACTTATTGTGAATGGGTACGCAGTTCGTTGGAGAATAAATACTTTCTTCCAGGTAAGAAGATGGGTCAATTTCGACCGCTCGCAGCACAGGACCGTCTGGTATTTGGATTTGACGGTTCATACCTTCGCGGAATTGTTCAAAGTATAAATGATAAAATAACTACAGAACAGTTTAACAACACTTGGGGAGTCGCTCCTATACCTGGTGACAAAAACGGCAAGCATTATTCTTATGGAGGTGATACAGGACTGGTTGTATTTAACTCATCGACACATAAAGCTGCAGCGGCTAAACTCATACAATATCTGGTAAATAGCGATTACTCACTGCGGAACTTTTCTATATTTCAGGGTTGGCAACCTGCAACTAAAAGCGCCTTAGAGCGAATGCCGGAATTTAACAAGGATCCAATAATGGTCGCGTTTATTCAAACGGTAACAGAGACAGTGACACCTCTTCCTTATCGTTCCGACTATGGTGATATAGTCCTTCCGTTTGTGAAAGGGGTTCAAGAAATTATTACTACAAAGAGAACAATTGACAGCGTACTTTCGGATGTACAGCGGCAAGTTGATGCAGCAATAAAACAGTAATCTGTAATGGAAGTGTTAGAAACTAGAAAAAAAAATAAGAGGCGCTGGCGATATGCCAGCGCCTCATCGGGTCGAATGGCGTTTGGATTATTATTACCAACGTTCATCTTGGTAGGTTTTATAGTTATTTATCCATTAATTGCGGCTGTCAGATTATCCTTTTTGAATTACAAATTAACAGAACCTGGTGAAATTCATTTTATATTTGTAAGAAATTATTTGAATATGATAACGGATAGGATTTTCTGGATAGCTATTAAAAATACTTTGTTATTTACTTTTTGTACTGTGTCTATTGGTTTCTTGTTGGGTTTATTTATGGCTTTAGTAATAAAAGAACTACAGACAAAGTATCGTTCACTTCGAGCGCTATTTCTAATTCCGTGGGTAATAGCGGGAGTAGTTATAGGATATCTATTCATGTATATGCTCGATGTAGAAATAGGAATATTGAACTATATACTTAAAAAAATGGGAATTATAGAATCTTTTCTCCCATGGTTAATGCGAGCCGACTTGGCAATGGCAGCAATAATTGTAACACACGTTTGGAATCAAGCTCCATTTTTTATGATAATGCTAACAGCAGGATTAATGGCAATTCCGGAAGAAGCAAGAGAGGCAGCGTATTTGGAAGGTGCAAATAGATTTCAGGAATTTAGATTTATTACTATAGCATATCTCACAAATGTAATACTAATTTCAACCTTATTAATGATAATAAGAAATTTTAACTATTTTCCTATCATTTATACGATGACAGGAGGAGGACCTGGCTACGCTACTACAACTATGGTTTTACATATATTTACAACAGCTTTTGAAAAATTCAATATGGGCAGCGCTAGTGCAATAGGTACAACATGGTTATTTATTTTAATTTGTTTATCAATGTTGTACACAAGGATGATGAAAGAGAGTTTCTAGAAATTCTAGCAGAAAGATAAAAATGCATTTAGGAAATAGGACAATTTTAGAAAGAATATTTTTATTTATTTTTGTAATTATTTTTATTA
>Ga0315555_1001370_pt1 | contig 17494 bp, 18 predicted proteins | sample SalMarSW160380MG_FD_202113 | JGI IMG/M metagenome (GOLD analysis project Ga0315555, IMG submission 202113) | Salt marsh sediment microbial communities from the Plum Island Ecosystem LTER, Massachusetts, United States - Salt Marsh Sediment SW1603-80 ... | reverse complement strand
ACACCAACAAAACAATCAGCGAATGCCAACAGTTGACAATTACTATTTTATCCCCTCATTTTTCTTTTTTTGTTTGAAAAAGAAGCGGTAAGTTTTAAAACATAGAGCGCTTATTGAACAAGAATATTTCACCATTAAACCGAGGCACCGCTTTGACCGCTAATCTCAAGAAACTTTGGAAAAACGAGTATGTCCAAACCGCAATTGCTATTGGCTTGATTGCCCTAGTAATTTTTGGTTTCTGGTATGGTTCACAAGTTGTGCTGAACACGCCGTATCCTGCGCTGGCGGTGGTAAGCGGCAGCATGTGCATACCCTACGATGGCGCATGCGACGGCAGATTTCATCCTTTTGCGCGTACCTTGCACATAGGCGATCTGATAATTGTTCAAGGAGTCAATCCAGCGGACCTCAATGCTGATTATCCGAACAGCGACATAATCGTTTTTCACAGACCCGATGATCCAGAGGAGCTTATTGTGCATAGGATAGTTGCTGTGGATGAAATTAATGGCACATTATACTTTCGAACCAAAGGGGATGGAAACGGGTTTAATAGGTGGCCAAACACGCCTGAGGAGACCGAGTACGACCCTTGGAAAACCGCTGGTGTTGACGGAGTTCGCGAGGACTTAGTAGTTGGCAAAGTTGTTATGCGCATTCCTTGGCTGGGACACCTTGTTCTATTCATGCGCAACTCTATAGGCTTGCCTATAGTCATAGCGCTCATAATAATATTAGTGATTGTCGAGTTTGTAGTTCCCGTGCTAAGAGAAAAAAAGCCAGCTGGACAGCAGAAAGAAGCACAACAGCAACCATAGATGTATTTATAAAGACACCATATTAATGGCGATTTCTCCCGCGCAACCCTCCCTTTTTCTTTTTTGAGTTTATCGCGCAAAGCTACTTTATGCCCTAATGGCAGTTTGAAATCGAGACGTTCTATTCAGCACGCGGTTTGCGCGGCCTGTAATAACGATATATCGCGGAAACTATAGATACAAACCCAACTATGATAATCATGAAGCTAAGCAGGCGCACCAGACCTTCTGGAGTTTGAATGTATCGCAAAAAGGATGATATAGTTCTACTCAAGGGGTCTTGCTGAGGTGCGTTTAAATATTCATATTCTATTCCTGAGGGAAGGTTCACAGAACTAGAACTTGGTTTTTGATTGGAGGGACTAAATTGTGAAGAAAATGATCTCCATCGAAAGACACGGGCAACACCGTATGCGTCGAGATTGGAGATTGGCAAAACTGAAATGTCAAAACTGGTTCGGTTGAACATAATATCGTCTGAATAGTTGCTGTGAAGCAGTCCTAAGGCGTGACCGATTTCATGAAGGGCAACAACTTGCCTAACACTATCAGCTAGTGAAATGCCCAACGCATCCTTAGCCGCCAGAGTGATATTGCAGCTTTCTATGACTCCGGAAAGTGTGTATGGTTGAGTGAGTCCTATGGTCTCTGGACTATTATCGGTTAGTTGCTCTTTCCAGGAGACGTAGACGTCAAATCCTTGCGTTGCTACCGCTGATTCTGTTGTGTTAAGTCTGAGATTCGAGATGTATGCGAAATCTGGGTATAACGACGCGAAAGTCGCGAATGCATCGTTCCACATGTTGATGGCTTGGACTGTTGAGTCGATTAACCCCGAGTTCCACCATGATTCTTCTTCTTTGGGAATGAACAGAATTCTGAGGGTGGAATGATCCCATGTGGCTTCTGAAATGCCTATATAGTATTGTGTCTGCGCTTCTATTTCTCCGCTAAGACAAGCCGCAAATGCCAGATTCAGGATTATTATGAAGGCTACTTTTTTTGGAGCCATTCTCAAAACCCATGACTATTATTGAAAACTGGTTCTTCCAGTCTCTTAAACGTATTGTCGCACGCTAGTGAACCAAATCACGGAAAAGCATGGAAAAGTGGCCGAGGTTACCTTTCCCCTTTTCTTTTTTGGATTAAAATTAAATTTTTTTTTTGAGTTCAGAAAGAAGGCACAGGAGAATACCCATCACCTCTGGGTATTGACATCGGTAAGAGAAGGGATTTCATGTGTGGCACGCGCTAATGCCATAATAGTCTACGTAGTCATGACAAAAAGGAAATAGAAAAAAAAGGGTTAAATGTAAGCTGCCTTATCCTGGAAGCTTGTACGTTACAGTATTATCGAGTAGACTCACGCCTGTCAAAGAACCTACCAAGATGGAAACGCCAGTAAAGGTCTCCTTCGTCTGAAGCCCCTTCAAGTCTCCGCTGACGCCATGCTTCACTCCAAAGCCTTCCACAAGGAGCCCCAAAAAGGTGTCTCCCTGCGTAACTGTGCCACTTATTCCAGGAAGGTCGAATGAGAAGGTCGGTCCCATGTAAGTGTACGAACCAAATCCAAGAATTTCGGCGATTGCGATGCCCACAACCGTTCCTGCGGCGTAAGTTTCATGGCTCATAAGTATCCTTCGTCCAGTCCAGGTGACAGTATTAATCCGCATAGTTATTGTTGTACTTCCTGAATCTGGTAGGCTGTTTCCCCAGGGTGCTCCATAAAGGTACGTCGCACCAGTTGCGCCCCTACTGTGCTGAACATCGCCAGTCGTGAAAGACTCGCCAGGAGTAACAGTGACTTCAACTAAGCCCTGCGAAAATGTTCCTCTTGTCGGCGGAGCTGCCCTTCTACTTCTTCCAAACCCACATGCTTGGGCTGTTCCAAACACTGGAGTTGCCAGCATAGCTACAACCAGTAAGACTACAGCTATTCCTAAGACTTTTTTATTCATTCTTTCACCTCCTTCCAACCCTAATATCTAATCATGATGTAATAGCAATCAAAAAATTATGTAACCATTTTTTCTGATTTTTATTGATTTTTTATGATGTGCTTTACAATCCAGGGCACAATTTAGAACAAGATAACTTCCTTCTAGAAATATCCCGTTTTTATCAGAAAATCGGCTGCTCTCAGCGTGTCAACACTAAACTATCAGGTTGTTTTGGAACCTTTCGATATGTATCGATCAACATAGTTTTTTATATCTTCTTTTTCTGCGTCAACTCTAAGTTTAAGAACTCTGCCTCCCCGACCTCTCTCCCCAAGAAATATTCGAAATTCAACCACACCCAAGCTTTCCAGCTCGGCTGCAGCATATCCATGATGTTTCCCCGAACCGTACATGCTATAGAATGAAACAGGTGCTTCTTTAGCTATATTCATTAATGTTCTCCAACCAGACCTCTCTTTGGGCAGTCTCTTGCGGAAGTAATCTTCCACGAAAGCCTTAACAAGAAAATCGAAGGCTTTCTGCGCAGTTTCAGATCTGAACTTGAGCTTAGCTGGTTTAGTTTCAAAAAGCTTTGTCTTTTTAGGTGTAGAAAATTTTGGATCAACATTTATACTGATTGGGTTGGGCTTGCAGGTTTTGGTCTCTCCAAAATCATCAACATAAATCACTTTAGGGTTTAAACTTAGGACGCCCGCCCTTACAACTTTAACAGTGAGCTTAATCGTTTCAACCCGAAAAGCGCCGATCTCTCTCCCTCCCATCTCAAGATCGCCATTCTGCAAGCAGCAGTAAGATGGTAAAGTAATGACTTTGAACTCATTAGAAGGAACTAATCCTTCAATCTTGGTGATGGAGCCAGAGCCTCTTCCAACATTAACTAAATCAAGACGCAATTTATTCTCTTCATTTACATTAATTCTTTTTTTCATAATCAAATCCGCTTGCAAATCTACATGAGCAAACATTTGAACAGTTCTTCCTGTTCTTTCTTGATTCAGTTTACGCTCAATTTCTGCTTCCTCAGTTCGTCCTTGCAATTCAAGAGCCCAAATGTAAATTTTTCTAAAAAAGGATTCAAAGTTCAGATGTTGCCACATTCCTTTCTTAGATAATTCGAAGACCTTTTGGAAACTTACATCTGCTTCTTTACACTGGCCTTTGGCAGCAAATATCGCAGCTTCAGCTATAGCAACCCAAGGAGCGTTCATTGAATAAGAGAGAATTTTCGGCGGTATTTTCATGAGGAGATCAAAATTCTGATTTGCTTTTTTTAGATCTCCAATTCTAGCGTGTTGCCTTGTTAATGCAGCGTAAATCTGTGGTTCCAGACTTTTCATATCCGTTTTGCGAGAATATTCCAAAGCTTTCAAGCTTAGAGCTATTGCCTCTTCAAACTTTCCAGAGTCTTCAAAAATTCCACTAATAAACATGCTTGTTTCGGCTAAACTGTGAAAATCACCTATCTTCTCACCAACCTTAAGCATTTGTGGGTATTCATTAGCCATCTCTTGAAGGATTCCAAAGCCAGCAAAAAAGAAGTTTCTATTGACTTTAGCTATTAATTCTAAGCGAGTATTACCCAATTCTTGTAGTAAAGATATTGACCTTTGAATTTCCCCAAACCCTTTCTTAATATCATGACCACAGACAATACGTTGTCCACCGGTCATTCCTAGCGAACGCGCCAAATCTGAAAGAGAGTATTCCTCTTTTAAAATTTGCAAACCTTTTTCATGCGCTCTCAAAGCTGCTTCAAAGTCACCCAACTTGAAATTAGCTCGACCTTTATTCATTAAGACCCGTGCTCTTTCTAGACGATCTAAAGGCGCATACTTCTCAGCCTTCTCCACCAGCCGGAGCATACGAGACGGATCATCTGCAACAAACCAAACCGCATCCATCGCCTTCCTGTAAGCTCGCAGCCTAAGAGCTCCTGTCGCAGAGTTAGCAAGCCTTTCAAACGTCTTTAAGGCTTCTTCAAACATGCAATTTGCGTAGTACGCGTCTCCCAATCCCTCCAAAGCAATATTTCTTTCAACAGTCAACTCGTCAAGGTCAGCAATATATTCCAGCGCATAATTGAAGTGTTTAATGGCTTCTGTATTGCTGAATCTTGCCAGAGCATCTTGGCCTGCCGCCAAGGAATATTTCACTGCTTTCCCTTGGTTTCCAGCTTGATCAAAATGATAGGCCAAATCATTAAACGAAATCTCTTTGGAATCCTTGCTTGCATTTTCAATTTGTTTAGCAACTCTTTCGTGATATCCTCGTTTCAAAGGTGAGGAGATCTCTTCGTACAGAACTTCTCGGAACTTTGCATGATCAAACACGTACTTGTTTTCCTCGACTCGCACCAGAGATGTAGACTTCAAAATCCCATTTAGCACTTTAAGAATTTCTAGACTATCCTTAGAAAGCACGCCAGCAATCAAGTTTGGATCAAACTTATCTCCTATAACCGAGGCAACATCAAGAACTCCTCTTTGATTAGGTCTCAACACGCCTATTCTTCGCATAATGACTTCCTTAACTTTGGATGGCATACCCAACTTCTCAGCTGAAAGCCGCCATTGACCTTTCTCGCGAATCAGTTTTTCATGCTCAAATAACATTCTCAAAAATTCAACTGCGAAAAGAGGGTTACCTCGGCTTTCTTTCAGTAGTCTTTCAACAAGCTTCGAATCAACTCTGCCACCCAGCATGCTTTCAGCAATTTCTCTAACACCTTCTTGGTTAAGATTCTCAAGTTGGATTTCTCTGAAAAGACCTTCTCGACCCATAAGATTGATAGTCTCAGCAAGGGGATCGAGGCGCCCCTCAGCGTCTCTACCAATTTCTTCGCTTCTAAATGTGACCAAAACAAGTATCTTTTCGTTTATTATAGCGCGGGAAATGTAGTGAAGAAGTGCAAGTGACGCTGAATCAGCCCAGTGCATATCCTCCAAAACAAGAATCAAAGGCTTCACCGATGATAAATATAAAAGCTCCTTAGTCACAGCTGTGAAAGCTTGATCTTTCCAGAACTGAGGATCAATCGTCCTGTCTTTCTCACTTCTCTCAATCGGGTAACTCTCCGACAGCCAAGACTTCAAACCTATTGGCTGACTCAAGATCGTTTCGCCCCCTCTGCTCGTTATTTCGGAATTAAAGGCTTCAATAAAAGGAAAATAAGGCAAAGAATTGTTACTCAAGCACCATCCAAACAGTATCGTTATTTCTCTTTTCCTTGTGATATTCAGAAATTCGTTAGTGATCCTTGTTTTTCCGCTTCCAGCTTCACCAGAAATGAAAATAGTTTTTCCTTTTCCCGAAAGAACTGAATCTAAGCTGCGTTGCAGTTCTTCAAGTTCCTCTTTTCTACCTGCCAGAACGGGTTCAGGCAAAACCACTAATTTGACCTCCCACTACACATCGTATTAGGATGAACCTCTGTTTATATAGTATATTTCCTATTTGATAAACAAAAATAAGCTTTTAATAATGCGTGTCAAAAGGTAAATTACAAAATATTATCATACTCTAGCACTTGTGCACTATCAGACAAAATCCTAATAACATGCTATAACAGCTGCAGATGCTATTGTATATGCAACAATATTTAATCCGGCTGGAAAAAATATATGCCCGATCACTTCATAGATGTAAGAGTTATGTACTTTCTTACACTGATTAACAACTTTAATTTTTCTATGTCAAGGGGGATTATTAATGAAAAACAGTAGAGATATCGCATTGATTATTATGTTTGCCGCCTTAAGTTTTGTGTTCAACGTGTTAATAGGTCAGGTGCCACGTTTGATTACAGGAATTAGGGGAATTGAATATTTCTTTACTATAGTCTACTCTATAATTCAGTCTGTTGCCTATCTAATGTATGAGGGAAGACGGTGGAGAATTCTTGCACAAGCTTTGCTACTCAGTTCACTCTACCTCGTATTTATACCAAGTTGGACGCCACTCGTCGCAATGGCTACAATTACGAACATGTTCATTGTCGATCTAATTTTCAATAGTTTTTACGGGAAATTCCAAAGAGATAACAGATTATTTCGGTGGATATTAGCTCTTCAAGTTTACTCTTGGACAACCCACGGTTTCATGGTTCTGGCTTTCACATTGATATTTGTTCCAATGGATGCTGTTATCGCGCTTTTTGGTCCCTTAATGTTTGTAACGCTTCCCATAACAATCATTGAAGCCATAGCCGGTAGCTATATTGGATATAACATCTATGGAAGAGTACGCTTCCTTTACACCGATAAATCGTAAAGTATTTTCCATCTTTGATTTCTTCTCCACACAATCCACACTTCTTCAATTTCTTACCCGTATTTTTCTCTACATTCTGCGATTTAAGCTTTTGATAGTCTCAATATTCTTCTCTGACCAAATTCAAACTCAAGGCAACACATACTTAGACAAATATCAAAAGACTGGGAAAGTCGTTCGTTTTCTAATCATGGTCAGCATCTCTTTGATGTTTCTATTCCTTGCGATTCTCGTCATTGCAGTTATTCTTCAGGTACTTTCATATTTCGGAATCATAACACTTCCATCATCACCTTAGTTTTCGTTAAAAATTGTTTCCACCCTCTTCCACGCCCTAAAAATAGCCCCATGCAGCCTGAAAAAAAGGGGTTACCTTTTACCCCTCTATTATTATCATTATCATTATTTATTATGATTATTACTACCTGAAAGGTCTATTCATCCTTTTTTTCTCTGCCTGAGCACCTTCAACCGCTTTTCTCAGCTCAGGCAGCGTCAATGAGTCAACGCAGAATTTTTTTTCTGAACTCAAAAAAAAAAGATTAAAATTAAATCCCAACCCAACCCAAACATTCATCCAGATAATTTAGCACCTTGAGAATTTTACCCAAGAATCAATTTCTTCGATTGTTGGCTTGTCGGCTGGGGAGATTTTTCTCTTTGCAACGTTAGCCTCGAAAATAGTGTTTATCTTCTTGCTGAGTGCAATCGGGTCTTGTTCAGAGAGACTATTTCTATCTCTAACGTTGACTCCCTCCAACAGGGAAAGATACTTCTCCTTCACACCCGGAACCATAGAAAGTTGAGCCCGCCCAGAAGATATTAAGTTGGCTTAAAATAGCGAGTTAGGGTTCATTTTTTCCCTAATTTTTTCCTTAAACATTTCTATGTTTTTTAGTTTTTCGCGTTTAAATATCGTTTCATTAAGTGAGCGGGTGGATTAACGCTATTGTTATGGTTTTTCTCGGTCGGGGAGTTGACTGTAGTTTCCTTCAGGTGAACGATAGACCGCTAATCTTGCATCTGTTACCCAATTGTCATCGATTAGTCGGCTGATTTGAACAGAAATTACTTCCGCTTTGGGGTCGTTTCTGGTAGCAAATACTGCCAGGGAGAGATTACTTCCGTCAGGGAGTGTTATACGAAAAGATTGTTTTGGTCTTGCCATTTCCTATCGTTTCGATATGTATTTTGCAAGGCTGTTAAATTTTTTTGCATTCTAAACTCATAAGACATAATTAGTGGCGAAATCTCCCGCAAAAGAAAATAAAGACTCTGTAGTTAAGTGCTACCAAATCAAGAATCCGCATGGAAATGTGGCCGAGGTGAGGTACACTCGGCTATCAGTGGAGATGTCTCCCACAACCAATTCTCTTTTTTGGAATTACTTTAGGAATTAAGTTTTAATCCAACCAACCATAGTTAGAAAATTGGAGTTAATATGTGAAAATCATTTTTGGCTATCACGCTTTTTTTGTATGCATTGTTGGCAGATTCTTTGCTTAAATCTCCGCCTTCCAGGCTCAAAGAAATTTCCGCAAACACGGCATTTAACCTGACCAAATGGTTTGGGCTCAAGCAGTTTCAAGCGCTCTTCAATCGCTGCTTTAATTTCCGAATCGTTTTCAGCTTTCAAAGCCTCAGATAAAAGCCGCTTAGCTAACTCTAAACTATCGTTTCCAAATAGCTCCGAAAAAACATTATGCGCTTTGCCATTTACCCTCGGTTGTAGTGGCAGCATACAAACATAATTTGCAGGGTAATTTTTTGATTTATCCAAGTCAATAACTGCAAATCGAATATAGCCCCTCTGAGAGTAATCTCTCGTATCGCCGTTTTTGGATACGTGCAACCGCAGATTCATGGCAACTCAACTCGGAGGAAAATGGCAAACGCAAATCCTTTCTGTTTTCTTAGGAGCCCAAGTCTTCTTTCAATAGGGGTAGTCACTTAAAACGGTTTAGCTTCATTCAGGTTATTTTTAATCCCAAACCCAAATAATAATAGCTTGTTCAAACAAATTATTATTTGAATATGGTGATTGCATGACTGTAGTGAAGATTGTTGAGTTGATAGGGAGTTCACCCGATGGATGGGTAGAAGCCGCTGACAATGCTGTCAAGGAAGCAGCCAAGACCCTTAAAAACATTAAGTCACTTCATGTAAAGCGTTGCACTGCAAAAACAAGGGATTGGCTGAAGAAACCGTCAGAATCTGGTACAACAGGCTGAAGAAAATAAGCGAAAACACAGACTTGAACGAACCTGAAAACGTGAAGAAATACATAGCTGAAGCAACTTTCGCTCAAGGAACCAAATACAACATGGTCGTCGTATACAACGCTTATCTGCAATTCATCGGCAAAACATGGAAAAGACCAAAGTATCATCTCGAACAAAAACTGCCCGAATTTATACCTACGGAGCAAGAAATTGACTCACTAATAGCTGGATGCGGAAAGAAAACTGCAACAATACTGCAAACAATCAAAGAAACGGGAATGCGAATAGGTGAAGTACTGCGACTCAAATGGATATGGCTAGACACAGAATGGAATGTCCTAACGCTAAATGCTCCAGAAAAACGTGGTCGACCCCGTGTCTGCAAAGTATCATCCAAACTCGTCGGAATGCTTCAGGCATTACCTAAGAAAAACCAGTTAATCTTTGGCGGAGTTAACCCAAAGCACGCCCAACAATGCTTCAAGAATTCGCGCAGGAAACTAGCTAAGAAACTGAGAATCCAAGGCTATCAAAAATTCACTTTCACCTAATACGACATTGGTTCGGCACAATGGAATACCATAAGAAGCCAGACATAATCCATGTACAGCAACTGCTTGGACACAGAAACGTACTAGCAACACAAATCTACATCAACTTGGAGCAGGCATTATTTAGAGAAGCGAACGATGAGTATCATGTCAAGGTCGCTGAGACAGTTGAAGAAGCTACAAAGTTAATAGCCGTCGGCTACGAGTATGTTTCCACAATGGGCGACAAGCAAATCTACAGGAAACGGAAATGAAATGGAAAAAGAAGGTGTATTCATTGAATCATAGATGTATTTATAAAGAAAACTCTTTTTATAAGAGGGTATTTAATCACAGCTAAATAAGAAGGGGAAATAATGCCACAAGTTAAAGCTACAATAAGCATCGAAAACGTCGTTGCTTCTGCAACACTTAACCAAAAAGTCGACTTAAACGCAGTGGTGAAAGGATATCCAGGCGTAGAGTATCGTCCAGAACAGTTCCCTGGACTCGTGTTCAGATTAAAAAGACCGAAGACGGCTACGTTGATTTTTAACTCGGGAAAAATGGTGTGCACGGGCGCAAAGTCCGAGAAAGAGGCACGTAGAGCCGTTATGAAAGTCGTCAAAGAACTGAAAAAAGGCGGCATAATAATCATCAGCAAACCAGAGTTAAAAATACAAAACATCGTCGCTTCAGCAAGCCTAGGCGGCATGATTGACTTGGAAAAAGCAGCCTATACACTTGGAAGAACAATGTATGAACCTGAACAGTTCCCAGGTTTAATCTACAGAATGGAAGAGCCGAAAGTTGTAATTTTGCTGTTTGCGAGTGGAAAACTCGTTTGCACCGGAGCCAAGAGAGAACAGGACGTTTATGATGCAGTGCAAAAACTGCATACGCTGTTGGAAGAGAAAAAACTAATCTTCTACGATTAATGCCGCACTTATTTTTCTGTCATTTTTTGACTTGTTTCAGAATAGTTTTGAGACTTTCTTCGTCTATGGCGCCTATTTCGTACAACGTGTTAGCTACTTCGCTTATTTTGAGTAGCGTGTGAATTTTTATTCCGCTTTTCGCGAGTTTTTCTTTTCCGCCTTCCTCTCTGTCCAAGAAGGCCACTGCTTCTTTCACCACTCCGCCTTCTGCCCTTATGGCTTCCGCTGCTTTTTTCAAGTTTAAGCCCGTGGTGACCAAATCGTCAACGAGTAAAACGCGGTCCCCAGAGACGAGGATTCCTTCCACCCTTCTTTGTCTTCCGTGGCGCCGAACGCCTTTGCGCACGTACAGAAACGGTTTTTTCAGGTTGTAAGCGATTTGGGACGCGAAGGGTATGCCTGCGAGAGGAACCCCTGCAACTCTGTCGAAGTTGTTAAGCCCCACTTGGCTGGTGATGTATTCTCCGTAGAAATCGCAGATTTGCCTGAAAGCGTCTGGAAAACTGGGCACTACCCTGAGGTCTATGTAGTAGGGGCTGGCTTTCCCGCTTGTAAGTTTGAAGACGCCGAATTTTAAAGCGTCTATTTTGTGCAGGGTCTTGGCCATTTCAACTTTCTTTTTTTGGTTATTTTTTTGTGTTGTGAAGTTTTCACTTCCTTTTTGAAACTTGATAAATCTTGTTGAGTTCAGGAATCAAGCATGCGGTTCTCGGCAGTTCTTTCTTGAGAATTTCAGCGAACTTGTGTTGGTAGGCTGCTGAGTTTGTGTGGTATGGCACGGCTACTTGGGGCTTTGTTAATCTTGCGATTTCGAAGCCTGTTTCCGGTGATGTGCCTGGAGCGATTCCCACGGTGCAGAAGGCAACGTCAAATTTTTCTCGTTCGCCGATGGCGGCAAGCTCAGGGAAAGGCAAGCTGTCAGCGGTGTGGAAGACTTTGACGCCGTCTTCGCTTGTGACTATGTAGGTTACTGGTGCGGCTGCAGGGTGATTGCATTTTTCCGCTTTAACCGAAACCTCGCCGACTTTGATTTCTTCATCGGGGCGGATTTGCTGCAGTTTTTTAGGGGGAATGGCGTGTTGTAGGCGTTGTGTGGAGGCTGGGTCCGCTATGATTGTGCAGTTTGTGGCTTTTTGGATTTCTGTGATTAATCGTGGGTCTAGGTGGTCGTAGTGTTCGTGGGTTATTAAAACGGCGTCTGCGTTCGGGAAACTGCGTGCTCTTATGTCCACGGGATCTATGACAAGCGTTTTTGAGGGGGTTTTGATGAGTACTCCAGCGTAATGGTTGAACCAGACGAAGAGGATTGCGTTTTTTTCGGGTGTTTTCTCGATGGGCATAACTTGGTTCCTCACATGCCTGTATTATTGTGTGTTGAGTTTTAAAGAAGTTGCGTTGCCCTGCTGTTGTGCTAACGGCAGACTATAGCCCCCCTTATTTAAAGGCTGAAACGCTGGTGCGGGTAGACCCCCTCTATAGGTTTCTGCAATGAACCACTATTAGGCTCCAAATATGATGGCTTGCCTATGCAGTGGGCGTAAGTAGAATAGCCCGTGACTTGGTTCAGGCTGGCTTTCTGGCTTTCACCTCCCATCGATTTCACCAAGAACTGGAGGAAACAGAAGCCCCTTAAGAACCCTAACGAAATTCACCAATTCACAAATTTACCAATTTACAAACTGCTCTCACGAAGCTATAGTGTCTGATTCATAGCCAATGCATCAATATTAATCTTGAAGTACTCATCCTCTTTCTCAATTAAATTGGCAAATGTCAGCTTACTTAGGATATTTTTTAGATTGACATCTTCATCTATCTCGTTGATTCTTTCCTTGAGCTGGGTATAATCTTTCTTTGCTTCGGATAGATTATACAAAACTAGTGCAGAGATGAAGTCTTCCCTCTCAATCCTTGTTCGCTTATAGTAATCCATAAGCTTTTTGGTCATTCTGCCCACCTTTATAATGATCTTCTTTGTTTCAATTTCTCTTTTTAGAATAAAGCGGGCAAAAAGAGCTCTCACTTCTGGATTTGGGCTAAGCTGAAAAGCTCCTTTGAAGATATCCCCAACTTGATTCTCTAGTTTTTGACAGAGCATTTCTCTAATATTAACACTTTTATCGAATATTTCTAGATACTTGTTCTTCGCAAATTCTATCATTTCTGGGTCTTGGCATATTAGAAGGGATTCTGTGTTCTCTCTCCAAAATTTCTTTGTCTTGTAATGCCCAAGGTTCATTTTGTTCAGATTTATGGAACTGACAACTAAGGTTTTATCAGTAATAACGAGTTTCGCATGTATGGCTTCTTCCGTTGTCTTAACTTCTATTTTCTGCGTCAAAAGGTTTCTAAACATTTTCTCTATTCTGTCAGTAAAATCTCTGCTTTTCGTACCGCTCAGAATTTTCATTTCGACATCTTTGTTTATCGTGAGGTTTACTAGGAATTTCGAAAATTCCTCATCAGTAAAACTCTCGGTGGATATGTACACATATTTGTCCGCATCAGCAATTATGCGGCTGATAACATCTCTACCTCTACAATCAAAGGGTGTAAGGTATAGTTTGTCTTCGATGCTTACGTTTGACGGACACAATTCTATTGGGTAATGAAGAATCCAGTGGTCTTCATGCACTGCATCTACGTTCTCAGGTAACTCGAATAAGTGCTCTGCTTTCGTAGGTACAACTTCGGTAACTCTTCTTCTGATGGAACCATCGTAGTGATTCGCTTTCAGGATGAAAAGTTGAAGTAAGTCATCAAACTTTTGATTAAATTCAGTAATTTTGTCTTTGATACCTCTGAAAATTAAAACAGCATCCAATTCTTCACCGTGAGTAAAATTTGCGGATAAGGCTATAGCGCTTTTATCGGTGACAATAAACTTTCCATGAAAAGAGTACCACCGTCCGAACGCAGTTCGGGTCTCTCTCGGGTCGCCTACATTCCATCTGTCGAAATGAATTATTGCGCCTTTTCTTATCAAGTCTTCGAACCTGCTTACGACTTGAGGCTTTACGTCAGCATTAATGCTGTCATATGGAAGAGTCAGAATCTCTACTTTGACCTTATTCGCTAACAGTTTTTCTAGCGAATTAAAAACGTCCTCACGGTGAATCTGAAACATCGCTATTCTAACATATTTTTCCGCTGATGCAATTTCCTTTCTGATTAAAGGGACAACTTCGTTGCTGAAATCAAAGACTGACTCCACTGGTACCAACCATTTCTTAAGTTGTAGATCTTTGTTTATAATTCTTACATATTCAATGGCGGGCACATTTCGCTAGATGGGTTTGAATCCCATAAAACTAAAGCAGTTTTCTTTGTTCAGCCAATGCAGTTTTCTCTGATTTCCAGATACTCTTAAGATTTGGCGTGAACCGATAGTAATCGTAATGGCGAGAAATATTATCCGCAGGTCTCAAAGTTTTAAGCCGTTTCCGTATTAGTTCAATGTGCTCAGGGTCTATTTCTATTCCGACGGAGTTTCTGTTAAGCTGTTTCGCAACTACCAAGGCGGTTCCTGTCCCTGCAGTTGGATCAAAAACTATGTCACCCGGCAAAGTTGATGACAAGATGATTCTCAGTAGTAGCGAGACAGGAGATTGTTGTATATGGGTCCTTTTGCCTGTGTTATCCCTAAACGCTTCATCTCCTGCAAAATATCCTGAGGTCAATTCTCTTATGTCGTCCCATACATCCGTCAAATACACGCCATTTTTATGTTGATATTTATGTTCGGGCAGAGGCGGCGGATCAATTCGTAGCTTATTGAAAACTCGGGGTTTCTTTCCCTTAATTGCATAAGCAATTATCTGGTATTGCTTCGAAAATCTTGTTTCAATTGGAACAGCCGAGGTCTTTTTTTTCCAAATTATAAGATTTTGAAAATTCCAACCCGTTTTTCGCAGTATTCGCAATATCCTTTCCGCATTCTTCTCTCGGTGCATGAAATATAGTGCCCCACCATCCGAAGTCGCCTTGTAGACTCCCTCTACAATAGCTTGTATCCAATTCCAGTATTTCTTGACAGGCTGATTATCATCAAAGAATCGATAGTCTTTACCTTGAAGATATGGCGGGTCAAAGAAAGTAAGACTCAGGTTGCCGACTGCTCCCTCATCCAGATACTTTATACAGTCACCTTCAAGTACTTCGTACCAAGTACCATTTACACTTGGGACATTCGTGGCTGACACATCTTCCTCAATTTGAATATCTGAAATCGTGGGTTCTTGTTTGTGTCCATTCGCAGTAATTTGAAATCCGTTTTCATTTCTGCTTAAGGTTACTTCAGTGTTGACGATGTATCTGTTTTTGAGATATTCAGACCAGAGTCTTCCATATTTGTCGACTTTTGCAGGAGAGTCATTTAATGTGGTGTCAAAGGGCACTGTTTCACTTCCCATTAATTCAGCCCTGTTTTTTGAAGGGATTTGGATGAAACCGTGCGCGATTTCCATCCTCTTAAGTATTTTTGTGACCATCGCAACCATTACTGTTATTTTGTTTCTTCTTGTCTATAAATTTAGTCATAACCACTCTTTGACCTAAGAAGGGTCTTTCCAGAGAGGTGGTTGGAGTATTCTGGACCGTCTTTTTCTTTGCGGAAAGAAAGGCTTTGGCATTGGATTTAAAAGTCTTTAATCCTTAATTATAGATTAATTCGGCAAGCGTTGACTATGGAGTGGTGTGGAGTACGGTAGCTAAGACTGAGGATGCTGAGGACCAACTGAACGTTACTGCATTCCATACGTATGTCTATCTTGTTAAGGCTGGAAAGCCTGTTGGACCGAGAGAGGTGATGCGGGGGGCGAACCTCACCAGCCCCAGCGTAGCGTACAGGAATTTGCAGAAGCTCATAGACTTAGGCTTGGTGCTTAAAAACGAATACGGCAACTATGTCGTAAAAGAAAAGGTAGGTCTCAAAGGACACGTGTGGCTAGGAAAAACTCTTGTTCCAAGGTTTGCCGTTTTTGGTTTTGTTTTTTTGGGTGTTCTAATTGCCGAGGTGGTGATACTGGTTCCACATTTACTGCTTGGAGCTTCGGTGGAAGGTTCGTTCTGGCTTCTAACCGCTATAACCATAGTTGCCGCGGTGATTTTTCTAGTCGAAGGGTCACGGTTTAGGAAACAGAGTAAATAACCCTTCGCATGGGTGGCTTATTGTTGTGGCTGTTCCAGCATTGGAACGTTTTGTTCCTCGAGTAGAACTAAAAGCGGCTTGCTCATAGTTATATTATGGTGAAGAAGAATTGCGCAAGGTCGCCACTTTGCTTCTTGTTCTCCTCAGCCTAACTGCATCATGCACAGTCTTCGCTAATGCCGTGTCATATTCTGCGCGGTCACGCTGGGATTCTTGGGGTTCTAAGGCTTCAATGCCCACAGAGAGAGTTACTGTGGGCGCTGCTGTGGTAAAAGGCAAAATATATGTAATGGGCGGAAATGGCGACTATCACGATACGAACGAAATGTACGATCCAACAACAGATACATGGGCGACAAAAACGCCTATGCTGACTTCGAGAAAAAGTTTTGGGATAGCAGTTTATCAAGATAGGATTTACGTGATGGGTGGAGTAACTGGTTATAATGAAAGCACTCATTCGTATATAATTAGCGGAGTAAACGAGATTTATGACCCAGCCACAGATACTTGGGAAACTAGGGCGTCGATGCCTACACATCGATATGGCATAGGTGCCAACGTTGTTGAAGGTAAAATCTACGTGATAGGCGGAAAAAATGCTTCCGGCTGGATCGACGGAGTAAACGAGGTTTACGACCCTGCCACGGATAGGTGGACAACCAAGACGCCTATACCGACACGAGTTAGTTTTTACGCCTCCGCAGTGTTCGACAACAAAATTTACGTGATCGGGGGCTACAATGGTTCCGTCTATGTCGATTTAACTCAGATATATGATCCCGAAACTGACACATGGAGTAACGGCGCTCCTATTCCCTTCCCAGCTGTGGGTGTGGGTGCTGGAGCAACCACTGGAGTCTGGGCGCCAAAAAGGATCTATGTTATAGGTGCTACCCAGCCTTATGGTATAAGTTCAACGGATTGGGAAGGAAATGTCCTCGAAGTGTTAATCAACAATGTCCAAAATCAAATTTATGATCCTGAAAGAGATGAGTGGAGCACTGGCGCAGCATTGCCTATAGCGAGAATTCTGTTCGGTGTCGCTGTAGTAAATGATATCTTGTACGCAATTGGAGGCACGAACTCAATGATGTTCTCTTCTTACATCACTTTCGGAGATAATCAACAGTACACGCCCTACGGATATGGAACAATTCCCCCTGTCGTTTCTGTTGTTTCCCCTGAAAACAAAAATTACACTTCTGGCAATGTTTCTCTGGCTTTTGCGGTTAACAAGCCAGCGTTGTGGATGGGCTACAGCCTTGACGGGCAGGACAACGTGACCGTCACGGGCAACACTACTCTGTCAGGCTTAAGCAGCGGCTTGCACAGCATAACCGTCTACGCTAAGGATGAGTTGGAAAACATCGGCGCCTCAGAAACAATCACTTTCAACATAGAAGAGCCTTTCCCAACGATGTTAGTCGCAGTTACTGCTGTGGCAGTGGCTGTTGGCAGTGTTGGCGTCTTAATCTACTTCAGGAAACGTCGCCATTAAACGGAAAACTGTTGTGAATTACTTGAGTGCAGTAGCCGTCTGCACCACCCTGAAAAAACGCATCTGCAAACAAAATTTTTGATAAGGCTTAATAGCTGCTTTC
>Ga0315555_1001369_pt1 | contig 17495 bp, 13 predicted proteins | sample SalMarSW160380MG_FD_202113 | JGI IMG/M metagenome (GOLD analysis project Ga0315555, IMG submission 202113) | Salt marsh sediment microbial communities from the Plum Island Ecosystem LTER, Massachusetts, United States - Salt Marsh Sediment SW1603-80 ... | reverse complement strand
GTAAGTGAATTGTTGATTAATTCCGTTGAAACAAGATTAAATATTAGACCAAGAAAAACCCTGGAGTATAAGTCTCCAATGGAAGCTTTCTTAAATCTCAAAGTTGCACTTGGAACTTGAATCTAGGCATGATTAAAAGGACAGCTGTAAAAAATAACGTACCTGTTCCCATGGCAATCCATATGATCTGCAAGGGTTTGACTTTTTCCGGTGCTAACTCTTGCTGAAAATCATTTACTGAAAAATTATCCGGCAGCTCCACAATGTCCTCCACTAAACATTCTATGAATCTGGAAAACAGATAAAAAATATGTAGAATTCCCGATTTCAGGGAATGAAAAATTTAGTCAGTGTTATAAAGCCAGAAAAATGAATCTTTCCTTTTTCTTTATTCCACAGTATTGATTTATTATATTTTAGCCTGCTTAATTCACAAAATAGTATATAATGTATCAAAGTTGTTATATTCTTAGAAATTAAATGGCCCCGGTCTTCAGACCGGGGATTAAAGAATCCAGTATATTTGGGTGTTAGCCCCTATTTGTGAATTAAGCAGGTTAATTTAGCACATTGGAAAACGGCATTATAAAATAAATCAAAAGGAGCACAAAATGAATCAAAAAATCGTCAAATTACTGGGAGATGAAGCGGATAATTTACTGAATCACCGCTGTAAAACCATCAGCAAGGAAAATCTGCATCTTCCGGGTCCTGATTTTGTGGACCGGATCCTGACCATTTCCGACCGGTCTCCCAATGTATTGCGTAATTTCCAGCATATATTCAATACCGGCCGGCTGGCTGGCAGCGGATTTTTATCCATATTACCGGTGGACCAGGGAATTGAGCATTCCGCCGGCGCTTCCTTTGCCCCGAATCCTCAATATTTTGACCCCGAAAATATTGTGAAGCTGGCTATTGAGGGCGGGTGTAATGCTGTGGTTTCTACACTGGGAGTTCTGGGTTCGGTGTCACGCAAATATGCCCACAGAATTCCTTTCCTTTTAAAATTAAACCATAATGAACTTCTCACCTACCCCAATAAATACGATCAGATTTTATTTGCCAGTGTTGATCAGGCGTTTGACATGGGGGCGGTTGCCGTGGGGGCAACCATCTACTTCGGTTCCGAAGAATCCACCCGTCAGATTCAGGAAGTTACCGAAGTTTTCCGTTATGCTCACAGCCTGGGCCTGGTGACGTTTCTATGGGCTTATCTGAGAAATCCGGCCTTCAAGAAAGATGGGGTGGATTATCATCTGGCAGCAGACCTGACCGGCCAGGCCAACCATCTGTCAGTGACTATTGAAGCCGATATTGTAAAACAGAAACAACCGGAGACCAATGGCGGCTTTAAAGCATTAAATTTTGGAAAGACCAGCGAAAAAGTTTATACAGATCTGAGCAGCGATCATCCGATTGATCTTACCCGTTATCAGGTTATCAATTGTTACATGGGCCGTTCCGGTTTGATAAATTCGGGTGGCGCATCCGGAAAAAATGATATGACTCAGGCGGTCCGTACCGCTGTAATTAATAAACGTGCCGGTGGCATGGGCCTGATTTCGGGACGAAAAGCATTCCAGCGGCCCATGAAGGAAGGTGTGGAACTTCTTAACGCTATTCAGGATGTCTACCTGGATAAGGACATTACCGTCGCCTGAGACCGATGGGACTTTTTATATAGAAAAAGGCGGTTTTTAAAAACCGCCTTTTTTGTTGCCATCCTGTTGCCGAATCAGGATAATTCATGACCGGAGAGCGGGACACAAGCTTAAAAGTAACAGCAGGCTAATATGAAAACAGATTTCCCGACAAATCAATGGTATTACAGTTTCTTTTTATTCGAAGCCTGATAATTCTCAGTACCTTGGTGCCCGGAGGAAAAATTATGTTATGAATTTATCAGGCCAAATAATTATATATTTGTGACATATACAGATTCATTTTAAATTATCCCAACAAAGGACGAAAACCATAATGAAGAAATTTGCCGTTTTGGGACTGGGAACTTTCGGATCGAGCATTGCAAAATCACTGACAGAAAAGGGGGCTGAAGTCATTGCAGTGGATAAGGATATGTCGCGGGTAGAGGAGATCCAGGAATATGTATCGGTTGCTGTTAAACTGGACAGTAGGGATGAAAGCTCTCTAAAAGCACAGGGCATCAATGAGGTGGATGTGGCGATTGTCTGTATCGGTGAAGATTTTGAATCCAATCTGTTGACATCAGTATTGTTGAAGCAGTTTGGTGTACCTTCTGTGGTGACCCGTGCTACCCGTCCGCTGGAGGTGAAGATTCTGAATGCAGTGGGAATTGATCGTGTGGTTCTTCCTGAGCAGGAAATTGCGGAAAAACTAGCCTACAATCTGATGCATCCCAATTTTAAAGAGATATTTTATCTGGGCGGAAATATATCTGTGGTTGAACTGGAAGCTCCGGAACGTTTTATCGGCAAAACACTGGAAGAGATTCAGTTGCGGGCTAAATACGGTCTGAACCTCATCACTCTGCAGCGTAAAATTGAAGAAGTGGATAAAAAAGGAAAAGCCACAACCAGAACCGATGTCATAATGCCGGCGGCAGATACCATAATTGAAAATAATGACAGTTTAATTCTGATCGGCAAAAAGGAAGACATCAACAGACTCATTTCAAAAATATAGATCCCATCCCGGGTTATTCACACATTCCCGAGGAATAAATTATGGAAAAAAATCTAAAAAAATTATCCTTATTGCAGCGATCCCAGATTCTGATGAACATCCTGCAGAAAAAAGATCTGGAACTATTTTATACCCAGTTAACAGCCATGCAGATGAAAGATTTGCGTGATTTTCTGGAGGATGAAATCATATACATGAGTTCATTAAAGGATTCCCGGCCACTGGAAAAAAATGAAATAAAGTCTGCCTACCCGCAAACATCTGATTATTACCGGCAACAGGACTGTCATGAACCGCTGGAATCCTGCCTGGATGAGACATGTTACCGTACTAATCCGGTATGTTTCAGCCTGAAAATGAAAACACACATCACTATTCTCCTGGAAAAAATACAGCAGTATTTATAAAACCATATACGCATGAAAACAGCCAAAGCCAAGAAATATAACCGGATCAAACTGATCATCTCTCTAAGCAACCTGCTCGTCGAACTGGCCTTCTGGATTTTGATCATAATAACCGGATTTGCATCAGCAGTGGCCGGCTATGCCTATGATCTGGCATCATATCCTCTCCTGCAGTTCTATATTTTCGCCCTTATACTGGGGATCATTCATCTATTGGTTGATTTTCCGCTTTCTGTTTATTCGGGATTTTTTCTGGAACATCAGTTTTCCCTTTCCAATCAATCGCTCTCCGGATGGTTCCTGGAACAACTGAAAGGCCTGCTGGTAGGTTTGATTCTGGGAAGTGTTATCATGGGAATGTTCTATCTCGCTCTTTGGAAAATACCGGAATTCTGGTGGCTGGGGGTGTGGGCATTTATCATGATATTCAGTATTCTGCTTAGCCGGCTTGCACCTGTTTTAATTTTTCCTCTTTTTTATAAATTCAGGGAGCTGGATAATGCCGAATTGAAAAACAGAATCCAAAATTTCGGCAGGAAGTGGAATCTGAGCATAAAGGGTGTCTATCAATTCAATTTGAGCAAAAAGACCAAAAAGGCAAATGCAGCCTTTACCGGCCTGGGAAAAACAAAAAGAGTCATTCTGGGCGACACGCTTCTGAAGAATTTTACCCAGGCGGAAATTGAAACTGTATTTGCCCATGAAGTCGGGCATTATGTCCACCGGCACCTGATTAAAGGGATTCTGTTCAGCAGTGCTTTATCCCTGGTGGGTTTATATATAATCTTCAGGATATATCAGGCAATTCTTGATCAGCTTCATCTTCAGCCCCATGCGCTGGAGGCACTACCTTATCTGGGTCTGATATTTTTCTTTTATGGACTCTTCAGCGGCCCGGTTGGGAACTGGATCAGCCGGAAATACGAATATCAGGCAGACCACTTTGCCGTGACCTCCAGTGGTCAGGCAAAGGTATATCAGGAAAGTCTGAGAAAACTGGCCGAATTGAACCTGGCTGATGAATCTCCGCATCCGGTAGTGGAATTTCTGTTTTACAGCCATCCATCTATTCAACACCGGATTGAAAAAGTCTCAGGAGTTAACTCATGAAAACATTTTTTATTATAATGTTATCAATTTTCGTTCTTGCCGGCAGCAGTTTCGGAGAAGAGAAGGAATTCCAGTACTATCTTCCGGCCTACTCATATCATCAGTTCGAAAACGGTTTTCAGGTGATTCTGGTGGAAAATCATACCAATCCACTCATTGCCACTATTGTGGTAACCCGAACGGGACTTTGTAATGAAACGGCAAAGAATAACGGAGTATCACATATACTTGAGCACCTAACGTTTAACGGTACCGAAAAGCGCACCCAGAAAGAACTTTATGATGAGCTTGATTATTACGGTATCTACCTCAACGCCCAGACTTCAGAGGATTATACCACCTATATGGCATTAAACCATAAAGATCAGTTTGACCATGCCATAGATATCATGTCTGACATGCTTTTTCATTCGACCTTCCCGGTGGAAAAATTTGAAAAAGAGAAAGGTATTATCGCTGAAGAGATTCGAAAAGATTCCGAGAATCCGGATTTCAAAAAAGAACAAGCACTCCGCCAGGCATTCTACAAGACTCCGCCGTATTCCCTCCCGGTTATCGGAACCGTTTCCTCCATTGAAAAAATGACCCGTGACCAGGTAATCAGTTACTTTGATACCTACTACAGCCCCAACAACATGATTGCTATGGTGGTTGGGGATTTCGACCGGAGTGAGATGGTCAGCCGGTTTCAGGATTATTTCGGCAAAGCTCCGGCTAAAACCATCCCACAAAATGTGATCACACTGGATGCATCTTTTCCCTTTTTTTATAATGAAGTCGGGGAAAAAGATCAGACGTTATACATGAAAGTACCGGCCCCAACGTTTTATTCTCAATATTTTATACCCTATCAATTTTATTATGATTATGCTTTCAATGACCAGAACGGAAAAATCATCCAGGCATTGAAGACCGGCAATGAATATGGCATTCAACAAGTAATGCCCACTTTCGAATACCACCCTGAATTCGGAGTTCTTACCCTGAAAATAACATTTTCAAAAGATATTCTTCCCGAGACGGTCCAGAACGCAGTAATCAAAGAATTTGAAAGAGTACAGAGTATACTGCCAGGCGATGAAGAAATTGAGACCATTAAACGTGCTACGGCCATCTCTGAAATTCTTCAGACCGATAAAATTTTATACTATGGTTTTTTAAAGGCCCAGGAACTGGCAGTAGGAGGGCTCGATGCTTTTGAAAAGCTCATTCCCGCCATCATGCAGGCAAAACCGAAGAGTATACAGCAACTATTCCAGACTTATCATCAATTATGGGCAACTCCCCAACGGTTGTTTGCCACCAGTGACTGGCCCTCCAGGATAATGGCAGATAAATACCAGCAAAAAATCGCACTAGTGAAAAAACAGGGAAGTAAAATTTACCAGCATACCTTTCCCAACGGCCTTCGTACCATATTATTACAAAATCAAGACAATACGGTTCTGGCCCTGCATTTTCTTTTTAAAAACCGTTCTGCCTGGGAGCCGACGGATATGACGGGCATCACCGACTTTCTGCATCACAGTATTTTTAAATCCTCAGCCAAATATCCTGCAGAGGAGCTTCAGACTGCCTTGATGAGAATTGGTGCGGAGATTAAAGCTTATGACTGGGATTTCATACCATATGATGATTACTATAATGTTCCGGAATATTCCTACATCAGGATTTTAACTCTGGATCAGTTTTTTGAGCGGGCCATGGCTGTCGCATCAGATAACATTATTCAGCCGGACCTGACCACCCAATTTGAAGACGTCAAGAAACAAATGATTATGCTGGCCGCACGCCGGCAGGACAATGCAAATCACATGGCTTATCTGAATTTTGCGAAAATGCTATTCGGAACACAACATCCACTTGCCAGCCCGGTGAGCGGGACTCCAACTACTCTCGATTCTATCACTACTGAAAATCTGTTGGCTTTCCATAAAAAATATTTTTCAGCCGGCAATAGCATTTTAAGTATTGTAAGCAGTCTGGATTCGGCAACCATATTTCAGGCGGTAGAACATTATTTTGCCGGCATGCCTGTTGATTCGGAGTATGTGACCATCCGGGAGATTCCTCTCACCGTTGAAAGCACTGCGGACAGCATGCAGATAGGCTCTCGACAATCCTATATTTACCTGGGTTATACCTTCAATGCTCCCGACACTTTGGAAATCCCGCTGGAAGTGATGAACGATATGCTGAGCAGCCAAATCGCTTTCAGTCTAAGGGAGCAGAAAGGCTGGGCTTACCGGCTGGGAAGCAGTATTAATCGCTGGAAAAACCGTTTTTATTTTGATGCCACCATTGGAACGGGTCGTGAAACAACTTTTCCGGCCATTCATGGGATAAAAGATGAGATAGATCTATTTAAGGAATCTGCACCGGATGTGAAGAGCCTGGAGCGAATTAAAAACAGTATGCTGGCCTCACTGGCCAGGCGCCGTGCCAGCCGGGAAAATCAGGCATTTATTCTGGGATTAAATTCATTCCTGGGATATTCCACCAATCACTTTTTCAGTATCTATGGAGAGATCAAAAATGTGTCCATAAATACAGTCTCGGCGTTGAGACAAGTTTATCTTTCCACAGATCCGGTAAAACTTTTTTACACCATACCAAAAACCAATAAGGATGATAGTAAAATGATGCCGGGAATGCCCGGGAAAATGATGCACTGATAAGAGATGACTATAAAATATAAGGACAAATGGTACTTTTCTCCGGTTTGTTTGAAGGGCACAAGAATTCACAGAATGAAAAATCCTCCCAGATCAGGATCGGGGAACACACGGTATTTCTGAACTCACGTGGGCGCATCCCGGTAATTTTGCAGCGGATGAAAAAAAAGATTCCCGAGATTTTTGATCTGGTTTATATGAATCAGGAGGCATTGAAACTTAGCGTTCAGACCGGAGAGGTTTACGTATTCCGCAGATCAAAGATGGAAATTGAAAAACTGGTTGAGGAAACGGGAAAGGGGTATATCATCAGATCCATAAAAATCGCGAAAAATCGCCGGGCTCTTCTCATGATCATAAAAAACGGGAACTTCCCGAGAGATTATCAGTCATTTATACATGAAGTGATATTTGAAGATAATAAATAGGTCAGTTTCGAAAGTATCAATTGATTATGATAGTTCTTGGAATCGGCTGAATTGCATATTTTATTACAGCAAATGTTATTTCATTAAAATTCAGATATAAAAAAGGGGGAATGGTGTGATGGCCTTTCCTGGCGAAAGTCCACATCCCTGTGGGATCACGCGGCACCATTCCCCTCTTTTTAATTTTTGATTGATTCCTGAGAGAGAGCCCTCACAATTATATCGGCTAAATTTGTAATCTTATAAGGTTTTTTCAAAAATAATTGATAACCCATCTTCCTCAATTTTTCAAAATTTCTGGTTTCGGCATAACCACTGGTAAATACAATTCTGGCTTGGGGATTCAGTTTCAATATCTGTTGAGCGGCCTCCACCCCATCCATTACAGGCATCTGGATATCCATTAAAATGGCATCTATTTCATCACGATGGGATTTGTATATTTTAATGGCATTTTTCCCGTTATTGGCAAAAATCACTTTATAGTTTAAACTTTCCAGCATCCCTTTTAAAGTTTCCTGAATCATCTCTTCATCATCCACTATCAGCAATGTCCCCGATCCTGACACCAGGCTCTCTACAGTCTCCTCGCTTTTTTCGACCTTTTTCTGGCAGGCGGGAATATAGATGCGAAACTGTGTCCCCTCGTTTATTTTCGATTTTACATCAATAATACCTTTATGAGTTTTTGTAATTCCATAGACAACACTCAAGCCCAGGCCAGTTCCCTGCCCCTCTTTTTTATTCGAAAAAAACGGATCAAAAATTTTATCCAGATGTTTTGCAGCAATCCCGGAACCTGTATCTGAAACACAGAAACGCACATATTTACCGGCTTCCAGTTTCAAATCATAGGCCGATTTTTCCTGCTGACCCAGGATTACGTTCTGGGTTTCAAACACAAGGTTTCCGCCTTCCGGCATGGAATCTCTGGAATTTACCGAGAGATTCATCAGCACCTGTTCCAGCTGTGCTTTTTCCGCCCGGATATTCCAAAGATCTTTATCCAGATATTCCATGATTTCAATTTTGCGGTCCAGAACACGGCGGAACATTTTGGTAAATTCTCTGATGACATCATTCATGTTCAATATTTCAAAATTATCATAACTGCTGCCACGGGAGAATGAGAGGATTTTTTTGGTAAGGGAAGCTGCCTGATCGGCAGCTCTCTCAATGGTATCAAGATATTTCACCCATTCGGGCTTTTCCTTTAACTGTAATTTTAATAGCTGGGCATTGGGCAGAATAATAGCCAGAATATTATTAAAATCGTGTGCAATTCCGCCCGCAATTTTGCCGATATTTTCGAGCCTCTGATCCTGAAATATCTTTTTTTCCAGAGAGACTTCCCGGGTAACATCTTTTATGATAAAGATAGTGCCGTCAACTTCACCCTTATCACGCAGAAGAGCCTGGGAAGCAATTTCAACTAGTTTTGGAGATCTGTTTTTTGCGTAATTTAAATGGTACTGTACAATTTGCTTGCCAGCCTTCCTGTTTAATTTGCCAAGAATTTCTGTTAATTCGATGGTATTAAATTGTTCAATATCATTAATCCTCCGTTTGGAAAGCGACTGATCGACGGATAATTCAATTATTTTCATCAGCTCGTGATTGTACCACATAACCCGTGACTCTTCATCTATGACCAGTAAACCCACCGGAATCTGATGAAAAATAGACAATACCTCCTGCTGAATTTTTTTCAGTTGCCCAGTTCTCTCCTTTACTTTCTCCTCCAGTTCCTCATTGACCCTGTTCAGTCTCTTATTCAGGAGTGATTTCTGCTTGTTATAGTAATTAAGCTTCAGGGTCATTTCATTAAATTTCCGGGTCAATTGAGACAGTTCTCCGTCATCATCCACTTTTATTTGAAATTCAAAATTTCCATTTATAACCTGCTCGGTTCCGGACATAACTTTTTTTATAGGGGCAACGGTCTTGCGGCTGAATCTCTGTATAAGAATTAAACCCAGGAACATAAAAGTAAAACTGATAATCAAACTTTTGTAAAGAGCTTTCCTGGTAACCAGACTGTTCAGACGATCATCAAACCCGATTAACAGAAAACCATGGGGAGTTTGTTGTATATTTGATTTCAGCGGATATATAACCACCCGCCCTCCGGCAATTTTTTTTACAGCCGGCAAATTTATTTCCGATTGATTGAGATTTCTGAAAAAGGGTTCAATCTTTTCCTCTTCCTCAAAATTGTCCCGCGACTTATAAAATGAATAGTTCCCTTTCTGATCATAAACCCCAATATATTTTATCTCCTTTTCTTCCCTGAATATTCTCCAGAAATTATTGAAATCCGGCTGTTCCTTTCGGGAATATTGCACTGCACTTAATAAGGCCAGATTGCGGGCAATATTAACAAGATGTCCTTCATACTGTTTTTCGAGATAATGATGATAGATCTGCTGGTTTATTAAGAATGAACTGAAATAGGCGAAAATAAAAATAATGCCAGCAGTGATGGTCAGATGTGCCTGTAAAGAAATGTTTTGCAGTTTCTTAAATGTCATGAATTTACAAATATTCCGCCAGTTAATATTTTATTTATCGGCAAACATCCCAAATAATTTATATGCAAACTTATTTATTTTTCGGGATCTTTCACTAAAAGGAGCCTTTTTCGGATTAATAAAATCCAGCTTGGCTAACGGGCCGGAATATTGAAAACAGGAGGACTTTTTTATTCCGGCTTTCTAGGGGTAAAGGGGGACCGGTGTCAGAAACTCCCGAACACAAATATCAGCGCCCTTTAACGTCCGGATCGGGATTAATACATAAAAATGAGGGATTTATCTCACTTATCACAACCTGACGACCAATAATAATTTAGTGGCTGGTCAGGAAATATATTCGTTTTTCAATGGCCGCCGAACAGACGGCATCGAATAGTTGGGTGCGGTTGGAAAACATGATGCAATCCACAGCAGGCCGGTAAATGCCTGCCGGGACGTATCCGGCCCCTTCAAATGCCCCGATTTTATTTTTGAAGCGCTGTTCTTTAAAAAACTTGTCGAGTTTTTCCCGATGAGCGTACTGAAATTTTCGAACTTCTTCCGGGGTATCCTTCTCTTTCAATATGCGCAGTTTTTCAATATACTCATTATTTTCGCGGTCATATTTTTCCTGCCCCCAGGGCGTGGGAACCGGCGTCTGAGGCAATATAAAATTCTTCCATTTCAACTGCTCCCGGAAGGTCTCTATGGTTAAATTCGGCTCCCATGGTTCGGTGGTCAGCAGGTAGAAATCATTATAGGCAACATCACTGGTGTAATACTCATCACCAAGGCCCGCGAAGGTATGGCCGAGTTCATGAATTACAATATGGGGTGTCCAGTTATTATCCACCACCACGCTGGCATAGAGGTTATAAATACCCCCACCCCCGTAAATATCGGTATTGATCAAAACTACAACCAGATCGGAGGGAACCGCCGAGACAATATCATTAAGGTTTTTATTATCATAGGTCATCAGATAACGCTGTGATTCAAATGTGTTGAAGCTGAAATTCATGGAAGTATTTTTATAAAGGTTCATTGCGGGATCATCGGTCCCGGATTCCTGTGAAGGCTGCAGGAGCGCAAATACATTAAACTGGTCACGGTTACGTTTAAAGGGTTCTGCCGAAAACAGATTTTCAGTAAGTCTCCGGGCATCTTTCTCAAATTTGACTGCTTCGTCTGCGGTGTATCCTTCTCCCAAAAAAGTCAAATCTACTTTCCGGTCAGAACTTCCGGCATTTTGAATCTCTATAATAGATACCCGGCTGTGACGGATTTCCTTGCGGATATTGACAGACGAAGGGTCCAGAACTATTGTCCCTACAGTTTCAGAAAAAATATTATCCTTATCCCTGGTCAGTATTTCTATCTGAACCTCCCGCTGCGGGAAGGGAAGACGTATTGTACCCCCGATTACTTTGGCCTTTCCCTGCCCGGCTTCCGCGGTTGTCTGCCATTCCGGGAAAAGCGTACTGAATCCACAGGAATAAATAAGCAGATTGGTGGGAACATCATACATTTGGATCAGAAAATGCCCTAGATTAAGACTATCCAGCAGATTTGCCGGATTTCCCGCCCATCCACTCTCCCGGAAAAATTCATCCGGAATAAATTTTACTTTATTTTTATCCCCCACCTGAAAATAGTCTATGCGCAAACCTTCACCGGTAAAATAAACCTCATAGGCATTCTGACCAATCAACAAGCTATTTAAGTTCGCCAGGAGGAGAATAATCAGCACGATTTTCCAAACCGGTCTCACAAAATTACTCCTATTACTATTTACTTTTTCCCGATATCATCGTTTTTATCCATAAAATTCAGGTAAAGCCAAAACCGGATATGAATGGAACATAATCGTTTCGCAACCACACCGGAAAACATGACTTTTGTAATTTCAACCCTCAACCTGAAGTTTAATTAGGCCTTCTCAATTTTTTAAATGTTCGCAGAAAGCTGAAGTTGCCAGAATATACTCGATGATCCGGAATGAAGGATTATTTTCTATTTAGACAACAGATATTTGGCAATTGTCTGCAGTTGCATGTTTGACGTGCCTTCATAAATCTGTCCAATTTTTGCATCGCGGTATAATTTTTCAACCGGATATTCCCTGGTATAGCCATAGCCGCCATATATTTCCAATACCTGGGAGGTGATTTTTTCTGCCATCCGGGAGGAAAATAATTTGGCCATGGCGGCTTCCTTCAGGAAATTTTCTCCGGCATCTTTCAGGCGGGCGGCATTATACACCAGGAGACGGGCAGCCTCCAGTTGCGTGGCGCTATCCGCTATCTGGAACTGAATGGCCTGGAAGTCTGCAATTTGTCTGCCGAACTGCTCACGTTCATGTGAGTATTGACTGCCGTAATTTAAAGCTGCCTGGGATATTCCCAGCATCTGGGCACCGATGGCTATCCTGCCTTCATTTAATGTTTCAATTGCCACCTTATACCCTTTCCCTACTTCTCCCAGAACGTTTTCCTTTGGTACACGGCAATTGTCCATAATCAGCTCACAGGTGCTACTGGCCCGGATTCCCAGTTTGTCTTCTTTCTTTCCCACACTGAACCCGTCAAAAGCACGTTCCACCAGGAAGGCAGTGATGCCTCTATAACCGGCCTCGGGATTAACATTTGCAAATATAATAAACAGGTCGGCTTCACCACCGTTGGTGGTCCACATTTTCTGTCCGTTTAACAGGAAATGATCCCCTTTATCCTCCGCTCTGGCTCTAAGCGCAAATGCATCACTTCCTGAACCCGTCTCGGATAAGGCATAAGCACCCAGTTTTTCGGCGGCCAGCAGGGGGAGATATTTACGCTTCAAATCTTCACTTCCCCAGCGCAGCAAGGCGTTATTCACCAGGGTATTCTGAACATCCACGTAAATCGCAGCCGATGCATCAATCATCGATAAGGCTTCGATGGCCAGAACAGACATAAAGAAGGTGGAACCCGTCCCCCCGTATTGTTCGGGAATTTCAATCCCCATAAGACCCAGCTCAAAAAATTTAGCGATGATATCTTTCCTAAAATTTCCCTCCCGGTCCATTTCCGCAGAAAATGGTTTTATCTGCTCTTCGGCAAATTTATAAACCATTTCTTTAAACATGCTTTCATCTTCAGTTAAAATCGTTAAAGGTTGATTCTGGGAATTCATGAATATTTCCTCCGACTTATGAATCGACAATTGAATTGCACTGATATCAAATGATTTCTAAATTAATATATATATCCGTTAAATACTGTTAAAAATTTAAAAAGCATAGATTAATATAAACCATAAGGGGTTATATGCAGGCCGATGAGAAAAAAATTCTCTCCAGTTTGGAGGAAGCCCGGAAATTGTACAGCGAAGGCAAGTACACCGGAGCCATAAATATATACAAAACTCTGGCGGACATGCTGCAAGAGGACAGGGAAAATCTGTTGATCATCCAGATAGAGCTGGGCTGGAGCTATTATAATAACCAGCAGTATAAAGAAACTATTGAACTTCTTCAATACGCACTGGAGAGCGAAAACCTGAGTAATCAGCAAATATTCGACTGTTCTCGTCTGATCGGCTTCTCCAGTGAGCTGGATGGGAAACGGAAAAAGGCCATCGAATATCTTCAACGGGCACTCAATATGGATATTCCGGAAGACCAGAAGCGTTTTACCTATTTTGAACTGGGGAAGATATTCTTTACAGACGGACAGATGATTGAGGCGGAGCATTATTTTAAAACAGCGGAGCCATTGCTGCATGAAGATGAGAAATCATATAAAACCGCACTGTATTATTATCTTGGTTTTATCGACTATTTCCAGAAAAACTTTGACAGTGCCTGGCATTATTTTGATTATGTGATCCAGAATGCTGACGACCATAAAACCCGCGCCAGCGGTTTTTTCGGACTTGCCCATATCCATTTTCATCACAAGGATTATCCGGTTCTGATTGACCTTTGTGAAAAAATCATGAGGGTGGATAACAGTTTCTTTGATAAGGAAACCCTGGGATATTTCCTGTGCGAGGCCTATCTAAACCTCAAGGAATGGGATAACCTGGAACTCTTTTTCGAGGAACTGTTTAAGGATCATCCGCAGGGTCGATATGCCCCAATCTATAATAAATTCGAATATGCCATTAAGCACCGGAGACTGCCTGACACTGTACACAAATAGGCCGGTACCGGCTGGTTGTTTTGTGTACTATTTTCACGCCTCTCATTTTCCGGAACTCGTAAAAGTGACGGAATGCACATCTTAACATAAATTTAAAAAAAGTTTGTAAAATAATTTTCCAACCATCCGACTATAAAAAATAGCATATACATGGAGGTAGTTTTATCAATGAAAGGGAATCCCCCCCGCGTCCTTATCGTGGAAGATGAGTATTACCTCGGCAAAATGCTGGAAAAGGCTCTTGTTCATGAGCAGATTGAAGCCGAAGCGGTGACAAATGTGGAAAGCGCACTGGAAATCCTTGATAAAAAATCTTTCGATTGTATCGTTTCCGATATCTACATGCCCGGCAAGAATGGTATGGATTTATTTGAATTCGTAAAAAAACAGAATATTGAAATTCCATTTATTTTTATGACCGGCAATCCCGACCTTAAGATTGCAGTAAATTTCCTGACGTCAGGTGGTTATGATTATATCGTCAAACCATTCATGATATCCGATTTTATCCGCAAGGTTAAACCAGTTATACAAAATCACAGAATAAAAAAGCAGGAACGCAACCTAGTAAATGACCTGAGGTCTCTGCTGTCCAGGCGTCTGTCCGAATTAAAAATTTATCAGGACGTTTTTGATAGCATGGATGATGGAGAAGTAATAACCGATGTGGATGGCTATGTGGTTAAAGTAAACCGCGGATTTGAACATCTCAGCAGCATCCCGGCCGAGAAACTGGTGCAAAATCATATCGACTTTCTGAATGAGAGTCTATTACCGGATTTTGATTTCGGGCAAATTCTGAAACAGTTGAAAAAAGAAAATACCTGGCATGGAGAGATAACCGGCAGACGGAATGGAAACACCCCATGGACTGTAAGTATAACTTTTTCCCCCATCCAGGACGAGGAAGGACAAATATTTGCTTACGCCGGTATTTTTAAGGATGTAACCTCTCAGCGAAAAGTGGAACAGGCATTGATTGGCAGTCTTAAGCAGATGAATCTGGCTCAAGAAGCTATTATTTTCGGAATGGCCCGGCTGGCAGAGCACCGCGATAATAATACCGGGTTTCACCTGGAGAGGATCCGCAGCTATTGCCGCCTGCTGGCTGCAACCCTGCTGGAAACAGGCATGTACCCGGATGTAATTGATGAGGATTTTGTCCAGATGCTCTACCATACAGCACCTCTTCACGACATCGGTAAGGTGGGAATCCCTGATTATATTTTACTGAAATCCGATACCCTGACGGAAAGCGAATTTGAGATCATGAAATCTCATACCCTGATTGGTTATAACACATTGAATTCCATCTACCACCAGTATGGTGATATGCAATTCCTTAAAATGGGAATCGAAATCACCCATTGTCATCATGAGCACTGGGATGGCAGAGGATACCCGCGCGGACTGAAGGGAGATGAAATCCCCCTTTCCGCCCAGATACTGGCAATTGTGGATGTGTACGATGCCCTGACAACAGAAAGAAGTTATAAGAAAGCTTACCAGCATGAGGCTGCCCTGGAGACTATGAAAAAGCAACGGGGAAAACATTTTGCTCCGGAAATTTTTGATATTTTTATGGAGGTTATTAACGAATTCGATAAAATCAGGGAAAGCTTTTCGGAAAAATATGACGCGGAGATTCCCCCTGACTTGCCTTCTGAAATTACCCGGATCCTCTATAAACCATAACTCTTTAATCTTCGATGCCGGCTAATTTCTTAATTTCATCCTTCAATAAACGGTAAACCGTCCAGTCCGACATGGGCCGGGCACCCAGCTTTTTGTAGAAACGGATAGCCGGTTCATTCCAGTCCAGCACCGACCACTCCATTCGGCCGCAATCCCTCAGAAGAGCTATGTTCGCTAATTTCCTCAGAAGCGCTTTCCCGATGCCATGACCACGGTATTCCGGTAAGACAAACAGATCTTCCAGGTAAAGGGTCGGTTTTCCGATAAAGGTTGAAAATGTAAAAAAATACAAAGCAAACCCGACATACCGGTCCCGGTTTTCAACCAGCAGGGCATGGAAATAACGATTGTCTCCGAATCCGTTTTTTAGATACAATTCAATGGTCGCGGTTACCTGCGGCAGTAATTTCTCATATTCCGCCAGCCCTTTTACCAGCTCCAGCACGCCCGGGATATCTTTCTCCTGCATTTCTCTTATTTCATAGGACATCTTATTATTCAACCGGTAATCCCTCCTGTTTCTGACAAATTGACCCTTAATTAAATATCCTCGCAGAATTATCTTCCGGTCTCTTTCGCGTTGAATTTTTTCAACAAAATTCCGGATTTATATGAAATAAAAAAATCTAAAAATGAATTTTCAGGACCCTGTACAGCCGGACTTTCCGGGACGTGTGGGACGCTAAAAAAACAGCCATGGTATTGCACCGCAGAGCAGTAAATATTTACGAATGTTTTCTTGCTTAAACATGTTTACAGGCTAACCGGTGGGGGCAAAAATCCGTACCAGCCACAGACTCAGGTCCGGAACATAAGTAATTATTATTAAGGCAATAAGCAGAATAATTAAAAAGGGTATGGCCGCAATATACAGTTTAACAATGGGTTGATTGAACCGGAAGCTGGCGATAAAAAGGTTCATGCCTACCGGTGGCGTTGAGTAACCGATTCCCAGGTTTGCCAGAAAGATGATCCCCAGGTGAACCGGATCCACTCCGAAATTATTGGCTATGGGAATAATGAGGGGGACCACTACCATAATCGCAGAAAAAATATCCATCAGGAAACCAACGACGAGAAGAAAAATATTCAGGGTTACAAGAAACAAAACTTTGCTGGTAATAAACTGTTTCATGAAACCCAGTATTTTCATGGGAATCTCGGCATCCACCATATAATTGGCCAGGCCCAGGGCTGCCCCCAGAATCACCAGGATGCCCCCGACCAGCACCATGCTTTCACTCATCACTCTGGGCAGATCCTTTTTAATTTTTATATCACGGTAAACAAACACCTCCACTATCAGCACGTAGAAGGCAGTCACTGATGCCGCTTCGGTAATAGTAATGTAGCCTCCATAAATTCCAATGAGTATGATAAAAGGAAGCGGTATTTCCCAGGCAGCTTCCCTGAGGGACAACCAGGCGTTTTTCCAGCTAAAGGGCGTTACCGGTACTTTAATATCCCGCACGTAATAGATGCTGTAGGCAGACAACAGGACAATCATGAGAATTCCCGGGATAATGCCGGCAATGAATAACTGATCGATACTGACACCGCTTATGAGACCATAAAGGATAATGGGAAGGCTGGGCGGAAACAGCAGGCCGAGATTTCCCGAAACGGTGAGCATACCCAGAGAAAATTTTTCAGGATATTTTTCCTTGAGAAGCACCGGATATAATAATCCACCCAGCGCAATGATGGTGACTCCTGAGGCACCGGTAAAGGCAGTAAAGACGGCGCAGGACACCAGTGTGACCACAGACAGCCCCCCCGGAATCCAGCCGAAGAAGGCTCGCGAAAAATTTACCAGCCA
>Ga0315555_1001366_pt1 | contig 17520 bp, 12 predicted proteins | sample SalMarSW160380MG_FD_202113 | JGI IMG/M metagenome (GOLD analysis project Ga0315555, IMG submission 202113) | Salt marsh sediment microbial communities from the Plum Island Ecosystem LTER, Massachusetts, United States - Salt Marsh Sediment SW1603-80 ... | reverse complement strand
AAATGACCACGGGTGGATCGGGTGGAAAATTGTCCGAATATACTACCGTTAATTCAGGCCTTTGATTGACGGTTGCCCATTCGCTGGAATACACATCACTTCCATTACTTCCGGTAAACTGAAATATCCAGCCATTGTTTAATGAAGGATTTGCTGACCAGGAAGACAGACTGCTGGTTACATCAAAGCTTTCGTAGGTATTCGCAGTGCCGGATTCGGCATTCCCGACAAAAGTACCAATGTCGTTACTAAAATTGAATTGGTTCCAGGTTAAGCTGTTGTCCCAGGAAAGCAAAACTTCGCTAACGGCAGCATCATCACCGGCATCGTATACATAGTACGTTAAAGTTGCCGAAACAATATATGAATTGTTTGGAATCGGGCCTCCCTGCGAGACAAACAGATTATCGAAACGGATAAAGGTAGTAAGTTCCGCCGGTGACCCATCCCATAAAATGCCGGTTGAAGTGCCGTACGGTGTATTTGGATTGGTATTATCAATATAGGTATCTACTGTGCCATTATAACCGTCAACACCGTCCCGGAAGCTGATTGTCTGGTTTTGAGAAATGAGATTTAACGGGATGATGAATAATAATAATAGAATTTTGTTCATCTGTTTTATAAACATATCTAACCCGGGCCGAGATTGCATATTATTTATTTGACTGAAAAGATAATAAATAAAATTGAAGCTAAGTTGATAAAAGTTACATTCAGCAAAAGAATTATCTGCAGAATAATTATTATTGAAGTGTCTAATTTGAATATCTTTTATGAAATAAGAATGGTACAAAACTCTTTACGAGCAGTTCTCAGGCATCCCGGTTTAAAAGATTATTTTTAATGGATTGGCCCGGTAAACCTGAGCCGGTGCTTCCACCACTTTAATATTGATGAATTATCAGGAATTTCTACCGGTTACCAGGTCTCTATTCCGGAACGGTTTTTAGCCATCCGATGATGGTCTCGGCCAATTCCGTCCTGGTTTTCCGGAAGAAATGGTCGTCCTGGAAGGCGACAATTTTGACCCGGTCAGCCTGCACAATATTCAGTGCCCGATAGAACGGTAGAATGTGATTGTCGATAGTCACATTCTGGTCGTCCCAACCGCCGATCAGTAAAATATCTTTTTGCACCAATAGAGGAGCACATTTTCTTAAATCCAGGGTGGAATCTAATATAGCAAATATTTCCGGTGCGGCCTCTTTAGGCGTTGCTCCTTTGGCAAACCTTGCCGGGCCGGCTGGAGCTTTCAAACCCCAAACATCCTGTCTATCACCGCTGCAAATTCTTTGTTGCGGAAATATTCCCGCATGAATTCGCCGTGGTCAGTCCCGGCAATGGAAAAGACCGAAGGTATTTCCGGGTGGTTAGCCGCATAGGTTAAAGCCATCCCACCCCCGAAACTCCATCCGCCTAAATAAATAAGACTGGTGTCGATTTTAAAATGGCTGATATTCTCCGGTTGGTGCAGGAAATTGTATGCTGCCTGAATATCTTTTTGCGTGTTTTCGAAGCTCCACAGACCCTGGCTTTGATACGTGCCGCTATAGTTGAAGGTGAGTGCATTAATGCCTGCTTCAGAAATTTTACTTCCCAGGCCCAGCACATCGGTTTCATTGCCGGGGAAGCCATGTAATAAAATGACGGTGGGAAAAGTTCCGGTTCCTTCTGCAATAAAATATTTGCCGTTCATAAGCAGGCCATCACGATCGATGGTAATTTCGGCCGGTGTTGGTGGCGGACCCTGGGCAGCAGCCAGCACCGCTAAAAAGAGCACAACAACCAGGATAAATCGTGAAAGTGGTATCATATCGATTTGCCTCCGTTTTAAACGTTAATATCAGCAAAAAGAAAAGTTTTTAAAGATACTCCATTATACTCCCCCCGGTTTATCCGCAAATCTACAATTTCAGAAAACTTTTGTCAATATATTGTGCATAGACTGAGGCAGGATTCATTCAGCGGAACAACGGACAGCGTCAGGGGGAAATCCGGTTCCGGTGCCAGGAAAAACTTACCTATTTCAACTTTGCTTTCCCCTACTTTGATATCCTTGACGGAATTCAATTGTCAACCCTTTTCATCAGTACAGGAAAGTAACAGAAATAAAAAATAGAATGCTTGTTTTTGTATTCATGATTCGACAAAATCCACGCTGGTGGATCACCCGTCAGCAACCATGGCCACGGATTTTCGAACGAAGCGGGTGCAGACGCCTACCTTCGGCTTCTCAGCTCAGTGATCAGCTCCATCTGGATTTCCTGGATCTCTACCAATCTTTCCCATTGGTGAGACAAGAGATGATCGACTTTCTGGTGAAGATGACGAATCTCTAGTTCCGCCTTGAGATTTACCTGATAGTCGCGCATGGCATTCAGTCGGTCTCGAGCTTCCTGGCGATTCTGGCTCATCATGATCACCGGAGCCTGGATCGCCGCCAGGCATGACAAGACGAGATTCAAGAGGATAAACGGATACGGATCAAAAGGCCGTACAACCAGGACCATTGCATTAATAGCGATCCAAACGAAGAGAACGATCGCGAATAATGTGATGAATCTCCAACTACCACCAATTGCTGCGATGCGATCTGCCAGACGCTGCCCCATCGTTAAGGCAGATTGTAGCTCCTCCTCAGGATTCCGTGACAGAATCTCCTGCTGAGTAAGACTTTCAATAACCTCTTTTTCAAGAGTGGTTAGCTCTCCTTTCTCAGCCTCAAGCAACGATTGCACATACTTATGGCGAAATCTCTGAAGGTCGTCCGTGCAGATCCAACCATCCTCGGACCATCTTCCGACCTCTTTTTGAATCAGTTCAGCGACTGAGGGGCGCACGAGAATTCCCGGGTGCAATCTGGATAATTGATCGCTGCCACAGATTTGGCAAACTCTGTCTTTCTTCGCATTCGACTTGTTCATGTTCACCGTCTCCAATAAATGGACGCCTAACTATATATTAAGTAATTAGATTACCTTAATTTATATATCTTATATAAGGAAATTATGTCTATATCCGGTAAGTTAATAATCCTTTATATAAGAATCAAAAAACGATATGTCCGAAATAAAGATTCTTGCCCAGTGAGGTGTGTTTTCACCTGCCCGTTTCTTTTTCTAAAATGAAGCATCTATATTTTAAATAACAGAAATTTTAATTTCCAATAAAATATTGCGCATATTCAATACTTCGTAATTCCAGTACTCCATTGTTCCTTTACCTCCCGTCTCCATCCCTCTGGCCGCCGCTTACCGGATAATTCCCTTAATCCAATTTACGCTGCACGTAAATCCACGGACAATAGATAGACCTCAACGCTTCTCCAAGTGCATAATCTATGTCAGTATGTTTACGAAAATCTTTGTTTTAAACCGTGAGGTTTTATCTATTTCTCACCGGGATGGAAAAAAGAAAACCCATCTGGGGTTCCCAGTCCGTGGCTTTGGAAGAAATCCCAACGGCATTGTCGATTTTCAGGAAAACGATACCGGCAATATGCCAGTGCAGCCCGCCGATCAAACTCCATTCGTCCGGGGCTCCACCTTCTCCTCCTTCCAGGCTCAGATACATCTGCCAGGCCGGGGACAACCGCTTCAGGTACTCCAGCGCCGTTTCCCCGATATCCGGTGAGGAGGCTTCCCGATTATATTCCAGATCGGTCCGGAATGTTACTTTTCCCCAGGAATAATTTCTGGCTATGCCAATGCCGGGTCGGAAATCCCAATCCGGATCACCAATCAGTACTTTGTGCTGCTGCGATGGAACTGTGATCTCAACAAAACCAAAAAGCTCCGGACGATTGTCTGTCTCTTTCATCCATCGGAAACGAACCTGTCCTTCAATGTCGCCCAAACCAGATTCTTTAATCCTGACCGGAGTACCGGATGGATCATTGGGGGATTTTTCCAGGCTGGCATTCAGATAAGCCGCTTCGAATTCCAGGGCAAGCCACTCGTTCAATCCATAAGCTAAAAATATCTGGCCGGCACTGCTTCTATAGTGTCCGCGAAAATCTTCATCGAGGCCGTAACCCAATTTAACGGGTTGATATTCCCGGTTGTTATCAAGCGAGTATCCGAAATAAGGGTATATCAACAACTCTCCCGGACGGACGTAGGTCCCGTACATGGATGTCGACAATCCGATAAACCTCTCTTCCATGTAAGAAGGTAGCTTATTTTCCTGGGCATGGGATCTATTGGGGAGTATTATAAAGCCAAGACTGTAAATAAGAATGCACATAGACCAGATTTTTAGCATATACATTATCCTTTCCATAAAGGACCCTTTTTTCCAAATTTATTTTTGAACTATTTTTTATTAATTAGATCAAAAATAAATATCTTTTAATGATCAAACAATTAATTTTGTTAGTGAATGGGCGTGAGTTCATAGGTCAGGAAAGGATTGCGCGCCACGATTAGCCTGCTATTGTCTTTGATGTTTAGTTTCTTCTTTTATCTAGTTTGGTCGTTGCGTTCATACGATTAGTTTATTTTAGAAAGCGCTGTCGAACTTTCGCCACAATCTGACGATCGGTCATCTTGTCTACTGTTTCCATACCTACAATACGTCCACCGAGTTTGTGTTTTTCGAGATGTTCTTTCAGTTCACCCTTTGCCTCACCGGGACCAAATATCAGAATAGATTCTGCATCACGAATACACGCAATCACCGCATCGTAGTAAATGTTGAGTTGTCCCGTAAACTTTCTTTCTCTGCTATCATCTGCTGGCACTTGCAGTGATTCGAATGGAGTCGTAGAACGTATACCACCAGAACGTCCGGGCTGTTTTTCGATCTTTGATATTATCAGTTTTATCTCATCTTTTCCGTCTGTGACAATTACGATAACAGCCTTCCGATGGTCTATCCACAAACCCGCTGCTTTTTTCATAGATTTCTCCTTTTTTATTTCCGTAATGTTACCAATTCCCTTAACAAGTTGATTTCCTGTTCACTGAGATAGTTTGGCATCTGGATGACCATCTTCACAATCAGATTCTCAAATTCATTCTTTCTACCAGAGATAGGCATACCAAGTCCCCGAAGCCTGAGCGTTGTTCACGTCGGTTCATCTTGGGGATTCATCTTTCCGAATCTCGCGCTCTGCATCAAGCCAATCCTGATCTGCCTGACCATCACGGCGTCCTCGTTGCTCATATAGCTTATAGGCACGCTTTGCGATCTGCGCTGTCACATCGACGGGTTTCCTGCCCAACAAGGGCGCGGCAGTGGGATCAAATACTCGATACGCGAACAGTTTCACGCGGTCATTGACGAGGAACCACACCAGCGCATAGCCCCAAACGAACAGGGCCCAGCCCCAGCCGAGGGGTGTCATGAACACTCCATAAACTGCTATCAGCGTCGCCACGATTTGGGTGCCAAGCACCGCTGCCCATAGAACCCGTGCGGGGCGTATGGACCAGAAGGGGCCGCGCGTGCGCGTGAGGAAAATCGTCAGATGTCCCGCCACGGACAGTTTCAAATACATCAGCGTCTGGATGTGTGCACGGTCGAAATGAAAGACGCGCTCACCGAGATAAAACAAGCCGAAAGCGGAGACGACCCCGATGAGGCCTAGCACCGTGGCTATCCCCAGCACCATGGGCATGTTCCAGGCCTCGGGCTTGTTCTTGTAATGAACGTTGTCATAGGCAATGGAGAGGATGGCGCCATCGTTGAGCAACGCCAGCATCACGATCATTACCGCCGTCAATGGATAGAAGTTAAAGATCAGGATCGCCAGTGTCATGAAAAACAACACGCGCAGCGTCTCGGCAATGCGGTAGATGGCGTAGCTGTTCATGCGCTGGAAGATTTTCCGGCTCTCCTTGATAGCGTCGATGATCACCGACAGGCCGAGCGTCATCAGTACGATGGACGCCGCAGCGCGCGCCGCGTCCGTCGCACCGGAAACGGCGATGCCGCAGTCTGCCTCTTTCAGAGCGGGGGCATCGTTCACCCCATCGCCGGTCATGCCGACGATGTGGCCTCGTTGCTGCAGAACATCCACAATGTGGAACTTGTGTTCGGGGAACACCTGGGCGAAGCCGTCCGCTTTCTCGATGGACTCTCCCAACTGCGCTGTCTCGTGATGCTTGGTGTCGCCGAAGCCGCTGGCATCGAGGATATTGGTGCCCAAACCCAATTTCCCGGCGGTTTCGCGAGCGATGGCCACCTGATCGCCTGTGACCATTTTGACGTTTACGCCCATTTGCCGGGCGTTCGCGATGGTTGCTTTGGCTTGTTCGCGTGGCGGATCAAACAATGGCAGCACGCCAACAAACTGCCACTTATCTTCCTGATCTGCCCGCGCCACACCCAACGAGCGGAAGCCGCGTGCTGCAAATTCATTAACCGCTTTTTCGACCACGATCTTCACCTGCGCGGCATTAGCCGATAATTCCAGGATCACTTGTGGTGCTCCCTTGGTCACCTTGAATTCCCTACCGTCCGCCCCCTTGACAGTGGCCTCGGTGCGCTTATGTACCGGGTCAAACGGCTGGAAATGAAGCACCTGGTAGCCTTTCAAGGCCTGATCGTTTTTCAGGCCGCCCAGCACGGCCAGGTCGATAGTGTCCTTATTTTCCGCGCGCGACGCCAGCGCGGCGTTTAAGATGACTTGATCGGCAGAGATGCCATTCACGTAGAATGGATCGCCCAGCGTCAACTTGTTCTGGGTCAGGGTGCCGGTCTTGTCCGCACACAGCACGTCCACCCCAGCCAATTCCTCGATGGCTGCCAACCGGGTCACAATTGCCTCTTTCTTGGCCAGCAGGCGCGCGCCGACTGCCATGGTCACCGACAGTACCGTGGGCATAGCGACGGGGATCGCGGCCACGGTCAGCACTAAAGCGAACTGCAAGGTGGTGAGGATCGGATCGCCGCGGAAAAGCGCGACGGTAAGAATCACCACCACCAGGGTCGCTGCGAGGATGATCAGGTAGTTACCGATCTTAAGCACCGCGCGCTGGAAATGGCTGACGGTGTGCGCCTCCTGTACCAGCTGTGCGGTCTTGCCGAAGTAGGTGTTCTGGCCTGTGCCATACACCATCGCTTCGATTTCGCCCTGGCGAATGATCGACCCAGAAAATACCGCCTCGCCAGGTTTTCGCTTGACGGGCAACGACTCTCCCGTCAGCGCAGACTGATCCGCCTCTATTGGGTCGCCTTCCAGCAAGCGCGCATCTGCCGGCACGATGTCGCCCAGGCGCAGGCGGATGACATCGCCCGGCACCAAATCACGCGCCTCAGGAGTGGTCCACTTCCCATCCCGTTTCACCCGTGCCTTGATCGCCAGCTTGGCCTTCAGCGCGGCGATGGCGTTGCCCGCCTGGTGTTCTTCCCAAAATCCGACCAAGGCGTTGGCCAGAAGCAGAAGGAGGATTATGGCAAAGTCCGGCCAATGCCTGGCTACCGCCGAAAGAATCACGGCCGCTTCGATCATCCATGGAATGGGGCCCCAGAAATAGGTGAGAAATTTCAGAAACGGATTTATTTTCTTTTCTTCAATCTCGTTCGGCCCATATTGGGTCAGCCGTTTCTGCGCCTCGGCCTGACTGATACCATCCGGTGATGACCCAAGTTGTTTTTCCAGTTCCGGCATGGGAATGGATTTCAGATCGCCCTTAGCATTGGTTTTGACATCAGGTTTTTTTGCATTCGATTTCATACTGACTATTCTCTTATTTTTGTTAATTCATACTTGTTTTGGCATATTACAGAATTTACACATGTTTGCCTGCTTGACCCAAACTCCATTTCCAATTCCGTATTTCCGGCATATCCTGGCCGTATTTGTCTATATATTTTTTGTGATCCAGCAGTTTGTCGCGGAGGAACTGTTTGAAGTAAGCTGCCCGAGTACCTAAACTTGGCACACGGTCAATCACATCTCCGGCTAAGTGGAAGCGATCCAAGTCATTCATAACAACCATGTCAAAAGGTGTGGTCGTTGTTCCTTCTTCCTTATATCCGCGCACATGAAGCTGCGGGTGATTAAATCGCCTGTACGTCAGAAGGTGAATGAGCTTGGGATATCCATGGAAAGCAAAAATTATGGGCTTATCTTTTGTGAAAAGTATTTCAAAATCTTTATCGCTGAGTCCATGCGGGTGTTCACTTTTCGGCTGGAGAGTCATCAGGTCAACTACATTTATAACCCTGATTTTCAATTCAGGGAAATGCTGGCGCAATATCTCAACGGCAGCAAGAGTCTCAAGAGTAGGCACATCACCACAACATGCCATTACAACATCAGGTTCTCCGCCTTTATCGTTACTCGCCCATTCCCATATACCAAGCCCGGCAGTGCAGTGTTTAACAGCTGAATCAATGTCCAGCCATTGCAGCGCTGGCTGTTTACCTGCGACAATGACATTAACATAGTCGCGGCTGCGTAAGCAATGGTCTGTTACCGACAGCAGTGTGTTGGCATCCGGCGGCAGATAAACCCGGACGATCTCCGCCTTCTTATTAACCATATGGTCAATGAAACCAGGGTCTTGATGACTAAAGCCATTGTGGTCCTGCCTCCATACATGAGACGAAAGCAGATAGTTTAATGATGCAATGGGACGGCGCCAGGGGATTTGATGAGCCACCTTGAGCCACTTGGCGTGCTGGTTAAACATCGAATCAATGATGTGGATAAACGCTTCGTAACATGAGAAAAAGCCGTGTCTGCCGGTAAGTAAATAACCTTCGAGCCAGCCTTCACATTGGTGCTCGCTCAGCATTTCCATCACACGGCCATCGGGTGCAACATGGTCGTCGATTGGAATGATTTCAGCAGTTGAGCAACGGTTCGTTACCTCGAATACATCCCCCCAGCGGTTCGATGCGGTTTCGTCCGGGCTAAAGACACGAAAGTTAGTAGTGTTAAATTTCGCTACGTCGCGGATGAACTGGCCCTGAATGCGTGTGGCTTCTCCTTCGATAATACCCGGGTTGGTTACCTTTACAGCATAGTCGCGAAAATCCGGCATTTTCAATTCTTTAAGAAGAAGCCCTCCGTTGGCATGCGGGTTGGCTCCCATTCGCCGATCGCCCTTAGGCGCTAATTCGGCAAGTTCGGGAATAAGTCTACCTTTTTTATCAAATAACTTTTCAGCATTGTAACTTTTCATCCACTGTTCAAGAATTTTCAAATGTTCCGGCTTTTTCACAAAGTCTGTAATCGGTACCTGGTGTGCGCGGAATGTACCTTCAATAGGCAAACCATCCACAACCATCGGGCAAGTCCATCCTTTAAGAGTACGGAATATAATCATGGGCCACTTCGGTCGTTCCTTAAAGCCCTTGTTGCGCGCTTTTGTTTGTATTTCCTTAATCTCGGTTACTACCGTATCAAGAGTGGCGGCCATTAGTTGGTGAAGTTTGTCCGGATCGTCTCCCTCAACAAAATATGGATTGTAACCGTAACCACGGAATAACTGGTCCAACTCTTCGTGACTGATACGCCCCAGCACGGTGGGTCCGGCTATCTTGTAGCCATTCAAATGCAGTATGGGTAGTACAGCTCCATCAAGAACCGGATTAAGGAATTTGTTAGAGTGCCAGCTAGTAGCTAACGGGCCGGTTTCTGACTCGCCGTCACCTACCACACATGTGACTATAAGGTCGGGGTTATCGAACGCTGCGCCAAAAGCATGCGACAGCGAGTAGCCGAGTTCTCCTCCCTCGTGAATAGAGCCCGGAGTTTCCGGTGCAACATGACTCGGAATGCCGCCCGGAAAGGAAAATTGTGTGAATAGTTTTTTCATACCTTCTTCATCTTGAGTGATGTTTGGATAAACCTCGCTGTAAGTTCCTTCCAGATAGGTATTGGCTACTATCCCGGGCGCACCGTGACCCGGGCCGATAACATATATCATATTCAGGTCGTACTTCTTAATGATACGGTTGAGGTGAACATAGATAAAATTAAGTCCGGGTGTCGTGCCAAAATGACCCAGCAGCCGCGGCTTCACATGTTCCAATTTCAATGGTTTCTTTAACAATGGATTATCAAACAGATAAATCTGCCCAACCGAAAGATAATTGGCAGCACGCCAATAGGCATTCATCTTTTGCAAAAGTTCTTTCGATAATGGTTTATCCTTTACATTCATCTTTTTCGTTTTAGTAACAATGTTCTCTTCAAACCCCTCTCTTACTTCTTTAATTAATTTCTTTTCAGATACTTTTTTTGTTTTCATGATCATGTCCCATTTCAATATTAAGAGTTATAATTTGGCTGACCGTTTTAGCTATCATCCATTCCTCATCTGTGTGAATGACGCGGACAGCGGCTTGCCCGGTATCTGTTGAAATAACCGGGGCATTAGCCATGTTTCGTTTTTCTTTAAGCTCGATTCCCAGAAATCCCAACCCTTTACAAATGCGAGAGCGTATGATCGGGCAGTTTTCACCAATACCGCCGGCAAAAACCAACGTGTCCAGTCCGCCGAGCACAGCGGCAAAAGCTCCTATCCATTTTTTTGCCTGGTAGCAAAATGACGCCACAGCTTCCGCCGCACGAACGTCCTCGCTTTCCTTCGCGAGCAAATCCCGCATGTCGGAACTGGTTTCAGAAATACCGAGGAGGCCGGAATCGTGATTGATTAGTTTATTGAACTGTTTGGGCGTGAGATTCTCTGCCTTCATCATGTACCACGCGACGCCAGGATCTAAATCTCCCGGACGGGTGCCCATCGTCAGTCCGGCAGCAGGTGTGAATCCCATGCTGGTGTCAATGCTCTTACCTTCATTGACAGCAGCCAAACTCGCACCGCTGCCGAGATGAGCCAGAATCACGCGGCCTTGAGCTGCTTTTGTACCGGCAACACGGGCGAGTTCTTCGATGAGATAAGAATAGGACAAACCGTGAAAACCGTATCGCCGGATTCCCATTGCGTCAAAGCGGCGGGGGATAGGCAAGATTCTGGCAACACGCGGCATGTTGCGGTGAAACCCTGTATCAAAGCAAGCTACTTGAAGTATTTTAGGATAACGTTGTTGTAGCACTTCAACCAATTCGATTTCAGCAGGCAGATGATCCGTATCGTAAGGGCTGATGTGGTGTAGTTCATTCAGTAGTTCCTCTGTGATCCGTTCGGGTTTGGTGTGTTTCATGCCGAAAACCACTCGATGTCCTACGCCACTGATCAAAGAAAAATCAATCTTCTCTTCAAGCCATTCAACCAGGAAATTTGCTGCCGACCGGGTATCGGAGGATTTAAGAATGAGGCTGCCTTTCTGGTTTCCTTCTGATTCGCTGAAAGTTAAATTCGTACCTGGCAGACCGATACGGTCAACGCTTCCATGAATTTTTTTTTCCAGCGGCTCGCCTGTTTTGTACAGAGCGAACTTAATGCTCGACGAGCCTCCATTGATCGTGAGAATGTTTGTGTTAGTTGGTTTCACGGATAAAGTCTTTTTTATTTTTAAACCTTTAGAAAACCTGCACCTAGTGTCTTCTTTGCCACGCTTTCATAATGCCCGCGGATGCTTTCCCGCCCGCCAGTGCTCTTCAATCTGTTCGAGGGTTTTGCCCTTGGTTTCCGGTACCAGGAAGAACGCAAAAAACCATGCCCCGATACTAACGATCGCAAACAACCAAAATGTGCCGGGTTTACCCAGAAATTGTGTAAGCGTCAAAAACGACACGGCCACAATAAAGTTGGTGCTCCAATTGGCGACCGTCCCGACGCTCATTGCCCGACCGCGGATGCGTAGCGGGTAAATCTCCGAAAGCATTAGCCAGAAAACAGGGCCCAGTCCCACGGCAAACGAACCAACGTATATCATGAGGCTCACCACCGCGATCCATCCCAGGCTGCCGGACAATTGCGGAAGTGAAAACGCCAACCCCAGCACGAACAGACTAAATGCCATTCCCACTAGGCTGACCAAAAGAAGTGGCCGCCGCCCAACCCGGTCAATCAGTTGCATGGCCACCACCGTCAATATAACGTTGACGACTCCGACTCCGACGCTAGCCAGAATCGCAACCGACGCGGAAGACAGGCCGGCGAACTTGAAAATTGTCGGAGCGTAATAGATAACCGTATTGATGCCGGTGATTTGCTGTGCGATGGCCAGTCCAACGCCCACGATCATTGCCATTCGCAAGAGTGGACTGAACAGTTCGGACCAGTTCCCTTTCTGCTGTTTCACACTTTGCTGAATCTCGCTAAGTTCGCCCTCAACGTTTTCCGGAGAGCGAATTCGTTTCAGCACGGCCCGGGCTTGGTCCATGTGTCCACAAGCGGCCAGCCATCGCGGGCTGTTAGGAATGAACATCAGCCCGATACCAAATGCGGCTGCCGGGATCACCGCCATAGCAAACATCCAGCGCCACGCTTGCGAGCCGGCAAAGACGTAGTCAATTAAATAGGAGATGACAATGCCGCCGGTGAGAGCGACCTGATTGATTGAAACTAGCTTCCCGCGAATGGCAACCGGAGCGATCTCGGAAATGTAGAGCGGTGCGACAAACGAAGCGACACCGATGGCGATACCGGCAATGACCCGCGCAGTAATCAACCATACCGTGTTCGGTGCCAGAGCCGCCCCGACGGCACCCAAACCAAAAACAATCGCAGTGATGATCAGTAATTTCCGGCGTCCAAGTCGGTCGGCCAGAATTCCTCCGGCAACCGCGCCGGCGAGCGAACCCAACAAAACCGAGCTGACAACGATTTCTTCCATGCCGGCAGAAAGCGAGAAGGCTTTCTTGATGAAAAGGATGGCCCCGGAGATGACACCGATGTCATAGCCGAAAAGCATGCCGCCCAGCGCCGAGATGGCGGTGGCGAGATACACAAAATGTTTCCCGTCCGCCTTGGTCTTATTCTTCATCATTCTCACTCCCTTCAGCAGCGGCAGTCGAATCTTGTTGCAAGGAACCGATCCGAACGGTGAAGTTCGTGCCTTCCCAATTATCAGCGCCTAGCCAGTAGAACGTGAATTTGATTTGCTTTCCTTCAGAAAGTGCTTTGGTCGTGAGATCAGCAATGTAAATTCCCAGCCCCACATCCTGTGCAGTTACGTCTTGAACTGTATTCCAAGCATCAGTACTCCAGTGAATGACGGCAGGAGCGATAGTCTCAATGCGCAACAACTTGCCGGGAGGCATCGAGCGAATCTTGTGGTTAAACCGCCATACCATGCGCGGGGATACGGTTTTGTCGGTCAGATAGCGTCGCACGGTTTGTGGTGGTAGGTCGAATAACCGCCCGTCGCGCAGCGAGCGCCGCAGTTTGAGGTACTCAGCGTGCGCCCACACCAGCGGCATGGCCGAACCGGAAGGCCGGCCAAAATAAAGTTCGCGTTCGGGTATGTCAGGCGCGTCCCACACTTGCTCTGAGATCAGGCCACCTTCGTTGGCAAAGGATTCCAATGCGGCCAGAAGTCGTTTTGCGTTTTCGACCCGTCCTGCCGCCAGTTCGTAGTGGGCACGCTCGCCAGTGAGCAGCGGCCACCCACGGCCAATCCCCGTTCCGTCAAAAGGCGCGCCGTCCTCATGCTCGCCATAGCCATCGTCGTTGTAGCGATGCCAGGTGGGGCCGGTCGGTGTTTCTACCTTGAGCAGTGCGTCGATGACTTTTGCCGTGTCACGAAGGCGCGGGTCGGCGGCGGCGCGCAAACCAAAACGCACCAGCGCCAGGGCGTCGGGACTTATCAGATGACTGGCCCGTCGGGTGTCCTCGGATGCCGCAACGTTCTTGATGCGTACATTCTTCTGGAAACTCGACCCAACTGCCCCCGTCGGGGCAATCCGGACGTAATAGCCTTCGACGTTGAACTTCCGGCACCAGTCCGTGGCGGACATATACATCCAGCGTTCGATGGATGTGTTCCAAACATCGGCGATCTCGCGAAGGTAGGTCGCGATGGAGGCTTCGTGATTCAAATCGGCCAGATCCGCCGCCGCCAGGAGTGCAGCGATTTCAGCCCCGACCGTGAACGGTGAATAGCCGGGATCTTCCTCCCAGCGGTCCTGCGGGCTTACCGGGCCGTTGCGGACCAAATAACCCGCAGCTTTCTTCACCATCGGCCAAGACTTGGTAACATCGGCCTTGGTCAATGCCTTTTCGCGATGGGCCAGGTCCACCAGAAGAATTGGCAAAGCCGTTTCGTCCATCTGGATTCCGTCCCAATAGGGCGAGCCATCCAACCACATATTCTGCGACCAGTGCCCATCCGGCTGCTGGGTTTTCTGTAAATAAGAAAGCACGCGGCGGACGTCCTCGTGCGCGCCGGCAGCCAGCAAGCCGCCTGTCGTTTCCACCATGTCGCGCGACCAGACGAGATGATAACCGCCCAGATCATCGTCACCCTTGCTGAATCCCCACGGGATGGAGAGGCTGGCGATGAGACCGCCGGGTGCCGTCTTGGACTCGTGGGTGCGCAGGACGGCGAGGCTGATCCGGGAAAGATCGCCCGGACTGAGTCCGTTCTTCTTCAGCGAGGTGTGCGTCTTCATCCATTTCTGCCAGCTGGCGATATAGTCGCGCTTAGCCTTGTCAAAACCGTCTCGAAGGCTGGCGATGGCATTCCGGGCCGCTTCATCCGGGTCTTTGCCAAAACCGAGCGCCAGTAGGAAGTCTCCTTGCGACTTAGAAAGATCGATTTCCGCTGTTAGTGCCACATTGCCGTTCTCAGCCCTCACGTATTCCCAGGTCATCTGTTTGTGTGCCTTCAGGTCCTGCCAGCCATCCGACGAACCGACGTAGCCAGCAGACCGCTTCTTCCACAGTGCGGAGCATGCCAGCGCCAACGCACTGTCGTTCCGCTGCGCAAACAGCAGCGGCGTTCCCTCGAATTCATCCACCCAAGCAGTATTGCCACTGCCCTGGTTCCCCAGGTGTGGCGCTAGCAGGACATGAAGATGATAACCGGAAAGTGCGCCTTCCTGCGCGATAAACCGGACCTGTTGTAACAGCGTGTCGCGATGTGGATCAGTCACAATCTGCTTTTCGATGCGGTAGCGGTCGCTGCGGCAGATGTTAACCAGCCGGAATGCCGGCACACCGTCGGCTAGCCATTTCAATTTTTGTTCTGCATCGCGTTTCTCCTCGGAGAAGAAATCTTTTCCGTCCGTGACGATTAACCCCATGTCGCGGACGCAGGCCTGGTCAATCCGGGGCCAATATATCTCGTTTAAGATTCCATGGCTCAACGTGAACCAAACGTGACTCTTGTTATTAACTGCCGTGCCAACGCCGGTCTTGGCGCTCGAAGTCCAGCGTGGTTCAATGCCGGGCGCGCCGGGTGCGTTACGATTTGACGCTAACATAATATCTATTTTCTTTTCAGAAACTTTTCTTGTTTTCATAATCATTTTCCGTTTCAATTTTTCAGTGAATTACCGACTGACACAGAGCGAACTTGATGCTCGACGAGCCGCCGTTGATCGTCAGTATAAGCGGTGCGTCCTGGGGTCGTTGGATCGATATATTATTCATGCAAATGTATCTCCCGTTTCGTCAGCCTGTATATGCCCTCGATGATTACCGCCATTACTACCATTGCTGCCAGCACCCACAACTTCGTAGGTCCGGTTTGTGCCGTTTGCCAAACCAATGCGCCCAATGCTACCAAACACGCGACAGCTCCGGTTGCTGAAATCCAGCCGCGGCTTTTCGTATGTGATGCCTTCCGCACGTTAGCGGTGTTCACGGCGGCGAATATCAATAGAAAGCCTGCACTGCCCAGTGTAGAAATGCTGGTCAGGTCAAATGCGTTAGAGACGAACAGAGTTAGACCGGCGGTGATTAACACTCCCTCCACAGGCTCACCCCAGACTTTCCGTTCAAGGATTGCCGGCAATTCACCGTCTCGTGCTATACAATAACTCAACCGTGCCGAGCCGTACAGCGTTGCATTGATTGCGGAAGCTGTTGATAGCATTGCTGCGATCGCGATTAGCGTAAAACCGGCTTGCCCGAGAAAAGGACGCGCCGCTTCCGCCAGGGCGTAATCTTTGGCTGCTACTATCTTATCCACCGGGAGATTGCCAACAGTGACCAGAGATACCAGCACATACAAAACTAATACAAACCCGACCGCCGTATAATATGCGCGTGGCAGAGTTCGAGCTACATCCCGTACATCATGTGCGGTGTTGGCGATTAACTCGAACCCTTCATAGGCAAGAAAAATAATCATTCCTCCTGCAGCCAGCTGTAGTGAAGGCGACCAAGAACCTGCAGCGACGCGGGAAGCATCGATACCGGCAAACCCGACGCCAACAAAAAATAGCAGAATCGCTATTTTCAATCCCACTATCCAATTTTCTGCTTTGCCGATTAATTCGGCGCTGAGTAAGTTTAGTCCGGCAATCAAAATCACGCTGAAACTGATCAGCACATGTTTGCCGGCTGCCTGCCAGGCAGTCGGTAAAAATGTCGATCCATAACTGCCAAACGCAAAAGCATACAACGACAGCATCACCACGTAACTTAACCATAACAGCACGTTCAAACTGCCGGTTAACATACCTGCTCCGAATGCACGGTCTAGAAACGTAACCGTTCCACCGCGGCTAGGATAAGTGACTGAGAGTTTTGCATAGGAATAGGTTGTTAGCAATGCAACTATACCCGCCAGTGCAAATGCCTCCGGCGTGCCGCCATGCGCAAGTTGAACAGCCAACCCAAGCACCGCAAAAATTCCACCCCCAACCATTCCGCCGACTCCGATGGCCACTACTGCCCAAAACCCAAGCTTGCCTTTACCTTCTTTGCTCATATATATTCCTATTTTACGGATGACCTGTTCGTCATTTTACAACCTCCAGTCCAAACGAAGCCAGTTTCGCACATGTGGACTCGTAGTCAATGTGAAAAATACTTCGAATCCCCAATCCTTCCGCGATACGAACGAACATCGGAGTGTTTTCGATATAGACTACCTGCTGGGCAGGTGCCTGGGCTGTGTCCAAGGCAAGCCGAAAGATGTCCTCATCCGGCTTTCGTAAGTGGACATAGCAAGACGATACGAAAAAATCTACGAACTCATTAAGCTTGAATTTTCGAATACGGTAAGCATTAAGCTCACGAGCTTCGTTGCTTAAAACGATAATCTTCAATCCGTACTGTGCCTTAAGCCGGCGGATCAACTCGATCATTTCGGGATACGGCTTAGATTGGGCGAACATGAATTTCCGAAACCGAGCCGGCGTAAACGGTCGCTCCTCGTAGAACACCACCCGGCTCAAGTATTCCTCAATGTTGAGCTTGCCTAACTCGTAAGTGTCGAAGGCCTGGTTATGCCGGCTTTCCATCTCTTCCGGATTCAGATTGAACGACTTAGCCGCCAGTTTGCGGGACCCGCGACCCCAACCGTCGGTGAGCAAAACACCGCCAATATCCACAAACAAATATGTAATACCAGTCTTATCTATCATCTTTTCTCCTTGTCCATGTCCATAACGTTTTCATTGCCAGAGTAAATTTCTGCCGGTGTCCGTGACTTTTTTTCAGTCACAATCATTTATTCGAAATCGAATTACCGCTGCCA
>Ga0315555_1001365_pt1 | contig 17532 bp, 16 predicted proteins | sample SalMarSW160380MG_FD_202113 | JGI IMG/M metagenome (GOLD analysis project Ga0315555, IMG submission 202113) | Salt marsh sediment microbial communities from the Plum Island Ecosystem LTER, Massachusetts, United States - Salt Marsh Sediment SW1603-80 ... | reverse complement strand
CCAAACCGATGTATAACATGTTGAACCTCCTGGTAGTTTGTAGTTAGATTATGTTTCCTTGATTATCAAAAACATTCTACTACAAACGCCAGGAGATTCATAACTTTTTACGACTTCAGGTTAAATGTTGCGCAAGGATTAATAGAAACTAAAGAGGGGTTTTTATGAAGCTTCCTAACAATTGCATCAAATCGTTCGCTACCGCTCACTCGAACCGCCATCCTGGAGCATTAGCTGTATCTCAGCCTGCGCAGCCAGATCTTTTATGAGTATTCATATCTTTCCCAGACCGCCTTCAATGAACTGCTGAATACGTACGGTTTTGCCATAGAGTACCGAAAGAAAATATTCGCGCGCCAGCTCATACGGAGTTATGAATTCCGCCAGCGGCATCAGAGCCGCGGCAGCCGGACTGAACCTCTGATAATTATTGATGAACGGCATCAACTGACCGATGGAGAAATTGTATTACTTGATAACCCTTTTGTGATCGCAGGAAGCGTGTTGGTTTATAACCTGAACCGTACAATAATCTATCAGGAAAATATTGATTGTGTACTGATTCGGCGGGAAGATTTTACGGAAATACAGAGGATTCCGGGCGGACAAATTCTGAATGGTCAAGAAGTTTCGGTGGATTATCAGGCCTAACAGCAGAGGTCGTGTAAATTTGATGCGGTTAATAACCGCTTAGGTGGAAGCCTGTTGTTTTTCAGAGATTTAATAGAATTGTATGCCTGTTATTTTGATCGGGATTATAAAAACATCTCCAGCAGCGATTTACGGATATTAAAGTATATCAACCAGCACATTTACGGAATACGCTTAACCTGGAAATGACTGAACAGTGGTGCAGAGTATGATGGTTTTCAGAGTAATATTGTGCCGTATGAATCCCGGCGGTATTATATGACGGTTTCCCGGAGATTACTCAGCAATCTGAATTTTCTGATTAACGGCAACCCGCGGAATTATTTGTTGACTACGGATAATGAGCAGCAAAGGTTTAGGGATCTCAGCAGCACCCTGATATATCTGCCATTCCGCAATATCCGTCTGAAATTTGACGGGATATATCGGCTGCAGGATGGCAGTGGCATCAATCTGAATTTATCTTCCTTCCGGGGGGAAATTTCCACCTGGTACTGCCGGGTGCTCCTGACGCTGGGTGGTGAGACTTACCAGCGGGTTTTTCCGGTGAAGTGCTTAATTTCAGAGGCGCTTAATTAAGGGTGACCAGGCAGTTTTGAACACGTCCATAAAAATGTTGATCACGCGGAAATTACTGCTCTCAGAATCCTATCTTTCCCTTACCTGCCCGCATACAGGGGTATCAGAAAGGATTTGCCGAAAGGATTACTAACTTTCAATCCCAGCTCTTCGTACACTTTCTGAGGAATACCAATATCTGACAGATAAAGCTTTCCGGTTTTTTCCGGAAGCAGACCTGTTTTGGGCCAGGCCAGGGTGACGGTTGTGTCCGGCTGAATATATTCCCCCGGAGATTCTCCAGAGGTGGCACCTAAACCGGATGGAATATCCAGCGATAAAACTGGTGCCTGTTGTGAATTTGCCCACCGCATGAATTCCAGAGCGGTTCCTCGTGGAGCATCCTGAAGATTGTAACCGATAATTGCATCAATTATAATGTCAGCAGTTACTTTTTTTAAGTCACCCGAAGGTACATTTTTTCCTCCGGCAGCCAGGTATATCTGATGCTGATAGGCGGTAATTCCCTCCGCTGCGGCAGGACCGGTCATTGATAAAATAACCTTCAAACCGCGATTGGCCAGATGCCGGGCTGCACAAATTCCACCACCACCATTACTTCCCGAACCGGCCAGTATGAGGTAACGGGCAGAATCCCAGGTTTCTGCCATCCTGTCCATGGCAGCGGTGGCAAGATTCCGACCGGCATTTTCCATCATTTGAAACAGGTTGGGGCCGGTCTTTTACATGGCAATTCTGTCCACCTGGCGCATCTGTCCGGCGCTGATGGCGGGAAGGACCGTTCCCTTGTCGGTTACGAAATTTTCAATCATTTTTTACTCTTAATTTTATATTAGATTGGAGATACGTCTGGAGATTTTCTTCCGGAGGAGGGGAAAATCTTGATCTTCCGTATCTCACGCCGGCCGAGAAATGGCCTTTTTAATATCAGATCGGGAAATGCGAATTTTAGGGTTGCGAATGGGCATCTTTGTATTTTGCCCTTCTCCGCTATTCTTTCTTCCTCGGCTGGATCAGTTTGGCGATTAAGCCGGTCCAACCCGTCTGATGGGATGCACCCACACCGCGGCCGTTGTCTCCATGAAAATACTCATAAAACCAGAGATAATTGTTAAAATTCGGATCGGTTTGAAATTTCATATTATCTCCGGATACTGCTCTCCGGCCGTTTTCATCCCGCAGAAATATCCGGTGCAGCCGAGTGGCAAGTTCTTCCGCTACATCGTTAATTGTAACATATTTTCCGGAACCGGTGGGGCATTCAACTTTAAAATCATCCCCGTAATAATGATGGAAATTCTGCAGCGATTCGATTATCAGATAATTTACCGGAAACCAGATGGGACCCCTCCAGTTGGAATTACCCCCGAACATGGCGCTGACGGATTCGCCCGGTTCATAATTGACCCGGAATTCACGGTTATTATAATTGAAAACATAGGGATGATCTTTATGGTATTTGGAAAGGGCTCGTACCCCATAATCAGAAAGAAATTCGCTTTCATCCAGCATTCGTGCCAGCAATTTTTTCATGCGATGTCCGCGGAGCAAGGAGAGCAGTCGCCTTTCTCCCTTGCCTGGCACATGCCAGCGTGACACCAGGCCCGCCAGCTCGGGCTCATGCGTCATTACCCATTCCAGACGTTTCTTAAATTCCGGTAGTTTTTCTAAGATTTCCGGCTCCAGTGTCTGAACGGCAAACAAGGGAATCAGACCTACCATGGAGCGGACTCTGATGGGGATATTTTGACTGCCGGGGCAGTGTAACACATCATAATAAAATTCATCTTCTTCATCCCACAGGGTCAACCCTTTTCCGGCCATATTCATCATGGCTCTTGCAATGTACAGGAAATGTTCGAAAAATTTCAGCGCCAGATCCTGATAGACCGGGTTAAATTGGGCCAGTTCCAGGGCAATGCGCATCATGTTCAGGCAGAACATGGCCATCCAGCTGGTTCCATCGGACTGTTCGATATGCCCGCCACCGGGAAGTTCCTGGTTCCGGTCGAAAATCCCGATATTATCCAGGCCCAAGAATCCACCCTGAAAAATGTTCAGATCATCTTCATCTTTGCGGTTAACCCACCAGGTAAAATTCAGAAGCAGTTTGTGAAATACCCTTTCCAGAAATTTGATATCCCCGGTATTTTCATTATGTTTTTTGTCGATTTTGTATACACGCCAGGCAGCCCATGCATGGACCGGAGGATTAACATCACCAAAGTCCCATTCGTAAGCCGGCAACTGGCCGTTGGGATGCATATACCATTCGCGGGTCAGCATAATCAACTGGTTTTTGGCAAATTCTCCATCGATCAATGCCAGGGGAATGCAGTGAAAAGCCAGGTCCCAGGAGGCATACCAGGGATACTCCCATTTATCCGGCATGGATATTATATCACGGTTGTTCAGATGAATCCAATCGTGGTTACGGCCGTTCAGGCGCCTGGAGGGGGGTGTCGGCTGACCGGGATCACCCTGCAGCCATTCCCTGATATTGTAATAGTAGAATTGTTTTGACCAGAGCATTCCGGCATAGGCCTGGCGCTGTACATTTATGGCATCATCGTCTGTTATTCCCGCCTGCAGCCGGGCATAGAAACGGTCTGCTTCCTTTTTTCTCTGCGCAAAAATTGAATTAAAGCCCCGAAAGGGAGAACCCTGTTCCTTCATACTCAACCGCAGTCGAATAATCCCGGATTTTCCCGCGGCAATATTCAGTGAAAAATTCAAACCGGCCCGGGTTCCCTTCTTTGCCGGGTTAACAGCCTGCCGGATTCCCCGGACAATATAATCATTGATACCATCCTTAAAATATCCGGTCGCATCCACCCCGTACAACCTCCGGGTATTCGATTCGTTTTCACAGAACAATGTTTCTGCCCGTTCTGAAAAATAAAAATAATATTTACCCAATTTTGCATGGCGGGCTTCAATAGTTGAATTATTTACCCGTCGTAGCCCCGGCTTTTGTGTTTCTTTCCCCCAGCTCCAGAAATTGCGAAACCACAGTTGCGGAATAAGATATAATTCCGCTTTCTGGGGAGCGCGATTGAAAGCAGTAATCTGAATCAACAGATCATCAGCATCGTTCTTGGCATATTCGATGAAGATATCAAAATACCGATTGTCATTAAAAATGCCGGTATCGATCAGTTCATATTCCGGTTGTTGTCTGGTACGGCGCCGGTTTTCCGCCACCAGCTGATTATAGGGATATGCCTGCTGCGGGTACTTGTACAGCATCTTCATGTAAGAATGGGTGGGGGTATTGTCAAGATAGTAGTAATATTCCTTGACATCCTCTCCATGATTTCCCTCTTTGCCGGAAAGTCCAAAGTATCGCTCTTTAAGAATAGGATCGTGTTTATTCCATAATGCCAGTGCAAAACAGAGGAATTGCCGCTGGTCGCAGATTCCGCCAATTCCCTCTTCGCCCCAGCGGTAAGCTTTACTGCGGGCCATATCATGAGTGGTATATTCCCAGGCCTCTCCGTCCGGACTGTAGTCTTCCCGTACTGTTCCCCACTGGCGTCCGCTGAGATAAGGACCCCATTTCTGCCAGGGTATGCCGTTATGTTTCATTTCCAGCATTCGCTGTCTTTCCGGATCCATTAACGCCTCCTCAATTGACTAGAACCATCTTTTTTTGTTGACAGAAACCCGCGGTCATTTCTTTAATCTACTTAAAAAATATATGACTGTATAATTATTTTGATGAATAAACATAAATAGATATCGGGATTGTGGTAAACGTGTGCTGGCTGTTATCCTCAAAACCAGTAAAAAATTTTTATACTGTCTCGCCCGAAAAATTAACAACCACCAGGACACAAAGACACAAATTCATAAAAACAAAGGGTTTAAAATGAATTCCAGTCTTTCAACATTTCTATTTATGATTATGTCCTTAGCTCAGCAAAGTGAAATAAATTCAAATTAAAACGGATAATGATTCATTTGATATTTTGCATTCGTTATTTAAAATCCAGTTGTATTTGTTCAAATAGGATGAAATCGAATATAAGTATAAAATGGGGGTCACGGAGAATTTTCTGACCCACCCCAAGTAAAATTCTAAGACATCACTAATATTGAAATCCCCTCCCTTATACATAATGGAGGGGATTTAGGGGTGGGTCAATTACAAAACAATTGAATACAGGATTATCATTTCTGTAAATAGATGACTGTGACTGGTTAGTTGAAAAAATATATATGAATATTTAATCATCAAGCTGAGCTAAGACAATAATCATATTTCTAATTTTCAGTACCTATAAATCTTCTAATTTTTTTTTCTTGTCATCTTGTCATCTTGTTGTCTTAACTTCTTGACCGGTTAAATTTTTAAATTAAACAAACAATAAGATCAATAACTATCGAGGAACCGATATGAACCGTTATACCATCAGATTTGTTTTGTTTGTTCTTTGTTTAAATATTTTTCCTGTTTTTCCTGCGTCACAGAACGATGTTCAGGACCCGGACCCGCAGAGGTTCCGCGACGAAATTACCGGTTTTGTTCAATGGGATGCAAAAAACAGTTTTCCGCCAGAGGCCATACTTTTTACAGGCAGTTCCAGCATCCGGATGTGGCAGACAAAGCTGGCGTTTCCGCAATATCCCGTCATCAACCGCGGATTCGGCGGTGCGCATATATCGGATGTGGTTTATTATTATGATCAGGTGATCCGTAAATATCATCCCACGATCATAGTGTTTTATGCCGGGGATAATGATATTGCTGACGGCAAGCCGGTAGAACAGGTCTTTACTGACTATAAGGCCCTGCTTGATCTGATTGAGAATGATAATCCGGAGGTAAAATTTGTCTATCTCCCGGTTAAGCCCAGTATCAGCCGCTGGTATTACTGGGATGCCATGAGAGATTTGAATGAACTGATTAAAAAGTATAACCGGCAGCATAAAAATTTATATTATTTAGATACCGCTCTGCCGCTTCTGGACACCAGCGGAAAACCGGATAAAAAATACTTTCTTGACGACGGACCGCATCTAAGTCCGGCGGGGTACTCACGTTGGGAATCATTTTTGATACCCTTACTAGAGGAGCTATATGGGCGGGGAAAGTAATGACGGGTTTCAACCGGAGAGGGTTCTCAGATGAATATAAGGGTGGCCGGGCGGGAAGACTGGCAGAAAATTGCCGGTATTTACAATCAGGCGGTGGAAGAAAAGTATTCCACCGCGGATACTGACTATATCAGTGTTGAATCCCGTAAAGACTGATTTGAACAGCACTCTCCGGATCAATATCCGATTTTCGTGGCAGAGTCAGCAGGGGAAATGGTCGGCTGGTGCAGTTTAAGCCCCTATCGGCCTGGCAGAAAAGCCTTGCGGACAGTAGCGGAGATCAGCTATTATGTTCACCGGGATCATCGCAGAAGGGGGGTGGCTGACGCCATGCTGACACATGCTCTTAACATTTCAACCTGGCTTGGCTTTAAAAATCTTATGGCCATTCTGCTGGACAGAAACAGGGCCAGCATTCAATTACTGGAAAAACATGGATTCCGGCGCCGGGGATACCTGCCGGACATTGCTGATTTCAACGGCACAATTTGTGGACAATTCATTTACGGCCGCAGAATTTAATCCTTATGGTCCATTGGGGAATCGGAATGCGGTCACATGAGCAGAAAACAGGAAACCAGTCTGCAGTAGGCAAAAAAACCAGTTTGCAGTTGGTAGAAAGCAGGAGAGCAGAAACCAGTATTCCAGACGACCCCAACTCCTTCCAGTCCTCTCGTTGGTAAGCCGGAAGGCGGATCCGGCCGCTGTCGGAGATGAAATCATCCTAAATTTTACCAGTATCAGGCATTCCCGACTTCATTTCTCCCTCCGGTAGACGGGTCAGGACTAAATCTTCCATGATTTAGCCAGCATCGAGCATCAAGTATCTGTCATCCAATCTGCAAAAAGACAAGATCACCACATAGTGGTCACCATGTGAAAGAAAAAAGATCAAAGATACAGGATAGTTGTATTACCTACAATTATGATATTTGTCGCCTAACTATGTTAGATTTTGAATAGTCAGAAAAGCCAGGGGCGACAAATGTCGTTATCTCAACAGTACCATTTTGCGGGTCTCCATTTGTTTTCCTGCCGCCAGCCGGTAAATATACACTCCGTTTGCCATACCGGAGGCATCCCATTTGCAGGTATAAGATCCCGCCGCTAATTGACCGGAAAGAAGGGTTTCCACTTCCTCCCCCAATGTGTTGAAAATCCGAAGCGTTACATGGTCGGTTCTCGCCAGGGTAAATTTAATGGAGGTTGCCGGATTGAACGGATTGGGGAAGTTCTGAAAAAGTGTGAGATTATGGGCAACAGCCAGCTCCGGTTGGGAAATCCCCGAGGTTAATGAATCGTTTATTATGGTTATCCAGACACTTAGTGTAGACTGATCCAGCCTCATCCAGATGGGGTAAATTTTTCGGTTGTGTGCGGCAATATTGGTGTAATCCCCGAAGAAAACGCTGGCAGTAGGCACAAAGGATGAAACACTTACCTTGAAATTGGTAAAAGATTCGCCGCCATCAGTAGACTTTGCCACATAAACGTCGGTAGCATCTCCGTTGGTATTTCTTCTGTCATAAAACACCACGTAAATATAGCCGGTGGAGTCATCAATGGCCATCCATGGGAAAAACTGTTGTCTTCGCGAGGTATCATTATTTACACGAACCACATTTCCCCAACTGTCCCCTCCATCCACGGATTTTATTATAAAGACATCGGTATTGGTACTCCCGTTTCTCTGGTCCGACCAGAGAACATAAATATTTCCCCGGAAGGGAGAGTTGCTCACGTCACAAGCCGTAACCGGCAGGCCATTGCAGCGGTAGATGCCTGAAACCGAGAAATCCCAACCCCCCGGTTGAGATGTTACGAAAATATCCCGGCCGAAGGTACTGCCGCCATCCAGTGATTTGTCGAATAATATTCCCCGGGGACCGGCCCAGCTTACGTAGACTTCCCCCTGGGGACCGACGGTGGGAACAGCTCCCTCTACCGTGCTGTCTCCGTCCAGACAATTTCCGGCAGTATCACAGACTCTGACCGGCTGCATCCAACTGCCCCCTGCGTCCGTCGAGCGGGAAAAAAGGATTCTGCTGCTGTCGGCCGGATTCGTACTTCCGTAATTGTCAAATTCAGTCCATGCCATATAGAGCGTGTTGTGGTAGGGTGAGCCGGTCATATCAACCGAAATCCATTCTTTGTCCTGTTCTTTGGGAGGATTCAGTCCCGCTTCGGCGCCATCATTCCAGTTCATACCCCCGTCGATTGATTTTTGAACCACGATACGGTCCAGCCAGTAACCACCCACAGTAGGATTTGATAAATGGGCATAGTACAGATTTCCCGAGGCATCAAAGGTTACCGATGGATCTCCCCATACTCCCAGAGAGGAGGTCAGGTGTCCTTCGTTCCAGGTCAATCCGCCGTTCATGGAATAGTAGTAATAATCCAGATTTGCTCCGGCCGCCAGGTTGAGCGGATTGACGGGATTAATGGCAATAGTTACCTCTTCGGGTTCATAGCCACTTGAGGATTGATTTACCTGGATGTTGGGATATTGAGAGATTGATACACCGTCCAGAAAAAAAATCAGGCTGATCACCATCAGGTAATTTAGAATGTAATTTTTCATAATGTTCCCTTACTGTAACCGGAAAGAGACATCACCTGTTTTCAGTATCCGGCTGAATCAGTGGTAATATTTATGTATTAAACCCGTTACAATATCTGTATATAAATCGGTTTTCTGGACCCTAAGCAGCGTCCGGAAACTTGTTCAGAAATAATTGGCATTACCGGCTGATTCCGGTACCTGGCCGGCAAGACTGCTGCTAGAAAATGAAAAGAAAACGGCAACATCGCCTAATTTTATTATGTCTATACCCCGATGAAATTCATAAGAAAAAAATAACATATCCTGTTGACTCGGGCAATATAGGTAAAAATTACCTTTTAGGACAAGCATGAAAAACTTGTTCTGCTCTTTTCCGCACGGTTGATAATTTTAGATGGTTTGCTGTATCAGCCCGGATGAGTCCCGGTTATTCGGGGAGACCCGGGATTTGAGAAAATCCCAGTCACTCAAAATACCAGGAGCTTTTCTTCAGCTGGTTTTTCCTGTGGCGAAAGATGCTGTTTATTTTTCAGATCGCAGATTTCCTCAATTATTCTGGCCCGGTAAGCATCGTTTTCGTTCATGAATTGCACCCCGATTTCCGTATAACCCTTCTTGCGCGAACACCACATAATTTCAGCACCCACCTCAAATTTGGGGTTGATAGAGGGGAACCGGAGGATAAGCCGGGTCCCCGGGTCCATATACATATGGGTCTGGAAACACAGGCCGCCGAAGCTGATGTTTTTGGTAAGATCAGTTTTCTCGGTATGCTGGCCGGCTATTTTGTATTCGATGGCGATTTCTGCAGGGTGCCGGATGTATTTTCGTTTTTCCTGCTGTTGTTTAAAGAAATCCTTAAGCATGATAAGCATATATTCGGTAGAAAATACGGAGGCATTAATTTATGGAGTAACAATTGTTGTTTTATTTCATATTTATTCTTATTTGCAAATTCCCGGAATCATAGAATTTTAGCAGCTAAAGTTAATCACAAAAATGATGACCCGCCGGGATAGCTGAAAAATTTAGAAGAACGTGATATCCGGACTTTCGTTAAATAAAAAATTAAGGACGTTTATGCTCCTGGGGAATTGTGCAAATGGTATTTCATATAAATTTTATCGATACTGGTGAAGAGGCGAATGGGTGTAAACACTTTGTAAAGCACATAAAATCCGCTTCTCTGAAGCTGGGCTCCGTGACGTATGGCCTGGTCGTCCGGAGCCTTCTGTTTTTCCAGATATGCAATGGCCAGTCCCGGCTTCCGGTAGCCCCTCCTTAATGAGTTTACCATGTCATGTATCTGAGAGGGATGAGTTGATGTGAAAAAAGCAAAGTCGGCATTAGCCAGCAAGGCAGGGTAATCTTTGGAAGGAAAGGGGGTTCTTTCGGTATCGAAATAGCAAAAATTATTTAATATGGAGCTGATTTTATTCACTGCTTCCGGCTCATTATTGTTATCGATGACCAGAACCCCGATTTTCGTCACTGTGTTCCTGTAATTTTCCATAAATTTCATTCTCAGCTCTTTGATGGCACAGTCTATTGCGTTCTGCTGCTGTTCGCACAACTGTGACAATTCTACGGTTGCTTCTTCCAGTTTCTTTTGGATTTCACTTCCGGAAATTGAATTCAACTGCTCAATTTTTTCACCAATATTATTGAATTGACAATCGGATAAATAATTTCCCAGGTTTTTTAATCCGGTGGAAAGATAATCTAAATTGGTTATAAACAAATCCCGGGGCTTTTCCGGAACATTATCACCGACATATTTGCCGAAGTAATAAATAGTTGACAGACTGCGAATAAACAGCATGGGAATAGGTTTCAATAATTTCGGCCGACGGATTTCCTCATACATGATTTGTCCTTTCTATAAATTGCGGTATTTCTGTTATTAAACCACGTAGGTTCTGCCCTGGGTAAAGTCTTCCAGAATGTACCACAGTTCCTGTATGTCCAGACTCATGATGACCAGGTTGCGTCTTTTACCCTTAATATCGGTCACATGTTTTTCCAGAACAGCTTCCTTTTTGAAGCCCATTTTCTGAAAGGCGGCAATGGCAGAGGTCTGATTTTCCATGATTTCAGCCTGCAACTTGAATAAATCCGTGGAGACGGCATACAAAAACAGTTCACGCACCAGGATTGTGCATAATCCTTTGCGCTGGTGTTCAGGAGCGACCACACACCTGACTTCACCCAGATTTCTCATCCAGCCGAAAGTTGCCCTGAATAGCGTTCCAATACCGATAATTTTGGTGTCAAGGAAAGCCAGCACGGGATACATGTAGTCATAATTAATAATGCCAAAGCGGCGCAGAATGTTCTCTCTGATCATAACATCGCTTCGCAGGTACATGCGATTTTCAATGGGGAGGGATTGGAAAAATGATATTAATGATTCAAAGTCATCCTCTTTGAGAAGCCGCAGGATTATAGAATCCCCGTTTTTAAGTGCAATTTTTTTTGGATATTTTTCCATGAGATGTTCCTTTCCTGGTCTTGATCCAGCATGAATTAAATAATATCAGAATTCGGTAATTCTAAGGCAGATTTCACGGTTAATAAATTACCCGCTGAATACTGAAAAACTATAGAAAGGTTCTCTGGGTTGATGAGAAGGTGTTAACTGAAATCGTTTCTGTCGAGAAAACAGTGATAAAACCGCCGGCATCCCGTGCATCAGTACTATGCTGTACCAACGACCTTTATCACCGTCACCAGAGCGTGAAACACTTTAATTTAAAAATTCTTACGAATTTGTCAAGGGGTCGCACCCGAAATCAGTGAAATTTTATCACCCCATAACTTGCCGCTTAAGGATTTCAATTGCCGGCCATGAATTGCCGGACCGGTTTTCCAGAAACTCTGATCACACATTCTTTTAACACGACGCATATTATTGACGAATATTGTACATTAAATCGATAATTTGTTTGTATTTTTCATTAACAAAGCGGCGTTTCACTTTCATGGTAGGGGTCAGTTCGCCGGTTTCCACCGAAAAGTCGTGGGGAAGAATCCGGAAATATTTGATGGTTTCAAAACTGGCCAGTTCCCGGTTAACACTATCAACATATTCTTGAAATTTGCCCAGGATAGCGTTATTATTAGAGGCATCTTCCGGTGACAGGCTGTTAATTCCCAGCTGTTGACACAGCGTGGGTAATGCTGGGATGTCCAGCGTGAACAGGCAGGTGAGATACCTCCTGTTATCGCCGATAACCACGGCCTGGGAGATACCGGTATGAAGTTTTAACAGATTCTCAATATTTTGCGGGGCGACATTTTTCCCCCCGGCAGTAACAATAATATCCTTTTTCCTGTCGGTAATGTGCAGGTATTCCTCATCGTCAAAAAAACCGATATCGCCGGTATATAACCATCCCTCCTTTAGAACTTCATCGGTAGTCGCCTGATCCTTCCAGTAACCACTAAAAACATTCTCCCCTTTTACCACTATTTCTCCGTCTCCAGTGATTGCAACCGAACAGCCCGGGTTGGGAGGACCAATAGCTCCGGGAATGGTTTTTCCGGGAAGGGTAGAATTACTAACGCCGCTGCACTCGGTTTGTCCGAATACTTCGAATATGTCCATGCCCATGGCGCCGAAAAATTTTGAGACGTCAGCGGAAAGCGGGGCCGCACCACTGGCAAACAGGCGCGTTCGGTCCATTCCCAGCTTCTGCCTCAGTTTACTGAACACAAGTTTGTGAGCCAGTGACCATTTTTTACGAATCGACCAGGGAACGGTCCGCCCGCTGTTTCGGTATTGCCGGAATACCTCACCGGTTTCCAGGGCCCACTGGAATAAAAATCGCTTTATTAAAGAGGAAACAGCAACTGTCTCCAGGATGGTGGAATACACTTTTTCATAAAGACGGGGAACGGAGAAAAACAGCGTGGGGCGTACCTCTGCCAAGTCTTCCTTTATGGTCTCCAGGCTTCGGGCGAAAGACACTGTGCATGCGGCAGCGATACCGACATAAATAGTCATCATTTGTTCGGCAATGTGGGAAAGCGGCAGGAACGAGATGGTGTCTTCTTCATAAAAATCATGGTATCTCGTCATCAGGCTGCTGACTTCAAAGACGACGTTTTTCTGGGTTAATAATACCCCCTTGGGTGGGCCAGTGGTGCCGGAAGTATAGATAATGCCGGCGGGAGAGTCGCCGGTCAGACGGTTTATGTGGTCCCGCAGAGAAGCTTGTAAATCCCCAGGTGGGGAGATACCCACATCGGCCAGCTCCTCATATTTGAGAACCCCGGCGGGTGGATCTCCAAACATTAAAACAGTTTGCCCGAGATGGTTCAACTGGTTCCTCCAGTTATTTGTTTTGCTCAATTGTTCATGATTCTGAACAAAAAGCAGTTGTGCATCACTGTGATCTGTAATGTATCTGGCCTGTTCCGCAGTATTGTTGGGATAAACAGGAACAAGATAAGCCCCCAGGCACTGCACAGCAAGAAAGATGAAAAGCCATTCGGGACAACTGCCAGAGAGCAGGCATACTTTATCGAGAGGTTTGATTCCGCGCTCCCATAGCCCATGGGCAAGCAGGGCAACATTATTTAAATAGTCCTCCCAGGAATAGTTCTTCCAGTGATCATTACTTTTGTAGCGAAGCGCAACCCTGGTGGACCCATAATGTTCCACCTGTTTGAGAAAAATTTCGGGAAGTGTTTTTCCCGGTACGGGGAGTTCCTTTAATTGTGTTCCTTCCTTAATGAAGGTAAAAGGAGCCATTGTCTTTCTTTCCGGAATGGAGGATTAATTGCCTGATATCTTTTGGCGGTTTGGATATCACCAGCTAAACATTAAATCTTCGAATTACTTAAAAATCAATCTAATAACTGTTTAAAAGAGTGTAAAATTTTAATCCGGAGAATTATTCAGAACATTTATTCAGTATACAAGGAGTAAAATCACCTTAATATAATGTCTGGACGGGTAAGATTCAACTTTATTGTGATAGTTGCTATTAATGATTAATTTATGGGAAATAGGTATACATATCCAATATTGTGAACCCCGCCCAGGCTTACCGAATAAACCCGGGGTTACTGAATTTAGAGGACCAGCGGATTCAGCAAAGCCCATAGACGGCCTTTTCGTTCTCCAATCCTACATTTTCATCAGACGATGTTACTACTGGCTTATGAAGAGGCAGATTTCAAAGGATAAAAAACTATTGACGAGTTGCCGGTAATATGCCTTCAATATTTACCATTACTGAATCAGCTCCCACCGTTAAAACAAAATTAGCGATGGCCTGGATTTTAATTTCCGTGGAACCTAAAAAGCTGCTATCCGGGGTGAAAGAAAATTCATATTTATCGGAGGTTGAACCGCTTTTCTCATTCAGGAAGACATCGTTAACATATAATTGGACTTTGTTAATGTCGTTGTTATGGAAAGCTTCCGCTTTGATTGCAATCTCACTTAGTTGTACAAAATAATCACCATCCTGTGGGGAGGTAATTCGGACTAACGGAGCAGTAGGTTCAATCACTTTCACGGATCCGGTTTTTTCCACCGACTTATAGGCATTTTTAATGATGACTTTAAATGTATAGTCTCCCCCGTCGGTTGGTGCGCTCCAGCGGACGGAGCTGCCATCAACCGGATCCAGGAAAATCCCGCGATTCGGGGAAACGGACCATTGATAACTGAGAGCCCCCTCTTCCGGATTGGTTGCTTTTACCTGGGCATAAACCGTGTCAAAGGGGAAAACGCGATCCGGGAATACGTTTATTTCTTCAACGACTGGCGCATCTCGAAACAGTTTCTCGGCATCACAAAAAACAAATAGGGTGGAAAAAATGATTAAGAGAAGCCCGGTGTGTTTCATTACAGATCCACCTTGATATTTTGGAATACGGTCAATTCATCGGAAGAGGTGAGGCTGAAAATCAGCCGGTCCGGTCTTTGAGTAACAGGAATGGAATTAAAAACTACTGTTTTTATTTCACCGGCATTCAACTGGGAGATAATGTCGGATTTCCTCGAATCGATTACCACCCGTTTAAGCTCGCTGGAATTAAAATTCTTCAACAGAATAACTTTTAACAGAAGATTCCCGGCCGGTTGGTTGCCCAGCCGGGCAATTTTACAACTTGCTTTTAATTCGGTTGCGGTGATGTGGATATCGGCCGGTTCCAGGGTAAAATGATTGTTGACAATAACCAGCTCGGACAGCTCAGAATACAAGCGATCCAGGACGCTGCCCACGCTGGATGCCCCCTGTACCCGCCGGAGGCTTCCATTGATGAAAATATCAGGAACACCCTTTATGGCCGGAACCGAATGCTCCACGTATTTTTCGTATAACGGTTCGAAAATTAACGGTTTGCTGTAAGGATCCGTGTATTGCTGGGTGTCGCGATGATATTCGGCGATGATTATTTCCGATCTGTACTGATTTTCTATGGAATCCAGGGCCTGCAACGCCCACAGGTTGTACTCATAGGGATTACTGGTGTTGACGAACGCTTCCAGCAGAATGGTGGATTCCTGATAACTGCCGGGATTCTGCGGATCCAGCAGGTTATCCCGGGGTATATCCTGACATTTAATTAAAAGAGCCAGGCAAATGAACACGCTAAAAACGTATCTGCAGACCAATATTCACCTCATTATTCCTGTTTACTGCTAGAAAAGGTTGCGGAAAACTTTTTAGGACGTTCCGTGCATATATTTCCCAGGGAGAGCGGTTCCGTATCCAGCAGTATATAGTGCCCAGCAAAGCGGTACCTGTCAGCGAAGCCAAAACAACCGATGCTCTCCGGGTGTTATTGGCTTTATCGTATAATTCATTGAATCGATCCAGCCGGGTATTCTGTTGATATTCATCCAGAGATTTTTGATAATTGCTGCTGACCAGTACGGTGGCTAATCCCAGTCCTGCGCTTGCTGCCAGGAAATACCGGGTGGGATAGCGGGTAATTTTTATGCGGTCCTTGTATTTTCCTTCTCCGGTCAGATTAAAAAGAATATTGTTTCCCAGCAGTTCCAGCATCTGGACCAGATGATCCTGATCGGGACCCATCACCTTTTCAGCATGGATTTGTCCGCTACTCACTTTTACGATACTGGCATCAATGCGATACTGACCGGATACCACATGGATTGAACCGAAGACGATATATTCCGCATCCAGAAGGGTTCCGACTTCCCGGGCATTTTTACTGTCGGTCAGGCCGCTGAGCGTCAGGGCTTTCTCTTCCAGAACAGCTTTCAATTTCCGGCGTTCCAGGACCATTATCCTCCGGGAACCGGCCAGTTTTTCCTGCAGGACATCAGGAATGGTTCGTTCCCACTGGTCCAGGTACAACTGATCGCTCTCATTTATAAAATCGCCTACCGCCACAGGTATTTGGGTGAACACATATAACGGGTTGACAAAAAATGTCAAGGCCGTTACTAAAATGATTTTTAGTAAGCGGTGCATATGAACCCAAATTCTAATATCGTACTTTGTTATTATCGGAAAAATTATTTCTATTTAAAAAAAGATCAATTTGCAGGTAAATCCGGTTCATTATTTCCAATTAATTTAAAGCGTATTAACCCGGCAGTCAATTAATGTTCATAGTATTTGATAAAAAAATCAACAGGAAAAATAAATGTCATGAATTTTGTTATGGAAAAGGCGATCCGGATTGATCATTGCATTTCTTTATCGGAGAATTTACCTGCAAATCTCATTTTACAGATGCATCAAAGGGTACTCTATATTTCACAAATTTTATCAAACCAACATAAATGAATTGTTTCCTGAATTGAAAAGAACCATATTATTGCATCAGAAGGGCCATTTACAGGAATGTAATGGCACTTATACGTAAGTAAAAGCAACTACAGCAGGCAAAGATTACCGGACGGTGGTTGAAAAAATGATATGGGAGATTGAAACGATGAAGGAATTAATCGAGAGGATTGTTAAGAATTTGGTTGACAAGACGGATGAGGTGTCAATTGCGGAAGTGGCGGGCAAAAACGTCACGGTCTATGAATTGCGTGTAAATAAAAGTGATATTGGAAAAGTAATCGGGAAGCATGGGCAGACCGCCAGGGCAATCCGCATTATTTTAAATGCGGCCTCGGCAAAAGATAGACGCCGGGTGGTACTGGAAATACTGGAATGATTTTTCGGCTGAGACAACGCTGAGTTAAACAATTGTCTGGTCTCATTTTGCTAAAACAGCTTAAGAAGCGGCTTTAGTGTGAACCAATATTTTGCAATCAAAGCGATACAGCGCACCAGGGGTTTCCAGGGAGATCAACTTATAGAATAATAAGAATTCGCCCCAACCCTGATTGTTACCGGGCTAATTGCCTGTTCGTGCCTTATAAAATCAACCCCCTATTTATTAAACCCATAAAAAGCTAACCCCTGGATGAGCACTTTTTAAATTCATCGATACATCCCGGTGGTTCTTCTTTTTTCCAGGCTGTATCTCCGTTTAATTTTAACCCGCAGACCTTCCGGTTTTTGATAATTACGGTTACCCCCTGCACACCCGCGGGGCCATTTCCCAGTCGCCCGGGCCATATTTCCTGGGATTGTATTTCCAGCATTCCCTGAGCTCGGCACTTCTGGGAGGGGTGGGTGCAGACGCCCGAT
>Ga0315555_1001363_pt1 | contig 17545 bp, 16 predicted proteins | sample SalMarSW160380MG_FD_202113 | JGI IMG/M metagenome (GOLD analysis project Ga0315555, IMG submission 202113) | Salt marsh sediment microbial communities from the Plum Island Ecosystem LTER, Massachusetts, United States - Salt Marsh Sediment SW1603-80 ... | reverse complement strand
TTTCAAATAAACACCAATTATAGTTTTAGTAGAATTAAACTTATAAATGTTGTAGGTGAGCATTACATAATCTTTGAGTTTGAAAGAATCACTTACATATAATGTTACATTTAAAATATAGCTTTTTCATTTGATTAATGATGAGCTTACTTTGTCAAGTTTGTGGAGAAAGAATCAAGATACCGAAAAAGCAGAAAAGAAGCTTCTTTCCAAGATCTAATATGATTTCCACTAAATATTGTTCAATCAGGTGTCAAGTATCAAGTTACAGGTATTTCCTGTTAGGGATAGGAATTTTCTTTTTAGCAACTTATCTTGGGATAAGTATTCCACTTTTTAGGAACGACTCAGATCTCTGGATACTGTTTGTTGCAATGTTTCCAGTGATGGTAATGGGTCTGATTGGATTAATAGCTGGTTTGATTACTCTAGTAATTCATAAAAGTATTATAAAACGAGTTAAGCAAAAAAGGTTCTATTGTTATTTTTGTGGGTATGATATAACATATTCAAGTAAAGGAGGTTCGTTGGTTTGTAACAGTTGTGGGAATAAAGTACTATATTGTAATTTCTGCTCAAAAATCATAAACCCAAATGAGGACATAGCAGTAATCAAGCCATGTAATCATGTTTTCCATAAAGGAGAATTGTTAGACTATGTGGAAGAGAGCTATACTTGTCCAAAATGTCAAGGAGAAATAAAAGAATTAGCTTTCAAAATTGAGAAAGATGATGAAGAATTTTGGGTAAAAGCAAAATAGAAAAAGGAGAGGAGAAGAAAGTTATTTTCTCCTTGATCCAATAACAACTAAGGAAAGTAGAGTTAGTAAACTAACAATAGAAATCATTGTTGTAGAGATAGTAAATTCTGGGATGACATAAATACCTCCTAAGGGATATAAGTCCTGACTTCCTGCGCTACCATAAATGTCATACGGTCCAGATACCCAGGAGTCCCAGTAGTTGCCTTCTTGGAGAGTCTCGTTGTACCAGAAATTGTCTATACCTTGGTCGACACCATAACTAGAATAGAAAGATGAACAATTGATGAAGTTGTTGTGATAAATATAGTTATCTTCAGTCTCATAGTCTAAGGAAATTGCATACAGATACATATTTCCAAAGTGATTCTCAATAATTGTTATATTGTTTGAGTAGTCATTTACAGCAATACCAGCATATAAAATATCATGAAAATTATTGTACTGAATTAAACCTTTACTTGAGCTGAAAGTTGACATTCCTCCAATCATTTCATCTCCAGTAAAGCTACACCCTATTATCTTGAAGTCTTCTGAATTAAAGAATGCTAATGCAACTCCAGTGTCTATAAAGTTACAATTTTGAATAATGACAGATTTGCTAAAGTGTACTAAAATGTTAACAGTAGTATGTTGTGCAAAATCGTTATGTCCATTAATCATGATATTGGTACAATTAACTAAAATTATCTCTGGTCTAGGTGTTGCAGAAAATGTAAAATCTACAAGATTTTCTCCGTAGAATAGTATTTCACCATTAACTGTGTTATCCCATTGTACATCTAAAGAAAGCAAATCTTCTACATCATCATCGTAAACCCCTAAATCACAGTTTACAAAGGTATTAAGTTCTACAAAAGTGTTTGGAGAGTCCCAAATAGAAATGCCATGTTCAACATTATCAAAACAGCTGTTTAAACCTGCATATCCATCTGTACAATTTTCAAAATAAATCCCATTAGCTACTGCGCCATTAGCTATACAATTCTGAACAGCAACATCCCAAGAATCTTCCACATGAAAACAATTATCATAACCAGAATCATAAGCTTCGCACCAAAACATATCAGCACTGTAACTACTTTTAATCTCAAAACCTCTATCACAGTTATAAGCTTCGTTGTACATATAAAGTATGTCACTAGCATTATCAGCTTCAAATCCAGCAGATACACAGTCATAAGCGAGACAATCTCTAACATAAGCACCTAGGGAATTGATAATACCTAGTCCGGTAGCACTTAGATTGAAAGTACAATTTTTAACAGTAGCAGTATCTGGAGCTACATCTTCTATACAAACATCATATCGATTCGCTCGAACAGTACAGTTGACTAATTGAAAGTAGTCAGTGGTCCCATGGATATATATACCAATATCAGCTGTTGGATCATAAACATCTTTGTCTCTAATTATCCAAGGTTCAAGTTCTGAACCGTCTCCACTTATAGCATATAAAGTAAACTCAGTATTGCTAGAAATTTCAAAATCTTCAATCGAATTAACTGGTATTGTTACAAGGCTAGCATCATTCACATGTTGAAAACTTGTTGTAGTATTTGAATTATAGAGTGTTAGAATCAATAGTAATAAACAAAACAATATAAGAACATCTTTTCTTTTCATAGAATTCACCTAGTTCTATACAACTAGTATATCTTATAAACTTTAACTACAGCCTTACATGTAAAAGGAGCAAAGAAAGGAATTAAGTAATATTTTCGTTTTTTATGCAAATAGTTTAATTATAAGTGATTCATAATCGTTTATTTGATGTTTATATGAAAAGGAAGGCAATCTTTTCGATCTCAATTACTGCAGCATTATTGCTCTCATTTATAACAATTCATTCTGTTAATACAAAAATACCTTCTGCTGAGTTAGACAAGGAATTGAATTCCTATATAACTCATGAACCTATGGTTATAACCTCTGATGCTGATTTCGGTGCAGGTGGTTATGGTCTTCCAGGAGATGGTTCAGCTGGTACTCCATATTTGATAGAGAATCTAAACATTACTAATAAAGTAGGTTCTTATGGAGTTTACATCGAAAATGTGACGAAGTATTTTGAGATTAGAAATTGCTACATACAAGCGGAATATCCAATCTACATTGAGAGTATTACATCAAATTTCGTTCTAATTTATAATAATACCATACAAATGTTATCAGGTGTTACTCCAACTGGAATTTATATTTCAAGTAGTAGCCATTTTGAAATTTCTTATAATGAATTCTATGGAGGAGGAACTTCAGGAATCTATGCTGAATATTGCAGTTCTTTCTTAATTAATCATAATTATTTTACATTATTCTGGAATTGTATGGATATACATAATTGTCTTGATTGGGATGTGTTCAACAACGTTTTTGATTATAATGATGGAGATCAATACGTTGATTCCAGTTATTTCACTTTTTATAATAATACATGGATAGACAACAATAATGGCCTTTACTTAGGAGTGTGTTCGGATTTCAATATAACAGGTAATTTTTTCATCGAAAATGATTATTTTGCAGTTACAGTATATGCATGTTTATCTATAAATTTTATCTATCATAATTGGTTCTTGAACAATAATCTAGCAAGTTCAATAGAGTCACAAGCTTCTGATAATACAGGAGTAATTTGGCATTATGGTAGTATAGGTAACTTCTGGTTAGATTATAGTGGTGAAGGAAAATATTGGATCTTTGAAGATGTATATGATCCTGTTCCCATTTGGGATTCAGATTCTGATGGATTAAATGAATATGATGAAATATATGTGTATGGTACTGATGAATACGATTATGATAGCGATAATGATCTGCTTCCTGATGGATATGAGGTAGAACAAGGGCTCGATCCTCTATTAGACGATGCTAAACTTGATCCAGATACTGATGGGCTTATTAATCTGGATGAATACAAATTCGGAACTCAATGCCAGGATTGGGATACCGACGGGGATGCTATGTCTGACGGATATGAAGTTTTTCATTCTCTTAATCCTTTATTTGATGATGCTTCATTAGATTTTGATGGAGATGGGCTAACGAATCTTCAAGAATATAATTTAGGAACAAAAGCAAATAATTACGATTCTGACATGGACGGGATGAGTGATTATTGGGAAAATGAAAATGGACTCAATCCTCTTGTAAATGATGCTTGGATGGATCTTGACAATGATGGTTTGAATAACTTCTTAGAATACATCTATAATTGCAACCCTAATGATGAAGATAGCGATAATGATAGCTACAAAGATGGGGAAGAGATTCTTCAAGGAACAAATCCTAATGATCCAGAAGATTTTCCTTCAACAACTTACCAACCCACTACAACAGAATCAACCTATTATTGGATTGGAGGATTATTTGCTCTTATAGTAGTAACAAGCTTACCTATTATCATACAAAGAATAAGAATAAACAAACTACGCGAATTAGTAAAAGAGTATTTTCCAAGAATGAAATTCTAAAAACAACTAAGAAGGATTGAATTCCTTCACATTTTCTTTTATCTCAAACTATCTTATCTGCAATCTCCACTATTACAGTTCGGACCGCAACACATCCAGAAGAATAAGATTCCAAAGAGTACATCCCAAAATCCTCGACCTCCTCCTCCTTGTGGTCGCTCATCATAATAATCATCTGTTCTATATTGTTGATAGGACGGCTGTGATTGTGTTGGACCGCTTTGAGCTGTAGTTTGATATCTGATAGGTAATTGCTTGTCTTTATATTGTAGAATTAACTCTTCTAAATCAGTACCACAGTTCTCGCAATAGCGACCAGAAGCTGTGTGTTTTTGACCGCAGTTTGGGCAAAAAATTACATCATCACTCATATGAGCTACTTTAGGCTTTCACATATATAAATTTAAAGAAAAGGAAATAGGGAAAGAGATTATTTTTTCTTTCTAAAAATTGGTAAAATGATCAAGGTCATTTATTGAAGATGTACTCTAAAAAATGTATCTGAGCAAAAATTTACATATTTGATAAAAAATCTACTAGGTATAAATGTCTTCCAAAACTGAATTCGAGAAATTTTCTCGAGAAATGGCTCACATTCCAATTTATTTAAGTGATTTATCTTTGGATCAGATACTTGAACAACCTCTATTTATTCAAATGAAAAAATATGCTCAATTACAATTCACTGATGTTTACAAATTTATTTATCAAGGTAGTTGTGGGTGGGCTCACCTTTCGAAATTAGGAGATAATACACACATTAAACATTATTTAGCTGAAGAACTAGTAGCTGCTACTGAAACTAAAGACTTTGATGAATTACTAGAGACTCTAGATCTGAAATCAGGATTAGGAAGAGTCAACCTTAGATCATGGAAAGAGCAATTTGGTGATGATATAGAGCTACTGTGGAAGTTGATGTTAAGAGCACAGAAAAATAGCCCTACAACTATGGATCTTTTTATTGAGAGATGGGGAGAGTTTTCGGAATGGATTCATCAGAAGGTGATCACTTACCCTGTTGAAGCAGAAAAATTAGTCATAGAGTGGCTTGAATTAGTCAATACAATTGCTTCAGAAATAACGGAGCCAATAGAACTCCCAATGGTATCTCACTCTCTTATGTATAAAAGGTATTATTCTCCTTCATACAGAATAATAATGGAAGAAGATCTTTTTCCAGTTTAAAAATTCAGAATAGATATGGAATAATTGCCTTTCTCTTCTCTGGATACTCTTCAAATGTTTCTTTATACCATTTATGATGAGATCTTGCTCTAGGAACCAAATTAGCAATGGTCCAGAAGGCAAATAACAATCCAGCAAAATTCCAAACCATCGATGCCCATCCAATCCAAATCAGTATTTCTCCTAGATAATTAGGGCTCGAAACAAACTTGTACATTCCTCCAAAAGGAATTTTATACCCATTTTCTCCTGGTTTGCGTAATTCTCTTAGTACCAAATCAGAATGACGATTTATAATATATCCTACAATGAAAATTATAACTCCGATAATAAATCGTGGATCCTTTAACCAGGAAGGAGTATATGCTGTGGGAGCAGCAAAATGAAAAATCCATCTTGCTTGAAGGTAAGTATTAGAAATTTGGAAAATCATTCCAAAAAACATTATTAAGATAGGCATTCGTTTTTTTGTTCGCAAGAAAAATGGAAAAATTAAATCTCTTTGAACATAATGTAATAACCAGAGAACAAAAAGTACGATAGGAACCAATTCTATTTTGCGATCACTTATACCAAATAAGACTGAAAAGATAATTACCGCAGGAGATTCCATTATGATCCATCCCCATTTGGAATTAATTGAAGGTCCCCATCCCCTCCTTACATGACGTCCATAAGGAGCACTGATAAAGAACAATAAAATAAACATAGCTAGAGCTACTATCGCTGATGCGATTAGTAAACCCCAATAAATGTTAAGTTCTTCCATTGGATTTTAACAGAATATGCCTTTTTTAAAACTTTTCCCCTAGGCTATCGAGAAATAAGTTTAAAATAAAACTAGCATGTTTTACACTTAAAGGATTGAATTCTTAAATGCCTTCTGAAGAACAGTTAAAAGTTTCAGCAAAACTTTTTTGGAATGTTCAATTTATTTACGAGTTAGAATTAGCTAAGAAGGAATTAGAAGCATTTAACATCAGATATAAGTTAAATAATAATCTCAGAGATATTGACATATCTTTTGTACCTGATGGAACTGAATTTCTTGAGAGATCAGCTTATTTTGAAGAACTAGGCGGGAAATCATCATTATATTCTAAAATCACTAAAGCTAATGTTACTAGATCTCTTAATCAATATCTAACACATTGGATTTACCCTTATAAAGGCAAATATCACCCTCAAATGATTAGAGCTTTACTTAACATCATGCGAATCCAACCTGGGGAAAGCATTTTAGATCCATTTATTGGTAGTGGTACAACAGCAGTAGAAGCGCAATTATTGGGGATAAATTGTAAAGGCATAGATATCTCAGAAGTTTGTACTAGAGTAACTCAAGTAAAAACACAAGCACACGAAAATTTGGAAAAAATAAGTAAAATATTTGAAACAAATTTCGGTGATTTGAAAAAGAAGATACAACAAAAAGCAACAGATGAAGAAGAGATAAGTAAAATAGAAAGTATGATAGAAGAAATAGACAACTCAAACGTTTATAATTTCTTCAAAGTTGCAAGTTTAATTGCTCATAGCGATAGAGCAAGAAGAAAGAAAAAAAGTTTCACTGTTTCTTTTCTAAAGAATGTTGAGAAGATGGTTGTATCATTAAAAGATTATCAGAAAATCATCTCTGAGTATAACCTCAAACTTGGAAATGTTTCAATAGAGAAAGGTGATGCAAAGCAACTTCAACTCCAACCTAACTCAATTGATGGTATAATTTGCTCTCCTCCTTACTCTATAGCTTTAAATTATGTAGAAAATGATAAACATGCACTAGATGCTTTAGGTTTTGATCCCAACGTAATTAAAGAGGAGTTTATAGGAGTTAGAGGGACAGGAAAAACAAAAATAGAGCTATACAATCAAGATTTAATCCAAAGCTATAAAGAAATGGACAGAGTACTCAAGGCAGGTAAATATTGTTCAATAGTCATAGGAAATGCAACTGTTGATAAAAAAGAAGTAAACACAGTTGAATATACGATAGATATTTTTCAAAATATGGGATATACGCTCGAGGAAAATATAGATAAAATAATTTTTGGTTTGTATAATGTTATGCAAAAAGAAAACATACTAGTGTTCAAAAAACCTTGAGAACTATTTGCGAATTCTAGAATAAGTATCTACAATTAGACATGTTAGCTCAGATAGCAAGATACCTGGTAAATCGATGTTTTTGGATTGAAAGATATCTATTAATGCTGTTAGAATCGTTTTCTGATTGATTTCTAGACCTATTAAAGAATTTTGGATATCTTTTAAGATATAGGGAGGAGAAAGCGAAAAATCTCCTGATATCACAATATCAGCTATCTTATTTTCATCAAAATAGACAAAAAGCTGTACTAAACCACCTTGAAATTTTTTCTCAGTATAAGAAAAATATGTATCACTTTTGATTTTTTGTTGAAATAACTCTTCTTTGTCTTTTTCAACATAATAAAGCCAGTCTTCTTGTTGATACATATATTTAATTTCATCAATTTTCTTCTTTTCTTCCTCTGTAAGATCTGATTCATAGAATTGAATATCTAAGTTTTTTTGAAAATTAAAAAGGTATTTTTGCATGACTTCTTCTTTACTTGGAATTTCTTTTAAGAAATATTCAAAACTACCCATTCTTTCAACCAAGGACTTAGCAATTTTATCTCGGAATTTCTCATTTGGAACTTTAAGAATCTTTGACATATGTTCTGCTGGAAAACTAAAAATAAAATTTCCCACTAAAACTCTTGATCTGTCATAAGATACAGCTCCATTTCCACTTATTTTCTTACCTTCAGCTACTATATCATTAATTGGAGAATAAAGAGCTGGAATACCAAAATCATTAAATGTTTTTACGGTTGGAGTTAGGAAAAATTGGTAGAAATCTTTTAGATTTTGATTATAATCTTGTTTATCACATATAATCTGATAAAACAATTGATTACTGTCAAGATAAACTGAACCACCACCAGTACCTCTTCTAACCAAAGGAAGTTTTGTAGCTTTAATATAATCGAGTTCAACAGATTGTTCTATTACTTGATGTAAACCAACACAAACAAGCGGTTGATCTGGCCAGGTGATTATAAGGGTATTAGGTGTCTGATACTCATTTTTAACAAGAGCTAAAGCGTGATAGATTGCTTGTGTATCTAACCAATTCTGTTCTCCAAGATTTACTAAACGCCATTCCATCGAGCATCTTCCAATAAGATGAAATTAATTGACTGTAACCCAATCTTTCTCGTTAGATAAGAAGAATATTACTAGATCGTCATCGTTAATATACAACAGTCTAGAAAACTGAGTTGTTTTTTGTACACCATTAATTTCTATGTTAGCATTAAAATGAACGATAATTTCATATTCAATCGTTTCTGCTAAATAAAGCTGTTCAAGAGTGTTGTTTATACTAGGTGAAGGATAATTTGGTTGACTGTAGTGAGATGCATTCCAATCTTCAATATTCCACATCCAACTTAAGAAAGTTCCATTAGAATTACCGAAAAGATTGGCATAAGAATTCTTTGCACCATCAGCTGTTACAGGGGCAGTTTGAATTGTCATCTCTAATTCAAAAACATGAACCTTATCACTTAAACCATCATAATCTAGAATAGAAAAGTTTTCCATAAATTTCGTTTCTTCTATAATTAATTGAGATATGTTATTGATATAGCTTAGTTGCGGTAATCCCGATATTGTTATCCAATAATCAGGTGAGCTACCATTAATATTAGCAGTTGAATTAATTAGATTTACACTATTAAGATCCCCATCAATTGTATTAATTATTATCGAACTATTAAACTGATCAATACTAGGAGGTGCAGTAGTTACTGAAATTAGAATTATAGGTAAACCTAGTAAACAAAAACCAAATAATACAAGGAATACATTGAACATTCCATTACCATTAGCCATATTTGTGAAAAGGTAAGAACATTATTTATAGGTTTTGAAATAAAAATAAAAGAAGGATTATTTTTTACTCTTTATTCTCTTTGTATACACCAAATATGATGGATAGACAATTGCAAATAAACCTAAAGTACCAATAACAAAGTAAGTTCCTAAATTCACAAAGAGACCATAATCACCTATGAAATTATTTGTCCAAGTATTTCCATCTGCTGAAAAAGCAAAAGCTACACTAGGATATCCCTTTCCTCCGAATCTATCTCCTCTTCCAACAATGAAAGTTAGGAATAATCTACCTTCATATACTGTCAAACTAGGTTCTCGACGGTAATAACCATCAAAATTACTTTGGCTTTTAATTATCAAATGATTTTGTCTGGTGCCAGTGACTTCTTCTAAACCAAGGAGTCCTTGAGTGACTTGGAAAGATACTCCCCACAAAAATGTTTCTGATTTAATAATACCTTGAGCTTGATTAACTACATCTGTTAAATTGTCTTGAGCAATTACAAAAAAACTATTTGACCAAAAGGTAACTGTGGGTTTCAAAACTGTTATGGCGTTATATGGTGGATCAATTGAAGCTATTAAACTGACAGTGTTGTAGGTTGCTCCTAGCTCTTCAAAATGAACTGAACTTGTCAGACCTTGTTCTTCAGTGTAAATAACAAGAAGTTTATTATTATAGGTGTAAAACTCAAAATCCTTTCCAAAACCACTTGACACATAGTAAGTATTTGTAACTTCTAATGAATCAGGATTGATTTCTAGAACATCACTTACTGTAACAAAGTATATATCTCCACTAACATTTACTTCTTGTTCATATCCATAAGCTAGAACTAACTTATTTCCATAGTTAATCGCATCAAAATTAAAGTAAGTATCTTCTGAATATACTACTGAAGTGTTGTAAACTATTGTTGGTTCGCTCCAACTAACACCATTATTGTCTGAAGTCAATGCTAGAAATGTCACATTGTGTGATGTCATGTCTTCAGCACCTAAGAACAAGTAGCAAATTCCATTTAAAATCACTACATCAGTCTGATTAGTATAAAATGTAGTCCCGTTGAAATCAAAAGTTTGATCTATGATTACTGTATCGTTTATTTCTTCAATTTGAAATTCTGTTGGAAGCTTCCTCATGGTTCTAGATTTAATGTCTTGAGAAATAGATTGTTCATTTGATATAGTATCTTGGATAAAAACCATCACATACTCACCACTATTTGCTTCAGAAGTTACTGGTCCATAATCGGAATATGTAATAATTGCAGAACTATAATTTGGAATTGAAGTAAACATTATAGAAAATACAATAACAAAAACTACCCATTCTTTCTTAACATTCATTTAGGAGACTCCTGTTTTTTTTCTCTTTGCAAAACATAGTTGAGGAATATATAAATGTTGCCAAGAGAGGTTAGTTGACACCTACATATCACCTCTAATCTAATTCTAAAGAACTGCGAATTGTTCTCAGTTCTTGCATTGTTTTTCCTTTAGTATCTTTATCTGTAGTAGAAATATCAAGTAAAACAAGAAAATCATTATGTCTGAAGGCAATTAACTCGAAAATTCCTTTAGTATGCTCTTTTAAATTATCCCATAATCCTGAGAGAAAATGTGTCTCTTTGTCCTTGAAATCGGTTATATAATACTCACTTACCTTCATAATATCACCGACATAATATTTGTCAACTAAACGAGAGCGTAATCCAGTCAGATAATCTAAAGTCAATGATTTTTCAGTGCAAGGTTGCCAATAGATAAAAAATAATCTGTTAGGTTTCAACCTAATAAAAGGTAAAAAAGTGGTATAATCAAGCCCTGGAAGCAAGTGTGGAAAATAATCCGAAGGAAAATTTATAGAACCAATATAGTCTATGAATGTTTTCTTCTGTTTATTTGCTAAATCCAGAGATATACTTATCATTATAACATTTAAAGTTGAAACACTCATATAGCTTACGTAAGATGTGTTAGATTATTGTTTTGACATTGAAGAACATTAATAAATGTCTAAAAAATCAAATAAAATTTCTTAATTTTAAGAGAAAATTTTATATTATATTTTTTGTAAACCTAGAAGTTGTATGAATGATATGAGTATAAAAAACAGGACAGAATCTTATGATGTTTTTGAAGGGATTTCTATATTAGTCATTTTCCTCTATCTAGTAAATGGATCCTGGTGGATATCTACAACTAATAGAGTAGCAATTTTTTTCTACAGTGGGAACTTTTATTTAGGGAGTGCATTTATATTCATTCCAATTCTAATTTTAGGTATTTCACGTGTTAAAAAATCAGTATTTCAAGACGATACTATTAGAAATCAGTTTGTAGGTATTTGTTTAATAATTGCAGGATTTTTATACTTGGTTTCTTCAGGTATCTATACGACTATTGTTTATGAATACAATTATAGTAATTATGACCTTATTAATAATTTAGCTATTTCAAATATAGTTATACAATATGTTGGTAATGCAGCTTTGTTTAGTTCACTGTTAGGCATTAGAAATGTTGAAAATCGCTCTAACTTTGTTTCTATCTTGGCTAGATTGAGATATTTATTGTTGATGTTTTTTATACTTGTTTCACTTAACTTCCTGTTCAATGTACTAATATTTTCTGAAGCAATTGAAATTGAATACCTAACTTACTCGATAATCCTTTCAATTTTCATAGCATTGCAAAGAATAACTATGGCGATTTTCTTAGTTATGTTTTGTTTCTTACAACTTGTTCAATCCAAAGATAATCTAATTTACAGATGTGGAAGAATAAGTGCAATAGTCTTCGTAAGTTCAGCAATAGTTAATCAAGTACTCATAAATATAAACAAATTTGCTTTAGATTCAGGATACTATTATTATATGGGAAGTTTATCACCTTTCCATCCTTTAAGTAACATTGTACAAATTATCAATACTATTCAAACAATATCTCTGTATCTAACTTTAATTGTTATCGGAATTCAACTGATATGTTCATCAATCCAAGAAAAGTCTTTAAGATCCTTTAACTTCAGTTCTTTAGCTAATGATCTGTTTAAAGGCTCTATTTTTGTTCTATTAGTATTTTTCATTATTGAAAACAATTATTTCTACAGTAAACCAAAATCTGTAATACTAGGAGTCTTTTTAACAATTTATCTAAATGAATTTACAGGACTTCCTCTTGATGCTATTCAGTCACTCTATTCAGCCTGTTATCTTATTGGTACAATTCTAGTAGTACTAATTATAATCAGGAAGCATTTTAACAAGGAGTATAGAGATATTCAAGAACATAATAAAATTAATTTAAATGGTCCCATGGTATCTTCAGTGGTTTTTATTTCTCTTAGTATGGCATCGAATTTCATTTTCAGGATGATAATTTATGGATCTGGTTATCTCGATGATATAACTATCTTTGCTTGTCTTACAGTGGTTAAAGGATTTGAAGTGCTTACACTAATTATTCTAGGATCAATTTTCATAAATGACGAATTTAAAAGATATTTTTCGAAGTTTATAGGAGATAGAAGTAAACTTCTGACTCTAATAGGTACTTCTTTGATATTACAAAGTATTGCAGGAGTAGGCACAATATTGGAGAATTATTATAATCTTATAGCTTATGGAAATACAGATGAAATCTCATATGCAGTGATTTCTAACATTACAATGTTATTATACGAAATTTCAACAATATTAATACTTGTATGTACAGTTTTACTTCTACTTGATTCAGTAAGAAATAAACAGATTTTACATAAGATTAGCAAGATTCTTGGAATAATGTTAATAGTTGTTCTTTCAGTGTTCAAGTTAATAACAATTATAGGTGGTATTGTGCCAGAAATGGAATTTTTAGAAGTTTTAATAGAACCAGAATTTGTAACAGCAGCAGGTGTTTTTGATGGTTTTGCAGTTATTATCTTGTTTTATATATTAATGATAATAGGTTATGGAATCATATCTAAATTATTTGCAAAATCTAATATAAGTGCAGATATCTTACATACTGAGGAAAGAATTTCAGAATTCCGATACTAGTCCTTTTGTTTGTTTTTAACAAAAGGATTTTTGTATCTTTTTAATAAAAGAGAATTTGTAACTACTGAGACAGATGATAGCGCCATTGCTAAACCTGCGACAACAGCTGGTAATAGAAATCCTGCAGGCACTAAGATTCCAGCTGCGATTGGTATACCTATCGAATTATATAATAATGCCCAAAATAAACCCATTTTCACTCTCTGGATTGTTTTTTGACTTAAATCGATAATAGTAACTGCATCTCTTAAATCATCTTTTACAAGTACAATATCACCAGCTTCAATTGCTACATCAGTACCTGAACCAACAGCTACACCCACATCTGCTTGTGCCAAAGCAGGAGCATCATTAATGCCATCACCCTGATACAGTACAATATGATTATCTTGTTGATATTTCTTTACAACATCTACTTTCTGGTCTGGGAGAACTTCCGCATGAATTTCATCTATACCCACTTGTTGTCCTACAGCTTTTGCTGCTCTCAAATTATCTCCACTGACCATAACCACTTTGATCCCCATATGTTTTAGAGCCTCTACAGCTTCTTTTGAGGTAGGTTTGATAGTATCAGAAATAGCTAAAACACCAATAATTTTCTTACTATCTAAAATCATCATAACAGTTTTACCTTCTTGCTCTAATCTTTCCATCTGGGACTCGATTTTATCATAAACTTTAACTTTCATTAACTCAGCAATCCTACGATTCCCAACGAGATATTGAGTGTTTTTAATCATAGCTTCTATTCCTTTACCAGGATAAGCTTTGAAATCAGAAATTTCTTGAACTGCAATTCCTTCTTCTTCAGTTTTTTGAACTATCGCTTTTGCAATTGAATGTTCAGATCCTTTCTCTAAAGAGCCAGCAATTTGTAAGATATCTTTATCATCGAAATTTTCATCGAAAGAGAGAACATCAGTTACCTGCGGTCTTCCTTCAGTAATTGTTCCTGTTTTGTCCATCAGAACTGCACTAGTTTTTCTGGCTATTTCTAATGAATCTCCGCTTCTTATTAAAATACCATTTTTAGCACCTATTCCGGTTCCAACCATAATAGCAGTTGGTGTTGCTAAACCTAAAGCACAGGGACAAGATATGACCACAACAGTTATTCCAATTAAGAAAGCAAAAAGAAATGGTGAGGAAATACCAGCAGCGATATTTTGAGGGAGATTTGCAAGAGAGACTACGTTGGTTTTTAACAGTGAATACCAGATGATAAATGCGATTAAAGCTATAATTAACACTGCAGGAACAAACCATGCTGAAATCTTATCAGCTAATTTTTGTATTGGTATTTTTGATGTTTGAGCTTCATCAACCATCTTAATAATTTGATTTAAAGTAGTATCAGCTCCTACTCTTGTTGTTTTCATTTTAAGAAAACCATTTTCGTTAATGGTACCACCTGTTAGAGCTGCACCTTTTTCTTTGAAGACTGGAACACTCTCTCCTGTAATCATACTTTCATTCAAATATGATTGACCTTCGATAACTATTCCATCTACAGGAATACTATCTCCAGGTTTGATAAGACAGATATCATCTACTTTAACATCATCAATAGGCACTTCTAGCTCTTTACCATCCTTTTCAATAATTGCAGTATCAGGTCGAAGCTCTATGAGTTTTTTTATAGCCTCTGATGTTCTGCCTTTGGCTATTTCTTCAAGATATTTTCCTAGAAATATGAATGTTAGTAGTAGTGCTGAAGTTTCAAAGAAAACAGCTCCTTCATATAATACGTTAAAGTAACTATAAATCATAGCAAATAAGCTGTAAAAATAAGCTGCACTTGTTCCCAGAACAATAAGAACATCCATTGAAGCACTTTTATTAATTACACTTTTCCAAGCTGCTTTGTAAAAAGTAAAGGCAATTATAAATTGGATAGGTGTAGTAAGTAGTAATTGAAGAAAATTAGATAAAAGCATACCAGTAAAGATTTCTTTAGTCATTAACCAATGACTGAAAATAGGAAACCAAGATCTAAATGGTTCCATATGTCCCATAGCAAAAATGAAAACAGGTAAAGCAAGAATTAAACTTGCATAAAATCTATTTCGCATATCTTTTAATTGTTTATTTTGCATGAAAGAAAGTTGATCGACATCAAATGATGCTTTATAACCAGCTTTTTCGATTGCTTTTATAATTGATTTATCTTTGACTAATGAAGCATTGTAGAGTAATTTAGCATTATGACTAACAAGATTTACAGAAGCTGATTCTACACCATCAACAGAGGTCAACGCCTTCTCAACTCTAGTAACGCAAGCTGCACAATGCATTCCTTCAACCGAAATAGTTCTCTTCTCCAACTCTTCAGCCATTTTCAAACCTTTATCCTATTTGTACTTCTGTCAATTATTGTTTTAAGCAACAGTTGCTTTATAACCTGATTCTTCTACTGCTTTTATTAATTGTTTAACTTCTACTTTTCCTTCTTTGTAAAGGACTTTTGCTTTATTAGTCTCAAGATTTACTTCGACTTCCTTAACGCCTTTAACATCCTTCAAAGCGTTAGCAACAGTCATTTGACAATGACCACAAGTCATACCTTCAATGTTAAGAATAATTTCACTCATAATAATCAAATAACAGTACTAAAAAGAGATATTTAATATCTCGCCTTGAACAAAAAAATAAGACAAATTTTGAAAAAAGCCTAGTTTTAAAGGGACGGATTCAAACAATTCTATTTGAGGTAATGAAAAATGTCAGATCTTATCAAAGTAGCAGCAGCACAAGTCGCACCAGTGTATCTTGATATTGTTAAAACTGTGGAAAAAGCTATAACAATAATAAAAGAAGCTGCAAAGAATAAAGCAAAATTAATAGTTTTTCCAGAAGCATTCGTTCCAGGTTATCCTGATTGGGTTTGGGTGGTTCCTAGTTATAAATCAACTATTCTTAATAAGCTCTATACAAATTTAGTAGAAAATAGTATCTCAATACCAGATAAATATACAGAACAATTATCTCAAGCAGCAAAAGAAGCTAATATTCATGTAATGATAGGAATTCAAGAGAAGAATTCAGAGGCAAGCAGTAGTAGTATTTACAACTCAATACTCTATATTGATGATAAGGGAAAAATTGGAGGAAAACATAGAAAACTTGTGCCAACTGGAGCTGAAAGATTAGTATGGGCACAAGGAGATGGAAGTACTTTACAAGTTTTCAACACTTCAATAGGAAAAATAGGGGGATTGATCTGCTGGGAGAACTTTATGCCTTTAGCTCGAAACGCGATGTATGTTGAAGGAGCTCAGATTCTTGTCGCTCCAACATGGGATAAGAGTGAGAAATGGTTACAAAGCATGCAGTATATAGCTCGAGAAGGAGGTTTGTTTGTAATAAGTTGTTGTACTCCTTTGAATAAAGAAAATATTCCTATCGAATTAGGTTTCAAAGAATTTTACCCAGATGATCGTGAATGGATAAATATAGGAAACAGCTGTATCATCAATCCTAAAGGAGAGATAATAGCTGGACCACTTAAAGCTGAAGAAGGCATACTTTATGCAAAATTAGATCTAAGAGAGATAAGTGCTTCAAAAAGGCTTTTTGATGTAACAGGACATTATGCAAGGCCTGATGTTTTTAATTTCAATGTGGATCACGATTAACATATACTTCCTAAATTTAGTAATTAATATAACAAAATGATTTAGACAAGCATAGCTGAGAAACCTAAAGCGACAATAATAGCTTTTATTTTGTTTTTAGTTATTTTATTTGGATCTATCTCTACAATAGCTCGTTTTTCTTTTAAGCTAATTTCGGATGAATCCACTCCTGATGTAAACCCTAGTGCTAGACCAATTTTTCTTGCACATTTAGCACAATGTATATCAGGAATATCGTAAACACATTGCATTTAATCCACTTCAAGATTATCATTGTGTGCACCCTTTTTAAAGTAAGTGTTGTACAATTCTTGAGGAGAATTACAAAAGAAATTTAAAGTATAGGAAAATCCAGAAATCTATGCAAAGGAAGCTTACTTCTAGAACCATGATTTCTATAGCATTACTAACGTTTGCTGGAGAAATTGCTTGGGGAGTTGAAAATCAGTACTTTAACGTTTTTATGTATAACGAAATAGCTCCTAATCCAACCTATATCTCTTGGATGGTTG
>Ga0315555_1001361_pt1 | contig 17549 bp, 13 predicted proteins | sample SalMarSW160380MG_FD_202113 | JGI IMG/M metagenome (GOLD analysis project Ga0315555, IMG submission 202113) | Salt marsh sediment microbial communities from the Plum Island Ecosystem LTER, Massachusetts, United States - Salt Marsh Sediment SW1603-80 ... | reverse complement strand
GCCAGGTGCTGCGCCCGGCGCGCCTGCAGAAGGCGCGGCGGGACCTGCTCAAGAAATACCACGAAAAGGGGTATCTGCTCGCGGAGGTAACCACCGAAATCACGGATACGGACGATCCGATGCAGAAGGACGTCAAGTTCGTGATCAAGGAGGGCAAGAAGGTCCGGATCAAGGAAATCGATTTCGTCGGCAATCAGGCGTTCAAGGACAGGGTGTTGCGCAAGCAGATGAAGGACACCCACCAGCGCGGTTTCCTGCGGAGCGGCACCTTCGACCGGACGAAGTTCGAGGATGACTTGAAGAAAGTGACCCAATTCTATAAAAATCACGGCTATCGAGACGCTCAAATCGAAAGTGATTCTTTATCTTACACCGAAGATCTGAAACGCATGATTATCACCATCCACGTGTACGAAGGCATGCAGTATGTCTTTGGTTCCGTTGATTTTGAGGGAAACTCGCTGTTCACGGACAACGAACTGCTGGCGCAGCTCTCGTTCAAACCCGGCGATGTGTACAACGATGAGGAGCTCTTCGTCAACACCGCCGAGCGCCTCGGAAACCTTTATTATGAAAAAGGTTACATCTACTCGCGTGTCGAACCACAGCTGATTCCCGCCGCCGGGGATACATTGAACATCCGCTACCAGGTGACGGAAGGGAATCAGTTCAATGTCCGTAAAATCAATATATTGGGAAATACGAAGACCAAGGAGAAGGTGATCCGCCGCGAATTCGTGCTCTATCCGGGGGACACCTTCGACGTCTTGAAGTTGCGACGTTCGATCCGCGAACTGACGATTCTCAACTACTTTTCGAACATCACCCCGGATGTGCAGCCGGTCAGCGACAATCAGGTCGATCTCTTCGTGGACGTGGAGGAGAAGCCGACGGACAACGCGAATGTTTCCGCGGGCTACAGCGAATTGGACGGCGTGATCGGATCCATCGGTTTCGCGATGCCCAATTTCTTCGGGAACGGCCAGCAGTTTTCGCTGAACTGGAATTTCGGGCAGATTTACCGCAGCTTCTCGGTAAGTTTCACTGAGCCGTGGATGTTCAACACCCCGACACTCGGCGGGGTTAGTTTCTACGACCTGCGCCGCGGTGGCGCTTATTACGGTTTTGACGAAAACGTCACCGGTGGCTCGGTTCGCTTCGGAAGACGGTTCAAATGGCCGGACGACTACACCCGGGGCGACTGGATCTACAAGCTGGAGCGCTCGCTTTACAGCAATTTTGATATAGGTTACACCAACATTTACGGGTACGAAGAGGATGTGCCCCGGATCGGCAGTTCGTTCACCCAGATCTTCACCCGCGACAGCCGGGACAACCCGGAGTTTCCGACGCGGGGAAGCGTGGTCAGTTATTCGGCCCAGCTGTCGGGTTCCATTTTTGGTGGAGATGAACAGTTTCACAAGCATTACCTGAGCGCTGAGTGGTATTTTCCGCTGACAAGCAAACTTGTTCTTTATAACCAGACCAAGGCCGGCCTGATCTTCAACCTGAGCGACCGGCGCAGCGACGTGCCGTACATTGACTACTTCTTCATGGGCGGCAGCGGCATCAGCTTTGGCGAATCCCTGCGCGGCTACGAAGAGGGGTCCGTCGGTCCCCGGTCCGGCGGCTACCCGCTCGGCGGCAGTAGTCTGTTCAAGGAGGGCGTCGAGCTGCGGTTTCCGCTGATCCCGAATCCGACGGTTTTCATTCTTGGATTCGCGGAGGCGGGCAACACCTGGTCGACGCGCGGGGAGATGGACTTGAACGACCTTCGCCGCAGCGCGGGCCTCGGCGTCAGGCTGTACATGCCCTTCGTCGGTCTGATCGGACTCGATTACGGGTACGGCTTCGATTATTACAGGGCAGATGGTTCCCGCTATGGGAAATGGGTGCCGGCTTTTCAATTCGGTCGAACGTTCTGAAGGATACCATAAGGGAGTAAAAGGGATGAAACGGATCACCACGATGGCGCTGGCGGCCTTGTTGTTTGCGGCTGTGCTGGTGCCTGCGGTCCAGGCGAAAGACTTCAAGGTCGCGATCATCATTTCCGAGCGCCTGCTCAACGAGTACCCAGAGGCACAGGACGCCCAGAAAACCCTCAACGAAGAGATCAACGAGTGGCAGCGCCAGGCTCAGTCGATGCAGGAAGAACTGCAATCGATGCAGAAGGAGCTGAGCGAAGAGGCGATGATGTTCTACACCGAGGAGAAAAAGGCTCAAAAACAGGCCGAGTTTCAACGCAAACTCAATGAATACCGAGACTTCCAGCAAGGCATTGAGCAACGGGCGATGCAGCGGAACCAGGAGCTTTTCGCCCCCATCAACGAGAAGATCCAGAAGGTGCTCGATACCATTGCTCAGCAGGATGGGTACGACATCATCCTCGATGCCGTCGGGGCGTCCATCGCCTACGCGAATCCGGAACTGGACATCACCGACCGCGTCCTCGAGGAACTGAAGAAGCAGAAGTAAGGTCCATGCCCTTCACCGCCCGTGAGCTCGCCGATCGAATCGGCGCCGAGGTCGTTGGCGATCCCGACGTACTCATCGAAGGGGTCGCGAAGATTGAGGAGGCCTCTCCACAGGACGTCACATTCGTCTCAAATCCAGCCTACCGCAAACACCTGCAGAACTCCAGGGCGGCGGCGGTGATCATCGACAGCGCCCCGGAGGGGGGAAACGCCACCTTCCTGGTGACCGCCGAACCGTACCTCGCGTTCCTCAAGGCGTTGCGCCTCTTTCACCCCGAACCGCAGGCTCCCGAAGCCGGGGTGCATCCCTCTGCGGTGATCGGGGAGAACGTCACCGTCGCCGAGGGCGCTTCCATCGGACCCTTATGCGTGCTCGAAGACGGTGTGGCGGTTGGGAAAAACAGCGTGCTCCGGGCCCAGGTGTTTGTCGGACGCAATGTCGTCATCGGTGAAGACTGCCTGTTCCACAGCCGCGTCACCATCCGCGAAGGGTGCAGGATCGGAAACCGGGTGATCCTCCAGGACGGCTGCGTGATCGGATCGGACGGATTCGGTTTTGCCCAGGCTGAGCAGGGCTATGAGAAAATCCCGCAGGTGGGCATCGTGGTCCTCGAGGACGACGTCGAGATCGGGGCTAATACAACTGTTGACCGGGCCACGCTGGGGCAGACGGTGATCCGCCGCGGGGTGAAACTGGACAACCTCGTGCAGATCGCGCACAACGTCGAGGTGGGAAGCAGCACGGTGATGGCTGCGCAGACCGGCATCGCGGGAAGCACGAAGGTCGGTGAAAAATCCGTTCTCGGCGGGCAGGTCGGTGTCGCAGGCCACCTGCACCTGTCGGACGGGATCATGGTGGCGGCGCAGTCCGGGGTCACCAAGGACCACGGGCCGAAAAAGATTATCAGCGGCTACCCCGCCCGCGACATCATGGAGTGGCGCCGCATCGAGGCGTCGTTGACGCGGCTTCCCGAGTTGATCAAACGTGTCGGCAAGCTGGAAAAAGGGGGGTCCGGGCAGGATCGGTAGGATGGAGGAGGGAGAGGTGCTGTGCTGAAAAACCAGAGAACAATCGCCAAAGAGGTTGCGCTGGAGGGCATCGGGCTGCACACGGGCGTCAAAACAAAGATGACCTTCAAGCCCGCCCCGCCAGGCACCGGCTACTATTTCGAACGCGTTGACCTCGAGGGAAATCCCAAAATAAAGGCGGATATCGACCATGTGATCGACATCTCGCGCGGCACTACGATCGCCCAGGGCGAGGTGAAAGTACACACCGTCGAGCACGTGCTCTCGGCCCTCGCGGGGCTCTCCATCGACAACTGCGTCGTTTCCCTCGACAACATCGAGCCCCCGGTCATCGACGGCAGCTCGAAACCGTTCGTGGACGCCCTGCTCTCGGCGGGACTCGCCGAGCAGGATTCCCCGAAAGAGTACCTCGAGATCAGCAAGACGCTCATCTATCACAACGAGGAGCAGGGCATCGACCTGGTCATCGTCCCCTCCGATGAGTTTCGCATTACTTACATGACCGATTACCGCAATCCCGCGCTGGGGACGCAGTACACCTCGATGTACAGCCTCGAGGAGGAATACGTCACCGAGTTCGCCTCCGCACGCACCTTCGCGTTCCTCTCCGAAGTGGAGGAGCTGAAATCCCAGGGGCTGATCAAGGGCGCCAGCCTCGACTCGGGCCTGCTGATCGTAGACAAGAAAATCAGTAAGAAGGAGCTCGAAGATCTTAAAAAGCTCTTCGGAGTTGACGGCGACATGAAGGTGGGGAAGACGGGCATCTTCGACGACCGCCCGCTGCGTTTTTACAACGAGCCCGTCCGTCACAAGGTGCTCGACCTGATCGGGGATTTCGCCCTGCTGGGGATCCCGATCAAGGGGCATGTGATGGTTGCCCGCGCCGGGCACGCCGCACACGTCGAGATGGTGCGCAAGATGCGCAAGATCTACCAGGAACGGCAGCTCAAGAAAAAGTACCAGCGCACCACCACCACCAGCTACGTTTTCGACATCAACGCCATCCAGCGGCTGCTCCCGCACCGTTACCCCTTCCTCCTGGTCGATCGCATTCTCGAACTGGAGCCGGGGGAGCGCGTCACCGGCATCAAGAACGTTTCGATGAATGAACCCTTTTTCCAGGGCCACTTTCCCGGGCACCCGATCATGCCGGGCGTCCTCGTCATCGAGGCGATGGGCCAGGTCGGCGGTGTTCTGCTGCTCAACGAATCCTCCGAACCCGAGAACAGCGTCGTTTACTTCACCGGCCTCGACAACGTCAAGTTCCGCCGTCCGGTGATGCCGGGCGACACTCTCTATTTCCGCGTAGAGATGATCTACAACCGGCGCGGTATCTGCAAAATGAAGGGCGAGGCGTTCGTCGGGGACGAGCTGGCCGCCCAGGCGGAAATGCAGGCGATTGTGAGGGAAAGGTAGCATGGCCCAAATCGATCCCACCGCGTCGGTTCATCCCGAAGCGAAACTGGGCGGGAACGTTACCGTCGGACCCTTCGCCGTCATCGAGCAGGGTGCGGAGGTCGGTGACGGTTGCGTGATCGGTCCGCATGCGTACGTCACCACCTGGGCGAGGCTCGGCGTGGAAGTAAAACTCGCCAAGGGTGTCGTTGTCGGCACCGATCCCCAGGATCTCAAGTTCGCCGGTGAGCAGACGACGGCTCATGTCGGCGACAGGACGGTGATTCGCGAGTTCGTTACCGTCAACCGCGGCACCACGTACCACATGAAGACGGTGATCGGGGCGGATTGCCTGTTGCTCGCCTACAGCCATATCGCGCACGACTGTATCGTCGGCGACCACGTGATCCTTGACAACGCCGTCCAGCTCGCCGGACACGTCGAAATCGGCGAGTGGGCGATCATCGGGGGTCTCAGCGGGGTGCAGCAGTTTGTCCACATCGGTGCGCACGCGTTTATCGGCGGCATGTGTGCCGTGCGCAAGGACGTGCCGCCGTTCGTCAAAGCCGCCGGGGAGCCGCTCGTCTTCGCCGGAACGAACAACATCGGCCTCGCGCGCCGTGGCTTCGAAAAAGAACGGATCACCGCGATTCAGCAGGCCTATCGAACGCTCTACCGCAGCGGGCTGCTGATCAAGGACGCCCTCGAAAAGCTGCGCGGCGAAGCCTCGACTCCCGACGTCGAACAGATCGTGCGCTTCATCGACAACCGCAGCAAGCATGGCGTTATCGGCGGCCCGAGGAGCCGCGGGATCGACGAGCAGGTTCCGAGCGGGGCGTAGGGATTTCGTTTCGGGAGTCCGCGGCCGGGGTGGCCCGACGAACTGCTGAAACCGCGCCGGAGAGTCGATAATCAGGCGGGTGCTCGCCGCACAGCGTCGTTGACAGCCGTCACACGGTCCGGCATCCGCTGCGCTCAAATTGAAGAAAAGAGGCTGCTTTCAAGCCCGATCCTTTTACCTGCAGTACCACGAACTGGAGGCGAACATGAGAGTTGGCAAAACGTTTGTTGTCGTTGTGGCGTTCCTGCTCATGGCACCGACAGCCTGGGCCCTGCCCGGAATTCAGCTCGGTCTGCACGGCAACTACCAGAACACGGTTCTCGACGCGGAAGTCCAGCAGTTCAGTTTCCCTGGTGACCCGGCGTCGTGGACGGAGACATCCCTGACGCGAACGGAAATCGGAAACCCCGTCGGAGTCGGCGTCGATCTGACCTTCACTTTTCTCCCGGTAATCGATCTGCAGATCTCGGCGGACATGGTGGCTCAGACCTACAATTTCGTTTACACCCCACCCGCGATTTCAGGTCAGACTGAGATCAGCCAGGACAACATTCCCTACGGCAGGATTGGAGTGGATGTTTCGATCATCAAGAATCTCGTCAGTCTGCCTCCTGCGGTCCATATCCTCAATCTGTACGTGGGGATCGGTCCCAGTGTCGCGTTTATCGCGCCGGTCGCCAGCCAGCAACTTGTTCTCGACAACATCAAAACGGCGAGCGAAAAACCTGACATCGAAGGCTATGCAAAAGAGCAGGGAATGAAGGTCGGATTTCACGCCGTCGTCGGAGTGACGTTGAAGGCCCCGATCCTTCCCGGGTTGCGGATTCAGGCGAAGTACATGCACTTCGGTGATGTGTCTGAGCCGGACAAGGGAAGCTTTATTTTGCTCCAGGCGGGAGTGTTCATTTAGCGCGATCGCCGCGGTCCCGGGCGGCGAACGCAACTCGATTGTTCTTCTGGAACCCTTTGGATTCAAAGGGAGTACACATTCTGTCGGCGATTTGGGAGGGGCCGGCCTGGCGCTTCAGGTCGGCTCGTTTCCTCCTGCGCTCGGGCAAACGGATGCCCGCATCGCCACCCGTTGATGTAGATTGATTTCGATGTCGCAAGGGCATTCGATCGAGCCGGTAAACAACTGCGAAGAGTTGTCATGCTGCTGACTACGCTATCCTTTGTCGTCGTTCTTGGTGTCGTTGTCTTTGTCCACGAATTCGGACATTTCATCGCCGCCCGCCTGATGGGTGCCCGTGTCGAGGCGTTCTCCATAGGCTTCGGCAAACTGTTCGGCATCCGCAGGGGCGAAACCGAATACCGAATCGGCTATATCCCCCTCGGCGGCTACGTCAAGATTTCGGGCATGGTGGATGAATTCATGCAGGGCGAGGAGGGGATCAAGGGCGAACCCTGGGAATTTCAATCGAAGGGCACGCCCGCGAAAGTCTTCATGATCACCGCCGGCGTGTTGATGAATTTCATCGTGGGATTCCTGCTCTACAGCGCAGTCACTTTCTTCGACGGCGAACCGCAGGTGATGGAGACGCCCACCGTCGGAAACCTCGCAAAGGGTTACCCTGCCGAACAGATCGGGCTGCTGCCCGGCGACCGGATTCTCAGCGCGGACGGGATCAACACGGAGCAGTGGGAAATTTTCCGTAACTACGTCCAGGCGCGCCCTGAACAAACAATTCAGCTCGTCTGGCTGCGCGACGGGGATACGCTTCACGCGGCGGTCGTCCCGAAGTCCGTGGAGATCGAACGGGATGGCCAAACGAGCACGATCGGCCTGATCGGCATCGACCAGGCGGTGCAGCGGGTTCCCGCGAGCCTCAGCCGCTCGCTGATGGTCGGCGGGCAGACCACCTGGAATATCATCTCGCTGAGCCTCAAATCCGTCGGCATGCTGATCACCGGCAAAGCTTCTGTCAAAGACTTCACCGGCCCGGCGGGAATCGTCTACCTCTCCGGGGAAACCGCCCGAGCGGGGTGGGTGACCTTTATCGCGTTTATCGCGTTGATCAACATCAGCATCGGGTTGCTGAATATTCTCCCGTTTCCTGTGCTCGACGGCGGACATCTGGTTTACATCCTGATCGAGGCAGTCATTCGCCGTCCGATTCCAACGAAGGTCAAATTGGCCCTGCAGCAGGTAGGCCTCGCGCTGCTGCTGGTCTTTGCGATGGTCGTCACCTATCATGATATCCTGCGCTTCTTTGTCTCGTAAGACCCTGCTCCCGCTGCTTGGCGCCGTCCTGCTCGTTGCGGGATGCGCCGGATCGCGCCAGGTGCAGGCCCCCGCCGGCACCCGCATGGCCGGAAAACTCGCCGAGCTGCCCCCGAATGTGCTCGACCGTGTTATCTCCGGATCGCTCTACGAGAGCGAGGGGGACTACCTGCGTGCGCTCCACGAATATTCGAACGCGCTCGCCTTCGACAGCAGCCAGGTCGAACTCTACATCGCCATCGCGGAAATGCACCGCCAGCTGGGGGAGATGGATCTCGCGCAGAAAATCCTCGAAACGGGAGTGAGTCGGGTTGGGCCGTATCCCGAACTGCTGCTTCCCCTCGGTCGCGTCGAGTACCAGAATTACGAGTTCGATGATGCGCTCAAGACCTTCCAACAGTACATCTCGATGGATTCGACCAACACCGAGGTGTGGGCGACGCTCGCGGCCATTTATGAACGCTCCGAGCAGTACGAAGATGCCATCAAGGTCTATCAGCGCCTGGAAAAACTCGAACCGGAAAGCCAGGAGTTGCTGCTCAGCCGGGAGGGGTCTCTGCTATCCCGCATGAACCGCTATGACGATGCTCTGGCTGTGTATCAGAGGCTCCAGTCGCTCCGTCCGGACGCCCATCTCGTTCCGTTCATGATCGGCGGTCTTTACCTCGACAAGGGGGACACGGCGAAGGCGTACGATTCATTCCAGCAGGCCACTCGTCTCGCGCCCGATGAACCGAGATACTGGGATCTCCGCATCCGTATCGCGGTGATCCTTCGCGACAGCAGCGCCGCGCTCGCCGCCACCGACTCCGCGCTCGTGTTCAACCCGGATGAACCCGATTTGCTCTCGCTGGCCTCCTCGGTGTACCTCCGCTACCACAGGAACGACCGGGCGATTGAGGTTCTGGAGCACGCCGTCCAGGTCGACTCGACGAACGTCACCAACTTCATCAACCTCGGTTTCGTGCTGCATGAAAAGAAAGACTGGGACAAGGCGGAAGCTGTTTACGAGCAGGCCCTGGCGCTCGCTCCGGACGACCCGCAGGTGCTGAACAACTTTGCCTACATGCTCGCCGTCTCCGAACGCCGCCTGCCAGACGCGCTGATCTATATTTCGAGGGCGCTCGAACTCCAGCCCGAGAACGCTTCCTACATTGACACCAGGGGGTGGGTGTTGTTCAAGATGGGGAGAACGCAGGAGGCGCTCAGCGTGCTGGAGAAGGCCGCGCAACTGGACGACAGCAATCCCGAAATCCTCGAGCACCTCGGCGATGTGCACGCCGCGCTCGGCAATCGTGAAACAGCGCGCCAATACTGGTCCGCCGCCCTCGAGAAGGGGGGAGACGCGGAATTGTTGAGGGAGAAACTTAATCCGTGACCCGAACCTCGATCGTTCCCCGCTCGCGTGTTCCCCTGTTTCTGGTTTTCGTTCTGATGTTTGCGGGTTGCGGCGCCCTGCGCCGCGGAGAAATCCCACCCGCTTCCCCGCGCTCAGCCCGCGTGATGATCGCCGACGAATTCATGCTTGTTCACCGCTTCGAGGGTGTGTTCTTCCTCAACGTCAAGTCTCCGGAGTACAACGTCACGTTGAAGGGGACATGTCGCCTTGAACACCCGGGCCGTTTCCAGGGCCGCCTGATGGGGCCGTTCGGAATCCGGCTCGGCGAACTGGTTCTCAACGATGGTGCCTACCGGATTCTTGCCGCCAACGGCAGGGTGGAGGAGGGCGACGTTCACGATCTCGATCTCCGGCAGTTGACCGGTGTCGAGCTCCCGGCCGATGATCTGCTGAGCCTCTTCGATCCTGCCGCTAGACCCCCGCCGGAGGGAGTCCGAACGATCTCGCTCCGGGTGCAAAAGGATTCCGGGTATTGGCTCTGGAGGGTTGACGAAGGCTCGGTTGTTCGGGAAATTCAGCTTGATCCGGTAAAGCGTGTCGTCCGGTCCGAGATGTGGATGACCGGGGACCAGGTCATATTCCTGAGAAAGGATTACGATCAGTTCGAACGGACCGGCGGCGGAATGGTTGCGCACCGCCTCGTGCTCCACTCCCAGGCCGACCGGCCGGTGACGGCGGAGCTGGTGTACGAATCGCTGCAACTCGATCCAGAGTGGAAGGACGATCCATTCAGCATGGTGGAGCCCGCGACGCAATGAAGAACAAATCGCGTATCACGGTACTGGTTCCGCTGTTCAACGAAGAGGAGTCGCTGCCTCACCTGAAGGTTGCGCTCGACGAGGTTCTGGCGCGTGAGAAAATCCGGGCCGAGCTGCTGTTTGTCGACGACGGCAGCAGCGACGGCTCAGCCGGGATGATCGACGGCTTCGCCCGCGAGGACAAGCGCGTCAAGGTGATCCATTTTCGGCGAAACAGGGGAAAATCGGCCGCGCTGGAGGCGGGCTTCCGCCAGGCTCAGGGGGAGTTCGTCGTCACCATGGACGCCGACCTGCAGGACGATCCCAACGAGATCCCTAGCCTGATTGCGAAGCTGGAACAGGGCTTCGACATGGTCAGCGGCTGGAAAAGGAAGCGGCATGATCCCCTCTCGAAGATCATGCCGAGCAAATTCTTCAACCTTGTCGCGAGGCTGACCAGCGGCATCCACCTCCACGATTTCAACTGCGGATTGAAAATCTACCGCCGCGAAGTGCTCGATACGATCGATTTGTACGGCGAACTCCACCGCTTCATCCCGATCCTCGCCGGCAGCCAGGGGTGGCGCATCGGCGAACTGCCCGTGCAGCATCACGCGCGGAAATGGGGGAAGACAAAGTTTGGCATCTCGCGTTTTCTCTACGGCTTTCTCGATCTGCTGACCGTTCTGTTCATCACCCGCTTCGCCGTGCGCCCGATGCACCTGTTCGGCGGGATCGGCCTGCTCACCAGCCTGGTCGGTTTCGCGATCCTCGTCTATCTCACCGTGATGTGGTTCATGGGGCACGGGATCGGCAACCGCCCCCTGTTCTTCCTCGGCATCCTGCTGATGATCGTCGGCATGCAGTCCTTCTCCATTGGTTTGATCGGCGAGATGATCACCCACCATCATGCGTCGCTGCGGCTGCTGCAGAAGAACAATGTGAAAGAACTCGAGGAAAAACCATGATCGTCGGGTTGGTCGCTCCCTTGCCGCCTCTGCGCGGCGGGATTACCCATTTCGACGTTCTCCTCCTCGACGGTCTTCGCAGCGCTGGCCACACCGTAGTGCCCATCAGCTACCGGACGCTCTACCCGTCGTTCCTGTTTCCCGGAAAATCGCAATTCGATGACGCCCTCGCGCTGGATCCGGAGACCCGGCCGTTGCTCAAGGCGTGGGATCCGCTCACCTGGGTGCGGACGCGCGCTGCGCTGAAAAAGGCGGGAGTGGAATCGCTGCTGCTGGTCCATTGGCACCCCTTTTTCGCCCCTTGCCTGCGTTTCCTGGCGTCTTTCCGTCCCCGGCAGGGTATTGCGCTGTATGTCCACAACGCCATGCCCCACGAGAACGCCTGGATGGGCAAGCTGCTCAATCCGCTGCTCTACCGCGCCGTCGACCGCATGTTCATTGGATCGGATGCGGAGGCGGAGGTTCTGCGCCGCGTCGCACCAAAGGTGCCCGTTCGCACCGTGATCCACCCGGTGCATGACCGTTTTAGACGGTTCTTTCCGGAGATGACGACGCGTGAGGCGCGGACGAGGCTCGGAGTTTCCGGGGATAAGCCGCTGCTGGTGCACCTCGGGCTCGTTCGCCCTTACAAGGGCGTGGATATCCTGCTCGAAGCGATCGGACGATTGCCGAGGGGGAAAGTGACCCTGGAGGTTGCCGGGGAGTTCTATGACGACCGGTCGACCTATGAGCAAATCGTCGAACGGTTGGGGATTCGGGACGAGGTGACGCTGACCGACCGCTACCTCAGCGATGAGGACATGGCGCTCCGTCTGCGGGCGGCGGACGCTGTCGTGCTCCCCTACCGCTCCGTCACTCAGAGCGGCGTCGCGATGGCGGCCCTCTCGATGGGAACCCCGGTCATCGCCACCCGCGTCGGTCAGCTCGCGCAGGTGATCGTCCATCCGGAATACGGCGAGTTGGTCGAACCGGGGAATGCCGCAGCGCTCGCCGAAGCCATCGAACGCTACCTGGGGCGGTACAAGCCGGGGGATGCGAAGCTGCGGCGGCGGATTCGCAAACTCGCTGATGAACAGTTCGGGCGCTGGGAGCAATTCGCGGACCGGATGCTGCGGCCCGAATCGGAAAGTGCGTGATGTTTCATCGTGTCGCCTGGGTGATGGTGAACCACAACGGTGGCGGGGAACTGCTCGCGACGGTGGATTCGCTGGCGGATGATTTGTCCGCTGGCGACACGATTGTCCTGGTCGACAACGGCAGCGGCGACGGTTCGGCCGAGCAGGTGCTGGCGCTCCACAGGAACGTTGTGCTGCTTCGCAACGATGACAATCTGCCTTTCTCCGCCGCGAGCAACCGGGGGATACAGTACGCGCTCGAGCGGGATTGCCCTTGGATCGGCCTGCTCAATCCGGATGTTCGGGTCACGCCGGGTCTCACCGATGAACTCGTGCGCGCCCTCGAGGAGGGTGGGGCGGAGCGCGTTGGCGCCGTCAGCCCGGTGATCACCTTCGGCGGCACGGATCGCATCTGGTTCGCGGGTGGTGTGATCCTCTGGCCGCTCGCCTGGATTCATCACCGGGGAATGGGGAAGCGCCGTGGCAATGCCTACCGTTATCACGGGTTCACGAGCTATCTTACCGGATGCTGTTGGCTTTCCCCGGCGCAGGCGTGGCGCGAGGTTGGGCTGCTCGACGAACGGTATCTGATGTACGCGGAGGACGCCGACTGGTCGGCCCGTGCGCGAGCGGCCGGGTGGCGGCTTCGTGTCCACTCGACCGCGTCGCTTCAGCACAACGTCTCCTCTTCCACGAAGGGGAGGTTTTCGCCGGTCAAGCTGTATTACCGGACGGTGATGGGGCGTAGATTCTTCAAATTCAACACGCCTCTCTGGGCGCGCCCTTTGCAGTTGATCGGCGCGACGTTGATGCATCTCGTCTACGCTGCGTTCTTACTTTTGACGGGCAATGCTGAGGCGCTTGAAGCGTATCGTAGGGCCCTGCGCCTGAAACCCACGGAGCGAGTGAAGTGGCCGCCTTCCCCGAAACAGATCGTCAGCTCGTCGTAGACGCCCGGAGATGGTCCGGGGGGATCGCGCGGGAGTGGCTGCTGCCCTGGATCCTGCTGGTGCTGCTCGGCGGCACGGCGGTTTTCGAGTGGTTCTACTCGCCGATCGAAAGCGCCCTCGGCGATTTCATGGTGTGGTCGCGCCCCGTCCGGCCCGAGGCGGGACGCGCGTGGGAGTTGAACCAGCAGGGCGCGGACGCGATGAAAACGCTCGGCGCGCTCGCCCAGACGTCCCGGCTTCGGCAGGCGGCGGGGGGGACACTGTCTCGTTGGAGCATGGTCCCCGCCTTGATGGATTCGTTCGACGTCTTCTCCATCTCGCCGCAACGGTTCATCGATCTCTACGACCAGTTGCCGCCCGCCCTGCAGGGAATGGTGATCCGGCCGATTGACCTCGTGCATGTGCGTACCGCGGGAACATGGCAACGGGTCTTTTTCGTCCGCGAGGGCGACCGCAGAATGCTCTACCTCGTCGATCCCTACAACGTCGTCCTCTACCAGTCGAAGCTCCCCGATTCTTTCTTTGAGCGGTACGACCGCTTTTCGCGCCCTGTGGAGGGGTACCTCGATCAGGTCGGTCAATATGCCGTCATCGCGCCCGCCGAGGCGTTCTTCCAGGCGCTCGCCCCCGCGGGCAAGGTGGAGCTCAGCTCCGGCGACCTCCGCTGGATTGCGTCGCTCGAAGGCCGCCTCGAGAGCGTTGGCTTCGCCGCCAAGCCCACCGACGAGCTTTGGGAAATCGGGTTCGAGGTGTCGCGCGAGGGGAGAGTGCTCGTTTACCGGTACTGGATCGGCAAAGCGGCGGGCGAGACGCTCATCCATGAACTCCAGTCGTTCAAACGCAGCGAGCAGGCCGGGGGGAAATCGAAATGAACCGCTTCGCCCTGTTCTGCTCCCGGCTCGGATACCTGATTCTCGGATTCGCCGCTCTCGGCGTCACCGGCCTCATCTTCCTCGTGGCGGTCAATGTCGATGGCATTCCCCGCGTTCCCGATGAACTGAACCGGCTGATTGCCGTCTCGCCCACGGAAGTGTACGCCGCGGACGGTTCCCTGCTGACCCGTGTCGGCGGCCGCCGCGCCGTACCGCTTGACCGCATCGCACGCACCTACCAGCTCTCGGTGCTCGCCGCCGAGGATGACGACTTCTATCACCATCACGGCATCGATAAACCCGCGCTGGTGAAGGCGACGTGGAACGCTCTGCAGGGGAGCAAAAGCCGCGGCGGGAGTACGATCACCCAGCAACTCGCACGAAACCTGTTCTTCAGCTTCGAAAAAACCTACGCGAGAAAATTCCGCGAAATCCTCGCCACCCTCGAAATCGAGCGGCGATTCAGCAAGGACGAGATTCTCGCCGCCTACTGCAACGGGATATATTTCGGCAACTACGCCTACGGCATCGAGGAGGCGGCGACCTCCTACTTTGGCGTCCACGCCGCTAACCTCGACCTCGCCCAGGCCTCCCTGCTCGCCGGACTACCCCAGTCCCCGAGCCGCTACAATCCGTACCGCTATCCCGACCGCGCGGAGGCGCGCCAGGACTGGATCCTCAACCGTCTCAAGATGCTCGATTGGATCGACCTCGACGAGTATCGCTCCGCCGCGGCCGAGCCCCTCGACTTCCAGCCGCTCTACCAGACCGCCGACGAGGGGAGTTACTTCCTCGACGCCGTGCTTGACCAGCTTGAGGAGAAGTACGGCCGCACGGTGCTCTACCACGGCGGGTTGAAGATCTACACCACTCTCGATCCCACGCTCCAGTCGTGGGCGGTTGAAGCGGTCCAGGAGGGGTTGGGCGATCTCGACAGCCGGTTGGGCTTGCCCCGCTTCGACCCGACGCGCGAGGAGGATCGTCAGAACTATCCACAGGCAGCCCTGGTGGCGATCGAGGCGGCCACCGGTGCCGTGCAGGCACTCGTCGGCGGCCGCGACTGGCAGGCGAGCCAGTTCAACCGCGCCGTGCAGGCGCAGCGCAATATGGGCTCCGTGCTCAAGCCCGTGCTCTACCTGACCGCGATGGAAAAACTGGGGGTTCACCCGGCCTCGCTGATCAACGACGACAGTATCACCGTCGTGATCCCCGGCACCAACCCCTGGTCGCCGACGAATTTCTATCCCAATTTTCGCGGCACGACGATCCTGAAGACGGCGCTCGAACAGTCGCTCAACACCCCCGCCGTTCGACTCATCCTCTCCGTCGGGCCGGAGAACGTGGTCGAGAGCCTGCAAAAGCTGCAAGTGCGCTCGCCGCTGCTGCCGCATTACAGTATCGCTCTCGGCGGAGTTTCGGTCTCTGCCGTGGAACTGGCGGCGATTGGAGGCTCGATCGCTAATCTTGGCGAGGTCATCCAGCCTTACTACGTGCGCCGCATCGAGGACGACCGGGGTCAGATCCTCGAGGAACATCTCGCCACTCGCCGGGCGGAGTTCGATCCGGAAGTCACCTACATGCTGGTCGACATGATGAAGGGGGTGATCGCTCAGGGGACTGCCGCGGAAGTCAAACAGTACGGATTTACGCTGCCGGCGATCGGAAAGACCGGCACCACCGACGATCACCGGGACTCCTGGTTCCTCGGCGCAACAACGCAGCTCTCGGTGTCAACCTGGGTCGGGTTCGACGACTACCGGCAGATGATCGATGTCAAGGAGGAGGGGATCACCGGTTCGACCGGGGCGATGCCGATTTGGGTGAATTTCATGCTCAAGGCAACCGAGGGAGAACCGCCGAGGGACTTTCCTGTGCCCTCAGGGATCGAGTTCGTTCCCGTGAGCCCTTGGACCGGGAAGAATGTGTCGGAGCGGGCGAAGGGTGCGATGATCGCCGCGCTGCCGGAAGGTGTGGAGCTGCCCGATTCCACCCTGTTGCGCATCGAGGCGAGCTGGGGCGACACCGTTCGCGTCGACTCCCTGGGACAGGTGACCATGCACCTCCGTGAGGAGGCGCTCCCATGAGCTGGTTAACCTCCCTGGCCCTGCGCCTGTTCCTCGCCTCGTCCGGAGCGTTCGGATTCAGCCTGCTGGTCAGCCGGTATCTGCTGGCAAAACTGAGCGGTGCGGGGCATCCCGGACTGCCCGTCCTGATGATGCTCCTGCCGCTGATGATCGCTCTCGGCCTGGTCTTTCTCGTGCCCGATTGGATTCTCCGGGCGCGGTGGGAGAAAAAATGGCTGCCGACCGCCACCGGAGTTCGTGAATTGCCGCCGGAAAAGCGGTTGCCGGTGATCCGCGCGGGGTTGCGTGAGCTGAGCGGTCCCTGGTCGCTTCCGCCCGTTGCGCGCGCGCGTGCCAGCCTTTACGCGACGGCGTGGGCAAAGACGCTGCTGCGTCTGCGCGTCCGCGACATCTGGGCCTGGGAGCTGTACGCGCTCGCGTGGTACTCGCTGAAACACGACGTTGACGCGGTGGATGAACTGCGCGGACAGTTGATGGAAAGCCGCACCCTTGAGGACGCCGCCTTCGATGTCGGTTTGTCCGTCCTCGATGTGCGTCAGGCGGATGTCGATCTCGCAATCCTCCTCTCGCATGAAGGCCTGGTCCGGGACACCTCCCGGCTCAACCCGGAGCGCCGCGTGCTGCTCGAAAATGTCTGGCTGGCGGCGTACGCGCGTGATGAAGCGTCGCGCGGTGAACTGCTCCCGCACCTGACGAAACTTTTCCTCAGGCAGCAGCGCCGCGACGAGGTTTCCGGCCGGATCTATTTGGACGCCTTCATTGCGGGCATCCGCTCTCCCGACCTGCGGATGGAGATGAGAAGGGTCGCTTCGGTGCTCGCCCGCACGGGCAGGAGTCCCGAGATGACCGCAAATCTGCGGGCGCTGGCGGGTAGTGGGGATGGGCGCGGTGTTCCCGCCGAAGAGGGTGTCGAGGCCGAAACAGGCACGATCCTCCGCGCTCCCACGGCGTGGAGCGAGTTTAAATCAGCCTTTCCCAAGGATGTCGATCTCGCGCAGCAGGTGCCCGTTCCCAAGTCTTCGGAGAAAGGGCGCATCCGGATTTCAAAAAGTGTGGCAATGCAGTTGGAGGCGGAAGCAGGCGTCACGGCGGGTCGGAAAGCTCGCTGGAGAACGAAGGGGGGAACGCTGCGGCCCGCTTCCCTGAGACGCGTGTGGATGATCCTCGCCCTCGCGGTGATCCTGATCGCAGCGGGCGCCGGTGTCGCCTGGCATCTCACGAGGGGACGGGCAACTCCCCCTCAACTCGAACCCGCAACGACAGGCAAACCGCTTCCGGTTGGGAATGTCCACTCGGAGTTGCCTTTCACCGTTCAAATCGCGGCCCTGCCCCAGCGGTCCGCGGCGTTTGACCGGGTGCGCACTCTGCGTTCCCAGGGGCTCGATGCCTACTACGTTGTCACCCAGCGCGGAGACGCCCGCTGGTACCGTGTTCGCTTCGGCCATTTCCCTACGACCCGAGCCG
>Ga0315555_1001360_pt1 | contig 17562 bp, 11 predicted proteins | sample SalMarSW160380MG_FD_202113 | JGI IMG/M metagenome (GOLD analysis project Ga0315555, IMG submission 202113) | Salt marsh sediment microbial communities from the Plum Island Ecosystem LTER, Massachusetts, United States - Salt Marsh Sediment SW1603-80 ... | reverse complement strand
GGATTAGAGCGGAGCCCTGCGGAGGCTCAGGTCGTGGGTTCGAGCCCCGCCAAGCGCGCCACACGGGCGGTTAGCTCAGTTGGTTAGAGCACCTGCTTTACACGCAGGGGGTCAGAGGTTCAAGTCCTCTACCGCCCACCATCGAGACTGGAAGGGATTTCCAGACCCGATGTATGTTGTGAAAAGCATAGGTGGTTGAATCTGAATAGACCACCTGATTGTACAATATAGGCGGGTCCGCAAATGAAAAATGGTTATGTCCATAAGGTTACAGGCACCCGTTAGCACGTCAGTTAAATCACTAGTTAAAGGTTTCGTCCTCACCCAGCGTACCGATTGCAAAAGTCCCCGTACTATCGAGTATTACGAAAACAATCTCCGGCGTTTTCTGTGGTATGCCGACCAGCAAGAATGGCCTGATGATGTCCGCCTGATTACTGAATGGAACATAAGGGAGTTCTTGGCGTATACGGGTGGAGAAGGTCACAGATGGGGGCTGACAGGTAACGGCTCAGAATCCAGCAGGCCAAAGGCCACCTACTGCACAGTTCATCATTATTACTGCGTCCTAAAAGCGTTTTTCAACTGGTGTGTAAGAGAAGGCTTTATCACAGAAAGCCCTCTTGCCAAAATTAAGCTGAAAAACCCCAGACTAAACGTAGTCCAGCCCTATTCCAATCAGGATATTTTGAAGCTGATACAGATATGCGATTATGACTGCAAGAATAACGCCCAGTTACTCGGCAGTCGTAATAAGGCAATTATCCTGATGCTCTTGGATACCGGACTAAGGGCTAGTGAGTTGGCAAATATCAAGCTTGACGAAATAGACTCGGAGCGTGGTTGGATTAAGGTCAAAGGCAAAGGCGCAAAAGAGAGGATTGTCAGAATAGGAGCAACTACGCAAAAAGCTCTCTGGCGATACCTTGTATATCGTGAGAAGAGTAAATGCGAAGAGCTATGGATAACTGAAGAGGGCAAGACTATGAAAGTAGGCGGTATCCCGTCTCCTCTTCCTTGGGGTCAGAACTTAGTGCGGCAAAGCAACCAACCAAGCCAAGTAGCCCTGTCATTACCACAAGTATCCGGCAAACCAATTCCTCTTCAGGGCTTTGATGCCTCGGCAAACTATCCCTAACCGGGATACCGTCATCAACTTTGACCCATTCTTTTTTTGTGCTCTCAGCATGCTGTATCATTCTTATCATTAAAGCACCTGATTCGATTTTCTCTTTTTCCCCTTGACATATTGTGGAACAAAATCTGGCGGGTTTGTCAAGCTCCCACGAACGATGGCTTATTACTTAAAAAAATTGCGTAAGAGAGTGGGGAGTGCCTTTTAATAAAAATGGATGGCTTTTTTCGAGATAGGATTTTAACGTAACAACATGACGGTTTGTGACCCAATAAAACTGACATTTGTTCAACCTCGCTCCATCCAACGAAAAGTCATAAGGTAAAATTTCAGGAAATAGCTATATTCCCGGTGTCTCCCAAAGAATTTGCACTAGATAAACCTCTCGCATATTGAGGGACAATAATGCCTGATGGTAAGCTTCGGACATATGATAATAACTCGAAAGCATTAATCCTTATTTTGTTGGTATAGCTGTTTAACCAGAATGGCAATTGATAATTGATAGGATACTACATTCTCCTCTCCTCAGGATTTTTAAGGCAATACATCTGTGATATTTTTGTAAGATTTTATTAATACTTCGTGATTTATTTGCGAGCTATATTATGTATATTTGATTATTAGTGAGACTGCTCAAGTGTTATCAAGCCACGTAACGTTGAAAGGACTCCTTATGCCCGTAAAAATTGATAATCGAATATACTACCGGACTTTGGATGTCTGCCAGGAAACAGGCATCAGCCGAGCCACTCTTTTCCGGTGGATTTCTTCAGGTATGCTACCAAAATTATTCAGAGACAGAAGAGGGTGGCGATTATTTACCAAGGCAGATTTAAATATTATCAAGGCAGAGGCCAGGCGAATTGAGATAGAGGAGATGTAGACAACAAAAGTTAATTAAGAGGTATTTTCATGAATGTTATAGTAAAGACAAGTGAGCAACTCCTAGCTGAATTGGAAATGGCACATACCATGCAGGCTCATATGGAAGAGGACCTGCAGGAAAGCGAGAAATTCAGCTCAGACCTGCTGGAAAATTTTCCAGACGTCGTAATTGTTACCAACCTAGATACCTCTATCCGATATGCCAACCCGGCACTGGAACAATTGACCGGTTTCGCCTCTTCCGATGTAATCGGCAAAAAAACTCCCTATCCGTGGTGGATATGGGGTAAAAGCCCAGGAAATGATGATCACCCTGAGCTCACTATGCCCAACAGAATACGCACATTGGAGTTCTACCGGAAGATAAACGGTGAAACGTTCTGGGCTGAAGTAACCTCTGTACCGGTAAGACGCCACGGGGAACTGCAGTATTACATATCCAGTTGGGTTGATGTCACTGAGCGCAAGCGGGCTGAAAAAAAGGTTATTGAAACAAATACATTATATAAGAGCATTCTGGATAACACTATCAACGGTATTCTGGTTACAGATAAAAATGATGTTATCTGTTACGGCAATAAAAGTATAGGAGAAATTATCGGGACAGCGCCGGATAAACTGTATGGAAGAGCAATCTTCAATTGTTCTCTAGAGAAACTTGTAGGATTCACCCACAGTCACTATATTAATGCCAAAAAAGCACTGCAACCGCTATATTATGATGAAATACCGGCGGTCACTCCGGACGGGCAAAAAAGATTTCAATCAGGCTGGCTGTTCCCCATAGTCGTAGATGGGAAGTTTAACGGCATGGTCGGCACTGTTGAAGATACCACAGACCATGCTAGGATAGAGAAAAAATTATCAAGGTATGAGGAGATAGACAAGCTTAAAGGCGAACTGCTTGCCAAAGTCTCCCACGAGTTACGTACTCCTCTGGCTACTATCAAGGGCTATTCCAGCTTATTGCTTGACTACGAACCCAGACTTACCAGCAAAGAGAAGCAAGAATACTTGAATTCAATAGACAGCACTACCGATACATTGACCAATCTGGTGAGTCAACTGCTGGATGTGTCCCATCTTAAGGCGGGAATACTCAAACTAAAAAAGGAGAAAGCCGATATCTCAAAGTTGTTGGAAGAGACAATAGCTGAAGCCAAACTCAGGTTACCGGGACACGAAATTGTGAATAACATGGAAACATGGCTGCCAAAAGTGAACATAGACACCCACCGTATCAAGCAGGTAATAGAGAACCTTATCGATAACGCCTGCAAGTATTCCAGGGAAGGGACCAAGATCATCATATCAACCCGTCGCAATGGTCAAAAGCTCATCGTTAGTGTCGCTGACCGGGGCATAGGCATCTCTGAAGATGAGATGGAGAGAGTATTTGACTTGATGTATCGCACCGAGCAAGTATCATCCATCAATAAACCTGGGCTTGGCCTGGGGCTGGCTATCTGTAAAGAGATAGTTGAGGCGCATGGCGGACAAATCTGGGTAGAGAGCCAGTTGGGCAAAGGGAGCATTTTCAACTTCAGCATCCCGATACCAAATCATATCCCCAGGCGTAATTAATGTTTAGAAACTTATCACGTGTACTCCACCTCTTCAGCGTAAATATGCTGTCATGTTAGTTGATTCATATGCGTATTAACATTCCCGCTATATATTTCCTCATAAAAACTTCATAATAATTCCCCATACCCAACGTTTCACTCATATTTACTGAAAAATGCGTCGTAATATTCAGCAATATTGACAAAAGTGTTAATTTCGTACTATACTCAATTAAAAGGGGTATAATGACTACCTAATAGTAGTTATTTTGGGGGAGGTAGTGTGACGTTGGTTATTACAAGGGCACCGGAACCACAAATGGATACGAGATTGGTCGGTGTCCTTGATGTTTTTAAGCAGGGAAAACACTCGGCACATTTTCACCAATTGAGCCTTCAGGAGGTGCCATGTGGTAGTGAAAAAAGACGTTGTAAAGGGTAAAAAAGAGATTAACCCTGATATAGCGGGAAAACGACGCAGCCTGAAGCCAAAAAAGAGAACCTCTATCTCTTCAAGAGTACATCAGCCCCGGTTCCCCATTGTTGGTATCGGCGCATCTGCTGGGGGACTGGAAGCTTTACAACAATTATTTACTAATATGCCAGCTGATACCGGTATGGCATTTGTCATCGTAACGCATCTAGACCCAAACCATGAAAGTATCATGCCTGAACTCTTGAGTAAATGCACTAATATGCCCGTTTCAACAGCCACCGACGGTGTGAGCGTGCAGCCCAATTCTATATATGTAATCCCGCAAAACAAGAACATGGGCATACTCAACAGGAGCTTACAATTACTGGAGCCGACACAGCCACACGGCGCTGGACTCCCCATTGATTTCTTTCTCCGTTCACTGGCGCAAGACCAGGGGAGCGCGGCGATATGTATCATTTTATCCGGGACAGGCTCGGATGGCACGCTGGGCTTGAAAGCTATAAAAGCTGAAGCAGGCATAACCATTGTACAGGACCCTGATTCAGCGAAGTACGATGGCATGCCCAGAAGCGCCATAGAAACATCTCTGGTGGACTTCGTTCTGGACCCTGTAAAAATGACCAAACGGTTATCAGCAATAAGCCGGCACTTTAGCCGAGGTGGTGTCAAACCCGGATATGAAAATACTGAGCAATATTCCAGCCATTTACAGAAGATATTCGTTCTCTTGCGCCAACACACCAAACACGACTTCTCCCAGTACAAGCAGGCGACATTAAACCGCCGGATAGAAAGGCGAATGAGTGTAAATCAGATTGACAACATAAGCGAATACGTCAAATTCCTTCAAACACATCCGGAGGAGGGTACGGCCCTTTTCAAAGAAATTCTCATTAGTGTTACCAGCTTTTTCAGAGACCCCCTGGCCTTTAAGGCTCTATATAAACATCTACTACGCCTTATTTTGACTAAAAACGCCACTGAAACGCTGCGGGTGTGGGTTCCCGGATGTGCCACCGGTGAAGAAGCCTACTCTATTGCCATACTAATCCGCGAATGCATGGCGGAATCAGGGCGTGAATTACCGGTTCAAATTTTCGCCACGGACCTGGATATTGAAGCCATAAATACAGGCCGTGCCGGCGTTTATCCTGCCGGTATTCAAGCAGACATATCTCCAGAGCGGTTGAAACGTTACTTTACTAAAAATGAAAATGTTTACGTTGTTAAAAACGAACTCCGGGAAATGGTCGTCTTTGCCGTTCAGGACATCGCGCGTGACCCGCCTTTTTCCAAAGTAGACCTGATTTGTTGCCGAAATCTGTTGATATACTTCAACTCTGAATTGCAGACAAAGCTGTTGCCCGTGTTGCATTATTCGCTGAACAAGCATGGGATTCTTTTCCTGGGTCCGTCTGAAACTGTGGGTAAATACGCGGATATTTTCACTACTCTTGAAACGAAATGGAAGATTTACGAGCGCTTCGAGGCAGTTCTTGTCAACCATATAAAATTACCGCTTACAATTACTCCAACAAAACCTGAAAGCGCTCAGACTATCGAAGCTATCGACGCTGCTAAACATCCTGAAATTAACATTACCGAGCTAGCTCAAAAAGTACTTTTGCGGGATTATGCTCCCGCCTGCGTCATTATTGACCAGAAACACAATATCATCTATGTCCACGGTCAAACCGGCAGATATTTGGAACTGCCCGACGGGGAAATGAGCCTGGACATTGTCGAAATGGCCAGAGAAGGCCTGAAAGCAGAACTGGCATCAGCCATCCGTAAAGCCACCACACAGGATAAAGAAGTTACTTTTAATAACTTACTGGTAAAGAATAATGACGGATTCCGTAACGTTAACCTTATTGTAAAACCGATTTTCTCCAAGGGAGAGGAACGGGAACTGCTGATGGTTATCTTTCAGGAAACAACGCCCGCGGAGCCTCCCGAAGCTCAACCAGCGAAAGGTACCCGAAGCCGAAAGCTGGACAAGCATGTTGAAGAACTGGAGCAGGAATTAAAGTTTACCAAGGAAGACCTCCAGACAACCATAGAAGAGCTGGAAACCACCAATGAAGAATTGAAATCAGCCAATGAGGAATTACAGTCTACTAACGAAGAGTTACAAAGTACCAATGAGGAACTGGAGACATCAAGAGAGGAATTACAATCAATTAATGAAGAATTGATGACCGTAAATACGGAACACCAGGTGAAAATAGATGAGCTTTCAAAGGTGAGTGACGATTTGTTGAATCTCCTTAACAGCACGGATATAGCGATGATATTCCTGGACAACAACTTATACATCAGGCGTTATACACCGTCAATGGCTAAGATATTCAACGTAATAAAATCGGATATCGGGCGTCCTATCACTCACGTAACATCCAAACTGGTCTACCCGAATTTTGAGAAAGACTTAGCATCGGTATCGGACACGCTCAACTCGAAGCAGGCAGATGTAGCAACAAAAGACGGGCACTGGTTTAACATGCGCATTTTACCCTACCGTACCGCGGATAATGCTATCGGCGGGCTTGTCGTGAATTTCATAGATATAGATGAACAAAAAAAAGCCGCCAAGGACTCCCAGGAACTTGCTCAACTCAAAGCCACCCATGTTCTTGCCAAGAGTATTGTGAACACCGTACGAGAGCCTCTGATAATTCTGGATGCAGAACTCAAGATTATCTCGGCAAATAATTCATTCTACCGGGTGTTCCAGATTACACCTAAGGAGATAGAGGGCAAGTCCTTCTTTAAGCTGGGTAAACTGCAATGGAACATTCCCGAGCTACGGCAACTGCTTGAGAGTATCCTGCGTGAGAACACACACTTCGATGACTTTAAAGTTGAAAATGATTTTCCCGGTATCGGGCGCAAAGTTTTATTGTTAAATGCGCGTAGAGTCGAGCCGGTACCGGGACATAGTCTGATGATTTTATTAGCCATGGAAGATGTCACACCAAGCAAGCGCTCCAAGAAATTGCCATCTAGGAGCGTGAAGTGACTTGAACAACCATCAATGAGATGGCTCCTTATAATGGAGTACAAAGGTGAATGTTAAGGTCAGGGAAAAAAGAATACATGAACTACGTCAGCATGCAGAAATGCTGCTGTCAAAGAAAATCAAAAATGCCAAGCAGGTAAAGATCGAGGACGTCAAGGAAATTGTTTATGAGCTGCAGGTGCACCAAATTGAATTAGAAATACAAAATGAAGAGTTGCGCCGTATCCAAGCAGAACTTCAGGAATCACAGAACAAATATCTCGGCCTATACAATTCCGCCCCAACGGGTTATTTCACCCTGGATGAGAACGGGGTGATCCTTGAAGTAAATACCACCGGAGCCGAGTTATTCGGCATCGAGAAGTCAAAGCTGCTAAAGACCAACTTCACCCATTTCATCTCTCCGGACTCTCAAGATACATTCTACCTCCATTGTAAAAAGCTTTTTAAAACCGCCGCCAAGCAAAGTTGTGAGATATCATTTCTTAAAACGGATGGCAGTCTTCTACATGCCCATATAGAGAGTATCATCATGCGGGATGCGAGCGGAAATCTCAACCAGCACAGAATGATAGTCATTGATATCACCGAGCGCAGGCAGGCGGAGGAGGCACTACAACAGTCTCAAGCGCAATACCAAGACTTATACGATAGCGCTCCTATAGCTTATTACTCCGTGGGTATAGACGGCGGGATAAAGAAGGCTAACAAAGCGGGTATGAAGTTACTAGGCTATTCTCTGGAAAAATTACAGAGAATGAAGTTTCTGGCGCTTTATGCGGACGAGTCAAAAGCAAAGGCAGAGCAGTTGTATAGTAAATTCTGTCAGGGAATTGGCTGCGAAAATGAGGAGATGGTCTACCTTAGAAAGGACGGGCAGAAGGTTCATGGTCTTTTATCCGTGAGCCCAATTCCAGATGAAAACGGCCGTATCATAGAAAGCCGTTCGGTAGTAGTGGACATCACCGAGCATTGGCAAGCAGAGGCAGACCGTCAGAGAGCGGAAAAACTTGAGTCTATAGGATTACTTGCCGGGGGTATTGCTCATGACTTTAATAACGTTCTCACAGGAATATTGGGCAACATCGAGTTGGCGATTGCTCATCTGAAACAAAATGAAGAAGACGCAGCTAAAGAGATATTGGCTGAAGCAGAGAAGGCGTCCTTACGGGCAAAAGACCTTACCCAGCAACTGCTTACCTTCTCCAAAGGCGGAGTACCAATCAAGACGGTAACACAAATCAACACGTTGTTAGAAGAAGCCACCACCTTTGCGTTGATGGGATCCAAAACTAAACCTGAGTTTGCCATACCGGAAAACCTGTGGGCAGTAGATATAGATAAGGGTCAGCTAAACCAGGCAATCAGCAATATAATCATCAATGCCAACCAGGCCATGCCTAATGGGGGGATAATCAATATCAATGCCAGTAACGTAGTTTTAAAGGAACAACATGATTTGCCGTTACCCGATGGCAATTACATAGTGATAGCCATTAAAGACCATGGCATCGGAATCCCGGAGGAGATTAAAGACAGGATGTTTGAACCTTACTTTTCTACAAAACAGAGTGGTACCGGTTTGGGCCTAGCAACTTCTTACTCTATCATCAAATACCACGGAGGAATCATCACCTTCGAGTCTGAACTTGGTGCAAGGACGACTTTCTATATTTACCTGCCAGCTTTCGGGGAAAAAACGCCGAAAGAGGAGAACGCAGTCGTGGAAACCATGGTGCAGGGCGAAGGAAGAATACTGGTGATGGATGATGATGATATTATCAGGGAAATGCTCGGGAAAATACTAACTCTCGCCGGATATGAAATAGAGCTTACCCGGGATGGCGCGGAGGCAATTGAAAGATATACGGAGGCTAAAGAAGCGAAGAAAACTTTCGATGCTGTCATTATGGATTTGACCATCCCTGGAGGTATGGGAGGGAAAGAGGCTATTACTAAGCTGCTTGAGATAGACCCACATGCTAAGGTGATTGTTTCCAGTGGCTATGCTACTGACCCGATTATGTCTAACTTCAAGAAATATGGGTACAGTGCGGTAGTAACCAAGCCCTACAATGCTGCACAGATCGAAAAGACACTTCAAAGCCTATTGAAGAAGAAATAATTCCAGTATATCTATATTAATAATTACTGAATATAATCGCCTAACAATTAAGTAAATTGTTAAGTCACATTTGCTTGGATTGTACAATTCCATTCTGTACTTACATTTAGAAACTTAAATATTATGTCTACTTACCCCTAACCTCGAAAGAGTAGTTCTATCCAAGATTGACATACACCCAACAAGCTGATAAGCTTTCCTCAGAAAAGGAGGCAAGCGGCCTCCGCCTTTTATCAAGAGTGCTTTACACGCAGGGGGTCAGAGGTTCAAGTCCTCTACCGCCCACCATGGCGTACAGAAGGTAGAACTTTTTCTTTTTCAATAGTCACCTTATCCGGTATTACAGGCATCGAATAATTCAAAACCGCTTTATTGTCAGTCACCTTAACCTCTTTGACAAAGCTCTTGATAAAATCCCTTCTTTCAGTAAGTGATCCCTGTTTGAGAAGGTTGTTTAAATCATTGACGTAGTAAGAAATCGTTTTGAGGTCAGCAAGTTCCACTTTCCTATCTGACATATGGCTTTCTATTTCGATCCTTTTCACTTGAAGCCCTTGCTGTTGTCGCTGCAACTCTCGTATCCTGACTACTACATCATCAAGGTTCAACTTCCCCATTTCAATAACATCATATAGCCTTTCAAGACGACGATTAATATTTTCGATAGCATCAGTTATTATTACGAGTTCATCTTGATATGATTGTGTCGCTGAATCCGTTTCTTCATTGACCATATGAACGATTTCAATCAGATTATCCCGTGTCAAAATGCGTTCTCTTATCTGGTTTATAACCTGGGATTCAAATTTATCCTTATTCAGATATTTAGCTGGGCACGACTTACTTCCCTCTTTCGAAGCAACCACATTCCAAGGACGGAGATTTTTTCGATTACTTTCCCCTGGCCCGCTAATAAGTGCGAAGTATGACGATTTTTATATAAATTGGAATGCTAGATGTGTTCCGAGAATCATTATGATGGGTAGCATAGACATTACAGTTCAAATAACTCTGGTTGTCGGTATTGTACGATGGTAGAACCTTTGAATCAGCTTTTGGCTTATCCGGTTAGCTTGAACCTGCAAAAATATCAGATCATGGGATGGGGAGATAGAGTAAGGCCGAACTCCCCTAGAAACCAATAAGAAACACGACGCTGAACAGGGACTCAAGAGAAGTCTTCGTGAATGCTGTTTGGTATAATTATATTACCATTTTTCATTCTCGGACTAACCAGCCCTTTTAAGTTATGAACCTGATATTTTTGAAATGAGGCATCAGAGGCATCAAACTTATAAACTTAAACTTTTTATCAGAATATCCGTCCGTTTTTCTAATATTTCGATTGAGGGTTTATCATCCAGTATTCCTTTGTAAGAGAATACGATAACCTCGGCCAAATCAAAACCGATTAATGGGACGAGTGATTTTATAAAGTCCCCCCTTAATAATTGTTCACTTGTCTGGATACTTTTAACAGGTTTAAGCCAGATATTTGGCAAGGGGGATTTATAAATGATCCGGTGAGGGTCTATTATCCATATGTCGATTATCTTGCGTAATTTTTGCTTAGCCGGCAGATCAGAATCAAGTACTTCTTGAGATTGGCGCAGATAATTTTTATGTTTCTCGTCCATCATGGCAAAGAAAAATTCCTGCTTGCTTTTGAAATAGGTATATATCAGGGCTCTTGATATCCCCGCTTTTTGGGCCACATCATCGAAGGTCGTCTTATCATAACCGTACTCTGCAAAACAGGCAGATGCTGCATCGATAATTTGGCTTCGTGTGATGCTTCTTTTATCTTTCATCAGCAGGCCCCACTTTCGCGCATTAGGTTTCTATATAATAATTAGACATATTGACAATATTTGTCTAATATGTAAACATAAATCAACATTCCCTTAATACTTAACAGTAGTTAAGACAGATTGTCAATCCATTCATCAACTTATCCTAACAAAAAAGAAAAAACGGAAATTATACAAAGATAAAATAGGAGGGACGCGATGAAACACCAGGAAGCTTTTTTTAAAGGATACAAGGATTATAATATTTACCATCAATCCTGGCTCCCTGAAAAGAAACCAACCGCTATTTTGCTTGTTGCCCACGGTTTTGGCGAGCATAGCGGCCGGTACCTTAATGTGGTGAACCATTTCGTGCCAAAAGGTTTTGCTGTTTACGCTTTGGACCACCGCGGTCACGGGCGGTCAGACGGCGAGCGTGTAAATGTAGATAGTTTCCAGGATTATGTTAAAGACCTCAAGACCTATTTTAATATGGTAAGGAAAGAAAACCCCAAAGAAAAAATATTCCTCATCGGGCACAGTATGGGGTCAGTTATTTCATTACTTTATACCATCGAATACCAAAAAGAGCTAAACGGATTGGTCACTTCCGGCGGCGGCCTCACAAAACCCACCGATCCTCCTATGTCACTACCCAAACCCGGCGAAGGCCTATCCACAGCTATGCTTAGCCGGGATCCGGCAGTCATTAGTGCTTATGAAAACGACCCTCTGGTCTACCATGGGCCGGTACCTACCGGATTTGCCATGTTCAAAGAAATATCAACATTATATGACACGGTACCACAAATAAAGCTACCGATATTGGTCATGGCCGGCAACGGCGGCCCGGATGGTGCGCGGAGCCGTGTCTTGCATGAGCGTATTACCTCAAAAGACAAGACTCTCAAACTTTATGAAGGTCTGCTCCATGAAATTTTCAACGAACCGGAATACCCGCAGGTCATGGCTGATATGGAGAAATGGCTAACCGCACATATTTAGAAAGGACCCTGTGAAAAGAAATCTTAATGCCATTGGCAACCAGCTTTTTGACCTGATAATTATTGGTGGCGGAATAATTGGGGCGGGGGTTGCCCGGGATGCTGCGCTGCGCGGGCTAAGTGTTTTACTCCTTGAAAAAGAGGATTTTGCCTGCGGTACGACATCAAGTTCTACCCGCCTTATCCATGGCGGTTTACGCTACCTGCGCATGCTTGATTTCAAGCTGGTAAAACAAGATCTCAATGAACGTGAAATCCTGCTCAAAATAGCACCCCACCTTGTCCGCCGCCTCGAGTTTGTTATCCCCTTGCTGAAAAGTGCACTTTTCTACCGGCTATCATTACCTCCGGGTTTATGGCTCTATAACCGGTTTTCCCACGGTGCGAGTTTGCCTCACAGTTATCATCTTTCCGCTAAGGAAACAGTAACTCTAGAACCGTCACTGGAAAATACAGATGGCCTCGTCGGCGCGTATCTGTATTACGACGCCCAGGTGGCTTATGCAGAGAGATTGTGTATTGAAAACCTTACGGACGCTGCCGCCAGGGGCGCTATAATTGTAAACCATGCACCGGTAACCGGGCTCGTCTCTAAAGATAATATCGTAAGCGGTGTCCGCGTCAAAGACGAATTATACGGAGAAGAATTCCAAGCCAGGGGGCACATCGTTTTAAATGCAACCGGACCCTGGACAGATACGATTCTTTACAAGTTTGAAGCCGGCCGTGGTTACATTATACGAAAAACCAAGGGCGTGCATCTGCTAACAGATAAAATCAGTAATAATGCTCTGGTGCTCTTCGCTAAAAGCGATGGAAGGCTTTTCTTTATTATTCCCTGGCTGGAACACTCGCTCATCGGTACCACTGATACCGATTATACTGCCGATATCGATAAAGTCTATGCGGATAAATCTGACGTAGATTACCTAGTTTCAGAACTCGGCCATTATTTCCCGGATTTCAAACGTAAAAATATCCATTTCACCTATGCCAGCTTGAGGCCGCTTGTCCCGAAAAATAATAAATCAGCATCCGATAACTCGCGGGCGCACCGGCTCGTTGACCATGAACAACAGGATGGGATTAGAGGATTACTATCCATACTTGGCGGCAAAAACACCGCCTACCGCGGTATCGCCGAAGAAGCTGTCAACTTAATTACAAAAAAACTCGGTAAGAACGAGGCATGCATCACAGCCCATACGTTATTGCCGGGCGCACCGGGTGTAATCCCTGAAGAACAGGAAAAGACAGCGCAAGCCAGCGGTCTTCCTATTACGACCGTCACTCACCTGGCATCTATCTACGGTTCAAGAATGGAAAAAGTGCTAAAATACGTCAATGAAGATAAAAGGCTGGGCAACCCCATTTCCGGTGGCGGGTGGGATATCCTGGCGCAGATAAAACACGCCGTCCGCGAAGAAGAAGCTTTGAGCGTAAACGATTTTATGATGCGCCGGAGTTTAATCGGACTGCGCCCGGACCAGGGTCTAGATGCCGTAGACACCGTGGCCCGTGAAATGGCTGCCTTGCTAGGTTGGAACTCTACGGAAATACAAAAACAGATCGCTACCTTTCATACCGCGATGGCTCTCGGGCAGTTATACAAGCAATAGGAGCGGCCTATGCCTGTAAAAGGTTATATCTTAGCAATCGATGAAGGTACTACCGGAAGTACTGCATTGTTAATAGATAGAGAAGGTCAGGTAACCGGCCGCGCCTACCGTGAACTCCACCAAATTTTTCCACAGCCCGGATGGGTTGAGCATGACCCTGGTGAAATATTGCGTAACTGTATCGCCATAATGCATGAAGTTGTGCAAAAAGCCTGCATTTCTTTCACGGACATTAAAGGTATCGGCATCACCAACCAACGTGAGACTACGGTTGTCTGGGAACGCGCAACAGGTAAACCCGTTTATAACGCCATCGTTTGGCAATGCCGCCGCACCGCACCGCTTTGTGAATACCTAAAAAAGAAAGTCCTGGGACCAATCGTCAGGCAAAAAACCGGCCTCCCTATTGATGCCTATTGTTCGGCCACCAAAATCCGGTGGCTGTTGGATAATATCCCGGACGGACAACACCGCGCGGAAAATGGCGACCTCCTCTTCGGGACAATTGATACCTGGCTGGTGTGGAACCTTAGCAACGGCCACGCACATGTTACCGATTACAGTAACGCCAGCCGTACCATGCTTTTTAATATCAACACCCTGATGTGGGATAAAGAGTTACTTGGCCACTTGAATATACCGGAAATCATGATGCCCAAAGTCCTACCTTCAAGCTACATATACGGCCAAACTTCGGAGATATTACTTAAAAAATCAAGTATACCCATCGCCGGAATTGCCGGAGATCAACAAGCGAGTTTATTCGGGCAGGTCTGTTTTGAAAAAGGGTTGGTAAAGAACACTTACGGAACAGGTTCATTCCTTATGATGAATATTGGTGACAAGCCGGTATTCTCAAACTCAGGGTTGATTACCACCATCGCTTGGGGCTTAGGCAATACCATCACCTATGCATTGGAAGGCAGCATTTTCGTCACCGGGGCGGCGGTACAATGGCTTCGCGATGAGCTGGGATTGATTAAGAACTCTTCTGAAATCGCCAATCTAGCCGCCACCGTGCCAAATAACGGCGGAGTTTATTTTGTGCCTGCCTTCTCGGGTCTCGGCGCACCCTACTGGGACATGTATGCTAGGGGAACTATCGTCGGCCTTACACGAGGCAGCAATAAAGGGCACATCGCGCGGGCAGTTGAGGAATCAATAGCTTATCAAGCGCGCGACGTTATTGAGGCAATGAAAACAGATATATACAACCCGATTCCAATGTTGCGTGTCGATGGTGGGGGTAGTGCTGATAAATATTTACTGCAATTCCAATCGGATATCCTGGGTATCCCCATACAGCGCGCGTATATCGCCGAAACTACGGCGCTGGGTGCCGCTTACCTGGCTGGTTTAGCTGTTGGGGTTTGGCAAAATGTGGAGAAAATCGGAAAACAGTGGCGTAGCGCTGTAACCTTTGAGCCAAAGATGAGTGTGGATGAGAGAGAAAGTTTGTATCATCGTTGGAAACAGGCTGTATCTAGAGCGCAAGGATGGGAAGAAAAGTAAAATCCTTTATCAGGTTCATAATGCATTATAGATATGGTAAACAATAAAGAAGAATAGGTCCAATGATAAATTATTAGGGTGATTTTGGTTATTTGAGATGCTTTTAATTAACCGGTAACGGGGCCATTGTTTTAACCTGTGATGATTGTTTAACAACTGCTTGAGTTTACCAAAATAGCCTTAAATCAAATTGTTGGTATTAGGGGATATTCAGCTCTGGATATTTCAGGTAACAAAACAAATATACCCCGGACTTTCCATGGAGATATCCGGGACAGGCCCAATGAAAAATTCCCGCTCTTTGCATATTTACCAACCAAGGCTTTACCACAATGACCGCAAAATGCTATGTTACTTAAGAGAAATGGGCTAGAAATTCTCCTAGGATTAACCCTTCTGGGCATTCGTTCTTTCATTAACGTTTGAATTCTTCTATGATAGTTATCGATATTCATTAACTCTTGACATTGTTCCGTTATAGGGTTTATATAATAATGGAAATATTAAACACCCACAGTTAAGCAACTATAACTCTCGAATGGTTTACAACATGTATACCTCAAATAATAACGATTATAACGATATTCTGAGTTTTATTAATTATTGTATATCATGCCTGAATAATAGCGATAAGACCGAAAGCATACTTTCAGAGATACTTAAAATATTTAAAGCGGATGAAGCCGTTTTCCTTTCACCCAATGGCAGTTATGATGGAGTGAACCTAGCAGGTTCTTTTGCACGTTGTAAAGATAACTCGTATTTACTTAAATACGCAGATTGCTTTTGGCGCTACGATCCCCTTTATTATACTCAATTTTGTACGACATCTGACAACCTCGTTTTTAAGACCGACGATATCATACCATATTCTCAAATGGTCGAACTGGATTATTATAAATCATTCCTCAAGCCGCAGAACTTGTTAAGTGAGTTAATAATACGCCTTTATTCCGGGGGTAGTACTTTTGGGGCGATATCTCTTCAGCGATACCAAGAGCATTCATGTTTCGAAACGAAAGATGTTCTTAAAGCCTCCTTATTAGTCCCTTATCTCGTTAATATCTTCGAGATAGCCGATGGGATAGCAAATATCAACAAGGAACGAATATTACTGGAACGATGGATGGAGTCTCATTTGGGGGGCATCATCCTGCTGGATTCTGAAATTAGGCCTATATACATTAATATAAAAGCCAGACACTTTTGTCAGCTATTAAAAGGGATAGATGAAAAATCACCATTTAATGTTATGAATATGGAGACTGTGCTTCCTCGTATAATTGTTCAGGACTGTAAAAAACTGGCATTATCAAATGAAGCTAGTATTCCGTTGCCAAGTCACAACAACAGGATTGTTGGTATTAAAAACAAGACGAGATATTACCTGCAATATTTTCCCGTCGCCTTATCCTCAGCAGAACAAACAGCACCGGATTTTGTGGTCTTATTGAGTGAATTGACCAGAGATAACAGGAGCGCCGAAGAAATACTAACTGAGCAACAAAAATTGAGCCAGAGAGAGGAAGACATCTCTCGGTACGTTTCCCTGGGATTGACTAATAAACAAATCGCCGAGAAACTGTTTATCAGCCCTTATACTGTACAAAATCACCTTAAAAATATTTTCCAAAAAACTGGTCTTGATAGCCGGACCAAACTTGCTAATATTATGAAATACCCGAACAATCTATCATTTTAATCATAACCTCTGAACCTATTATGGGATATCACTTCGGGTTACTGTTATCCCCCGAGGTAGGCCTTTTTAATATGTTCGCTACGGGTAAGTTCCTTAGCGGTGCCTTGTAAAACGATTTTACCTGTCTCCAGTACGTAACCACGGTGGGCAAGTTTGAGGGCTAGGCGGACATTCTGTTCAATTAAAAGGATACTTGTACTCCTCTGCCGATTAATGTCCGAGATGATTTTTCCTATTTCTTGAACCATAATCGGAGAAAGCCCGCAAGAAGGTTCATCCAGGAGTAGTAATTTTGAGTTCGCCATTAGTGCGCAGGCAATTGCTAGTATTTGTTGCTCTCCACCGCTTAGTGTTCCCGCTTGTTGCCGGCTCCTTTGTTTTAATCTGGGAAAATTCTCGAGCAGATTTTCCAGGTCATTCTTAACTTTGTCCTTATCTTTCCGTAAAAATGCGCCAAGTCGCAGGTTTTCTAACACCGACATATAGGGGAATAGTTCTCTACCCTGCGGCACATGAATTATACCCGCCTTTACTATACTTTGAGGCGTTTGCCGGTCAATTCTTTGGCCTTGAAACCATATTTTTCCGGAGGTCGGACTTTTCAACCCTGATATTACTCTTAAGGTAGTGGTCTTGCCTGCACCGTTACTCCCGATAAGCGTGACAACTTCACCCTCGTCTACCTCAAGCGAAATACCCTTCACGACCTCGGCCCCTTCGTAATGAATTACCAAGCTTTTAATTTCAAATAGCACTTTCTT
>Ga0315555_1001359_pt1 | contig 17567 bp, 18 predicted proteins | sample SalMarSW160380MG_FD_202113 | JGI IMG/M metagenome (GOLD analysis project Ga0315555, IMG submission 202113) | Salt marsh sediment microbial communities from the Plum Island Ecosystem LTER, Massachusetts, United States - Salt Marsh Sediment SW1603-80 ... | reverse complement strand
TGAGGGAATCTGTGTTCATTTTTCTAAAATCGCGTTCCCGGGAAGAAAGGAACATGAATATTTTTTTTTGACTGAACAGGCGTTTGCAGACGCAAGGGAAAGCTACCAAACCATACGCGAGAAACTGCAATGCAACAAGCTGCACAGAGAGCAGCTTTTCAGCGCAGCTTCAGGAGGGTTGCCGCTGCGGGCGGGATACTACGTCGGGTACAGACTGGTATCTGAGTTTATTTCGGAAGAGGAGTATACAGACGCCGACGCATTGTTAGGGAAGGAGGAACAAATATTGATGGACATCGAGGGGAAATGAACATATTTTCAGTATATAAGATAATTTTAATATAAGGATGTGTGCATGGTTCAATATAAAAAAACAATACTATTTATTCTCCTGTTCTCTCTGTTTACTCTTGTTTCCGCCCTGGGAGAAGAGAGCACTGAAGTCAAGGGAGGTGAGGGGTACCTCAAAGAGGGATACCTCCTTGCAAAAAATGATGATTATTTTCAAAAGCTCGGAATCGTCAAACCGTCGGGGCCCCTCCAGTCGATAGATTTTACAGTAAACTCTCTTGGCGGTGATGCGGTGAAGCTGAGTGATTTCAAAGGCAAGGTAGTATTTCTAAATTTTTGGGCAACCTGGTGCGGGCCCTGCCGTTCTGAAGTCAAGGATATTGATGCAATGTACAATAAACTTCAGGGTGAGGATTTTATGGTCATGGCTGTGGATATACAGGAAGACGAAAAAAAGGTTAAAAGCTTTATGAAGAAATATGGGATCGATTTTCCCGTTTTTTTAGATTCGAGCGGCGCAATCGCGCGAAATTATGCTATTTCGGGCATCCCCACAACGTATATAATCGATCCGAACGGTAGTATTGTGGGGAGGGCGGTAGGACCGAGGCCCTGGAAGAGTGAGGATTCCCTGAATTTCATGCGGAGTCTTATGGATTGACACGGGTTCTCTGGAATAAGAGGGAAAGTATGGTGCGGCAGTATTGGGTATAATGATGAAAAACGGAATAACGAGTGTATTTATAGACCTCGGTGGAGTTCTTTTCTCGCTTGATTACCAGCGTGTGTGGGACAGGCTTTGTGCAAGAAGTGGAAAGCCCGCTTCTGAAGTACAGAAAGCACTGTACGCAGAGGATATTTTCTTTCCCTTCGAATCTGGCGAGATCGGGGCGGCTACCTATTACAGCGAGGTGACGAACAGGCTCTCATGCATGATCTCATATGAAGAGTTCGAGGATATTTGGAACTCGCTTCTGATAAAAGATGAGCGCATGTTTGAACTTGCAACTGCTATGAAATCACAGACAGATATACTCGTTCTTTCAAATACGAATGAGATGAATGCAGAATACATGAAACAGGATATTAAAGACTTGACCGATACGGCGGTGTATTCATTTCAAGCAGGGTATCTGAAACCAGACCGCAGGATATTTGAATACGCGCTGCAGGTTGCCGGTGTGCTGCCGAACCGGGTGCTGTTCATCGATGATACTGAAGAAAACATCTCTGCCGCCGAATCTCTCGGTATATGTTCCCATCTCTTTAGGAATGAAAAAGAACTTCAAGCGTTACTCGTATCACTCGGATTTGAAATTCCACTGTTTCGGCAGGAATCGATGTAGTTTTTTCTGCTCCGGATACATAACCCTTTCTGTGATTCGTGCAGGATTTTGGTGTGATTCGGATGTTGAGACGACCTTCTGTCTGCTGAACTAACCCAGCAGCTTCAGGGCGCAGCGTATATAGGTTTCGACACCTGTAAGCAGGACATCTTCATTAAAGTCGAACTTCGGATTGTGCAGTGAAACACTGCCCTCTCTCCCCACGCCCAGAAAGAAGTAACAGCCCTTTGATTTTTCAAGGAAGAATGCCATATCCTCGCCGCCCATGGTAGGTTCGGGTTCGATTACCTGTTTTTGGCCAACCGTCTCCTCTGCGCACTCCTTGACTATTCCAGACATAAAATCATCATTGATAGTCGGCGGGTATCCCTGTGAATAGTTCAACTCGTATTCTGCATTCATGGATTCGCAGACCCCGCGAACGATCTTTTCCATTCGCTCTGGCCAGGATTTCCAGATATCCCGGTCAAATGTTCGGGTGGTGCCGCTCATCCGAGCTTCTCCTGCTATTACGTTGAAGGTCGTTCCTGCATGGAAGCTGCCGACGGTAACGACGGCCGGCTTCAACGGGTTTATGTGCCGGCTTACCATACGCTGGAATGCATTGATGATCTGTGTTCCCACCTCGAGCGCGTCGATGCAGAGATGGGGCATCGCCCCATGGCCTCCTTTTCCGATGATTTTGATATCAAAGCGGTCCATCGCCGCCATAAGGGGCCCGGATTTTACCCCGATATGGCCCTCAGGGACGGTAGGCCATAGGTGGCATCCGATAGAGTAATCGACTTTTGGATTTTCCATTACCCCTTCAGCGATCATCGGCTTCGCTCCGCCAGGGCCCTCTTCAGCGGGTTGAAAAACGAACTTGACAGTGCCCTTTAAGTTATCTTTGATTTTATTGAGTATTGTAACGGTGCCGAGCACCATCGCCATGTGGCCGTCATGACCGCACGCGTGCATGGCCCCATCGTGCGTTGATTTGAAGGGTAGACCGGTTTCTTCCTGTACCGGCAGTGCGTCGATATCGGAGCGTATCATTAATGTTTTACCGGTTTTTTTTGATTTTAGCAAACCCGTAACACCTGTTTTTGCAATACCGGTTTTAACCTCAAGTTTTTCTGTTTTAAGATGCTCCGCGATATATGCGGATGTTTTCTGCTCGGTATACGCAGGCTCCGGTATCCGATGAAGGTCGTGACGAATGCGAATGATCAGGTCTCGATGGTCCTGAACCAGTTTTTTAATATCGATCATTATTATAAATCCTTTTAAAGAATTTTTTATATTACGTTGTTCATTTGACCAGGGGATGCCTACTGTGTCTGCTAGAAGAGACCACTCAAGTGCGGGCACTTAAACGATCCCTTCTTGTTGGCCGCATGAAAATTTTTATTTCTTAAAGCTGGACGAACCTCTGTACATGCTCCTTATCCATGGGCCTTGTAAAATGTAATTTTTATTGTTTTATGTGCTGTATTTTGTTGTTTTTTCAGGCAGGCTCAGGTTATTAAATACCGGTATTTTCCCAAAATAGCGGTTTCCAGCAGAACAAAATCATATAGTTAAAGGGAGTACATCTGCCTGCTCCAGAGTTCATTGTCATTCAACCGCTTTTCAATAGAAATGCCGTAAAAAACTTCGATAGGACTCAGTATTTCTGGAGAAGTTTCATATACATTCTTAAGGGCATTGCGTACGATATCTATGCCCTCCCGGGTCATTTTACCTAAAGGTTTTCTTAACGGGCCTGCGGGCATGCCGAGCACATTCATCACGGTTTTAACGGCAAGGGGGTTTCTGAATCGATCGACGGTTTCGACAATCCGACCGTCAGGGAGTTTTCTCTTCGATTTTGCCTTAACCGTAACAATTGAAAAGAGTGGCTTGAGCTTTTTCAGGTACTCTTCCGCTGTTTTAATATCGTTTTTTAAAAGCGACTGAACCATGGCCGAAACAGCGGCCGGTGCGATGTTCGAGGTAACGGATATGACACCGGCAGCTTTGATATCAGGGCGTTTCATCATCTCGAAGGTTTTATCGTCATCACCGGACATGATGCTCATGTCCGGCATGAGAGACCGTTCCTCAGCCATTCTATCAAGGTCCCCGGTCGCCTCCTTGATTGCAACCACTCTGTCGTACCTGCCGCTCATAATGGCAATGTCTACCGGTGTGATGGCCGTTCCCGTCCGACCAGGGATAACGTACACGATGACCTTTATTCCTTTGAGCCCCTCTAGAATGGTCTCATAGTACTCCCTTCTCAGCTCGAGACTCGAGGGGCCGTTGTAGTAGCAGTCGACGAGAAGGACCTTATCGACACCGGCATCAAGGGCGTGCCTGCAGTGCCCCATCGCTTCCCTTGTGCTGTTCGAGCCTGTCCCCGCGAATATATCGCATTTTCCGCTGGAAAACTCGTATGCTTTTTTGATCACCATGTTGTGCTCATCGGTACCAAGTGTGGGTGATTCCCCCGTCGTACCGACCGGCAGAATGCCGGTGATGCCCTGCTCTACCTGAAATCCGATGTTCTTTTCGAATCCTTTGAAATCGATATCCCCATTTTCCTTGAAAGGTGTGATGAGTGCGGTATAGGATCCCCTGAAGTCGACAGCGTGCATTGCGTCCCTCCTCATATACAGATTTGTTCTGTTCATTAACGCCTGTAAGCGGTGTTATTCAGATACAAAGCTCCGAACGATGAGGTAGGCAGAAGGTATAAAAAAACAGGATGAATTGCAATAAAAAAGTGTAATTTGAATCTGGGAGGTTTCCATAGTACGTTCGGATTGTTATTTTATAAGACAAAACTCAATCGATAGTGGAGGGATATTGTGATCGCGAAGAAAAGAGAGGAAGGAGTTGTTTCCCTATGGGATGGTGTTCGTAAACAGAATCTTGTGAACGGCAAGAAGACTCAGATGGTCAAGTTTTTTCTCGAAAAGGATAAGTCGATACCGGTGCATGCGCACAGGCATGAGCAGACAGGCTATCTGATACGCGGAAAGATGATTTTATCGGTAAACAGTGAGGAGCATACAGTCGAACCGGGTGACTCGTGGTGCATAAGGGGAAATACACCGCATAGTGCAAAAATGATCGAGGACTGCGTTGTCGTTGAAGTGTTTTCGCCTGTGCGGAAGGATTATATGGACTGATTGTTCAGCTGCCCTGCGGGGTACAGTTATAGGTTTAAAAACATAATAGAAGATGACACTGGTACCGAAGGCGCACGTGGTACAAGTGACGACGGTAATACCCGATCCTCACGAGGTGCGAAAAACATGTGAACGCCTCAAACAAAACAAGCCCCCCACCCTAAGATAATAAAGCAATAAAAATCTCCCGCTCACGATCTCCTTATTAATAATCAAGGAGAAGAATCAACCAAATATAAACCATGTTCCTCGATATTGTCAGAAATGATTTAGAAAATACACATTTTCTTAATTCTTGACAGGATATTTTATTTTGGGTAAAATGTTTCCAGTTCGTCTATTTTATTTCTTTAGTAAATGCCTGTATCATGAGCTGAATACTTATTATTTAAAAAACATTTTAAAAGGAGGGATTAAACGATGAAGAAAAAAATTTGTATCCTGTGGATGGTTTTATCCTTAGTTGCGACAGCTTGTGTGTTTTTGTTTTTCACCGCATGTGGTAGCGGTGATGGGGAAGGTAACGGTGCTCAGGCTATTACACCACCTGATCAGCTTGTTGGTTCTTTTGCTGTTGGTGATAAGTCGGGAAGTGTCACACTGATTTTCTCAAAGGCCAGTTCACAATCTTTGCAAAACGACTTTCAAATAATGGAGGTGACCCATAACGTTACTGGTGTACTGGTAATTGAAGGTACATCTTTCACCATAACTGGGACGATGGATGATACCGGGTCGCTTAATGCCTCTGCTAGTGGAGATTTGAATGGAGAATTGGCAACATTTGCAATTACTGGCACAATCGGTGAAGATATCCTTGAAGGGAATTCTGCCAATTTGATAATAACCCTTAATATGGGTGGTAAAGAGTACACCGGTATTATTAATTGTACTGTTAGTCAAGAAGGTGTGGAACCACCCACCGTTTATACGGGTTACTTTGGCCAGTGGTTGCAAATAGGCTCTGGTGAATCAGAAGATTTAGCCGATATTAGTTTTGATATAGGATTTTCGTTTCATGCATATTATAACTCGGAAGTTGCAGGTGACCCCGTATGGACACATGGTTATGTAACTGAAGATGGTGGTTCTGTCACTGCATATCCTCAGGGTTGGGTGCTCATCCTCGGTACCTTTAACGTGTCAATACCATCTGTTCCTAAAGAGAATGATCCAATCACAGGATCATGGACAATGCTTGAGTATCCAGGGCTAACATATAAGGGATTTGGTGTGCTAGAAGGAACTGTTATTGATGCAGCTACAGTAACGATAGAAGAAATGACCGAGTATGAAATAGAGGATGGGAAGCTGATTGTTTCTGATGAATGGGAAACTGATATAACAGGAACAATCTATGGTATCGCTGAAGGAGATTACTTTAAAAAACTCGATAAAATCCATATCGAAGGGGATTGGATAGAAGAGCAAGAAGGGTTTGATGCTGATATGGTATTTTTTGGATTTCCTCCGAGTGAGTAGAATGAAGATATGATGGGCAGGATCGAATATCGATCCTGCCCATCCAATCCCGGTGGCTTAGGTGGAAAACCAACGAGGGAAAAAATATCAAGATTGATTCTGATGTTAAGCGGGTGGTATCTGTCGGCAACTTTCACGATTCGGTTATGTCTGAGTTCGCTTATTTCGGGGATGATTTATACACCTTGCTCAGAGCATCCCTGATAACCTGAATACCCTCACGGTTCATTTTGCCTAAAGGCCTTCTTGCCGGGCCTGCAGGCATGACGAGCACATTCATCGGAGTTTTAACGGCAAGGGGGTTTCTGAAGCGATTGACGGTTTCAACCGCTCGACCGGGGATAATGTAAACAATGACCTTTATTTTTTTGAGCTCCTCTAAAATCGTCTCAAGGTACTCCATTCTCAGCTCGAGACCCGAGGGGCCGTTGTAGTAGCAGTCGACCAGGAGGACACACCTTATCGACACCGGCCTCGAGGGCGTGCCTGTAGTGCCCCATCGCTTCTCTGGTGCTGTTCGAGTCTGTCCCCGCGAAAATATCGCATTTTCCATCAGAAAACTCGTATGCCTTTCTGATCACCGTATTGTGCTCATCGGTTGACAGTGAGGAGCATACAGTCGAACCGGGTGACTCATGGTGCATATGGGGAAATACGCCGCACAGTGCAAAAATGATCGAGGACTGCGTTGTTGTTGAAGTGGATTCAGATTTTTACTACTATCAGGATGATGGTATGTATATTGAATCTGATGGAGATGTTTACGATGTTGATACCTATTATGATGGAACTACTTACAATTATTGGACTGACTGGGATTATGGAGTGATTATGAAACTTTCCCAACTGTCAAATGGTCCTGGTCAGGGTACAACAATGAGTATGAAGCCAATATGTCCGGTACCTATATATTCGGTTCTTCAGGTGGATTCACTACTTTAACGGTAATAACTACAAGTCCTAGCTCCTACTCTGGTACCGATTATTATATAAAAGTTGATTGAGATATTGCATGTAATTTATATCAAAATGAATAGGAGGGACTGAAAAGCCCCCCCTATTCAGGATTTATTTGTGTTTATTGCGTCCCGCGGATCAGTAAACCTCGTTTTATTACTCCGCTGTATTCTCCTGAAGCTGTTTCAGCACTGTATCGAGTTTCTGGTTCATATCACCGTACCCGGCAAAATCTCCCGCGCGAAGACTCTTCTGCGCTTCATTGTAATAGTCGACGGCTTTGAGAATGAGCTCACGTACACTAACCTCTACAGCAACTGCTTCGCCGCCGGGAGCCTCTTCAGTCACCGCGACGGTCGGTTTGCTCGTTCCGAAGAGCTTGGCCAGGGCATCGTTTAGATCGACTCCCATCTCAATATTATCCTGATACCCGACGATAACCCGTTTGAGCTCGGGAAGCTCGCTCTGCTCCGCCCGGAGATACACCGGTTCTACATAAATGAGTGAATCCCTCACCGGTATGACAAGAAGATTGCCCCGTATGATGCTCGAACCCTTCTGGCCCCAGAGGGTGAACAGCTGTGATATTTCTGAGTTCTGGTCTATCCTCGATTCGATCTGTAGAGGCCCGTACAACAGCTTCTGCTTCGGGAACTTGTACTCGATGATCCTTCCATAGTTGTCCCCGTCGCTGAGGGCGGCCATCCATGCGAGCATGTTGTTCTTGTTCGTCGGGGTAAACGGAAGCATGAGCACGTACTCTTCGTCATCGTTATGATCGGGAAATTTAACGATCATATAGTAGGGGGTCATCGTCGTTTCGGAGTCGCCGTAGATTTCCTTGGGAATGGTCCACTTGTCCTCTTTATTGTAGAATACCTGCGGGTCCGTCATGTGATAGGTCGAGTACATCTCGGCCTGCACATTGAATATGTACATGGGGTAGCGTATATGCTGGCGCAGGTCCCCGGGCATTTCATCGATATCCTTGAACATGTCGGGAAAGATTTTGCTGTACGTTGCAATAATCGGATCTTTTTTATCGATAATATAAAACGCTACATCGCCGTTGTATGCGTCAACCGTTATCTTGACGGAGTTTCGTATATAGTTGTAACCATCTTTGGATGGGATAGAGTAAGGGAAATGGTCCGTTACTGTGTAGGCGTCGAGTATCCAGTAGAGCTTCCCATTGCTCACTACAAGGTAGGGATCGGGATCATACCTGAGAAACGGCGCTAGTTTCGGAACCCGCTCCTGAATGCTTCGGTAGAGCATTATCCTGCTGTCAGGGGTTAAATACCGTGTGAAAATGATTTCCATATTCTTGAGCTGAATAGCCAAAAGCAGTTTCCTGAGAGAGTTCTTTATTGGCAGGCCGCCGAGACCTTCGTAACGGGTTGTGGCGTTGGTCTCACCCCTCGGATAATCAAACTCTTCCAGCTTGGTGTTTACGATGACAAAAGGAACCGTTTCCTCTCCGTAGTATATTTCAGGACGATCGAGCTTGAGGGGCACTGAAATCTTGGGCGGAATGTCCTTGACAATGAGTACCGGCAGGCCCTCTTCTCCGATCTCATCGACGGGTGCCATAACGATACCGTAGCCGTGCGTAAACTGAAGCCTCTCGTTCACCCACGTCTTCGCCTCCGGGGGGATCTGGTTGTAATTTATCTCCCGGGCGGAAAGCATCACCTGGCGGTATAAATCACCGAAGTGATAGCGGTCGGTATCAACGCCGTAGAAGTCGTAGTAGAGCCTGAACTCCTGTATCTGCGAGAACGTCGCCTTGAGAGGGCGGTGATCCCAGAGACGTATGTTTTTGACGATACCGGCCTCGGGAGTAAAATCTTCTGCAGTGAGAGAAGGATTTACCGGAAACTCCTTTCTCACTATCCTGTCCAGGTCGTACCCCTTTCTGGTTAACGTGATATTATTCTTGATATAGGGGAGCTCTCTCACAAGCTCATTCGGCCGAACGATGATCTGCTGAAAAATGGCAGGTATGATGCCTGTAATAATAATCGCAGCACCAATGAGAACGCCGAAGCCGATCAGGGGCTGTTTGAAAGTCTTTTTCTTTGCACCTGCATAGGTAATAATTGCGGCAAGGAGCGCCACGGCTATCATGACATAGTAGGTATAGCGGACAAGCTTGAGATCTGTGTAGCTTGCGCCGAATATGAGACCGCGTTTTGAAAAAACAAGCTGATAGGACTTGAGCCAGTAATTCCAGGCAATGATGACGGTAATGAGCATTAAAAGCGAGATAAGGTGCTTCTTCGCCTGGTCGCTGATGGTGAACCTGTTCTGCTCGAAGGTTACATTACCGGAGAGCATGTACAGAAAACCCACGGCAATAATGGTCAGTATGACTGTCCCGAGGCTCCACGATTTTAAAAACAGGTAGAACGGGAGAACGAAGGTGTAAAACGATACATCTCTCCCGAAAGCGGGGTCTGCGATTTGAAAGCTCGTTTTATTCAGCAGTTTAAGAATTACCTCCCATCTCTGACTGCCGTTTCTCGCCATAATGAGGGCAAGTATGAACAGGCCGACAGAGGCGATGATGATGCCGACTTTTCTGCTTATCTCGACCGGCACTCCTGCCTGCTGAATCTTCATCGTTTGAATATTGCCCTTTTTGAAGGCCATGAGAATATTCAGGCCTGAGAAGATCAGGAATATAAAGAAGAACGCCCACCAGAGCCCGATCTTGGTCCACAGTATCTTCACGAATACGTTGATGAAGCCGAGCTTTGTAAACCAGGAGTAGTTAATCCAGATTTTGGTTCCGATAAAGAGTGCGATGATGATGAAAATGATAACGCCAATAAGAATCAGTATCTTTATACCGGTTTTCATTTGTATCCTCATTGTTAACTTCTAGAATTTTTAAACAGACGTTCTTTACTGTGTTTTTTCCACAGAAACTGAATAATAATCAGAGAAACATCGGAAGGCAAAGATAAACTTTTCAGTCGAAGGGAGTATTTTATGCGGATTTTTCCTCTTCCGTCCTCTCTCTGAGTGTGAGCGGGTCCACTTTTTTTGTGATAACGTCCTTTGTGATGACGATCTTCGAGATATCTTTTCGCGAGGGGATCTCATACATCAAGTCGAGCATGATGTTTTCCATGATTGATTTCAAACCACGGGCGCCCGTATTTCTCTTGATGGCATCTTTTGCAATCTGAGATATTGCATCGGGTTTGAATTCCATCTCAACGCCCTCGAGCTCGAACGCCTTTTTATACTGCTTTATAAGCGCGTTTTTCGGCTCGATGAGTATCCTCCTCAGCGCCTTTTCATCCAGATCGTGAAGCGGGGCAATTACCGGTATCCTACCTGTAAACTCGGGGATGAGGCCGTACTGAATGAGGTCATCGGGATGTACATGCTTCAATATATCATCTAGCTTCTTCTCGGATTTCTTCTTCACGTCGGCGCCGAAGCCGATTGTCTTGTTTGTTATCCGTCTTTCGACGATTTTTTCAAGTCCCACAAACGCCCCGCCGCAGATAAAGAGGATATTCTTTGTGTCAATCTTTATCATTTCCTGATGTGGATGCTTCCTACCGCCCTGCGGAGGCACTGAGGCAACGGTTCCCTCAACGATTTTCAGGAGGGCCTGTTGCACGCCTTCTCCCGATACATCCCGGGTTATAGACGGGTTTTCGCTCTTACGGGAAATCTTGTCGATCTCATCGATGTATATTATGCCCATTTCAGCCTTTTCGATGTCGTCTCCGGCATTCTGTATGAGCTTGAGAAGTATATTTTCGACGTCCTCACCGACGTAGCCGGCCTCGGTGAGTGTTGTGGCATCGGCAATAGTGAAGGGGACGTTGAGCTTTCGTGCAAGTGTCTGGGCAATAAGTGTCTTACCACTTCCAGTCGGTCCGATGAGAAGGACGTTGCTTTTCTCGAGCTCCACATCATCCTTGTCCCTGGTATTCAGGTGGTTGATTCTCCTGTAATGATTGTATACGGCAACAGACAGAAATTTTTTGGCATACTCCTGTCCGATAACGTATTGATCGAGAAAGTCCTTTATTTCAGCCGGTTTCGGCAGATTTTCAAGTGTAAAGGGGGTTGCAGCCTTTTCTTCACCGAACATGATGTCGCTGCAAAGCTCGACGCATTCGTCACATATGAATACACCGCCGGGTCCGGCGACCATCTTTCTCACCTTGTTCTGATCTTTCCCACAGAAAGAACAGACCTTCTTTTCTATATCGGGGTACTTGATCATTCGCTCTCATACTCCTTGTTTATAAAATCATCCTGTTATCCATTCAGCCGGTCTGCTGGACATCCATCAGTACCTTACCGACCGGCGCTTCTCATTCATACTCCTTATCTACTATTAACGGCAGAATATCCGTATCGACATTAACATTAATGCTGCTTTGAAATGCCACAGGATTTCATTGCACTGTACACCATTATATCACAGCGCATCCCCGTTGTGCAACTACTATGCTAAAACAATGCAGGCTTTCGCAATCCTTCCTTTGCAGGTTCAATGTATCAGCAGGGATTGCAGAATGTTTCGATCCGGGCGCTCAAAATATCTCATTCCGAATCCTGGCTATCCGAATCCTGGGTATGTCTGACAAGAACCTCGTCGATAAGGCAGTATTCCACCGCTTCCAGCGCATTCATGTAGAAATCCCGGTCGGCATCGGCGTGAATCCTCTTTCTATCTTGCCCTGTGTGCTTCACGAGAATATCCTCAATCAGCTCTCTGTTGCGGACGATCTCCTTGGCGGCAATTTCTATATCAGTTGCCTGTCCCTGCGCGCCCCCAAGGGGTTGATGCAGCATGAGTCGCGCGTTTGGAAGCGCATACCGTTTTCCCTTCGCTCCTGCAGTGAGAAGTACAGCCGCCATGCTCGCCGCCTGTCCGATGCATATTGTAGACACATCGGGCTTCACGTACTGCATGGTATCGTATATGGCGAGCCCTGCCGTGATAAGGCCTCCCGGGCTGTTGATGTAGAGAAAGATGTCTCTTTCAGGGTCCTCACCCTCGAGGAATAGAAGCTGGGCTATTATCAGATTCGATGTAACATCCCCTATCTCCGAATCAATGAAGATGATCCGGTCCTTCAATAATCGCGAGTATATATCGTATGCCCTCTCGCCCCGGCTCGATTGCTCAACCACCATGGGTACAAGTGCCATCAGTTTGTTTCCTCCCGGTATGTAATGTGTTTCTCTTTTTCCAGTTTTGCATTTTTATAGATAAAGTCAAGCGCCCCGCTGATCTGTAATCTGAACCGTATCCCGTCTATACTCCCGGCGTCTTCAAGCTGTTTTTTCACCGATTCGAAGCTTTTTTTCTGGCTTTCCGCATATTTCCGTATTTCGTCATCGGTCTCTTTGTCAGTGATGGTAATCTTTTCCTTCTTCGCAATTTCATTCAGCACGAGATCCTGTTTGAGATTGTCGGTAGCGCGCGGTATCAGGTTTTTCCTGTATTCGTCGTATTTTTTGCCACCCTGCTTGAGTTTTTCCATGTCGATTCTGTATGAGTAGGCAATGTCGCCGAGAATGCGGTCGATTTCATTATCGATCATTGTTTTCGGGATATCGAACTCAGTTTTTTCGATAATCTTCTTCAGCAGTTCGTCTTTGGTTTTCTGGTCAGAAAGTTTCTCCGCATTTTCTTTTATATCCGCCCGTATCTTTGCTTTGAGCTCTTTCAGTGTCTTCACATCGCTTATATCCTGGGCAAAATTATCGTCAAGTTGAGGAAGCTGTTTCTGTTTCACTTCATTTACCCGTATGTGCAGTGTTACATTGCGTTTTACTTTTTTTCCATCTTCATCTTCGTTCTCATGAACCAGCTCAATGTCTTTCTCGTCCCCCTTTGCCATGCCGATGAGCTGTTTGGCAAGCTGATCATCCTTTTTATCGAGTAAGATCGTCTGGTTTTCCTTCTTTTCCCCGTGTTCTTTGGAAATTTCCTCGTGGTCGATGACCACGTAGTCATCTACCTTCGCCTTGCCGTCAATGCTCATAAGAGTTGCGAACCGTTCCCGGAGGGCTTCGAGCTCATCGTTTACGGCCTTATCGGTGACGTCGTAGACGTACTTATCGGACTCTATCTGCTTGTATTCCGTAAGTTTTACCTCGGGCATGATGTCGCATTCAGCGCTGAACGAAAAATTGTCTTCGCCGGCGAGTTCTCCCATCTGGGTGATGGTCGGATCCGCTATTGGTTTGTACTCGGATTCTTTCAGAATTTGAGAAAGTGACTTCGAGAGTATCTCGCTCACTGTTTCGTTTTTTATGCTTTGCGCAAAACGCTGAAGGATCAGAGTTCTCGGTACTTTGCCTTTTCGAAACCCGGGAAGCTTTGCGTTTTTTTCATAATCCTGGATAACCGATTCACGCGTGCCTTTGACCGATGACCTGTCCACCGTTACCTGTATATTTATTTTTGCATTCTTTTCCTTTGTGATCACCTTTTCAAACTGCATGCACTCCCCTTCTTTTCCTTATGAGAATTTGTGTGCTGGTTGTTTACGGTGCACCTGTACCTTTGATATTCCAAAACCGCTTATGTGTAAAGATACTGTTATTGTACCGAAAAGCTAAATAGTTTTGAGGCGGCGTACTTGCTGGAGGAGCGTGTATTTGCGATGTTTTTATGTAGTTGGCAGTTTAAACGAAGAAGTACCCATGACATTAAAAAATTGAGCGGGAAACGGGACTTGAACCCGCGACATCCACCTTGGCAAGGTGGCGCTCTACCACTGAGCTATTCCCGCTTTAGATTCATTGACGAGCATATGGTACTATGAATTTTCAACCGAAGTCAAGGTTATTTTATAACGCTACCTTTTCTGAAAACGGGAAAGCGGTAATGGATTACACATCGGGCCGGATACTGCCGGCAGGCGATGCCTCCTGTGTAATTTGGTGCATCGGAGTGCCGGCTTACTCTTTTTCCAATTCAATGACATACGCCTTTGCTTCGAACATAAGCCGTTCCTGGAATTCCTTGTCGTTGTAGTAGTAGCGGTCCAGCAGGTTTTGAAGCTCATTCAGGGAAACTTGGGATTTCTCTTTGAATTTTTCCGGGTCGTTTTTATACACGCGGAGATGGGAGAGAATCTCTTTTACACCGCTGTACAGTGCATCTGTTTTTTCCTGTGTGTGCAGGGTCTGGGTATACTGTTGATATGTTCTGTTCAGCGCTTCATCGTGCAGTTCGTCGAATGCCATTAACGCGGCTCCTGTTATACAGTTGGTGTGCGAGCAGAAAGCACCAAGAATACAATGTATCACAAACCGGATGATTTTCAGTTTAATGTATTCAATATGTACAATACCCTCCAGAAGCAGCCGAATACCGGGCTGCTTGGGGGGTTTTTTATATTGTCGGAATAAACAGGATTCTCATGACCTTGTTATCGGATTGAGATATGGTATAATACAGGATCTTTCAACACTTGGTGAAAACAGGTCAATTGGTGCTGTAGTATTAAACCCGGAAGAGGAAAAGCCAGGGTCTTTTGTCAGGTGTTTTTTGATGCCGGGTTTTATTTGACATCTTTTCTTCAACGGCCCGAATTCTCTCGTTAAATAATTTTTCATATTCACGTTCCTGTTCCATTACCTTTACCATGTAAGAACCCGCGCCTTTCGTATACAGACCGTTATAGTGAATGACCGACTCCCCCCACGTTTTATACCGTTTTTTCAGTTTGACGAGAAACTCGCAGCCGAGCCGGAGATTCGTATCGATCTCGAACAACTGTGCCCTCGAATAGCCTTTGAAGGTTCTGCTGTTCAGGGACATCAGGCCGTAATCATACGTGCGGTTGGAGTTCTTATTGACCGCGCGGGGGTTGAAGCCACTCTCCGCGCTGATAATCGCAAACAGGAGTGAGGTTGGAATATCATATATAATGGAATAGCTCATTATTATTCTGGCAAGTGTCGGATCACCTGTGATTTTCGTATAGATGGCAACGATTTTATCGGTTTCTCCTCTGTTGAGCTCGTCTTCGATCTTTCTATTGATATCTTCCCGCTGAAGGTACGGCCTGGAAACGGCCGCTCCAGAAGTTTCATCTTCGATTTTGGTTTCGCTCAGATTGAGATACATATTGACGAAGAGCATACCGATGATCAGCAACATCAACACCCATATGATTGTTTTTCCTTTTTTACTCATTTACACCTTCTCCTTCATGTGCTGTCTTTGCAATACCGGCATTTTATTACGCTCATACCTGGCCGCACGATTTCGATGATGATTTTGAAATAAGCCGGGTTTTCTGCAATTTAATATGAGGTGCCAGGAAGAGATTTTACTGCGGTAAGAGGTTCTCCATTATAGAAAAAATTTTCATTATCGTTAATATACTAGTTTTATTGTCTATAATAAATATTTTTTTGTTCTGATTTTTCATTTTAGTGGCAATTGAATTGGTATTTACACGGTGTTTTTTGTGAGTTTTCCTCTGTTAGATACGGGAGTGTAATTGCGAGAGGGGGGACTCGAACCCCCAAACCTCGCGGCACTAGATCCTAAATCATGGAAAGGGCTTCCTACCGCTTTCGCTCCCTTTCGTTGTTCTGCTATAGTTTACCATAATAGTAGAAATTAAGCAAGTGGTTTTTCTCTGTGTTGATATTTGTTTCTTTACGTTTTCAATATAAACTGCTGACGAATCTGCTTACAGCAATTGGAGGGATTCAATAGATTGTAGAGTTAGTAGAGATATGACTATATCTCAATAGGCAACATCTGAATTACTCTCTTTTTTTTCATAAAAAATTTGACTTGTTCACATTGTATGCTTACATTAGAGTACAAATAAGGAGGGGAGGAGGTAATTGAATGGAAACTTTAGGAGAGAGGATTCGAAAGTTAAGAACTGATAATGAAAAGACAATGAGAGAATTAGCAAAAGAATTAACATGTTCGCCTATGTTCATATCAGATATCGAAAATGGAAAAAGAATACCGATCAATAGCGAAGTTTTAAAAAGAATGGCAAACCTTTTTAATGTGGATTATCAAGAATTACATGATACTGCAATGCTAACAAAAGCATCACAGGATGTGAAAAAAAATCCGAATATGGCTAAAATTGCGTTAGCTAGAAAGTTAATTGAAAGTGATATAAATGAAAGTGAAATTAAAAAGATTTCTGATATTCTTGTCAAAAGGAGAACTTCTTGAGCATGTTTCATTCGTTTGTCGCTGAACCAAGAAGTAAGACTAATATTGAATTCATTACACAAAAATATCTTAAACGAACATTTCCCGACCATTTGGTAAAACTAACTAGATTGAACGTTGAAAGATTATTAGATGTTAAATTGTATCAAACTCATAATTTTGGAATAGAAATAGTGGAATCGCTTGGTGAGGGAGTTGAGGCCCTTACGGAACCATTTGATGGAAAGATAAAATTTTCAAAAGAGGGCTGGAATAAACTTATTCAGAAGAGACCTCGCAGTTTATTTACTGGCTGTCATGAAGCATATCACGTAATAGACCACTCGGAGCAATTGCTTAGAACAGATTTAGAAGTTGTTTTAAAGCGTATAATTCTATATCGTGGGAACATTCCAACATACCAAGATCCCGAATGGCAGGCTCTTCATGGGGCTGGAGCATTGTTAATGCCCTTACCAACATTTATACCATTTGTTAACAAGCTCCAAAAAAGGGGAGCTAAATTTTTTGATATCTTACGTGAGATAACAAGATACTATGGTGTTTCACAACAAGCAGCGGAGACGAGATTAGCAAAAATTGGTATGAAAAAAAACCCCTGAATGTTGGGCATTCAGAGGTTTTCATAAGATCAAATAACCTGGCACTCATTACTAAGTGATGATCAGGCTTTGACGCTTTCATGACAATATGTAAGTTTTTCACAAATTCTTTCAATTGTCAAGTGTTTTCTGTCAAAACCCTCCAGGTAGAAAGGAGGATTTGGCATTAATGACTACAGAAAAATTGAACTCGAAAGATGAAATGGTCATCTTTAGGCCCTACATTACTGTAAACGGTAAAAGAATTTGGGCCAAAGATTACGGCCATAAGGCATTTAGGATTGTGATCAAGAAAAAATAAATGTCTTTAAATCTATCTCCCCTGCTTTCATGCAGGGGGGTTTATATCGTGTTGTCTCCTCAGAAGGACCTCATCAAGAGGGAAATTACACTACCGCAGCCGCACCCATTTTCTGAATTGGTGCATGCCTAAAAGCTCCCTGGATCAGCGATACTCCCGCAGTGGTATTAGCCGTGGTCGTAACTTTAGCAGCCACATAGTGAAAACCATTCTCGAAGTCCA
>Ga0315555_1001358_pt1 | contig 17569 bp, 13 predicted proteins | sample SalMarSW160380MG_FD_202113 | JGI IMG/M metagenome (GOLD analysis project Ga0315555, IMG submission 202113) | Salt marsh sediment microbial communities from the Plum Island Ecosystem LTER, Massachusetts, United States - Salt Marsh Sediment SW1603-80 ... | reverse complement strand
GCAGATATCGCCCCGCCCTTCCATCGGCCTCCCACACGTTAGGCACCGTGTCGACATCTTCGCCTCCTCACACCACGCATAGTTTAAACCTGTGCTACGTTAAAGGATAATGGTTCACACGATAATCTTACAGCATTATCAGCCAGATTGGGAGAAAAAATATGTCCGCCTCCAATGTTGATATCTTCTCCGTAATGGGGAAAGGAAAGGTGAAAGGGTTATCCCCTCTACAAAAAAAAGAAGGGGCTGCATAAACGTTAACATTGCTTACCCCTTCCCTGTTGAGTTTAGGCATTAGATAGTGTGTATCATGAACCTTTTTACCCTCCTGCCTGAAGTTCTCGGAAGATCAGGGTGAAACCAGTCTCTTTGCGCTCGACGAGCTTGCAATACCTTCATTGTTCAGCGCGTCTTCCATCGGTGTTCACTTCTTTTTGCCGCCTTTGACCTTGGCCGCCCCCTCGATGGCCATCGTCAACTGCCTGGTAATGTAGAAGATCGCTATAACAGCTATCACGATAGCCACGACAAATGCGGCCAGCATGGTGATGACTGCCGTTCGCGTCCGGGCCGCTGCCTCCTCCATATCCTGTAAAGCTTTTGCACGCAGTGACCTCACCAGCTCGACGAGCGGCTCAGCGCCCATCCGTCCCTTGCCTCGCATGATCGCATCCGCAGCCTCCCGACCCTGGGCTTGGTAGACCGGCAGGGCCTGTTCCCATGCATCGAGGAAGCCAGTATAGTCGCGCGTGAATTCATCATAAAGCTTTCTCTGCTCGTCAGTAACATCCGGTCCTGCAAGGATCTCTTCGAGCATAGGCTTCCACATTGTTTCCATCCGGCTCCGTTTAGAGTTGAATGTCTCAATCTCTTTGTACAAGGTCTCCCGATCCGTGCCGCGCAGGAGTATGTTTTTTGTCGCCCAAACCATTTCGTCAAAGTTGGCCCGCATACCGAAGGCAGCCAGTGCTGCGGTCATTTCGTGCTCAGACATATCTTTGAGAGCTGCACTAGACTGGCTCAACTGATACAGGGCGAAACCCCCGGCCAAAATCATCACGACCACAGCCACACCGAAGCCTAACCCGAGTTTTTTCCCGATATTTAGTCTCATGGTATCTTCCTCCTTAACAATTATAATATCTGCCCGGTTCTTTTCTTAGTTGCATGCATCACATGCCCTTCTTGCCCTAACGATACGTCCTGTCCGTAAAACGACTTGCGTCCCTTTTGCTCTTCATTCCACATATTGAGCGATGGGTTTCATCTCGCCTTTATCTCTGTCATCGAAAACGAGCCTCTGCTCTTTGAATGCTTTAGCCCCATCTCTTTCCCGAGGTATTGCTCTCACAATGATAAAATCTATTGATTGCAGATATTCACCCCCTTATTGTTTAAAAGATATCTACAAAGCCGGCTACCCGTGCGAATCCTTTTATGGCGCGGTTTTCTTTGCTCCTTTCTGTGCTTTCTTATGTTCCTCGCGACGCCCTCGGCGTACCCGGTCAGAGGGGGTTCGGGCTTGTCTCTTCCGCACGCCCATCTCCTTCTTCTCGGCATGTTCCTTCATGGCATCAATACCACCTTTCAAAGTCCTGCTCAAGGGGTAAAAGGTAATATAGATACCATAACCCAAAATAAAAATGATTAGCACAGCCCCTACGACAACCAGTATTAAGGTAGCCATTGCCTCTAACATCGCTTATCCCTCCGCTCTATTGTTATCTTCCACTCAGTTCAACGCTTATTGTTTCATCTTATAATATCTGTCTTTTTATCTTTTTGTAGCATAACTTGCAAGACATTTTTTTAATACTGCCACGATATCCGCAAAATCACTATCAGTGTAGCTCATAAAACGAGGGCGCAATGTATGTCCTTTCGCGATCGTGTCTTTATCGCGGTCGGGCAGAATAAGGATGATGCGGACATCCCGAAGCAAATCGCGAATGGAGAGAAAGTCTAAGAGATCTCCATTACTAACTGCGACTAGAACCACCAGCGGTAGATCATTAGCGGGCTGCCGAAGCCGCTGCGAAAGATGCTCAATGGTTCTATAGATCTCCATATTATTCTTGGGGATGAACTCTTCGATCATCGTGCGAAGCTGTTCACCAATCCCTTTGTTCACGGGAGTATATAAGAGCAACTGTATTTGATCTTCAGACCTTTTTTCCACAACTAACTCTTTGGGCTTGATATAAGTCGCGTGTACCTGCTTCCTTTTCGCTCTCGTCTTGTTACCGTGTTGATACCTTCCTTTGGTAAGACTTACAAAGATTATGCCAAAGTTTATATTAAATTTTTATACTATAATTTCAAATAGTTGCGTTATCTCAGGGGAACGTGCAGGGTGGGTAAACTTTGAAAATCTGTCTCACGAAACAAGAAAAAATCTTACAAAATAAGAACTTTACTTACGTTACGATATAGTCAGGTGGTTTAGCGATCATTGAACTACCCGGCGGTGCAGCTGTCGGTCAATATATATCCTCATCTCTCCAAAATAATTCCTTATAGATCAAAGAGTCGGCTACTTCTTACTCAAAAAGCTCAACAGTCAATCCAGGAGTACTGAAGGACCTTACACCACATCATCCCTGCGGGGACTTTAGCAAATAAACTAAGTTATCCTGCACATTTGTAAATTGGACATTTTTTACTACAAAACCCCAGGGTGCCTTCACATAGGCTGCCGTAAAATTAAGGATTCCGCGAATTCCGCTTTGTACTGCCTGATCAGTTGCCTTCTGGGCCTCGGATGGAACAGTGGTAATCAGAGCGATATCTATCCGTTGTCGCTCGTTTACCTCCCTGAGGCGGCTGAGATGCTGAACTTCCACCGAGCTACCTGTCTCAATTGCTATAGTACGTGTTGCTACCGTAGGCTTCATATCAAAAGTAGCCACGATCTCGTAATTTCCTTTTAAAAAATCTTTAAGGCTGAGAAGATATGATCCTAGGGTTCCCATGCCAAGTATTGCGACGTGCAGCGTATGATCTAACCCCAGTATAGTCTTAATTCCCTCACAAAGTTCGATGACATCATAGCCGACCCCTTTTATCCCAAACTTACCAAAACGGGCCAGATCCTTTCTCACCAAACCTGCCGTTACACCACATACCTGCGCAATATCGTATGAAGAAACCAACCGCTCCCCTTGCTCCTCCTGCTCTGTCAAATAATGCATGTATATGGAGAGCCGGTTGATAATGGTTTCTGAGAGATTTGTGTACAACAACTCCTCCCTTACGATCAAACAGGGTGAAGACGTGCCTACCCTCAATCATCCATCAGCGTTCTTTGCTCTGTTTGCGATAAGGTTTTTGAGGAATATCTCCGCTTCTGCCACGTAAAGAAGAGACCGAAGGCAGTTTTTTCTCCCCCTTTTTTAAGGTTTCTCCTACACAGGCCATATCGGAGCAATTACCTTCCCATATACTTCGTTGAGTACTTGAGCGAGGGCCGCATATATAGCGGAGAGCCCGCAGATTATTCCTTCATAACCGGCGATAGTCTTTATCATGGCATTCCCCGTAGCATCTCCGATGGCCAGCAAGAAAAACAATATGGTCAGTGAACCAAAAACGAGCTGCAGAGCCCTATTGAGTCTTAACGTACCAATGAACATGACCGCGGTGAAAATACCCCACATAATGAGATATGCCGCCAACGCAGGTATTACCGGACCTTGCCACCATCCTAACTTTGACATCAATAGTAAACCAACCAACGTAAGCCAAAAAAGACCGTATGAGGTAAACGCCGTCGTTCCAAAGGTATTATTCTTCTTCCACTCCATGATCCCGGCAATAATCTGCGCTATGCCCCCATAAAATATTCCCATGGCAAGGACCATGGTATCTAAGGGATAGAAACCTGCATTGTGGATATTTAAGAGAACCGTCGTCATACCAAACCCCATCAAACCGAGTGGTGCAGGATTAGCCGTAGTATCCTTGATTGACATCGTGTTTTCATGTGTGTGCCGTCCTACTTGTTTCGCCATAATCTATCTTCCTTTTTTATTTCTATTTGATCAGCCGTCCGTCGGAAATATGCCTCAAATACCTTTTTACTAACGCATCATAGACACATCACCCATCACACTGCTTTTTGTTTGGTCATGATCTTCGTGCTGGCATATGCCGAATCAACATAACAAGCACCTCTTTTATACTTCTATGAAGCCGGGGATGGAACACAATATCGGGTGTAGCACCGACGTCTAGATCCCCGACTTCATAGAAGGAGGGGAGGAAAACTGTTGTGTACTAAACTACTGTCTACCCTTGACCAGGGCATCGACCACTGAGGGATCGGCCAAGGTAGACGTATCGCCGAGTTGGTCAATGGCACCCTCGGCGATCTTGCGCAGGATCCGCCGCATGATCTTACCGCTCCGGGTCTTGGGCAGACTATCGGCAAACTGCAGCTTATCGGGCGTGGCTATTGGTCCGATGACGGTACGCACATGGGTGCGCAGTTCCTTAAGAAGATCGCCGTTTTTCTCAACACCAGCCTTAAGCGTCACAAAGGCATAGATGCCCTGCCCTTTAAGATCATGGGGATAGCCGATGACGGCCGCTTCCGCGACCTTCTGATGGGCGACAAGAGCACTCTCAACCTCGGCCGTACCGATTCTGTGCCCTGAGACATTGATGACGTCGTCGATCCTGCCGAGGAGCCAGTGATAGCCATCAGCATCCTTTCGGCACCCATCCCCGGAGAAGTAGTATCCCTTGAACATAGTAAAATAGGTATCTCTGAAGCGCTGCTTGTCAGGATCGTTCCAAAACCCGCGCAGCATCCCCGGCCAGGGCCGTGCTAAGCACAGGGGACCTCCTTCATCAATCTCACACTCGGAGGCATTTTCCCTCAGAATTTTGGGCTCGACGCCGAAGAATGGCAAGGTAGCTGATCCGGGCTTCAGCGGTGTGACAGGAATGGGCGTGATAAGAAATCCACCCGTCTCGGTCTGCCACCAGGTATCCATGATCGGGCACCGCTCCTTTCCGACATTGTTGTAATACCATATCCAGGCCTCTGGGTTAATGGGCTCACCCACGGAGCCGAGGATCTTAAGGCTGGACATATCTCTCTTTTTCGTCCATTCCTCGCCCTCTCGCATTAGGGCCCGTATGGCCGTGGGTGCGGTGTAAAACTGTGTGACCTTCCACTGTTCAACGATCTGCCAAAACCGGTCAGGCTCGGGGAAGGTCGGAACGCTCTCAAAGACCAAGCTGCTGGTACCCAGGCCGAGCGGTCCGTAGACGATGTAGCTGTGCCCGGTGACCCATCCGATGTCAGCAGTGCAGTACCATATGTCTCCTTCTTGAATGTCAAAACAATACTTCAGGGTTATCATGGTGTACAGAAAATATCCTGCCGTCGTGTGCAGAACCCCTTTGGGCTTGCCTGTGCTCCCACTGGTGTAGAGGATAAAGAGCGGATCCTCGGCATCCATTGGCTCCGGTTCACAGACAGGGGTAATATCGTCTTGTGCCATCTCCTCATGCCACCAGACATCTCTTCCCTCCTGCATGGCTACGTCAATCCCCATCCTGCTGACGACGATTGCCTTTCCCACCAAGGGGCACTCGGCAAGCGCCTTATCGGCGTTGGCCTTGCTGTTGACGGTTTTTCCGCTTCTCCAGTATCCGTCACAGGTAACAAGAACTTTCCCCTCACAGTCCTGCATCCGGTCCCTCAAGGCCTCGGCGCTGAACCCCCCAAAGACCACGCTGTGGATGGCACCGATGCGGGCGCAGGCCAGCATGGCAATGGGAAGCTCGGCAATCATGGGCAGGTAGATAGTTACACGATCTCCCTTTTTGATCCCGTGTTTCTTGAGCACATTGGCGAACTTGCAGACCTCTTCATAGAGCTCTCGGTAGGTGTACGTCTTGTAGTCGTCATAGGGCTCACCCTGAAAGATGATGGCGACTTTATCACCACGCTTCTTTAAATGTCTGTCAAGACAATTGTATGTAACATTGAGCTTACCCCCTTCGAAAAACTTGATATTGAGGGTATCAAAGCTCCAATCCCAGACCTTGTCCCATTTCTTGTACCAATCAATGAATTCTTCAGCCTGTTCGGCCCAAAACCCTTCCGGATCGTCGAGGGAACGGTTGTACATTTTTTTGTACTCATCCATGCTCTTGATATACGCGTGCTTGACGACCTCCTGAGACGGAGAAAATACCCGAGTTTCCTCCATCATAGAAACCATGCCTTTGTCAGTTGCCATACCCATTACTCCTTCCCTGCCGCACTTTTTTATCTCGATGTAGTTTTCCCATCGTTACTGTAGACCATTAACAAATAACGTGCCAAAATTCACATTTTTAAATATTTATCTTTTATTTCATAAAGTTACATGATTTGATGAATCATATGTGAGATGTCTCTAGCCCGAAAAACACTGAAATCTGTCTTGCCTGACAAGACTAGTTCTTACAACACGAGACACCTTCTTGCTCAGTTAGATGCCCAAAAGGCGGGAAGGGATCAACCTGATCTGGAAATGTGATACTTTTTTAGCAGGGCATAGAGGCGGGGACGGGATAGGCCTGATATTGTGCAAGCCTCTTTGATGTTGCCCCTCGTGCGTGACATCAGATCTTCTAAATAGTGTTGCTCCGCCTCGGAAATTGCGTTTTCTCGCAAATCACGCAAGGTGGGAAATCTTTCCTGAGACGCAGCCCCTCCTTTGCCGCTAACTACTGGTGGGGCCTCCTTACTAATCAACGCCTTTGCTACATCAATACGAATATGGGTCGGCAGATGCTTCGGATAGAGGATGGGATCCTGGCGCGCGGCGGCGATGGCTCGCTCCATGGTGTTGACCAGTTCCCGAACATTACCAGGCCAGTCATAGGATTCGAGGGCCTCAAAGAACTCGGGAGAAAACCCCTTTGTATCAGTCCCATACCGCTCACAGATCTTGGCAGCATAGTACAGGGCCAACTCTTTGATATCTTCAAGGTGCTCTCTCAGGGGAGGCAACTCGATAGTAAAAGAGCGGAGACGAAACAGGAGCTCCTTTCGAAACTGTCCGTATTTAACCATTGTCTCAAGATCCCGATTGGTCGCCGCTACCAGCCTGAAATCGCTCTCAATTTCTTGCTTCCCTCCAATGGAACGAAAACGGCGTTCTTGGAGGACACGAAGGAAGGAACTCTGCGTAGAGAGGGGAAGCTCGCCCACCTCATCGAGAAACAGGGTTCCGCCATGGGCCTGCTTGATAAGACCATCCTGGGCCCTATCCGCTCCGGTAAAAGCCCCCTTTTGGTGCCCAAAAAGAATGCTCTCCACAAGGTTCTCGGGAAGGGCGGCGCAATCGACAACCACAAAATTGTTGTTGGCGCGAAGACTGTTGTCATGAATGGCATAAGCAAAGAGTTCCTTGCCCGTGCCGGTCTCTGCGGCAATGAGAACAGTGGCGTCGCTGTTGGCCGCCTGAGCCACCAGGTCAATGCAGGCCCTCATCTGGGGGCTATTTCCCACAATGCCCTCTCGATTTAAGGCAATGGCTGGCTTCCGCGCCTGCTTCTCCTCCCGGTATTGGAGGGCACGAACGAGTGGCAGCGTCATAGCCTTTATCGAAGACGGCTTTTCAATGTAGTCCCAGGCGCCATTTTTGATAGCAAGCTCTGCTCCGTCAGGATCACCAAACCCGGTGATAATGATGACCTCGGGAGAGGAGGATGCTTCCCGAATGCGGGGCAATACATCCAAGCCGCTTCCATCGGGCATCCGAACATCGAGAAACACAACATCAAAATTTCCTGACGATGACTCCTGAAGCCCGTCCTGAAGGGTGTTGGCACACGTGACCTCATGCCCCATCTGCCTGACCATGGTAGACAGCATGTCGCACATCATTTCGTCGTCATCAATGATCAAAACATGTGCCATGGAACTTCCTCTTTATACTCTTCTACGTGTTACCATCCAGTACGTGCCGGGTAACTTCCGCTATCTCGCGTGTGGCAAATGGCTTCATGACAAACTCCCGAATACCTAAGGCCTTGGCCTCCTCCACGCTGATCACCTCGCTGAACCCAGTACAGAGTATGATCGGAATATCGGGCCGAATGCACATGAGTTCTTTAGCCAAATCTGCGCCTGTCATATGTGGCATGGTCTGGTCGGTGATAACGAGAGCAAACTGGTCCGGCTGTGCCTTGAACACCTCCAGGGCCTCGAGGCTGTTCGTCTTGGCTATGACGCTATAGCCGAGGCGCTCCAACATCTGTTGCACCATATCAACCAAATCTTCCTCATCATCGACGAATAGAATGCGCTCGTTACCCGTAGGCAATGGAGCATCTGCATCCGCTTCTGGGAGGAGGTCACCCTCAATGCGTGGCAAAAAAACCTCGAACATTGACCCCTTCCCAGGCTCACTGTCGACAATGATCGCCCCTCCATAGCTCTTGACGATGCCATGGACTACAGCAAGTCCCATACCGGTTCCCTCACCCGGCCTCTTGGTGGTGAAAAACGGGTCAAAGATCCGTTCAATAGTCGCACGGTCCATACCATGGCCCGTATCGGTCACCGTCAGCTTCAGGTATGGTCCCGGGTTCAAATCCGGATATGGAGCCGCATCAACGGAATCGAAAACAACGTCGGCCAAGTTTACCTCCAATACCCCCCCCTCCTCGCGCATGGCATAGGCTGCGTTGCTGCACAGATTCATCAACACCTGATGGATTTGGGTCGGATCAGCCAGAACCATTCCTGACTTTGCCTTGATGTTTTGGCGAATCTCTACGGTCGTGGGCAATGATGCCCTCAGCAGTTTCAGGGCCTCTTTAGCGATAGGGCTTATGCGCATAGGCATCCTTTCCTGTTCGCTCCTACGACTAAAGGTGATGATCTGCTTTACCAAATCTTTACCACGATATCCGGCCTTGAGTACGTGCTCTAAATTGCGTCGACCCGGAGCCTCTTCTGGCACATCATACAATGCCATTTCAGCGTATCCCATGATGGCCGCGAGGATATTGTTGAAGTCATGGGCGATACCCCCCGCAAGCGTACCAATGGCCTCCATCTTTTGTACCTGGCGGAGCTGTGTTTCGAGCTCGGCCTCATGGGTTACGTCCCGTTCGATGACTACGTAATGCATGATGGCACCCGCCTTATCCCGGATGGGGGAGATCGATACCTCAACCTTGTAGGTCGTACCGTCCTTCTTTTCGTTTATCACATAACCGGACCACACCTCGCCACGGCCGAGGGTATCCCTCATCTCTACGGGGAAACCCTTATCGTTCGTGCCGCTCTTGAGGATGCGGTGATTCTGTCCAATGATCTCCTCACGAGTATATCCACTGATGCGTTCGAAAGCCGGATTGGCGTATTGAATCGTCCCATCCTTGTCGGTTATGGTAATGCCTTCCGCAGCCTGTTCAATGACGGTCGCCTGAAGGGCCAACTCCTCCTCTGCCCGCTTGCGGTCGGTGATATCCAGCATCGACACCACGCTCTTTTTTGTCCCCGGTATAATGGAAATGGTCAGGAGTAGGTCTTTTAGATTGGCCTCTTTGTCAATACCCCGAACCTCATAGTTTCGGGGGGCGGCATGGGGGTCATTTCTTCGTAACGCATGATACTCTCCCATCCTTTCTAAGTCAGCTTCCACAATGAATTTTCCCCAATTTTCTGTACCCTCAATTTCTGCTTTGGCATAGCCAAAAATCGTTTCAAACTCCGTGCTGACCATAGATATAACCCTATCCTCTTCAACAATCATGGTCGCGGTTCCCGTCGTTTCAAAGATGGTTCGATATTTTTCCTCTGACTCTCCAAGCGCCTGCTCCGTCTTCTTACGCTCATCCAAAGCGCTTTTACTCTTTTGCTCTGCCCTGGCGATGTATTCACGCAACTGACCAACGATAAAAGAAATAACAAGAAACATAAAGGCTCGGAGATAATCATTGACTGTTACCACGTCAGCTCTGAAAAAAAAATCGCTGAAAATAAGAAATACAGCCAGAAGAAAAGCCACAATAAGACCCTTCTTTTTCCACCAAAGAGACGCAAGGATGATGGGGATGTAAAAAAAGTGTGTAAAGATCTCCCCTGTTTTCAGGACCACATGGAAATAGTAGGTGAGGAAACAGGAGACGATTAAGAGAATAGCCATGAACGCTATCCTCCCATATCGCTCCTTCTCACCTATGGATCGTATATGCATCACCTCATCTCTACCACTCATTTTCCCGTCTCACCACCGTAACAAACTTCCCATAAGAGGGGAAGGAAGAACTATTGTACCACCAAAGGGGTGTAGGGGTGGATGGTAAATGGACGAGGGGCAAAAATCCCTCTCCCCCCTTTTTGCCAGGGCACGCTGGCCCTATGGTGGCAGGAGGGATCTCTCAGGCCTTCTCTGCCGTTCTCGTCGGCCTGAGATAGGCGCCCCAATAACTCATCCCCACAAATACTGCGCCGCCGATTATATTGCCGATAGTTACGGGTAGCAGGTTTTTCCACAAGAACGCAACCCAGCTTAGGGAACTGGGGTCAAAGGCCGCCGGAGCCGCAATTCCCGCCCACTGGTGCAAGAATATTCCGGTGGGGATGAAGTACATATTGGCAATACAGTGCTCAAAACCGATGGCAACGAAGCCCATAATGGGGAAGAAGATGGCAAATATCTTACCAATGGTCTGACGGGCAGCGAGGGCCATCCAGACGGCCAAACATACCAACCAGTTACAACCGATCCCGCGAACAAGGGCCTCGACAAAGCCGAGGTTTACCTTGGTAAAGGCAATGCCAACCGCAGCGGAGCCCAGGGCTCCGTTAGCTGTCTTCCATAATCCCGAGAAGTAAAAAACGAACACCAGAACAATGGATCCGATAAAGTTGGCAACATAAACGAGGGTCCATCTCTTTGCCATAGTGCTAAAGGTGATATCTTTTGTCATAACACTCGATACCATCAGGTTGTTACCGGTGAATAACTCCGCTCCTGCGATGACGACAAGCATCAGGCCAAGACTAAAAGCAGAACCCGCCAAGAATTTTGTAAGCCCTACGCCTACCTGTGCAGCGAGATCAAATGTCACTGTTGTCGAAAGGAGACCGCCAAACCCGATGTATGCCCCAGCCAGAATACCTAATACTAAAACAGACAACCATGGTGAAGTCGCTTTCCCGACACTCACGGTCGAAGCAACCGTCTCGGCAATTGTCTTCGGCGCCTTATCCTCCATACTCGGCACAGGAAATTCCCAGTTCTTCATTATCCTTTCGAATCGACCGATCGCCTTTTTCTCTTCAGTTAGCTTGCGCTTGAGCGCCTTCTTAACGACCTCGACAATTTCATCAGGGGTAAAAGGTTTGGCGACATAATCCATCGCTCCTCGCTTCATAGCTTCAGTCGCCCGGCCAACAGTCGGGTAGCCGCTGATCATTACCACCACTGAATCAGGTGAACGGCGTTCGAGTTCCTCTAAAACGTCCATGCCATCAAACCCAGGCATCTTCCAGTCGCACAGGATCACGTCAAAAGACGAGTCTGCAACGAGCCTGAGACCCTCACGAGGACTGGTAGTACATGTCACCTGGAAACCCTCGGCTGAAAATATCTTGCGGCACGATTCGAGGACAATATCCTCATCGTCAATAACGAGCATTGTTTCAGTCATACATAGTACCTCCTCTTTTAATATTATTGTTAAGTATTGACTTACCGCTTACGTTCATACCATCAAACCGCTGACTCATGCTCATCTCATCGGCGTCTGATATCGATCCATAAGACACCACCGGTGAGCCACATCTCTTAGTAGAGCTTTAACTGTTTCTATGTTACGTCCCTTTCTTCATGACCTTACGGACAATTGCGATGAGCTCCTCCGGCGTAAAAGGTTTGGCTATAAACTGCGCCGCCCCCCTCTGTACCCCTTTAACCATCGTCTCCGGCGTCGAATAACCGCTCATGAGGATAATAGGGAGCCCCGGCCATTTGTCTTTGATCTGCCGCATGAGATCCATGCCATCATATGCCGGCATCTTTACATCGAGAATGAGCAGATCAAAGGTATTGTTTTCTAATACCTCTTGTACCTTGTCAGCATTTCGAACAAGATAGACTTCATAACCCTCGGCCATCAAGATACGCCTGCAACTATCGAGCACAATCTGATCGTCATCGACGATTAGTGTCTTCACGTTCCCCAGTCTCTCCATCTGATGGCAGCCAAATGGTAAAAGTGCTCCCCCCGCCAACCTTGCTCTGAACCCGAATGATTCCCCCATGGCGTTGAACAATACCATAAGAAACCGCCAAACCAAGTCCCGTGCCGTGACCTACTTCCTTTGTTGTAAAGAAAGGATCAAACAATTTATCGAGGTTCTCGGAAGGTATCCCGCACCCACTATCTTTCATCTTAATTTCGACACCTTTTAAATCGGCCCCATTGCCGGATATGCCAATACCGGTAGTTACTATGATACTGTCACCGCGCTTCGTCGCATCAAGAGCGTTGAGTAACAAATTAAGCATGACACTCTGCATTTGGTTGGCATCGAGCGTAAGGAGTGGGATCTCTTTTCCCGGTTTGAATTTCAAGCTTACCCCTTTTACGAGCGCTTGGTTTCTCATTAACAAAACGGCCGTACTGACAACTCGGTTAATATCCGTGGGCTCGGGATTGAGCTCCGTCTGTCGCGAAAAATCCAGCAGGTTCTTCACGATCGTGCGAACGCGTTCTGTCTGTTGGGCGATTGCCTTGAGGTCTGAACGAACCTCATCCCCAATGTCTTTGCGCTGAAGCAACATGTGCGTAAAGGTCAATACCCCTGTGAGGGGATTGTTTATCTCATGGGCCACACCAGCCGCTAACCTACCGATACTGGCCTGTTTTTCGGATCGCACCAATTTTATTTCGCTCTCGGCTTTTATCCGTCTGTCTCGTTGTTGGAGCGAGGTGAGCATTGACTTGAATGTCTCTTGGAGCACCCCGATCTCGCTCTTCGAGATAGGACCAATCTCAGGTGAAAAATTGCCCTGTGAAACTTCAGAACTCGCCTTGACCAGCCGTTGAACGGGCCGTAAGATCACGCTCGCCAAAAAGTATCCCAGCCCAATCGCAAGAACAATGCCAGCTATAGTCAATAAGGCAAAAATGGAAAGGGCCTTCCTCCGGATATCAGCATACTTCGCTTCCAACACCCCAACATAGAGCATCCCCACTCTAGCTCCAAAAATATCCTCGACGGGTTCGTAAGCGGTAATATACCAATCACTGACGACAAAGGCCCGACCCGTCCATTTTTCGCCCTCATCAAGAACACGTCCTTTAACCTCTTCTGATACCCGTGTTCCGATGGCTCGCTTGCCGTCAAGGGTAAGAACATTGGTAGAAATACGCAGGTCTTTGAAAAAAATGGTAGCAGTCCCGATATTGCGGTCCTTGTAAATTTCATCTTGGAAAACCGTATCGCGCACCTGGTCCACTATCGAATAATTTTGATTAAGAAGAACCCCCCCATAGAGAACACCGATTAGCCTAGAACCTTCCAGAACTGGAATAGCTGCTGCAAGCGCCATCCCGGCTGTTTCCTCCTCTTCGGTTCCCGGAGCGGCCCTCGGGGTTGGGAGTACCGGAATGATGGCTTGAGCAGCGAGTGCGGGATCTTCCGCAACAAGAAATTCTTGGCTCAGAACCACAGTCCCTGCAACGGGGACCCCCTGTTGCAACGCGAGGCTTGCTATAGGATTAACAATCGGACTTTTTTTTGTGCGGACTGCATGACGACCAATGCGGCAGAGTGTTGTGCCTTCTCTCGTAACTATGCCGGCGAAATCCAGTTCAGCTTGACGGGCTAAACGCGTAAGTCGATTGACAAGCTCTGGAGCATCTTGTTGATTAAGCGCGGAGCGGAATCCAAATCCCAGCGTGGTGGTCTTGAGGGCAACTTCTACACCCCTTATGCGATTAAGGTAAATTTCACGAGCGGCGTTCAGGTCCAATCTGGTGCGATTCGTTGCCTCGTTGAGGAAAGTCTTGTACAAGAGTTGGCCGCCAACCAACAGAGAAACGGCACCCACAAGAAAGGACACCCCGAGAATACTAGCGATGAGTTTTGATCGAATTGAAGAAAACATATTTGCCCTTATACAACATCGCACCCTACACTACGTTTCGCTTCCAGGGGGCCCCGACCTCAGCGGGCACTGCCCTATACCCTGGTGAACAGTATCCTTATTGATCCGGCGGTGAGTACACTATCTTGGCTTCAAGAGGATCTTGTGCCCCAGGAGATTGATCTCTTCGATGGAGGCCTCCACTTCTTTCTCTTCGCCAAAGAGGCTGATGAGGCGCAACTTCTTTCCCTCGGGGATGATAGTAGCGATATCGGCCATGACTTCTTCTTCTTTGCCGTCCTTGATTATATATGCTGTAGATTGACACATATTCGGTCCTCCTTAGTTGATATCATAAGACAGTTGATCTATCGCCCTGAAGGTCGCTCTAGAACTACCTTATACTATTATAAGAAAAAGAACTTATTACCGAAACCCCTTTCGCCCACTCCGCCATCTTCCTGCCTGGGCCATAAGGGCCGAGGTCCTGCACAGCATCCTCCCCCAGAAGGGGGAACTGCTCTTTCGGGCATCAGGATGGATGAAGCAAAAACGGCGGCACTTTATCTCCTGCAACCTCCGCTGAAATTCCCTCCCAGCATCCTTACCGAGGTCGGGGAAATAACCCGGTATATGATAACCGAAGGCACTAAATCCTTCTCCTTCCTCTTTATGATAGTGGTAAAAGTCAAAAAAGGTCTGCAACGTCGTCTCGACCCCGAACTCCTCAGGGTGAAGGTGCCAGGGCGCCCCTGGTTCCATCTCGATGGTAAAGGTCCTGAACCCCTGGACATTGGGAAATTGCCTCCTGATGCGGGCAATCAGACCGGCGGTCTCATGCAAGTCCTCCGCACGCTCAAAGGGAAGGCCGATGCCGAAAAAGAGGTCCACCTTTACCCCCTTTTCTCTCGTGTACTCGAGACAATCCCAGAGCTCCTGGTTGGTGTAGGAATATCCTTTGTTGCGCCGGCGTACCTCTTCCGAGCCGCTCTCCGGCGAGAGGCCGAGAAGGGATCGGGGACCAAAGGTCTGGGCGAAGCCATCTATGAACTCTCTGGTGGGGAGGCCGTACGATTCAAAGAAGAACTCCACGGGGAGTTTCTCCTCTCTGATCCGGGAGAAGAGCTTGAGATAGTAGTCAGGTCGATGGGGATAGGGATCAAAACAGACGTGCATGGTCTCGTATCCCCAGCGCAGGGCATCTCTGATAGAATCCATCACCTTTTCCATTGCCCTGAATATCACCTTCCGGCGGCCGGCGATGAGCCTCTGCGCATCCCGCCCGCCCCCGCACCAGGTGCAGTTGACCGGACAGCCCCTGCCCACCATCAGATCGAACATACGGGTCTTGAGGGAAAAGAAGAGCCGATTCCGTTCCTTGGAGACCCCCTTCACAAAGAAGGGCATGAGGACCCAGTCTATGTAGGTCCGGTGATTTTTCAAGAGGGAAAAATTGGTGAAGCAGAGTCCATCCAGGATTGCCTGAGAAGCTACATAGTCCAGCGGATTCTCTACGATCCGCGCTCCTTTCCTCCATGTGAGGTTGGAAACGGCGGCGAGGTCGCCCCCTCGGATGACGGCCTCGGTCAACTGCAGGAGGGGCACTTCTCCTTCACCCCTGATGATGGCGTCTATCCAAGGAAATCGCTCCATGATCTCGCGGTGATAGAAACTGGCGGTCATACCCCCGAGCACGAGAAAGACCTCAGGAAAGGCCTCCTTGATCAGCCGGGCTTGTTCCAACACTTCATAGGATTGGGGGTGCCAGAAAAGAGAGAGGCCCACGATCTTTGGCCTCGTGTGGGCAATATAATCGATGAGGGAAAATGCCTTGTCCTCTATCCACTCCACCCCAAGATGGAGGACCTCGGTTTCATACCCCTCACGGGCGAGGAGATCGGCCAGGGCCACAAGGCCCATCGGCAGGTAGTTGACAAAAGTATACTCGCCGATGGGGCGATAGTAGTTGTTGAATTTGGGGCAATGGGCAAAGAGGACGTCCACCTGTTACCTCCTCTGCTCCGTGCTGATCATGTCGGCGACAAACCTCCCCGACAGGGCCGCCCCCACGATCCCATGCGAAGGACGGGTGTAGTGACCTGCCAGATAGAGCCCCTTAAGAGGGGTCTTGTTGGCCGGCCTGCCCATGCCGAATTGACGGGGCGTCGGGGCGAGACCATAGGTGGCCCCCCCTTCATTGGCTGTATATTTTCCTAACGTAACTGGGGTGGCTGCCTCGATTACTTTTATTCGGTCGGAAAGACCGGGGATGTACCGGGTCTCCACCTGGTGGATGAGTCGCTGTGTCATCTCTTCTTTTATTATACGATAACGTGATTGATTCTTCCACCCCCACCCATCTCGGAATCCATACGAGGCTGGCGTCATAAGGCGCACGACATGATGACCAGGTGGGGCAAGAGAAGGATCAAGGAGGGTGGGTATGGTGATGATCATCGCGGGGTCATCGGGCATTTCCCCCCGGCTCAATTGTTCATATTCCACCTGCGCATCCCCGGGGCTCACGTAGGTAAAGCATGGAAGGGCCTGTCGATCAACATCCATCTGTACCCCCAGATATACCAAAAAAGAGGAAAGGGAGTATTCGAGCCCCTGGACCACGCTGAAGAATCTACCCCTACATTCCTCGGGCAACAGCTCCATGAGGGCCCGGCGAATGTTGATGGCAGCCACCACCCGGCTCCCGGAAAAGCAATCTCCCCCACGGGCGATGACCCCTTTGACCGTACCACCCTCCACCTCGATCCGTTCCACCTCGGTCTTCAGTCTCAGTTCACCTCCTGCGTCCACGAAGGCGGCCTCCAATGCCTGGGGAATAGTTCCCATCCCCCCGCGCGGATACCACACCCCCTGGGACAGGACCTTGGTGATGAGGGTCGCGGTAAAGAGCAATGAGAGACGCGATGGCGGAAGGTGGGAGGGGAGCGTGGAAAGGACCCGTTTGATGCCATCACCCTGAAAGTACCGATCCAAGATAGTGCCCAGCGAGGCCCCCTGATACCTGATGAGGTGCCAAAAGAAGAATGGAAAGAGAATCGTCTGCCACCACGTAAGCCCCTCAAAACGATTGATCTCCCCCCCGATCCGCCTGATCAACGCAAAGTAATCCTCCAGGCCCTTCTGCTCTTCCGGAAAGAGTTCCCGGGTCCCCTTCACATATGCCTCAAACCCCCCTTTCAGGTGGAGATCGAGGCTGAAATCAGGATAGATATTCTTGGCGGTATCAATACCGAGGAAACGAAGGTGTTGCAGTGCACCTGTCTGCACCAGGATAGTGTGAAATTCGCCCCCCTCCTCACAACCTCCGAGAAAGGCCCCTGTAGCATCAAAGGTAAAGGGGCCCCGCTTAAAAGAGGTCACATAGCCCCCGGTCCTCTCTCCCTGCTCCAGGAGAACAACGCGCAGGCCTCGTCTGGCCAAGAGGGCACCAG
>Ga0315555_1001356_pt1 | contig 17584 bp, 13 predicted proteins | sample SalMarSW160380MG_FD_202113 | JGI IMG/M metagenome (GOLD analysis project Ga0315555, IMG submission 202113) | Salt marsh sediment microbial communities from the Plum Island Ecosystem LTER, Massachusetts, United States - Salt Marsh Sediment SW1603-80 ... | reverse complement strand
AACTATCCGGATACGAAAGATGTTTCCACTTTGGATGCAGCCAAACATTCCGGCAAGACTCCGGCCGTTTACAGCCAGGACTGGGGTTTTGCCAAAGACGGTGACAAAGATGCAGTCTCCGCCAGACCCGATATTGTCAAAGAGTGCATAAGGCAGCATAAGCTGGGCTCGATTATTACAATATGCTGGCATGCGGTGCCGCCGACGGCGGATGAGCCGGTCACTTTCCGAGAGAGACGCGATGCGAATGCACCGGATGATAAGCTCGCAAGTGTGCAGGGACAACTCACGGACGAACAGTTCAACGATGTCCTCACACCGGGTACGCAGTTGCACGAACACTGGTGTTCCCAGGTCGATACTATCGCGTCCTTCCTGAAGCAGCTTCAGGATGCGAATGTCCCTGTATTGTGGCGGCCGTACCATGAAATGAACGGCGACTGGTTCTGGTGGGGCGGTCGACGCGGAGATCGCGGGACGGCGACTCTTTATCGCCAAATGTTTGACAGGCTCGTGAACCATCACAAGCTAAACAATCTGGTCTGGGTCTGGAGTGTTGACAGGCCCGAACGTGAGGACAGACAGTTTATAGATTATTATCCCGGCAGCGGGTACCTTGATATCGCATCGCTGGATTGTTACAGGGAATTTAAGCAGTCATATTACGACGACATGCTCAAGATAGCTGCTGGAAAACCGATTGTCCTCGGCGAAGTGGGAAAACCACCTACGCTTGAAGTCCTGGAGAAACAACCGAAGTGGGCATTGTATGTAATCTGGGCCGAGATGGTACGGATGACCAAGCAGGAGCAGTTGCAGGAGCTGGTCAACGATCCCCGCATGCTCAGCCTGGAAGATGCCGCCTATATCGAGGCTATAGCTCCGTATCGCTCCGCCTGCGGACTGCCCCCGCTCAAAGCCGCAGAGCAAAAGCCGATGTAATAATATTTCGTCTTTATAGATAATTAATCTTAACATCGTGAACGCCTGATTGTGAATCGTTTGATTAAATTGAAAGTTGATACTATGAAAAAACTTGTAATACTGTTTATCCTGTTAATATCACAATTGTCCTGTAGTAGTAACCGGCTCAAACCGGCGAATCAACCTTCTCTTTACAAGCCGGACAATAAAAATATTCAATATACAGGACGCATTGATTTTCAAAATCCGGAAAAGCCGAGGCTGAGCGGAGCAGGTTCCTGCTTCGAGCTTAAATTCAGAGGAAGCACTTGCGATATTTTGCTTGAAGATCAGAATTTAGACAACAATCACGGCTATATTTCCACTGAGATTGATGGAAAGTATCAGGGAAGGATTAAAGTCACCGAAGACAAAACACAATATGAAATTGCGAAAGACCTAAAAGATACCGAGCACACGCTTCTTGTATGCAAGGCCACGGAGGCTCAGAATGGTTATATTGATTTTTCAGGATTATTGTGTCCAAAGCTGCTGCCTTTTGAGAAAAGTAAGGAGCGTAAAATCGAGTTTATCGGGGATTCCATCACGTGCGGCATGGGACTGGATGCGACGGAGGTCCCCTGCGAATCCGCAGAATGGTACGACCAGCATAATGCGTATCTGGCTTACGGCCCGCTTGTCTGCCGTCAGTTGAATGCCGACTGGCTCTTAAGTTCCGTCTCCGGAATCGGCATACTTCGAAATTGGAACAGTCCCGGCCCGACAATGCCGGATGTCTATGAGAATACTTTCCTTAATACCGATTCGTCATCGAAATGGGACGCTGACAGGTTTTCCCCCGATCTGGTCTCTATTTGTCTGGGTACGAACGATTTCTCCGACGGCGACGGCAGTTATGACAGAGGTGAATTGGATTCGGCCGAATTCGTAGCTGCATATATCCGGTTCGTAAAGCGAATCCGGAGCAGGTACCCTAATGTACCGATATGCTGTCTGAGCAGCCCGATGCTCTCGGGTAAAAAAAGTGCGCAGTTACAGAAAAATCTCTCGCAGGTAATACAGCACATGCGGGAAGCTGAGAATGACGGCAAGGTACACATGTTTGTTTTTTCAAAGGTTAGTGCGAGCGGATGTATGGACCATCCCGGTGAGCAGGAGCACCGGGAGATCGCAAAAGAGCTCCTGCCGTTTTTCAAAAAAGTTATGAATTGGTAAAAAAATAAGGACCGGTTGAAGATGAATTCGGCTTGTAAAAGAATGTGTTCGGAGGCTAAGGCATGAAAACAACAAACATAAACCGGCGAAATTTTCTAAAGGCCGTTGGATTGAGCGCTGCAACTTTGGGATTCACGGCAGATATTGTTAAAGCCGGTGAGAAACCTAAACCGGCTCAAACTACGATTCCTCGCTGGAGGGGATTTAACCTTCTGGATTATTTCTCTCCGTTTTCAGGATTCCGGGACCGGCGAAATAAGACCACCGAAGATGATTTCCGCTGGATGTCCGATTGGGGCTTTGATTTTGTTCGTTTGCCGATGGCCTATCCGCGATGGATAGAATACGACCGGTCGCAGGGCGATATTAAGCCGGATGACATGTATAAAATCAAGGAAAGTGCTCTCGAATATATCGACGGTATTGTTGAGGCGGCCCACAAGTATGGCATGCATGTGAGTCTCAATTTGCATCGCGCCCCCGGATACTGCGTGAACGCCGGATTCAACGAGCCGTTTAATCTTTGGACAGACAAGGAGGCTCTGGATGCGTTCTGTTTTCACTGGGGTATGTGGGCAAAGCGGTACAAGGACATTCCACCGTCTAAAATCAGCTTCGATCTGGTGAACGAGCCGAGTATGCGCCGGGATATGAACGACCAGCATTCTGCACGCGGGCCGGTGCCGGGCGATATCTACCGGAAGGTGGCTGAGGCTGCTGCAAAAGTAATACGTCAGGCCAATCCCGACCATCTGATTATCGCCGACGGCAATAATGTTGGTAACGATGTGATACCGGAGATTATCGATTTGAATATCGCCCAGAGCTGCCGCGGTTACAGGCCGGCGTACATTTCCCATTACAAAGCATCATGGGCTTTTGCCGACGTCGATAATCTGCCCGAACCAGTTTGGCCCGGCAGGATGGCGGGCAAACATTGGGACCGCACCGAGCTTGAGAAGTATTACGAACCCTGGATTGAGTTGGCTCGAAAAGGCGTCGGTGTGCACTGCGGGGAATGCGGTTGCTGGATAAAAACGCCGCACGATGTCTTTCTGGCCTGGTTCGGTGACGTTCTGGATGTATTAACAGACAATGGAATAGGTTATGCCCTGTGGAATTTCCGCGGCGAATTCGGTATCCTCGACTCTCGCAGGGAAGATGTCGAGTACGAAGACTGGCGCGGCCATAAGCTCGACCGGAAGTTGCTGGAGTTGCTTTTGAAACATTAATTTGTTTGTCAGGTAGATATTAAAAGCCCCGGCTTCAAATCAGGGCCGGGGCTCATTCAAATTCAATCAATCTTTTTCGTGATTCCTTCCTTGGACACTGGTACTTCTGTGCTATTGAACACGTTTGAACTGTATACGGTCAAGCTCGACGTTCGACTCGACAAAGCGCAGCAGAATATCACATGGCCCGTTGGACTCCTGAGTGAAATTATAATGTTCAAGGGTAGGCACAAGGTCACCCGGGCTTTCCATCCACATCCGCTGTTCCGCGTTGCCGCCAACTTTCATAAAAAAGGCATCTTCGTCGTAGGTGGGGCCCATGCCGTAGACCGTGATCTCGTAGTTGCCTTTGCTCAATTGGATCGTAGCCTCGGCCTTGCCGGAGGCATCCTGGAGCATGACGGTCTTTCCCCCGCTGGCCCCTTCGAGATCTAACATCTCAGCGTTGGTCAGGTCGAATTCTTCCACTTCCACGAAGAACGTGTCCTTGTCAACCGTATTTATTTTCGGTTTTTCCATGCCGGTACAGCCGGAAAACAGTATCGCAATCGCCGGAACTGTCATCCACTTTGCGTTCATAATTCTTGACTCCTTTCTAATAGATACGTTTCCAATGATCGTATACGGCTCACATTTTTTTCATGCCCGGAGGTAAATCGATTCCGACCCGTCCTTCCGCTTCTTTGAATTCCCTGATGACTTTAACCGCAGTTTGAGGATCATCGACCATAGTAAAGACGTCAGGATCTTCGGGGGAGATATATTTGTGTTCATCCAGCATTTTGGTTTTTATCCATTTGGTTAGCCCTTCCCAGTAATCCGTACACATCAAAATTACGGGGAAGGAGGCCTGCTTAAGTGTTTGAATCAGGACCAGCGATTCGAAGAACTCGTCCATCGTGCCGAAACCGCCGGGAAATACTATAAAACCGTGTGCATACTTGAGGAACATTACCTTGCGGACGAAGAAATATCGAAAGTGCAGAGAAAGGTTCTGGAACTCGTTTGGAATCTGTTCCATGGGCAGCTCGATGTTAAGGCCGATGCTCCGGCCGTCCGCTTCGGCGGCTCCCTTATTGGCCGCCTCCATAATTCCGCCTCCACCGCCGGTGATTACTGCAAAGCCGGCCTTTGCCAGTTCGGATGCGGTTTGCTCTGCAAGCTTATAATATTGCCCGTCCGGTTTGGCGCGTGCCGAGCCGAAAATTGATACCGCCGGGCCGACCGTGGCAAGCTCCTCGAAGCCTTCGGTAAATTCGGCCATTACTCTGAATATCCGCCAGAGGTCCTGTACTGGGTTGTTAATGCTCTCTATCATAAGATGTTAATCTCCTTTCAATCTTGTATATCACCATAAAGCCGGGTCGTTCGCCGAAGGACAATGTTTTGCAATAGGGCAATCCGGGCAATTTGGTTTACGGGCTTTGCAAATATTACGCCCGTGAAAAATCAACAGATGACTAAACATCGTCCAGTTCTTCTTTGGAACTATTTCGGCCAAATCGAATTCCAACTTTACCGGGTCGCTGTTTTCGGACAGTCCTAATCGGCGACTAAGGCGAATAACGTGCGTATCGCAGGTTATTCCCGGTATCCCGAACGCATCGCCGAGGACGCAGTTGGCCGTTTTTCTGCCCACGCCCGGCAGTGCGAGAAGCTCGTTCATTGTTGCGGGAACTTTACCCTTGAATTGCTCGTTTATTTTTACACAGGCTCCCTTGATATTTTTTGCCTTATTGCGAAAAAAGCCTGTGCTTTTGATATCCGATTCTATCTGTTTTAAGTCGGTTTTGGCCCAGTCGGCAGGTGTTTTATATTTTTTGAATAAGTCCTTTGTCACCATATTTACTCTTACATCCGTGCATTGTGCGGACAAGATAGTTGCTATCAATAGTTCCAGCGGATTTTTAAAATTCAACGCGATCTTTGCCTGCGGATAAGTCTTTTTCAATATAGACCAAATCTTTTTTATCCTATCTACGGCGTCTTTTTTGTTAACTTTTATCGCTTTGGTTGTCAAGACTATTACCCTTGTTCTTAAATACATTTACAATATTGCAATGCCTTAAGAGTCTAAAACAAATCCCCAGAACGGGCAACGAAAAACCGTTTTAAAATCATACAAAGCCACAGAGGCACAGAGGTTTTGTTAAAGTGGTTTGCTGAATGCTAAATTCTGACTACTGACTACTGGATTCTGAATTCTTTTTTTAGACACTGATACCTATGGCAAAAATTTACACAGGATTTAAAGGGATTTTTAAAACCACGACTCGTGCTACGTAGCGAGTACTTCCGTTCTCCGTAGTAATACTACGAAGAATGAATCGCAGAGTAAAAAGAGCACCGAGATAAACTGCCTAATGCATCCCCAAGGGAGAAGTTTTGAATTGAATAAACTTCTTCGCGCCCCTTCGAAATTTCGTGGTGAATATTTTCAAATAATGCGCAGCGTTTACAATCCCCATAAATGAATGTAAGAACGATATGTAAACGTTCCTAATAGATCCCTAATAGCTCACGAGTAAATCATTTTAATATTCTACCGCAATTCTACGGGTTTTAACCCGTAGATGAAGTCATCCGCCGAAGGCGGACAGGCGAAGCCTGTTGCGGTAAATGCCACCGGTTTTAACCGGTGGAAATTTACTATGCGAATCTTAGATATTTTCTTCCTGTATGGTATGATACAGGCAAATCACGCATCTTTACGCAATTTTATTCCCGCGGCACTTAATCCGATTAAACCAAGCAGAACCGCACCCGGCACAGGAACAACATTGACTGACACGTTGTCCAGAAGCATGCCTACATTGTCCCCGGGATTGCCAAAGCCCAATCCCTCAAAGCTAAGATCATATATGCCGGCTGTTAAGACGGTAAATGTCTCTGTGTACGTTGTAAACGGATCGGTCATGTCTAAGCTGTAGCTATTGCTGAACAAAGAGCCAACTAATACATCTACTCTTTCTTCAGCAGTGTTTCTCTGGTTCCCAGCAAGGTCAAAGCTCAGTATGTATGTATCTGGATCTAAACTAAGGCAGGTGGCTATCTTCCCGGCATTGGATGTTGATCCGTCCATATCAACATAAAGTCCATTAGTTGAGCCGAACCAGTCGTAAAATCCTGGACTACCGATTAAATCAACTGTCCCGTCTGAAACAGTCCAGTTTGAAAAAAAGGTGGAGTCAACCGTGCCGTAGTTAAGTTTCCCAACGCCGCCATTCTCCGAGTTGAAATCGTCAGAGAATAAGTCGGCCATGGCCGATCCGGATACTAATACCAACACTATTGTAATAAATATTATCTTTCTCATACTCTCCTCACATATTTAATATATAAACCCGAAATCTCATCAATCGCATTGTGCAATATACTACATGCCCCCCAATATGCCTATATTATTTTATGGTTTTTTAAAAAAACTTCCTATTTTTAATGATAGCTAATCTTATACTCCTGTTCGATAAACAGTGATATTTACAATCCTTGTACCAAAAAGGATTGAGAATACCCCCTGTTATTACCTTTTTCTCATGAAATATCTGGCGATTTCCGCATTTTTCCGAAAATATTCCACATTTTTTTTGAAACTTGAATAAATACAAATAACACTATTTAACCACAGCAGCCCTGCGCTGAGCAAAGTCGAAGGGATGGCCGTGCCACGGATTGGCTTTGTTTTTCCAACCGCGGATTTCGCGGATTGACGAGGATTTGACATATTTACTTGTCATAAAAGAGCTTACATCAAAGCGCCTATTTTAACATTGGGTTTGTTTTTTCAAATTATGTCTTCTGCCTTCTGTCCTCCGTTTTAAAATTGGGTTTGTTTTTTCAAATTCGTTTTGAATCCCGAAAAAAAGGGTTTTTCTGTGGTTTTGCCCCATTTCGGCTTCGCTCTCCCGAAAGGGATGCCTTACGGTAAGAATAAACTTTGAACTTTACACTTTGAACTCTTGATTTGCCCTCCACTCTGTATTTGATATGATTTCCATTATACTATGAACTACGAACAATGAACTATCAACTGTTCATGTCGTATTATATCCCAAAACCGCCTTAATACAACGAAAAACCGCGAAAAATGTCCATGACTTTTCCCCCCGTGCTTAGTTTTGCTCCGCAAAACTGCGGGGAGGCGTATTGTGTCATGCTTATAGCGTATGTCATTTCGTGGCTCGTGATTCGTTGCTTGTCATTCCCCACAGGACGCCTTACGGTGCTGCGAAGGCAGGAATCCAAATATGAGATATGAAGAACTGACGATGAATTAAACCATCCACTTCGCTGGGCCCCCATTTTGCTATTTGTTTGCAAAATGGATCCCCTCTCACTTCTTTCGCTCAGTGACTGCCACCCGCTAGTGATGTTAAATCAATTTGATTAAAAAAGTACTCGAATCCATTTTTTATATTATTCTTCAAAAATCTGTTTGAGCATTTCTTTATCAACCATGACGAATTGTTCATTCTTACCAACTTTCTTTGCTATTCCACTTTAGGCCGGGCAATATACGATCATCGTTCAGAGAATAGATTGATTTTTCCTTGATTACGGCCTATTATCTGGGATATATCGTACGGAAACTATCAAAACGAGTGACAGTGTATATCGGTCAGATTTGACAATTATTATATGTTCGGCACAAAATTTTTCTACTCATATGAAATATTCTGACACGCCTTTCGACTAAAGAGGCATATTCAATCGTCAGTCGAAGGTCTATTTGAAAGGAGTACAGAATGAAAACATTGAAAAACGTATCTGTGTTCACATTTGTCACCCTTGTGTATGTATTCACATCACAAGCTTTTGCATCCAAAGACCAGTCCAACCCAGAATCTGTAGCTACTGATCCAATTGAAACTAAGCAAACCGATAATTCTATTTTAGATTTCTATCGTCAGTATAGCTCATTTACCGATCCGGGAGAATATAAATATTTGTACGAAAATCTTCCTGATTCATTACCGGAGCTTTGTAGTTTAATTAGATCACAATTTATAAATTATGGGTGGGAACTGGATATGTATCGGGAACAAATCCCTAAAGAAAGATGGAATGAATCATTAAAGTACCCGACGGTTAAATCGGCTTTGGCGGGGCTTCTATCCTATGATTCTTCGGGTTTAGTGAAAGATCGGAAACCTGAAGATCGATTAGTACTGATTTGCCGGGATAATGCAATCTTACTGGCATCAATACTGAAATATCGTGGTATTCCGGCCAGGGTTCGTTATGGATTTTCCCCCTATTTAATACCTGGTTTTCATTCGAACCACGTCATCTGTGAAGTATGGAATGAAAATGAAGACCGGTGGATGCTTGTGGATCCAAGTGCGGATATGGTTGATTTCAGTTATGATAATTTTGACTTTAGTAACGATGTGTGGTTAAAGATGCAACAAAAAGAAATAGATCCAAAATTATATGGTATGATGGGTAAATATACTGGATTGTTTATGATAACAGTAACATTATGCCATGATTTAGCATCAATATTGGGAACTGAATATCCGCACTTTCAATATGCACCGATAATGGAACCGGCATTTGAAAATGAAAGGCAATTATCGGAAGAACAAATAAGATTAATTAACAGGATAAGCGAATTAATGACATTACTAGATTCAAAAAGTCTTTCAGAACTTAAAGACATTTACAATAATAATTCTCAAATTCAAATTACAAAATCATTTGTTCCTAAAACAATAAATGATGAAAATAACACCAGAAATAGAGATTCTTCAATAAATAAACCCATTATTGAATTCGTAGATATACCAGGTGGAACATTCACGATGGGAAGTCCTTCCTCTGAGAAGGGAAGAGCAGATGATGAGATACAACATCAAGTTACTCTAAGTGCCTTTAAAATGAGTAAATATCCTGTAACCTTTGAGCAATATGATTTATTTTGTGAAACAACAGGGAGACAAAAACCATGGGATAGAAGTAATGTCCGTGGAAAAATGCCGGTATCCAATGTAACCTGGTACGATGCCAAAGCATTTGCAGAATGGATGGGGTGTCGATTACCAACAGAGGCAGAGTGGGAATATGCAGCCCGGGCAAATACAACCACCCCTTTTAATACAGGAGATTGCTTGACTTCTGAACAGGCTAATTTCAATGGGAAAGAACCATATACAAATTGTGATAAAAGTGAAAACAGAGGGGAAGTATTGCCGGTCGGTAGTTTTCCACCCAATGCCTTTGGATTATATGATATGCACGGTAATATCTGGGAATGGTGCAGTGATTGGTATGGTGAGTACGACATAAATGATAAAGTGAATCCGAAAGGACCTGATCAGGGAACCCGTAAAATAAATCGAGGTGGTGGTTGGTATGATCCGGCATGGAGATGCCGGTCTGCCTATCGCGCAGGAGGTGATCCGCCAATTAGCAGAGGTACAGGAATTGGTTTTCGATTAGTGAAATCTGAATAGGAGAAACTATGGACAGTCACCCATTAGGAGTAGAAGAAAACATTGGCGGCGTTTCTTGATTTAATCGAGAATGTACTAAAGGATCCATAGATAAAATTATAGGCAGGAAAAACAGGTTCCGTAATTTGCGATAATCAATAATAGATATATTTAACATGGCATAACTTTTATTCGTATTTGAAAAATATTACAAATATAAATGAATCATTTTTGTAAGCGGAGTAATTAAATTGAAAGGGACATAATGAGGGGAAAAGTATTTAGATTTATTCAATGTTCTTGATAGTTTAATGGAAGATTACCGCGACTTCTCCGCTAGCCTACTCCGCCGAAGTAGCCTCGGCTACGAAGGCTGGAAAGCTACGAAGTCTCGCAATGACATGGAATTGGTGGGGCAGAGCCGCCACCCTACAAAACTCTATTAAGGCAACCTGTCACTTTAATGCACTTTAGTCACTTTTAACTTTAGTTCACTTTTGGCACTTGCAACTTTTCCAGTTGTTTTTTCAGGTCTTTGGCGAAGAGGATACCTCGCCATCTGAGCGGTTCTTTGTTGCCGGGTATAAAGAGCATGCTTACCGGCACACCCGGTTCGTTATAGGTTTTCTGCAGGGCTATTGTCGCCTCAAAATCCTTTTCCGTCGTGTCGGCTTTGATTGCCAGGACGTTTTTTTGCTTGATCAGCTCGGCGATGTCTTTGTTGGCATAGACGGTTCTTTCGACCGTCTGGCAGCTCAGGCACCAGTCGGCGGTGAATTTGATAAGGACGGGGCGGTTTTCTTTGAGAGCCGTTTGGATTGATTGGTCATCGTAACTTTGCCAGTCAATCAGCTCATCGGCCGAAGCAGGCAGGAACGTCCAGCCCGCAATTAAGGCCAGGGCTATCGCCGAAATCCGGACAAGCCATTTTTTCGCTGGTTTTGTGCCGAAGCTGACCCACGTTCCCCACATCCATACACAGAAAGCGAGCACTACGGCGAAATATAAAACCCCGCCTGTGCGGGCCTCGGGCAGGGCGATAATAAGTTTTACCGCAATAATCAGCAGGACGAAACCGATAGCCTGCTTGAATAACTCCATCCATCGTCCGGGTTTGGGCAGGCGGTTCAATAGTCCCGGTATCGAAGTCAGAACGGCGTAAGGTAAGGCCATGCCGATTCCTATGGCCATTATTGCAGTCGTGGCCGAGGCCAGTGGCTGAGACTGTGCCCATGCGAAGGCGGCGGCTAAAATACCGAAACTGCAGGGCGTGCTCAGTATCGCTGCTAAAAATCCCATCCCTATCGAAGCGAGGTATCCTTTGCCGGAGGTTTGCTTGCCGGAGATGACGGCCGGTACGGTAATCGAGAAGGTCCCGAACATAAATAACGCTAACAGGACAAGCAGTAGCGACATGACGGCGACGAAAGTCGGATTGCGAAACTGGTCGCCCCATTGCAGGACAGTTCCATAAAAAACCTTCAAAACGATGTTTGCACCGGCAAGAAGGGCAAAGAACAATAATATCCCCAGGCAGAAAGCAAGTCCCATCGCGGCGGATACGCCGCGGTTTTGCCTGGCCTGAGAGACAATTCGCATCACGATAAGGGGCAGCACCGGCCAGACACAGGGCATAATATTCAGGGCCAGACCCGCAATAAAAGCCAGAATCAGGGCAAACCATGCCGGCTTGGTTATCTTTTGAACCAATTTGTCCTGTGGGGCGGGTGTTTCAAGATTAATCTGTGTCCATGAATTTCTCGTATCCCAATCAATATCGGTACGAAGTGTCTTTTTGAACGGCAGCAGGCAGATCGTGCTCGTACAGACCTGGCCGGATATGGTGACATCTACGTCACCGGTGGTTTTTACAGGGTCTTTAATTTCTTGGATTGGGATAAATACGGTGAATTTGCCGGCATAGACATCCACTTTTTTGCCGGATGGATCTGTAAATGTGCTCCATTTCGGATAAATCGTTTGGCCGAAGTCGAAATCTTCGGACTCTGCCAAGACTGTCAATTTGTTTTCAGGAGAGGGGGCGGTTTCCGTTCTTGCGTAATAATGAAGTTCGTCGGTCCCGTCGAATACCACTGCTATGCCGGTATCCTGACCTATGCAGGCGGGCTCGATGCGTGCTGATGAAAATTGCTGCTCATATCTTGCCAGCTCCGCGCCGGAAGTGACAACATCTTTTGAGTTTGGTTCGGTTGTCTCCTGTCCCGGGGCCAAAGAAGCTGATATAAAAATACCGACAATCCATACTGCGCCTGCGAGAATCGCACTTTTTGATTTTGATAAAGTTTCTTCCCGCATGATTACTCGGAAATAATTTAGACAGAAGTAATATTAATCGGCCGACTGTTCCTGTTGCTGCTCGGGTTTCGACGGCTGGCTTTTGGCCTGCTCGGCAGCCAGTAAATCGGCAACCGTAGGTTTATCCAGAGAGCCGCCATCCAAAATCAATTGCACATCTTCGGCATCGAGAGTTTCGTATTTCAGCAGGGCGTTGGCAATTTGTTCGAGACTATCCTTGTTTTCTTCTATAAGCTCTTTTGCTTTTTTATACGCCTCATCGGTAATCTTCTTTACTTCGATATCGATTGATTCGGCCGTTTTTTCCGAATACTCCTTCTCGGCCGGCATCATGTATATCATTTCTTTGAGGCCCGTGTCCTGACTATAATTTATTAAGCCAAGCTCGCCGCTCATCCCCCAGGCCAAAACCATTTGCTTTGCAATAGTAGTGGCCTGCTGAATGTCGTTTTGTGCACCGCTTGAGATGTCGTCGCAGAATATTTCTTCTGCGATTCGACCTCCGAAACAGACCTGTAAGAGCGCCATACAATATCTTTTTGTGAATATTGTCCTGTCTTTTTCCGGCAGGGCGAAAGTCGCTCCGCCCATAGGCCCGCGCGGAATGATGCTGACCTTATGCAGCGGGTCCGCATCTTTGAGCATGGACTGGACCAGCGTATGGCCCGCCTCGTGAAAGGCGGTGATTTCCCTTTCTTTTTTGTCTATAACCCTGCTCTTTTTCGCTCTTCCCCATCGGACCTTGTCCCGTGCTTCTTCCAGGTCCGCCATTTCCACGGAGTCTTTATTGGCCATAGTCGCCGCCAAAGCAGCTTCATTGATAATTGCCGCCAGGTCCGCTCCGCTGAACATGGGAGTCCCTCGCGCCAGTCTTTCGAGACTTATGTTTGGAGCCAATTTTACTTTCTTGACGTGCACTTTCAGAATATCGACCCGCCCTTTTAAATCGGGCAGCGGCACAAATATCTGCCTGTCGAATCGTCCGGGGCGTGTGAGTGCATGGTCCAGGATATCGGCGCGGTTGGTCGCCGCTATCACTATGACCTGGTCGTTGGTGTCGAAGCCGTCCATCTCGACCAAAATAGCATTGAGTGTTTGTTCTCGTTCGTCATGTCCGCCGCCGACAAAACCGGCGCCGCGTTTTCGTCCGATGGCATCGACTTCGTCGAGGAAGATGATGCAGGGCGAGTTCTCTTTCGCCTGTTTGAACAGGTCACGAACGCGCGACGCCCCGACCCCGACAAACATCTCGACGAAATCACTTCCGGATATACTGAAGAAGGGGACATCGGCCTGGCCGGCTATGGCTTTTGCAAGAAGTGTTTTTCCGCAGCCGGGTGGGCCGACGAGCAGAACACCTCGGGGAATGCGCCCGCCGAGACGCTGGAATTTCTTTGGATTTTTCAAAAATTCGATTATCTCGGCGACTTCTTCCTTTGCCTCCTCGACACCGGCCACATCGGCAAAAGTCACTTGGACCCGGTCTTTTCCATGTAATCTATGTTTGCTTCGACCGAAGGACATCAGCATTCCGCCGGCCCCGCCGCGAAGACTCCTTGCAAAGAAAAAATAGAAGAATCCTACTAATAACAAAAGGGGAAGCAGCCAGTTTAACAGCATATAGAACCAGAGGTGCTGCTTGGCGAATTTATATCCTATGCCGCTTTCGTCCAGCATTTCAACGAGCCGTTCGCGCACCAGTTCTTGTTTGTAATCTACCGTAAAGGAATTCGGCATGTTTGTATCCCTGCCGGGGATATCGGCCTTAAACTTGCCTGTTATCTCGGTGTCGCCGATTTCGACGCTTTCAACCTGACCTTTATCGAGATATTCTTCGAATTGACTCCAGGTGATATCGTCGGATTGCTGCAACTGCTGAACAATAGTCCATAAGACGAGTATCAGAATGAAAATAACAATGTAACTGTAGGGTCCGCGTTTATAGCGGGGCAGGGGGGGCTTTTGACCCGGTTTTCTTTGAGGATCATTGGGTGGCAAAGACGACCTTTTATTTTGCTTATCTGTCATATTCGGCATTTCTTAATCAGATTTGTGATATTACCACTTTCTTTCCATCAGTTCTACGATATTTCTTGCCAGTTTGTTTGCCGCAAGAGACGAACCGTACTTAAAATCCTGCATTTGGTATTCGGAATAACTTGCTGAGGAGCTAACCGTTTGGTTGTTAATGAGCAGTTCTCCCGTATTTAGATTTTTCCAGTTTACCACCGCCTGCAGCTCCACTTCTTTTTCCAGAATACGGCCGGTTTCGCGTTCGATGCTCAGGGCCGTTTCCCCTATCGAAACTATTTGGCCGCTGATTATGGTATCGGCGCGGTTCCGGTTGGTGACTATTTTATATGGTGTTTCCGCCTCGATGCGTTTCGAGAGAGCATCGGAAAGCTCGTATTCAATCCCCCGCCGGAAGGTCTGATTGTCGAACATTTCCAGGCAAACGCTTTTCACATTTTTGGGAAAAAGCGATTCGTTGGAATAACCGCTCAGAGCCGAACATCCGCAAAAGGTCAGGCTAAGGAGACCAAGGGCAAAAGAGTATAAAAGTAAAAGTGCCCCGGGATTAGTGTACTTATGATTCGAAGATTTATAAGTATGTCTTATATTTATTTTTTTCATTTAATCACTTGTGGGATGATTACCGAGCATTTCCTTTGCTATTTTTGCAGCGTCGCTATCCGGCCAATCACTTACGACCTCGTTAAAATAAAGATTCGCCGATTGTTTGTTGCCGGTCTTTTTATAATATTGGCCGATTATATATTCTTTGAAGGCTAATTGCTCGGATATTTCTTTCAGTATATTATCGACGCCTAATGCCTTGGCATCTTCGGAGTATAGAAGTTTAAATCTTTCGTAGTAACTCTTTGCACTTCTGAGACATGAAGCGTCGTAATAAGGTCTTTTATATTCGGGATTTTTGTTGTATATGGCTTGTTTTGACTGGGCCATTCCGAGCAGGGCGTCTCTGCCGATCTGGCCTGTCTGCCATTCCAGTGATATTTCCCACCATTTGAGATACGCTTCGTGGAATTTTTTCCTTTGTTCGTAATTTCGGGCGATTACGAGCGCCGCTTCTATCCCCATCGCTGAGTCAATACCGACCCGGTCGGTAACTTTTTCCATTATCTTAATACCCTCGGCATATCCTGAGAACTCGAATACACCGAGAAATCGCCTTTTCTGGCCGCCTAAATACGCTGTGCCTATCGAAAACATCCTGTCCAGGGCCATTTCACGAAATTTGGTTTGTGGAAATTTTGTGAGCAGTTTGTCGTAAGTTCTGGCTGATTTGGCTAATTTTCTTTGCGATAAGAGCAGCTCGGCCTTGATAAAAGAATCCAGGTCGCGTCCGGCGGTTTTAGAGAAGTCTTCTTTGATTATCTCAAATGCTTCTCGAGCGGCTTTTGTTTGCCCGGTATTGACCAGCTTTTTTGCCTCGGCTACCGCAATCAGCAGTTTGTCCTGGCTCTGCTCAGAGACCGTTTTCCAGTTTTGCTCTTTGTCCAGATACCACGTATTTTCCGAGGCGCTTAATAAAGCTGCCGATGTGATTATTAAAGCAAAAGTAAAAAGTCGTATTTTATATTTCAACATGTTCCGGACCTTAAGTTGGTTATATGTCTCAGGAGTTTCATTTTCATAAGAGCGCGATTATAACCGATTCTTAAAACCGCTGCAAACCTGCAGTTCAAAATAAACTATACTTTACATTTGTTCGATTATAATCATAAAAACACTTTTTCCTGACATTTCTATTGTTTATAAGGTGCAAAGTTGTTGGCTTTTGGTGAAATTGGCGAAAGTGGGGGATGTATATGAATTTTCCTTTGATATGTAGAGCCTACTTTTATCAGTGGATGTGTTTTATTCTCAAACTATAAGATTTTTTCGTAATGGTTGTTTTTTAATAGAAAAGTAATAATATCTTCTAAGTATTGAAAAACAATGTGTGGTATCTCAATAATCCTTAAATCCTCTCATCCATTCGGGCCAGTCTTCGGCCTGGACATCACCGGCTCTCGTCCACAGGTTGTTCGTATCGAAGCTTCGATGCCATTTAAGGGTCCATAGTTCCTTGAGTCCGATTTTCCTGATAGTCAGGTCAAGAAAAAGGCCGTTTATATACCCATCGTGACGATTCATACAGAAACGCTTCATTTGTAAAGCACTGACTTGGTATTCCGATATATCGCCGTCATATTCCGGGGGTGTATCGAAATCGTATGGTTTGCCCTCGATAAACGCGCAATCCAGAAACAGCGGTATGTTCGAGGCGCCTTCGATATAGGCATTCCGCCAGTTATCTTTGGTTGCTTCTCGATTATGTATAAATTCCACATCCGGCGCCGGATTACTGACCCAGTTGTTCATTCCATAGCTACCTGGCAGGCCCCCGGCTATCCATTCAGGTCCCCAGGCGGCAAAAGGGTCCCTGGCCCCCTCGTTTCTCGGCTTCTTGGCCGTTGGGCATAAAAGCATTTTTGCCTCGTTACTGTAGTACGGCCGAAGCGGGGCGACCCAGGAATACTGATCCCATCCGTCCCTGATAATATCACCGCTCCAGAAATCGCCGTTATTTTGACCTGCATACATCCCGAAGGCTACGGCCCACTGGTGCAGATTATTCTGGCAGACGACGGCTTTTGCTAATTTTTTGACCCGTTGCAACGCCGGCATTAATATAGACAACAATAAAGCAAGAATGGCAATGACGACCAGAAGCTCTATTAAAGTAAAACCGTGTTGCTTGCGCAATTTCTGCTCTCCCTTGGGGACGCCTTTCTGTGCGTTCTTCTTAATGGTAGTATTTCCATATGTTTTTTTCTGTTATAACCGGATAAGAACGATAGTTGAGCTCATTTCATTATACTCTAATTAACAGTGGAAATACAGGCAATTTGCGATTATTATGCCATTTTGCTCTTCTTGACGATGTATGGCTAATCACGTATAGTGTTTTGCCGTTGCCTGAAATAAAGATAGTGTAATTGGAGTTGTTTTTGAATGGTTAAAAAAGGACAGTGTGACCGGTGTACGGGCATGTGCTGCAGGTATTTTGCGCTGCCGATTGAGACACCGGAAGACAAGGGTGATTACGATGATATAAGGTGGTTTCTGTGCCATAAGGATGTTACCGTGTTCGTCGAGGACGGCGATTGGTATATTAATATAAAGAACAAATGCAAACATTTATCCGAGAAAGACCATCGTTGCCGGATATACGATAAAAGACCGAGGATTTGCAGGGGATACCGTCACTCGGATTGTGATTTTGTCGAGGGCAAGTACGACTACGAGCTGCACTTTACAGATGATAGGCAGATGGAAGAGTATATAAAGATTAAATTCGGCAATAACATCAGCGAGAAGAAAAAGAACAAGAAAAAGAGCAAGAAGAGTAAAAAATGAAAATACAACCTGTCAAAGGAACAAGGGATTTTTATC